>SXGR01513814.1_pt1 | contig 13208 bp, 10 predicted proteins | sample 3174711 | NCBI WGS metagenome assembly SXGR01 (sample SAMN11356860, study PRJNA531348) | freshwater metagenome | isolation source: freshwater sample F1-60 | place: China: Fuxian Lake, Yuxi | collected 2017-12-25
ATGCTGGAGTTTTCATTTGAGGCGCTAGCTGAATCTGCTACCGCATTTAAAAGAGTTGAGGCATTTTTAAGTAGGGCAAAGGCAGTAGTGGGTGAAGATATTGAAATTTTGATTTCAGATGAGTTTAAGGCTGCGATGAATGATGATTTAGCGTTGCCACAATCTTTAGCTTTTATTGCTGAGTATATGAAAATTGGAAATTCAGCTGGGGAGGATAAAAAAGTATTAGCAAAAACAGCTGGTCAAATTAGAGGAATTCTCTCTATCTTAGGTTGTGATCCATTTGATCCACACTATGCGGTAAGTAAATCAAATGATGCTGCCTTAGATGGCTTAATCAAATTAGCACTTGATCAGCGCCAAGCTGCTAGAGATCGAAAAGATTTTAAAGCAGCTGATGAAATTAGAGATCAAATCGCATCCCTTGGTATTACAGTGGAAGATACAACTAATGGTCCAAGGTGGAGCTACTAATGAAGCCAGGTAAGGGTAGAAAAGATCGACCAAAGGGTGTTAAATCATTTGGCAGATCAGCTGGTAAAAAGATTGAACGATCTGCAGTAGCTCGTCCTGAGCGGCGAGATAATCGGCGTGATGATCGAGATAGTGATAAGAGATTTAGTAGATCAGGTGGTAAAAATAAAGATCCTAGAAAATCAGATAGAAGAGATGGCAAGCCAGTATTTGATAGGCGAGATAAAGATTTTAAGCGGCCAGATCGTGGTGAGAAAAGATATGAGCGGCGCGGTGCTGCCCAAGATGCGGTGGCTGGTAAAAACTCAGTAGTTGAAGCACTTCGGGCAAAGATTCCAGCCAAAGAGTTAGTAGTTGCATTAAAGACTGAGATTGATGAGAAGATTTCTGAGGCGATTAGATTAGCTAAGAATTTAGATCTGCCAATTAAAGAGATGCCACGTAGAGCGCTAGATGATTTAACTGGCAGTGCTAACCATCAAGGGATTGCGCTGGTAATTAAGCCATTTAATTACTCAGAGTTTTCTACAATTTTAAGTAGTGCTAAAAAACCAATGATGTTAATTGGGGTAGATGGCATTACCGATCCCCATAACTTAGGTGCCATTGTTAGATCAGCTGCTGCCTTTGGTGCAGATGGAGTAATAATTCCAGAGCGGCGAAATGCGGCGATGACTGGATCGGCGTGGAAGGCTTCAGCTGGCGCTGCTGCTCGGATGCCAATCTCGCAGGTGACAAATTTAGTTAGAAGTATAGGTGAGGCTAAAAAGGCGGGTTGTTTTGTAATTGGCTTAGATGCCGATGGTGATCAAGTGGTATCAAAGATGAATCTTGCTAGTGAATCAATATTTATTATCGTTGGCAGTGAGGGAAAGGGCTTATCAAGATTAGTTAGAGAAAATTGTGATTTAGTACTATCAATTCCAATGCAATCAGATGTTGAATCACTTAATGCAAGTGTGGCAACAGCAATAGTTATGCATTGGGTGGCAACCGAGCGAAGTAAGTAAGATGCAATACACCCGCTTCATAGCACTTGGTGATTCCATGACTGAGGGTATGAGTGATGAGATAGTCGATGGTAAGTATCGCGGCTGGGCAGATCGAGTAGCAGATTCACTTGCTAGAAATAATCCAGATTTTACCTATATGAATTTAGCGGTCAGAGGAAAATTATTAAAACAGGTAGTCGAGGATCAGATCCCAGTTGCAGTTAAGTTTGTTGAAGGACCACAAACTTTAATCTCATTTCACGCCGGAGCTAATGATGTTTTGCGCCCTAATTACAAACCAGAGATCTCACTGCCTGAGTATGAAAAAGGGGTTAAACAATTAACAGAAACTGGGGCAACGGTAATAATTTTCACCGTTGTCGATAAGGTTGAAGGTGAGGGAAAGACGGCAAAGCTTTGGCATCAAAGATTTAGTGCATTTAATGAAAATATTAGGATGGTGGCAGGAAAGTATCCAACAATTTTATTTGAAGGTAAAAAGGCAGAGTTTTTAAATACCAAAGCCTTTTTAGCCTTTGATCGATTACATATGAATGCCGAAGGGCATAAGAGATTAGCGAATGCAGTTTTAGAAGGGCTTGGTTTGCCATTTGATCCAAATTGGAGAGTGATACCAGCACCGGAGAAACCACAATCTAAATTAAAAAAGAATGTAGGCAATTTGGCTTGGATTTTAGTATTTGTACTTCCCTGGATTTGGCGAAGATTACGTGGCAAATCCTCCGGTGATGGCCGAAGTGCAAAATATATAGAGCCAACTAGGTGGTCTGCACGCTGAGTTAGCCGTTAGATTACCGTTTGTTAACCTTGATCAAGCAATATAGGAGCATGAGCAATCATTTAATCTCTACCAATCCTAGGCAGCGATTAATTGATCGAGAGTTAAGTTGGTTAGATTTTAATGAACGGGTGTTGCAGTTAGCTGAAGATAAAAGCATTCCCTTACTTGAGAGATGTCGCTTCTTAGCAATCTTCTCTTCAAATCTTGATGATTTTTATATGATCCGAGTTGCAACCCTAAAACGTAAAATTGAAAACTCAGTGACTAAGCAAAATACTGCTGGATATACCCCACTAGAGTTAATGAAAGATATCTCTAAGAAGACTAACGAGTTAATTTCTAGAATGGTCAGTTGCTACCATGATGATCTACTACCAAAGCTAGCCGATAGTGGAATTGAAATGGTTGATTGGTCGCAACTAACTCAAGATGAAAAGCAATATATAAGTAAGATTTTTGATAATAGGATCTTTCCAATTCTCACCCCACTAGCAGTGGATCCATCTCACCCCTTCCCATACATATCTGGGCTCTCACTCAACCTTGCCGTCTTACTAAAAAAACCAGATACTCATGAAGAATTATTTGCCAGAGTTAAGGTCCCTGCCTCCTTGCCTAGATTTATGGAAACTACCGAGTTTGCTAGCACCAGATTTATTTCACTCGAGCAGGTGATCATTGCTAATTTACATCAATTATTTCCGGGGATGGAGATTGAGGATTACTACACATTTAGAATTACCAGAAATGCAGATTTAGAGTTAGAGGAGGAGGAATCGGAAGATCTTTTAGAATCTATGGAGCAGGAGTTATTAAGAAGAAAATTTGGTCCCCCAGTTAGATTAGAGGTGGCAAGTGATATCAAAGCTGATTTGGTCGATAGATTAAAATCTGAATTATCAATCCATGAAGGTGATATCTCGCGATACCAAGAGCCATTAGATTTAACTGGCTTAAATAAAATTGCTGATTTAGATCGGCCAGAGCTTAAGTTTCGTCCATTTAAAAATCAGATCGCAAAACCACTTCGAGATATTGATCTTGAATCTAATGAAGAGTTTTTTTCAGCTATTAAAAAAGGTGAGATTTTATTGCACCATCCATATGACTCATTTAACTCCTCGGTGGTTAGATTTTTAGAGGCAGCTGCAACTGATCCACATGTCTTAGCTATTAAGCAGACTTTGTATCGAACCTCTGGTGATTCACCCATTGTGGATGCATTAATTGAAGCTGCTGAGGCGGGCAAGCAGGTGCTGGCGGTAATTGAGATTCGAGCTCGCTTTGATGAACAAGCAAACGTTAAATGGGCAAGAAAATTAGAGGATGTTGGTGTGCATGTGGTCTACGGCTTAGTGGGCTTTAAAACTCATGCCAAGTTATCGCTAATCGTACGGGAGGAGGCAGATAAGGTCAGGCGCTATTGCCATGTTGGAACTGGAAATTACAATCCAAAGACCGCCAGAATGTATGAAGATTTAGGAATTTTAAGTGCGGATGAGAAATTAGGCGAGGACTTAAATAAATTGTTTAATCAATTATCTGGTTTTGCGCCCCAAGCCTCTTACAACCGATTACTAGTTGCCCCAAGAAGTATTCGCCCTGAGTTGCTAGCCAAAATTGATCGCGAGATTGAGAATAAAAAACAAAACAAACCTGCCTTTATTAGATTAAAACTAAACTCATTATTAGATGAGCAGTTTGTGGAGGCGCTGTATCTGGCCTCAATGGCTGGGGTGGAGGTAGATCTGGTGGTACGTGGCATCTGTGCCATTCGCCCTGGAATTGAAGGGCTTTCTGAAAATATAAGGGTTAAATCTATTTTAGGAAGATTTTTAGAGCACTCTCGAATATTTCACTTTGCAAATGGCGGGGATGATGAGATTTATATCGGAAGTGCGGATCTGATGGATCGAAATCTAAATCGAAGAGTTGAATCCCTGGTCCAAATTGTTGACATCTCTCATAAGCAAGAGTTGATTAGAATTTTTAATCAGTACTTAGATCCACAGATTGCCAGTTGGTTTTTAAAGCCAGATGGCACTTGGCAGCGAGTTAGCCAAACATCTGAAGGTGAGCCGCTAACAGATCTTCACACCCTAATGATTAATGCTTATAAGGAGCAGGTGTGAGTAAAACAATAATTGCAGCTGGCGCAGTGGTTTGGCGCAAAAGTGAATCAGGTCAAGTAGAAGTCGTTGTTATTCACCGTCCAAAATATGATGATTGGAGTTTTCCAAAGGGAAAAGCAGATATCGGTGAAGCGGTAATTGCCTGTGCACACCGTGAGGTATTAGAAGAGAGTAATTTAGAAACTCAATTTGGTCCTTACTTGGGCGATGTTGAGTATGAAACTATTGATGGTCCAAAGCGAGTTTACTTTTGGTCCGCTAAGGTAATAACAGCATATCCATTTACGCCAAATAGTGAGGTTGATAAAATAGAGTGGCACTCCTTAAAGAGTGCTAAAAAGATATTAACTTTAGATTCCGATAAAGATATTTTAAGTAAGTTTTCTAAACTTGATTTAGATACTAAACCATTTATTCTGCTGCGCCATGCAAAAGCAATAACAAGGGATGAGTGGCAAGGCGAGGATGATGATCGACCCCTTGATTCTCTCGGTAGTTACCAGGCAGATCGATTAGTTCCGATATATGAAGTTTATAAATTAGAGCAGATCCACTCCTCCGATGCTATTCGATGTTTTGACACCGTAAATTCATTAGCTAGAAAACTAAATATTGCCCTCGAAATTAGCGGTAAATTAAGTGAGAGTGCATATAAAAAAGATAAAGAGAAAGCATTTGATTATTGCAAGGAGTTAATCAAAGCCGATAAAAGCATTTTGATTTGTAGCCATAACCCAATTTTGCCAAAATTATTTAATAAGTTGACCAAAAAGGCAGAGGTAGAGACTGATGATGAGAAATTACAGCCAGCAGATAGTTGGGTGATTCACCGAAATGGTAAAGAGATTATTCAAGTAGATCGGCTTGATGCGCCAAAAGCGTAAAGTTTTACGCCTCCATCCAATCCATCCACTTTAAAACTACACCCTCTCGTAAGGCCCATGGGCAAACCTCTAACTCAGCTAAATCTAAATTTCGCATCACACTCTCTGCCACAAAGGCACCAGCCACAATTTGCGAGGCTCTATTTTCAGAAACACCAGGTAGTTTTGCCCGCTCATCAGTGCTCATTTCAGATAACTTAGATGAAATCTTCCTAATCGCATCAGCTTTAATATTTTTGCCATTTCCATCAAACCAATCACCAGCTAATCTAGCTAAGGTTCGCAAAGTTTTACTAGTTGCAATCGCACGATCTGAATCTTGGTGTTTAACTAGGGTGGGCAGAATTTGCTCTAATTTATTTTCAATATGATCTCGAAGAGCTCTAATACTTTTATCTGTGTATGGATCACCTACTAAAAAATCTTTAGTCAATCTGGCAGCACCTAGCGGAAGTGAGGTGGCAATCTCCGGTGATTCATCCACCCCAGCTGCCATCTCTAAGGATCCACCACCAATATCAATTACTAGCAATCTGCCACTAGACCAACCAAACCATCTGCGAGCTGCTAAGAAGGTTAACTTCGCCTCCTCTTCACCACTTAAAACCTGTAGATCAATATGAAAATCCTTATTAATTTTACTTATAATCTCTTCACCATTTACTGCTTCACGTAATGCCGATGTGGCAAAGGGTAGTAACTCTTGAGTCTGCACTGAGGCAGATTGTTGAATCGCGCGATTTATGCAAGCCCTTAACTTTTCTACCCCTTCATCTGAGATTTGATTATTCTCTTGGATGTATTGCGTAAGTTTTAACTCTTCCTTGTAATTAAAGGTTGGATTTGGTCTTGCCCCAGGTGAGGTATCAACTACTTGCAGGTGGACGGTATTTGAGCCCACATCTAATACACCAAGGCGCATACGGGCAACCTACATGATTTACTTGCTAAATTTGCTGCGGGATGTGTGGTGATTTATTCATGGCATAATTACGCCCGCAACACGCCTCTCTAGCTCAGTGGTAGAGCAGCCGCCTTGTAAGCGGCAGGTCGTCAGTTCAATCCTGACGGGGGGCTCCAGATTTATCTTCTACTCTTTCCATATCAATCAAAGTAGAGTTTTGGTATGGCTACTAGAGACTTTGATGTCGTAGTAATCGGCTCTGGCTTTGGCGGCTCAGTGGCAGCACTTCGCTTAACTGAAAAAAATTATAAAGTTGCCATCTTAGAGGCTGGCAAAAGATTTACTGATAAAGATTTTCCTAAGACCTCTTGGCGATTGCGCAAATTTTTATTTATGCCCCGCCTTGGACTTAACGGGATTCAGCGAATTCATGTGCTGCCAGATGTTTTAGTTTTAGCTGGCGCAGGTGTCGGTGGTGGTTCATTAGTTTATGCAAACACCTTATATAAACCACCGGCCTCATACTTTGAAGATAAACAGTGGCGAGATATTACTAATTGGGATCAGGAGTTATCTCCTTGGTATGACCAGGCATCTAGAATGTTAGGCGTTGCGCAAAATCCATACTTTTCCGCCTCCGATAAAGCCATGAAGCAGGTGGCAGATCAAATGGGAGTCGGGCACACATTTAAGTTAGCCCCACTTGGGGTTTATTTTGGTGATGGTGTTGGGGTTAAATCTAAGGATCCATTTTTTGGTGGTGTGGGCCCAGATCGAAGTGGTTGTTTGCAATGTGGTGCATGTATGACTGGTTGCCGGCATAATGCCAAAAATACTCTGCCAAAAAATTACTTAGGGCTAGCAGAGTCTGCTGGCGCAAAGGTTTTCCCTGAGCACACAGTGACCAAGGTTGAACAATTAGCAGATGGTAGTTGGGTTGTTACTGCGCGCAAGAGCTCAGCTTGGTTTGGGAAAAAGCGAAGATTTACCGCCGCCAATGTGGTGATAGCAGCTGGCACATATAACACCCAAAAGTTATTACATAAGATGAAGTCAACTGGCGTGCTTCCTAAGATTTCAGATCACCTAGGTAGATTATCTAGAACAAACTCTGAGGCCTTAACTGGCTCGATTATGCCAAAGGGTGGCACTGATTTTAGTAAGGGAAGTGCAATTACCTCCTCCTTTTTCCCAGATGATCACACACATGTTGAACCAGTTAGATATGGCAAAGGTTCAAACTTTATGGGATTACTACAGACAGTAATGACAGATGGTGAAAAAATTAGAGATCGTAGAAAGCAATGGTTACGGCAGGTAGTAACAAAACCATCACTGCTACTTAAAATATTAGATGTTAGGCAGTGGAGTGAGCGAACAGTTGTGGCATTAATAATGCAAAATGTGGACTCAGCTATCTCAGTTAGTAGCAAGCGCGGCCTATTTGGTTTTAGATTAACCTCAAAAAATGATTCAATCACTCCCAATGCCACATATATTCCTGCAGCTAATGAGGTGGCAAGAAGAATCGCTGAAAACAATGGTGGTATTGCCGGTGGTCATATTGGCGATTTAGTTAACGCCCCATTTACCGCCCACTTTGTTGGTGGTTGTGTAATTGGTGAATCAATTCAAACCGGTGTGATCGATCCATACCATCGGGTTTATAACTACCCAACACTTCATATTGTTGATGGCGCCTCAGTGACGGCAAATCTGGGCGTAAATCCATCCCTAACTATTACCGCCCAAGCAGAGCGGGCATTTTCGATGTGGCCAAATAAGGGTGAGAAAGATGAGCGCCCGGCACAAAACTCACCTTATAAAAAAGTGGCAGCGGTATTTCCACTCAAGCCATTTGTGCCAAAGGGTGCAACCGGTGAGTTAAGAGTTTCTTAACAGCTTTGCTTGTTGCTTTGCTCTTCGATTAGGCATCTTAGTAATTGGAAAATCTAAAGATTTATAAAAATCCTTAATAATCTCCTGCATTAACTTTGTCTTTTCATTTACTAAGTTATGGCTTGCCCCTGGGATAACTGCCAATCTGCCATTAGGAAGCGCCTCATACATCTGCCAGGTCATTTGGCTGGTAAATGGCTCATCATCGCCAGCTAATACTAAAACTGGGCACTTAATCTTTTTTAATTTAGAAAGCTTTATATTTGGCTCACTCATCCAAACTTGATACGCCTTTTTGATTATTTGCGGCAATAACTCTGGGTCTTGCTTTGATAATTTAGCAAAGCTTTCTTTTTCCTCATCACTTACTGAAATATTATCTAAATCAAAGGAAAGACCAGCATCCCAGGTGTAATTCATACCTATACCTATTAAGGATTTAACTAAATCAGGGCGCTTAAGAGAAGCGAGTAATCCAATATTTCCACCATCACTCCAGCCAATGACATGGGCTGGTTTTTTTACAACAGTCTCTAAGTAATTAATAAACTCATTTACTTGAAAATCAAAGTGAAAGTAACCCTTGCGCACCTTGGTTCTGCCATGAGCGGTGCGATCATAAGCAAATACCTCATGGGTTTTATAAACAGCTGGCAGGATTTGCCTCTCCCACTTTTGGGTATGGCTTAGCCCGCCATGCAGTAAGACCAGTGGTTGGCCATTTTTTTGCCACTTAACACACCAAAGTTGGTGCTTATCTACCTGGATAAACTTTCGATAAACCGGTTTTGGCATAGGTTAAATTCTGTTTAAGAATCCATAATATGGCGATTGCCACGATCAAAGGTTAGGTAATTCCAAGTCCAATCAGCCATGGTGCCAATCTTGTTTCGACCCCCCAATAAATAGAAAAGATGTAACCAAAGCCAAATTAACCAAGCAATCGCCCCTGCGATCTTGATTCCCTTTACCTGAACTATCGCCTTGTTTCTACCAATTGTGGCCATTGAGCCCTTATCTAAGTATTTAAAGCTTTCTAATTTTTGGCTCTTGCTAACTCTGGCAATTTGTTTGGCGATAAATTTTCCTTGTTGAATTGCAACTGGGGCCACCATCGGCAGCTGATTGCCTTTTTTATCAACACCGGCTGCGATATCACCTAACGCCCAGATATATGGGTAATTTTTAACCTGCATAGTTGGCTCAACTGCCACTCTGGTGCCATTAGCTGGCAGATTTAATTGTGCAATTGCATCATTGCCCTTTACCCCAGCTGCCCAAATTGTTATCTCAGAGGCGATGGTGGTGCCATCTTTTAACCTTATCTTTCTATGCTCTACCTCTTGCACTGCAGCATTTAATAAAACCTTTACCCCTAATTTTTCTAAATCTTTTTTAGTTCTAGCAGATAGGGAGGGTGCAAATGGTGGCAGTAACCTGGGGCCAGCCTCAATTAGCGAGATACTTATATTTGAGGCAGCTTGGGCTTGATCTGATTTTAATGGCCCGCGAATTAACTCAGCGATCGCACCTGCCATCTCAACACCAGTTGGTCCACCACCAATTACGGTGATAGATAACTTTGTATCATCTTCAAATCTACATAGATCCTCAAACCGCCGCATGATCTCAGCTCTAATATTTAACGCCTCTGCCACACTCTTCATCCCTAAGGTGAACTCATTAACTCCTGGGATACCAAAATCAGCGGTGACAGAACCTAGCGCCACAATTAAGTGATCAAATTTTAAAAGCTCTGAGCTATCTAACTTAACCTCTTTATTTTTATGATCAATTGAGATGGGAGAGCCCATTCGAAATTTAACTGGGGTTTTTCTTAACGCCCCCCTGATTGGATAAGCCACATGATCGGCGGCAAGTCCTGCGGTTGAAACCTGATACAACAGCGGCAGAAAGGTTTGGTAATTATGGCGATCAACCACTGTGACATCGGCTGCTTTATGCAGCGCGCGAGCGGCGGCTAGGCCACCAAACCCGCCACCTAAAATCACTACCTTTGGTTTATTCATTGAATTAAGTCTACTGTTTTCACCATGAGCCAAGTGCGCAAAATTCTAGTCACCGGTGCCTCTGGGTATGTGGGCGGCCGGTTAGTTACTGCATTACTGGCAGATGGTGCTGATGTGAGAGTTTTTGTGCGAGATGCCAATAAAGCTCAAAGTCACTCCTGGGCTAAGCAAGTAGAGATTGCAACTGGAAATGCATCAGATTTTGAATCTACCAAGGCTGCATTAACTGGTGTTCACACCGCTTACTACTTGTTGCACTCAATTAATTTAGGACCAAATTTTGATGAGATTGAATCTGCGATGGCCAGAAATTTTGCGCAAGCTGCGCAAAGTTGTGGCGTTAAACAAATTATTTACTTAGGTGGAATTAATAATGATGAGAAAACTAGTAAGCACCTAACCTCTAGAGCAAATACTGGTAAGGAGTTAGCCACAACATCTGTGCCCGTACTTGAGCTTCGAGCTGGAATTATTATTGGCTCTGGCTCTGCCTCCTTTGAGATGTTAAGACATCTAACTCATCGCCTGCCAATTATGACCACACCTAAATGGGTAATGAATAAAACTCATCCAATTGCGATCCGAGATGTGCTTTGGTATTTAAGAAGTTGTGCCAAGTTAGAAAAACCAGTGGCAGGTGTATTTGATATTGGTGGTCCTGAGATTTTGTCTTATGCCGATATGATGCAAAAGTTTGCCAAATTATCTGGGCTTAGAAAACGCTTAATTATTAAGGTGCCAGTATTAACCCCAAAATTATCTAGCCTTTGGATTGGCTTTGTAACTCCGGTACCAACCTCACTTGCTCGCCCACTAGTTGGCTCACTAATTAGTGAGGTGGTAGCTGATCCTAAAAAATCAATTGATAAATTAATTCCAAAACCAACAGAGGGCTTAATTGATGTTGATGGCGCAGTTAGCTTGGCACTGAGTAATGTTTCTAGTAATACCGTTTCTACTCGCTGGTCTGATGCCACGTTACCAACTGCGCCATGGCAGAAGGCTCAATCTGATCCAGAGTGGGCAGGTGAGATGTTATTAAAAGATAAAAAGGTGCGCACAACTGATGCATCAATAAAAAGTTTATGGGCGGCGATCGAGGAGATTGGTGGCGATAATGGTTGGTATGGCTCAGATTTTCTCTGGTATCTACGTGGTTTATTAGATCGAATGATTGGTGGAGTTGGACTTCGGCGAGGTAGAAGAGATCCAGTTCATTTGCGAGTTGGCGACTCACTTGATTTTTGGCGAGTGGAATCATTGGTGCCAGAGCAATCACTTAAGTTATATGCCGAGATGATTTTGCCGGGAAAAGCTTGGCTTGAGTTTAGAATTTCAAAGTTAGCTAATGGTCAAAGTGAGGTAGTGCAAGAGGCATCATTTTCACCCCGTGGCCTAGGTGGTCAGTTGTATTGGTATGTAGTTTTGCCGCTACATACATTTGTTTTTCCGACGATGATTAGAAACTTAATTCGTAGTGCTAACCGTAAGGATTATGCTGAGATGATTAAAACCAATCCAGTTGATAATTTTGATCTTAGTTAACTTTAAATAGTTTTTTCTCATTTTTTCGCCACGCTCAAAAGCGGGTAATAACCTGAAAATGTCACACCCTGCTTTTAAGATATGGCTATGTCAGCATTTATCCAACCAGCCCCTGGGTCAACTGGCTTATCTGAGTCAGAGCTTAAGCTGCTTGATTTTGAGCGAAATTGGTGGCGTCATGCGGGTACTAAAGAGAGTGCAATTAAAGAGTTATTTAATTTAACCCCACCTGCCTACTATCAAATGCTAAATAATTTAATAGATCGAAATGATGCCCTGCTGGCTGAACCTATTTTGGTTAAGCGATTGCGCCGAATTAGGGATGCTAGAACTGCGGCCCGATCCAGCAGCAAACTCGGCTTTACCCTCTAGCCACCAGCACTTAAAAAAACCGGTTAAGCCTAAAATCCTGGCCAATTTGGCGCATCTGGAATAAATCCTCTAGATTTGGCTTTTAGCACTCTATAGGTGTGAGTGATAACAACACCTAAAACCAACTTTAGGCAGCAAACTAAAAATGAGGGAGAAGAAATATGGCAAAGATGATTGCCTTCAATGAAGAGGCTCGTCGCTCACTTGAGCGCGGTATGAATACATTGGCCGATGCGGTCAAGGTAACCCTTGGACCTCGTGGTCGAAATGTTGTACTTGAGAAAAAATGGGGCGCACCAACAATTACTAATGATGGTGTTTCAATTGCAAAAGAGATTGAGCTAGAAGATCCATGGGAAAAAATTGGTGCAGATTTAGTAAAAGAGGTTGCAAAAAAGACTGATGATGTGGCCGGTGATGGCACTACAACTGCAACTGTGTTAGCCCAAGCTATGGTGCGCGAGGGATTACGAAATGTGGCAGCTGGCTCTAATCCAATGTCACTAAAGCGAGGTATTGAAAAAGCAGTTGAGGTTATCTCTGATGAATTATTAAAGATAGCCAAGCCAGTTGAAACTCGTGAGCAAATCTCAGCTACCGCATCGATCTCAGCAGCTGACACCACTATTGGATCAATGATTGCTGAAGCAATGGATAAGGTTGGTAAAGAGGGAGTTATCACTGTTGAAGAGAGCAATACCTTTGGCTTGGAGTTAGAGCTAACTGAAGGTATGCGATTTGATAAGGGTTATATCTCTGCGTACTTTGTAACTGATACTGAGCGTATGGAAACAGTTATGGAGGATGCATACATCCTGATTGCAAACTCTAAGATCACCAGCATTAAAGATCTAGTACCAATTTTAGAAAAGGTAATGCAAACTGGAAAAGGCTTAGTAATCATTGCTGAAGATGTTGAGGGTGAAGCGCTATCAACACTGGTAGTAAATAAGATTCGTGGCACATTTAAATCAGTTGCAGTTAAAGCACCTGGTTTTGGTGATCGCCGTAAAGCAATGCTGCAAGATATTGCGATTTTAACTGGCGCAACTGTGATCTCAGAGGAGGTTGGTCTAAAGCTAGATCAAACCACCTTGGAGCTGCTCGGTACAGCTCGCAAGATTGTGATTGCTAAGGAGGAGAGCACAATCGTTGAAGGCGGCGGAGATGCTGA
>SXGR01666200.1_pt1 | contig 13207 bp, 14 predicted proteins | sample 3174711 | NCBI WGS metagenome assembly SXGR01 (sample SAMN11356860, study PRJNA531348) | freshwater metagenome | isolation source: freshwater sample F1-60 | place: China: Fuxian Lake, Yuxi | collected 2017-12-25
GACTCCGAGCTGCCGCCATCGGTGCGGCGCGACTCGAGCCACCCTGTTTCGTTGCGACGGCCGGCGTCGGATCGGCCCGATGCGACGGCACGCGCGCGCTCGGAGCCGCCGCCGCCGCCGCGACGGCCGTCGTCGGATCGACCCGAGGCGACGCGGCACGCGCGCTCTTCGCCGCCCGAGTCGACGCGCGGCGCCTCGCACGCTCACGGTCAGCGACGCGACCACGGGCTGCGCGTCGAGGCCGACGGAAAGATCGTGGCGACGGTGGTTGGCATCATCGAGTCGTCGGACGCGCTCGAGGTCGTGCCGCCGGTCGTCGTGTCGCCGGACGCGATGAGCGCGACCTTCGACATCGCGGCCGAGAGCGACTCGGGAGTGCCCATCACCGCCGACATGCTCGTGCACGCGCTGGCACATGCGGGAGTCATGAGTGGCATCGATCGCGGCGCAATCGACGCTGCCCTCGCGGAGTCGGCGCGCACGCAGCGCACGATCGCAGAGGTCGTCGTTGCCCGCGGACACGAGGCGGTGCGCGGCACCGATGCCCGGCTCGCGCAGGGCGTAGAGCTCGCGCGTAGCGTCGGCACCGCGGACGAGCAGGGGCGCATCGACTACCGCGAGCGCGACGCCGTCCACTCGGTCGAGAACGGCGCGATGGTGTGCGTCGTCGTGCCCCCGACCGAAGGCGTGCCGCGTCGCGACGTCCGCGGCAACGTCGCCGAAGCCGCGAACGGGAAGGGGGTCGCGTTCCACGCCGGTCAAGGCGTTGAGGAGCGTGAGCCGGGGAGGTTCTACGCGACGCGGGACGGCGTCTTGTGGGAGAGCGATGGGCGCGTCGACGTCGTCGAGCTCTTTCGCTGGAATGGTGACGTCGACTACGAGTCGGGGAACCTGCGAGCATCGCGCGGCGCGATCCATGTCACCGGGTCGGTGCGCAGCGCGTTCGAGGTGAAGGCTGCGGCGCACGTGCGCGTGGACGGCGCGATCGAGGACGCGCGCGTAGAGGCCGGAGGCACGCTCGAGGTCGGCGGCGGCATCATGCCGAGCGCGGAGGGGCACGTCGAGGTCGGAGGCAACGTGCGCGCCGCGTTCGCACAAGACACCCGCATTCGCGCAGCCGGCGACATCGTGCTGCGTAACGCCGCGCTCAACTGCTTCCTCTGGGCGGGCGGCCGCGTCATCGTCGAGCACGGTCGCCTCATCGGCGGGACCACGCTGGCGGCCTCTGGCATCGTCGTGCGCGAGCTCGGCTCGGAGGCGAGCGTGCGAACGCGCGTCGTCCTCGGCGAGAGCGTCGGCAATGAGCAGCTCGCAAAGCTGAAGAGTAACCTCGATGCCATGCGCATTCGCCTGCGCGCGCTCGGCATCGCGGTTGGCACCGAGGCCGACTTGCTCGAGCAGAGCGGCTTCGCGCCGGAGGTCCGCGACGAGGCGGCGCTCTTGCTCGAGGGCCAGCACCGCGTCGTGATGTCGGCGCGCACGCTCATCGGACGGATGTCGGCGCTCGCGGACGAACCGGAGCGCATGGCGGTGACCGTGACCGGTACCGTGCACCCGAACGTCATCATTCAGATGCGCGCGCACGTGTACCGCGTCGTCGAGCGCGTGCGCTCGGTGAAGTTCATGCTCGACGCCGAGAAGCACCGCATCGTCGCTGTCCCGATCTGAGGACGACGTTTTTTTTGCGAGCAAATCTTTTCAGCGCACTTTGGACTCACCGCGCGCGTACGGCGATTCGTTAGAATCGACGGGTGAGTAACAGCAAGTGGCCGAGTCAATATCCTTGGAAATCGAGGGTAATTCGATGCCCTCGACCAACTGGGGGCATCGAATTACCCGTCGGTTCGATGGACTCGGCCGACTAGAGTGGGCGCGCTCATGCAGCGGGGAGTCGAAGAGCGGCGTTCGGGAGCCGCGTCCCGCCATTTCAAGCGCGCGGTGCTCGTGCGCTCCCTCATTGCCACGCTGGCGATCGTGCTCGGAGGCTGCGCCTCGGGTTGTCGCGGCGAGCGCGTCGTGGTGACGATGGCGGCGGCAGTCAGCTTGAACAAGGTGCTCCCCGAGCTCGCGGCCGCGTTCGCCGAAGAGGATCCGCGGCCCGAGCTGCGCTTCGTATATGGCGCCTCGGGCGATCTCAAGAAGCGCGTCATCGACGGCGCGCCGTTCGACGCGGTCCTGTTCGCGAGCGGCGCTCCGGTCGACGAGCTCGCGCGCGGGGGGCAGGTCGAGGCTGCGACGACCCGGGTCGTGGCCCACAACCGGCTCGTCCTCGTGGGTCGACCGGGGGGCGCCAAGGCGACCTTCGCGACCCTCGAGTCGCTGCCGGCTGGCGAGCGCATCGCCATCGGCGATCCCGCGACGGTGCCGGCCGGCGAATACGCGAAGCGGGCGCTGACGGCGCTCGGCACGTGGCCCGCCCTCGAGGCGCGAATGGTCTACGGCGGCGACGTGAGCGCTGTCCTTGCCTATGCGAGGCGCGGCGAGGTCGCTGCCGCCATCGTCTACACGACCGAGCTTCGCGGCCTCGATGACGTCGTCGTGCTCGACGAGGCGCGCGGCAGCTGGGCGCCGTCCCCCGAGGTCGTCGCGGCGATGGTCGTACGCGCCGAGCACGCCGAGCCGGCGCGGCGCTTTCTCGCGTTTCTCGCGAAGCCGAAGGGGCAGGCGATCTTGGAGCGGGCGGGCTTCTTGCCGGCGCAAGGTGCGAAGGCGCCGCCGTGAGCGCGCTCGTCTTCCCTATCTACCTCTCGGCGATGGTGGCGTTCGCGGCGCTCGCTGTCGTCGCTCCGCTCGGGCTCTTCGTCGCGTGGCTGCAGGCGTCGCGCCCGCACCGGTGGCGTCGGCTCGTCGACGCCGCGGTCATGCTGCCGATGATCTTGCCGCCCACGGTCATCGGCTTTTTTCTGGTGTTCGTGTTCGGTCGGCATGGCCCGGTAGGCCGCGTCCTCGAGCTGCTCGGGGTGCGGGTCATCTTCACTCCCGCGGCGGCCGTGATTGCGTCGAGCGTCGTCGCGTTTCCCGTGCTCGTGAAGGCCGTTCAGCCGGCGATGGAGGCGGTACCGCGGGAGCTCATCGACGTCGGTCGCTCGCTCGGCCTCGGTCCGCGCGCCGTGTTTTTTCGCATCGTGCTGCGCTCGGCGTGGCGCAGCGTCATCACCGGGCTCGTGCTCGCGTTCGTGCGGGCGCTCGGCGAGTTCGGCGCGACGATGATGTTCGCGGGGATGATCCCCGGCGTGACGAACACGATGCCGCTCGAGATCTTCGCGGCCTATCAGCGCGCCGAGGACGAGCGCGCGTTGTTGTACGTCGCCGTGCTCGTGGGGGTCGCGGTGTTGACGGCGATGCTCGCGTCGCGCGCGACCGCCGCTCGACGGGAGAGTTCGTCATGAGCTCGCGAGCAGCCGGCCCCGAAGGAGCGCGCCTCCCATGACGGAGCTCGTTGAAGCGCGCAGCGATGGCATCGCCGTCGGGGCCGCGGCTCCGCCGGCGGCGCTCGCGGTCTCCGTCGAGGTGAGGGTGGGTGCGCCTCCGGCCGCGTTCGCGGTCTCCGTGGAGCTCGAGCTCGCGCGCGGCGTCGCCGTGCTCTTCGGCCCCTCGGGGTGCGGTAAATCGATCACGCTGCAGGCCATCGTCGGGACGCTCGCTCCCTCCGCGGGGCGCCTCGTCTTGCACGGGCGCACGCTCTTCGACGCGAGCTTGGGCGTCGCGGTCCTGCCGCACGAGCGCGGCATCGGCTACGTGCCTCAGCACCACGCGCTCTTCCCATTCGCGACCGTCGCCGAGAACGTCACCTTCGGCCTGCCGCGCGCGCGGCGCCGGCGCGTCGAGCCCGAGATCGCGGCGCTCATGGACGAGCTTGGCATCGCGTCGCTCGGGGCCGCGATGCCCGACCGGCTCTCGGGCGGTGAACGGCAGCGCGTGGCCCTCGCGCGCGCGCTCGCGACGCGGCCGAAGCTGCTCGTACTCGACGAGCCCTTCGCGTCGATCGACATGACGGGCCGGGCCGCGCTCCGTCGCGTGCTCAGAGAGACGCTCGCACGACGCAACCTCTCGGCGGTGCTCGTCACGCACGATCCCGTGGACGCGCTCGAGCTCGGCGATACGCTGGTGCGCTTCGAGCGTGGACGGACGTTGCCGCCCGAGTCGCCGAGCTGCCTCGTGCCGGAGCATCGCGCGGCGTTCGAGCGCGCCGTTGTGGCCCGTCGAAGCTGAGCGCGGCGGCGCCTTCCGCGCTTGACCGCGACGGGGACCCTGACGATGCTCCCGCGCCATGCGCGTCGCCATTGGTGCAGACCACGGCGGTTTCGAGCTCAAGCAGCACCTCGTGCGCTGGCTCGGGGCGCGCGGCCACGACGTCGTGGACTGCGGCACGCACGACACGAGCCCTGTCGACTACCCGGTGATCGCGCGCGGCGTCGCCACGCGAGTCGCGCGCGGGGAGTGCCTTCGCGGCATCGTCATCGACGGCGCGGGGATCGGGTCGTCGATGGCCGCGAACAAGGTCGCCGGCGTGCGAGCCGCGCTCTGTTACGACGTGTCGTCCGCCAGAAACAGCCGCGAGCACAACGACGCCAACGTGGTCACGCTCGGCGCGCGCCTCATTGGGGTTGGCCTGGCCGAGCAGATCGCCGAGGTGTTTCTCGACACGGAGTGCACCGAGGAGCGCCACAGGAAGCGCGTCGCGATGATCGAGGCTGTGGGGCAGGGCGAGGCCGCGAGCCTCGGCAAGGCAGGCGGCGACAAGGGCCCAGCGGCGGGCTGCGGATGCTCCGTCTCCACGGGCACTTGCTCTTGCGCCGGCGGCTCCGCGGCAGCGACGGGCGCACGCACGCCGTGCTCGGGCTGCGCCGCGTCCAGTGTGTCGGCGCAGGCGAAACAAACGCTTGCTGACCGCGCGGCCTACAACGATAGTGCGCGCACTTTCGACGGGGCGAGCTCGGCCTTCCGCGCAAGCTCCGCAGAGTGGCTCGCAGGCGCGGCACGAGGTGCGCCGCAACCGAGCCACTCAACCGCCGCCGCCCCGCTTTCCTCGATGAAGCTTGAAGCACTGAGCCCCGCCGATCTCGAGCGAGTCGCCGCGCGCGTCGCCGCGATGCTCGCCACGGCACAGCCGCGCGGCACGATGATCTGCTTCGGCGACGTGTGCCTCGACGCGAGCGTCGCCAAGCAGTGGATCGGGTTTGGCGTGAGCCGGTTGTCGTCGAGCCTCGGCCAAGCCGGCGGCGTGCGCGACGTGGCCAGCTACATCGACCACACCCTGCTCAAGCAGGACGCGACCGACGCGCAGGTTCGGCAGCTGTGCGCCGAGGCGCGCGAGCACTCCTTCTTCTCGGTGTGCGTGAACCCGTACTGGGTCAAGCTCAGCGCCGAGCTCTTACGCGGCTCCAGCGTGAAGGTGTGCACGGTGGTCGGATTTCCGCTGGGCGCCAACGTGCCCGAGCAGAAGGCCCTCGAGACCCGCCGCGCCATCCGCGACGGCGCGCGCGAGATCGACATGGTGATCAACATCGGCGCCCTCAAGAGCGGCGACGATGCTCTGGTGTTCAAGGACATTCGCGGCGTCATCGACGCTTGCGAAGACGGCGGTGCGCTCTCCAAGGTCATCATCGAGGCCACGCTGCTCACCGAAGAAGAGAAGGTCCGCGCCTGCGTGCTGTCGAAGAAGGCGCGCGCCGACTTCGTGAAGACGAGCACCGGCTTTGCGGGCGGCGGTGCCACGGCGTCGGACGTCGCGCTCATGCATCGCGCAGTCGGCGGAACGCTCGGGGTCAAGGCCTCCGGCGGCGTGAAATCTTATGCCGACTTCGAGGCCATGGTGCAGGCCGGTGCCTCGCGCGTGGGCGCGAGCGCCAGCATCAAGATCGTGAAGGAGGCGGCCTCGCGCTGACCTTCAACGCGGGCTGACGGTCGCCATGGTCGCCGCGAGTCGCGCGCGCCATCGAGCGCCCCCCCGCTCGCATCTTCGTCGCCTGCGGGCGACTGCCGGCCTCGCCGGCGAGCAGTTCTCGACAACCGTACGAACCGAAAGAGGATGGAGACATGAGCGGTCAGACCGACGCCCTGGGCATGATCGAGTGCCGTAGCTTCGCGGCCATGGTCGAAGCATCGGATGCCATGGTCAAGGCGGCCAAGGTGGAGCTCGTTCGCTACGAGAAGACCGGCGGCGGCTACGTGACGGCCGTGGTCCGCGGGGACGTCGCTGCGGTGCGCGCCGCGACCGAGGCTGGCCAGGCCGCCGCCGCGCGCATCGGCGAGGTCGTAGCGGTGCACGTCATCGCTCGCCCGCACTCGAACGTCGACTCGGTGCTCCCGCTCGGCCGCGCCGAGCAAGCGTCCTGAGCACGCACGCGCCATGCTACTCGGGCAGGTGATCGGCACGGTCGTAGCTACCGAGAAGGAGCCGAGCCTCGTGGGGCTCAAGCTCCTTCTGGTGCGCACGCTCGACGAGAACGGCGCGGCCGCCGGGGCCACGGTCGTGGCCGCCGATGCGGTGGGCTGCGGCGTCGGCGAGATGGTGCTCTACGCGAGCGGCTCGAGCGCGCGGCAGACCGCGGTCACCGACAAGAGGCCCGTGGATGCCGTGATCATGGCGATCGTCGACAGCTGGGAGGTCGGCGATGAACGCAAATACAAAAAGTAGCGATTCCGAACGTAGCGACGAGGTGCCGTCGTGAGCCGACTCAGCGATACGCAGATCGACGACATTGCGCGCCAGGTACTCGAGCGCATGGCGAGTGGCGAGCCCGCGAAGGCGCTGAGCTCCGGTGGAGCCGCAGCCGTGGCCCGCGGCGGCGCGCTTCCGCACGGCGTGTTTCGCAGTATTGACGATTGCGTCGCCGCAGCGCAGACAGCGTTCCGCGAGTTTCGCAAGGTGGGTCTCGAGCGTCGCATCGCGATCATCGACGCCATCCGAGTCTCGATGCGCAAGCACGCCGAGAGCCTGGCGCGCGACGCCCGCGAGGAGACGGGGCTCGGCCGCGTCGACAGCAAGATCCTCAAGAACCTGCTCGTCACGAACAAGACGCCCGGCCCCGAAGAGCTCTCGCCCACCGTGTGGACCGGCGACTTCGGGATGACGCTCGTCGAGTACGCGCCGTTCGGCGTCATCGCGGCGATCACGCCCACGACGAACCCGACGTCGACGATCATCTGCAACAGCATCGGCATGCTCTCCGCCGGCAACACGGTGGTGTTCAATGTCCACCCGAGCGCCAAGCGCGTCAGCTGCCGCAACGTCGGGCTCATCAACGAGGCGATCCTGGCCGCGGGCGGCCCCGCAAACTGCGTGACGGCGCTCGCCGAGCCGACCATCGAGAGCGCTCAGGAGCTCATGCGCCACAAGGGTGTGCGCTTGCTCGTCGTGACCGGCGGACCGCACGTCGTGAAGGCGGCGATGGCGAGCGGCAAGCGCGCCGTATGCGCCGGGCCGGGAAATCCGCCCGTCGTCGTCGACGAGACCGCCAACATCGACAAGGCCGGGGCCGACATCGTCAGGGGCGCGTCGCTCGACAACAACGTCATCTGCGTCGACGAGAAAGAGGTCTTCGTCGTCGCGTCGGTCGCCGACCGGCTCTTGAAGGCGATGCAGAAGAACGGCGCCTACCTGCTCACGGGGCCGCAGCAACGCGCGCTCGACAAGGTGATCTTCTCCGAGCAGAAGGGGCCGCGCAAGCCGGGCGTCATCAACAGAAACTGGGTCGGCAAGGACGCGAAGGTCATCCTCGCGGAGATCGGCGTGAAGGTGGACGACAGCATCAAGCTCGTCGTGATGGAGGTCGAGCACGATCACCCCCTCATCTGGACCGAGCAGCTGATGCCGGTGCTACCGGTCACGCGCGTGAAGAACGTCTTCGAAGGGATCGATCTCGCCGTCGCGGCGGAGCACGGCTTCTGCCACTCGGCGTCGATGCACTCGCTGCACATCGGCAACCTGAGCCACATGGCGACCGAGATCAACTGCAGCATCTTCGTCAAAAATGGGCCGATTTACTCCGGCCTCGGCGAGGGCGGCCAGGGCTATACGTCGTTCTCGATCGCGAGCCCGACTGGCGAGGGGCTCACCGGCCCGCACACGTTCTCGCGCGTGCGTCGCTGCACGATGGTCGACCACTTCCGCATCGTCTGACACGGGGGCGCGGGCAGCTCGTGTCGGATCGTGAGCTCGGGTTGCGTCGTCCCAAGGAGGCGCCGCATGGTGCAGGCGTCTCGGCTCGTCCAGAGGAGGCGTCGGCGCGTCCCAAGGAGGCTCCCGCACCCGAGGCGCTCGCGATGGTCGAGCTGTCGAGCATCGCCGCTGGCACCCGCGCCGCAGACGCACTCGTAAAAAAAGCGCAGGTTCGGCTCGAGCGCGTCGGCACTCTTCAGCCGGGGATGTTTGCCCTGCTCTTCACGGGAGACGTCGCGAGCGTCGATGAGGCCTTCGGTGAAGCGCTGCGTGTTGGCGGCCGTGCCGTCACCGACAGCTTGATGCTGCCGCACGTGGACGCGTCCGTGTATCTGGCCGTCGCCGGCGAGCGCGCGAGCTTCGACGGGGACACGCTGGGCGTCGTCGAGACGAGCACCCTCTCGGCGGCGATCGAGGCCGCGGACGTCGCCGTCAAGGGCGCGAGCGTGCGCGTCGCCAGCGTGCGGCTCGGCGACGAGCTCGGCGGCAAGGGCCTCGTCCATCTCGTGGGCGACCACCACGACGTCGCGGCCGCGCTCGAGCTCGTCATGGCTCGGGTGCCGCGGCACCCGCGCTCCGTCGAGACGTCCCTCACGCCGCGCATCGACGAGGGCCTGCTGAAGGCGCTCGCCACCTCGACGCGGTTCTGGAGCGCGCGGCATTCATGAAGACGGCCACACGCGGGCGTAGAGAGCGCATGAACGAAAGAGGGATCGGATGCTTCTCGGAAGGGTGATCGGTACCGTCGTCCCGTGCGTCGTGCATCCGGGCCTCGAGGCCGTGCCGATGCTGCTCGTGCGCCCGCTCGACCTGGAGGCGCGTCCCGCCGGGAAGGCGATCGTCTGCGCAGATCCGACGCGCATGGCCGGGCCAGACGAGCTCGTCTTTTACGAAGGCGGCCGCGAGGCGGCGCTCCTGTGCGATCCGAGCTTCGTTCCGGTCGATCACGCGATCGTCGGCATCGTCGATCGCGCCCACGTCGAGCCCTCCCAGCTAGAGCCCGCTGGTTCGGGAGCGGAGTAGAACCATGTTTCTCGGCATCGTGCGCGGCAACGTCGTCTCGACGATTCGCCACGCCTTCTACGCGAACAAGAAGCTCCTCCTCGTGGCTCGCTGCGACGAACAGTTTCGTCCGACCGGAAAGTACGTGCTCGCGGTCGATGGCGTGGGCGCCGGCACGGGCCAGCGCGTGCTCGTGCTCGACGAGGGCACCGGCGCGCGCCAGATCCTGGGCGACCCGACCGCCCCCGTGCGCTCGCTCATCGTCGGCATCGTCGACGACGCGGCCGTCGGGTAAGCGCGACGTTTGGCGCCGAGCTCGCCAGCCGCCGTCACCTGCGCCGCTCCGCTCAGTGCCCCGCGTGCGGGCTCAGCGCTCCGTGTGCGGCCTCGGCGCTCAGCGTGCGGCCTCGGCGAGCCGCCGCGCGACCGCCTCGTCGAACCAGCGCTCGACGGCCGCGCGGAACGGCCACATCCAACCGTAGGCCGGGCCGGTGAACTGCGCGATCACCTCGCGGCGAAGCTCTGGATCGAGCATGGCGGCTTCGCCCTTGAGCTCGAGCGTCGCACGCAAGGTCTCCTCGTACGCTTCCCACTCGAGGCGCGCGCGCCCATAGGCGAGCCCGAGCGGAAGCGGCACGAGCAGGTAGAGCGCGGCCATCCCCACGAGCGTGAGGCGGCGGCGCTGCCTCAAGTGAACGCGCTCGTGGCGAAGGCAGATCACCCGATCGGTCGGATCGGTGCCGTCCCACGCGGCGGGCACGTAGAGCGTGTCGCCGAGGACGGTGCGGTAGCGCGTGAGGTACTCCCGCTGCCCGCCGAGCGTCACGAGCCGAAGCCCCACGTCGATGGCGCGCGAGAGCGCGTCCCGCTCCTTCGTCACGATGCGAAACGCCGGAAATTCGGCCGCGAGCTCGGTGAGGATCGCGGCGTACAGGGCCTCGCCGTCGCGCGCGTGTAGCTCACGCCGGCTCATCGGCGAACCGCGTCCCGACCGCGATGGCGCGTCCGCTCGCGAGCTCATGCGCGTCGAGCGCGCGCTTGCCCTCCGCCTGCCCGCGCAAGAGCCACACGGCGCCCCGGCCGCACGCGATGCGCGCAGCTCGGTCCTCGATCGCGAGCACGGTGCCGGGCTCGCCCTCGTGCACATCCGCGCTCGCCACGCGCGTCGCGAGCAGCTTGAACCGCTTGCCTCGCAGCGTCGTGTGCGCGCCCGGCCACGGGGTCATTCCGCGCACGCGATCGTGCACCCGTAGCGCGTCTTCTTCCCATCGCACCGTGCCGTCGGCCTTCTCGAGCAGCGGCGCCTTCGTGGCCGCGGCTTCGTCCTGCGGCACGAGCCGAAGCTCCCCCGCGAGGGCGCGCGGCAAGTCCTCCCGCACGACCACGGCACCGAGGAGCGCGAGCCTCGCGGCGAGCTCGCCCGCGGTCTCATCCGCGCCGATCGAGATGGCCCTCGTCGTGTACACGGGGCCCGTGTCGCAGCCCTCGTCCATCTGCATGAGAGCGATCCCCGTCTCGCGGTCGCCGCGCACGATGGCCCAGGTGATGGGTGCGGCGCCGCGATGTTTCGGTAGCAGCGACGCATGGAGGTTGATGCAGCCTCGCCGCGGCGCGCTTAGCACCTGCTCGGGCAAGATGCGTCCGTAGGCCATCACCACCGCGACGTCGGCGGCGCGCTCCCGGAGCCACGCGGCGAACTCGTCGGTGCGCACCTTCTCCGGCTGCGTCACCTTGAGCCCGAGCGCGAGCGCACGCGCCTTCACCGCGGGGGCCCTGAGCTCGAGGCCACGCCCCGCAGGCCGATCCGGCTGGCACACGACGCCGACCACCTCCATCGTCGCGGCGAGCGCCTCGAGCGCGGGCACGGCGATCTCCGGCGTGCCGAAAAACACCGCGCGGGTCATCGCGTCGTCGCGGCCTCGCCGTCGTGCTCGCTCGGCTCATCGCTCGGTGCCGCCGCGTCCTTGCAGCAGCGAAAGCCCGTCTCGTAGAACGCGAACGTCGGCTGGTGCGCGTCATTGGTGCCGCGGCACCCCGTCCACGGCTTCGCCCAGAACCCGCCCATCAGCGCGCCCGGCCACCCCCGCCCCTTGCGCGTCGTCACCCACTCCTCGACGTTGCCCATCATGTCGACGACGCCGAAGGGGGACACGCACGTCGCGAAGCGACCGCTCGGGCTGCCCTGCCAGAGCTTCGCCGCCTCCGTGAGCGCGTCCTCGCGCGAGCGATCGAACGCGGCAAAATCGACGGGCCTCCAGGCCTTGTTCGAGTTGCAGAGCTTCACGTCGACGCTCCATCCGTACATGAGCGGAAGGTGGCTCGGGCCCTCGCAGGCGAGCTCCCACTCTTGCTCCGAGCACGCGCGCTTGCCTCTCTTCTTGCACCAGCGCAGAGCCGACTCGTACGACTGCATCACCATCGGCTTCTGGCCGCGCACGTTCGGCGCCTCGAATTGATCCATGCAGGATCGGATCTCCGTGACCGGCCCGTCGAGCACGCTCACGTCCTCGGCATAAGCGAAGCAGTGCGACGTCTTCTTGTCGGCGCGCTCGTCGAGGCACACGTGCGCCACCTGCTCGAAGTGCTGTCCCTCGACGAGACGCATCTCCGGTGGGCAGGGACCTCGGGTCTCCGCGAGAGGGGCGGGCGCGGCGGTTAGCGCGAGCGGCAGCGTTGCGAGTCCGACCCACGAATCGAGCACGACCTCGCGATCGCTAGCACCCTTGGCCGCGCGCTCAAAGTTCGGTCAAAGTGTGGCAACGATGCGCCGCTGTGTTTAGGATGCCGAGCGTCCGCACGGCCCACAACGTGCGTACCTATACGAACAGAGAGAGACCAACATGGCCGACGAGAAGGCACCGCCACCCGAGGCAGACGAGATCGAGTTTGGCGCCGAGCTGCCGATCCTTCCCATCCGCAACGCCGTGCTCTTTCCAGGCGCCGTCGCGCCGTTCGACGTAGGCCGCGAGAAGTCGGTGGCCCTCGTCGAGGACGTCGACAATCTCGACTCGCCCATCATCGCGATCTTCGCGCAGCGCGACCCGTCGACCGACGACCCGAGCCACCAGGATCTCTATCCGGTCGGCTGCGCCGCGCGCGTGCTCAAGGCGCTCAAGCACAGCTCGGGAAATTATTCTCTCATCCTGCAGGGGCTCGCGCGCATTCGTCTCGACAAGATCACGCAAGAGCGGCCCTACCTCGTGGCCCGCATCGAAAAGATCGACGAGAGCGAGACCGAGGACGTCGAGGCGGACGCGCTCGCGCTCAGCTTGCGGGACATCGCCAAGCAGATGATCCAGCTCATGCCCGAGCTCCCGCGCGAGGCCGGCTCGCTCATCGAGTCCATCCAGGCGCCCGGCCCGCTCGCCGATCTCGTCGCCGCGAACCTCGACGCCCCGGTAGAAGAGAAGGCACAGCTCATCGAGACCCTCGACGTCAAGGAGCGCATCCGGAAGGTGCTGCGCCTTTTGACGCGCCAGCTCGAGATCCTCAAGATGCGCGAGCGCATCAACTCGCAAATCAAAGAGGAGATGGGCAAGAACCAGCGGGAGTACGTCCTGCGCCAGCAGCTCAAGGCCATCAAAGAGGAGCTCGGCGACGACGACGGCGATCAGGGCGATCTCGACGGGGTCGAAGAGCGCATCATGAAGGCGAGCCTCCCGAAGGAGGCCGAAGAGGTGGCGCGCAAGCAGCTCGGCCGCCTCCGCTCGATGCAGGTTGGCTCGGCCGAGTACACGGTCGTGCGCACCTACCTCGACTGGATCCTCGATCTTCCGTGGTCGCTCCAGACGCAGGACAACCTCGACATCGCCGCGGTGCGGGCGGTGCTCGATGCCGACCACTACGGCCTCGAGAAGGTGAAAAAGCGCATCCTCGAGTACCTCGCGGTTCGCAAGCTGAAGCAGGACAAGAAGGGGCCGATCCTGTGCTTTCTCGGGCCACCGGGCGTCGGCAAGACGTCGCTCGGGCGCAGCATCGCGAACGCGCTCGGCCGCAAGTTCCACCGCATCAGCCTCGGCGGCGTTCACGACGAGGCCGCGA
>SXGR01453551.1_pt1 | contig 13206 bp, 7 predicted proteins | sample 3174711 | NCBI WGS metagenome assembly SXGR01 (sample SAMN11356860, study PRJNA531348) | freshwater metagenome | isolation source: freshwater sample F1-60 | place: China: Fuxian Lake, Yuxi | collected 2017-12-25
GTTCACCGGCGGAGAGATCCCGACGGTCAAGGTGAACCGCTTGCTGCTCAACAATATCGACGTGGTCGGGGTCGGTTGGGGCGCGTGGACACTGACCCACCCCGACTCGCTTGCGCAGCAGTGGAACGGCCTGGCCGCACTGCTGACATCCGGAAAGCTCGCCGTTCCGCAGCCCGATGTGTATCCGCTTGCCCGCGCTGCCGACGCCGTCGCGGCCCTGGAGAACCGCACCGCCCGAGGCAAGGTCGTGGTTCGCGTCCGCTAAGGCCCGACGCTGTCGGTAGCCCGGTCTAGGTTGGTGGCGATGGCCTTCCATATTCACCGCGCGGCGCGCACCGACGTCCTCGCCGACGGCCTCGGCGCTGTGCTCGCCACCCCGCCGCCGGATCCGTTCGCCACGGACCTCGTCATGGTGCCGGCCCGCGGCGTAGAGCGGTGGCTGTCCCAGCGGCTGTCGCACGTCCTGGGCCGAGACGCGGGCGAGGACGGTGTGTGCGCCGGGGTGTCCTTCCGGTCACCGGCCTCGCTGATCGCCGAAGTCACCGGGACCCGAGACCATGATCCGTGGTCACCGGATGCCATGACCTGGCCCCTTCTGGAGGTGATCGATACCCACCTGGACGATCCGTGGTGCCACACGCTGGCGGTCCATCTCGGTCGGTTCGTCGCTGATGAGGAAAAGGAACTGCGGCAGGGCCGCCGCTACGCGGTGACCCGTCGCCTGGCCGGACTGTTCGCCTCCTACGCCCGCCAGCGCCCCGGACTGCTGGCCGACTGGCTTGCCGGCGACACCGGAGACCTTGCCGACGATCTGGCTTGGCAGCCGGAGCTGTGGAAACGGCTCGTCGACGTGATGGGGGTCGACCCGCCTCACCTCCGGCACGCCAAAACGGTTGCCCAGCTCCGCCAATCGCCCTGCGAGCTGCCCGCGCGGCTGTCGCTGTTCGGCCACACCAGGCTGCCGGCCACCGATATCGAACTGCTGGAGGCGCTGGGCACCCATCACGAACTGCACCTGTGGCTGCCGCACCCGAGCGCGCAGGCGTGGGCGGCGCTGGCCGATCTGCGCGGGATCGTGCCCCGACGCGACGACGAGAGCCATCGCCGCATCGGGCACCCATTGTTGGCCACCCTGGGCCGCGACCTGCGAGAGCTGCAACGCAGCATGCCGGCCGCTCCGGCTTGCGATGAATCCCTTTCCGGCGCAGATCATCCGGATACGCTGCTGGGCTGGTTGCAGTCCGACATCGCCGCCAACGCGGTACGTGCGAGCGGTCGGATTCTGGCCGCCGGCGACCGGTCCGTGCAGGTGCACAGTTGTCATGGCCCGGCCCGGCAGGTCGATGTGCTGCGGGAGGTATTGCTGGGCCTGCTCGCCGACGACGAGACCTTGGAACCGCGCGACATTCTGGTGATGTGCCCGGACATCGAGACCTACGCGCCGCTGATCGCCGCGAACTTCGGGCTGGGAGAAGTGGTGTCCGGTGGGCATCCCGCGCACCGGCTTCGGGTCCGACTGGCCGACCGTTCACTGGTGCAGACCAACCCCCTGCTGGCGGTGGCCTCCCAACTGCTCACCCTGGCCGGCAGCCGGGTCACCGCCACCGAGGTGCTCGACTTGGCCCAGTCCGGGCCGGTGCGGGCCCGGTTCGGCTTCACCGACGACGATCTGGAAAGCATCACCGACTGGGTGCGTGAGGCAAATATTCGATGGGGGTTCGATCAGGAGCACCGCGCGCCCTACGGGGTTGACTTCGTCCACAACACCTGGAAGTTCGGTCTTGATCGGGTGCTGGCCGGAGTGGCGCTGTCGGAGGATTCCCGGAATTGGATCGACAACACGCTGCCACTCGACGATGTCGGCAGTAACAGCGTCGAACTGGCCGGTCGCCTCACCGAATTCGTCGACCGGTTGCAGCGCGCGGTCGATTCGCTGAGCGGCACGCGATCGCTGCGGGACTGGCTCACCGCCCTGGTCGACGGCATTACCGCGATCACCCGGATCGACGATGCCGACGCGTGGCAGGCCAGCCAGATGCAGCGAGAGTTCAATGACGTGTGTGCGCGTGCCGGGTCGCGTGAGTCCACGGCACTTCGACTGCCGGACCTGCAGGCGCTACTGGGTCAGCACCTTGCCGGCCGACCCACCCGCGCTAACTTCCGCACCGGGACGTTGACCGTCTGCACCATGGTGCCGATGCGTTCGGTACCGCACCGGGTGGTGTGCCTGGTCGGATTGGACGACACCGTATTCCCACGGATCGGCGTCGTCGACGGCGACGACGCGTTGGCGCGCACTCCGTTGACCGGTGAGCGCGACGTCCGCTCCGAGGATCGGCAACTGCTGCTCGACGCTATTGCCGCGACCGTCGACACGCTGGTGATCACCTACACCGGTGCCAACGACTACACCGGCCAGCCGCGCCCGCCTGCGGTTCCGCTGGCCGAACTGCTCGATGCGCTGGACGCCACGGCGCAGGCTCCCTCCCTCAACCAGAAGGTGCGGGAGCAGATCGTCGTATCCCATCCGCTGCAACCCTTCGACGCCCGCAACGTCGAGCTGGGCGCGCTGGTGCCGGACATGCCCTTCAGTTTCGACGCGACCGTGGTGCGCGCGGCGCAGGCTGCCAACGCCGATCGACAGAATCGGCCGGCATTCGTCTCCGGCCCGCTCCCGGACTCTGCTCTGATCGACGATGTCGGCCTCGCTGAGCTGCTCGCCTTTTTCAGAGATCCGGTTAAGGGATTCTTTCGGGCCCTGGATTACACCTTCCCGGCTGATGTCAAGGGTGTTGACGACGCAATGCCCGTCGAGATCGACAACCTGCAGGAGTGGACCGTCGGGGACCGGATGCTCAGCGACATCCTGCGAGGGATGACTCCCGATCGGGCCTGTCAGGCGGAATGGTGCCGCGGGACCCTGCCGCCGGGTCGAATCGGTTGGCGTAAGGCCACCGAAATCCGAGACCAGGCGGCGCTGCTGGCAGCCGAGGCGTTGGGGCTGCGTACCGATCCGGCACGCGCGATCGACGTCGATCTCGACCTCGGCACCGGCCGACGACTGACCGGAACCGTCTCACCGGTGTTCGGCAACCGGCTCGTCACGGCGACGTACTCGCGCCTCGACGGCAAGCACCTACTGGCCGCCTGGATCCCGCTGTTGGCGTTGATCGCCTATGTGCCGGAGCGCCAGTGGTCTGCGGTGTGTATCGGCCGGCCGAAGCGCGGCACTGTTCCTCGGAGCGAACACCTCGGGCATCCGCAGGCGCGCGCCCTGGACGTGCTGGCGGACCTGGTGGCCGTTTACGACGCCGGACGCCGCGAACCGCTGCCGTTGCCGATGAAGACCTCCTTCGCCTGGGCTGAGGCACGGCACTGCGGCGATGACCCGGTCGGGCCGGCCGGCCGCCGGTGGCGCTCGGGCAGGTTTCCCGGCGATGACAAGCAGCCGGCGCATGTGCAGGCCTGGGGTAGCGGGTTGGCGCTGTCGGAACTGATGCAACCGCTGCGCCCCGGCGAGGAGCATCCGGGGGAGAACAACCGGCTGGGTGCCTACGCGGCCCGGGTGTGGTTGCCGATGCTGCGAGCCGGGCAGGGGGAGCGCTGATGGAACCACGCCGTTTCGACCTCCTCGGTGCGCTGCCGGCGCCGGGCAGCACCACTGTGCTGGAGGCCAGCGCCGGCACCGGCAAGACCTTCGCACTGGCCGGCCTGGTGACCCGCTATATCGCCGAAGGTGTGGCCACGCTGGATCAGATGCTGCTGATCACGTTCGGCCGCGCGGCCACCCAAGAGTTACGGGACCGGGTTCGCCGCCAGATCGCTCACGCTCTGGCGGCCTTCGATGATCCGACTCTCATCGGGCAGAACCAGTTGGTGGCGCACCTCCTCGCGGGGAGCGCTGAGGAACTTGCTGCGCGCAAGACCCGACTCGGTGATGCGCTGGCTGGTTTCGACGCAGCCACCATCGCGACCATCCACCAGTTCTGCAATATCGTCCTGACGTCGTTGGGCGTGGCCGGTGACGCCGATGCAGGGGTAGAACTGGTCGAGAGCCTCGACGAGTTGGTGACCGAGATTGTCGACGATCTCTACCTTTCCCGCTTCGGCCGCCTTCGCGAACCACCGCCGCTGAGCTACGAGCAGGCCCGCGCCCTCGCTCGCGAGGTGGTGGCCAACCCGGCAACCGAGTTGCGACCCACCGACCCCGAGCCCGGCACCCCGGCCGCAGTGCGGGTGGATTTCGCCAAAGCCGTGCTCGCCGAGTGCGAAATCCGCAAGCGGCGCCGTCGCATCCTGGGCTACGACGACTTGCTGACCCGCCTTGCCGGCGCCCTCGACGGCGCTGATTCACCGGCGCGGATGCGGATGAGCCGGCGCTGGCCCATTGTCATGGTCGATGAGTTCCAGGACACCGACCCGGTGCAGTGGAAGGTGATCAACGAAGCATTCACGGGCACCTCGACGCTGGTCCTGATCGGTGACCCGAAGCAGGCGATCTACGCATTTCGCGGCGGTGACATCGTCACCTACCTGCAGGCCGCACAGACTGCCGGCGAGAAACAAACCCTGGGCGTCAATTGGCGCAGTGATGCCGAGCTGCTCACCCGCTTACAGGCCGTGCTGCGCGGCGCCGAACTCGGTGATCCACGGATCGTCGTGCACGACGTCGAGGCTCAGAACAAGGGGAGTCGGCTCGCGGGCGCGCCATGCACTGAACCTTTCCGGTTGCGGGTCGTTTCTCGAGAGAAGTTCGGCCGCCGGGGAACTCAGAAGATCCCGATCGACGACCTACGCTCCTATATCGGCAGAGATCTCGCCTCCGAGATCGCCGCGCTCCTGGCCAGTCCAGCGACCTTCGACGGCCGTCCGGTCAAGGCCGGTGACATCGCGGTGATCGTGGAGAAACGCAAGGATGCTCGAGCGTGTTTCGCCGCCCTGACCGCCGCCGGCATTCCCGCGGTCTACACCGGCGACTCCGATGTGTTCTCCTCTGAGGCGTGCAGCGACTGGCTCTCGCTGTTGGAGGCATTCGACCAGCCGCACCGCTCGGGCGTCGTGCGGGCAGCCGCTGCCACGATGTTCTTCGGCCACAGCGCCGAAGATCTCGCCGCCGGCGGTGATGCGCTGACCGACCGGGTCGCCGAGACCATCAGGGAGTGGGCCGACCACGCCCGATCCAACGGTGTGGCAGCGGTTTTCGAGTCGGCGCGGCTGGCCGGTATGGCAGATCGGCTGCTGTCGCACCGCGGCGGCGAACGGTATATGACCGATATGGCGCATGCCACACAGTTGTTGCAGGAGGCCGCTCATCGCGAGCACTATTCGTTGCCTGCGCTCAGGGACTGGCTGCGCAGCCGACGCGAGGAGACCGGTGGCGGTACCGAGCGCAACCGTCGCCTCGACAGTGATGCCGCCGCCGTTCAAGTACTGACTGTGCACGGCAGTAAGGGTCTGCAGTACCCCATCGTGTACCTGCCGTTCGCCTTCAACCGCAATGTGGGTGATCGTGATCTGATCCTGTTCCACGATGGAGATCAGCGGTGCCTGCACATCGGCGGTTCCGACAGTCCCGATTACGCCGCGGTCGCGAGTTTGGGCCGCCGGGAAAGTGCCAGTGACGACAGCCGCCTGATCTACGTGGCGATGACGCGGGCCCAGGTGCAGGTGGTGGCATGGTGGGCACCGTCGCAGGATGAGCCCAATGGCGGCCTGTCGCGTCTGCTGCGTGATCGGCGCCCCGGTGAGTCGGCGGTCAAAACCCGCTGCGAACCGGCCACCGTCACCGACGACGAAGCGCGGCAGCGCTTCCGACAGTGGCAGGAAGCCGGCGGACCGGTGGTTGAGGAGGCCGAGATTGCGCCGCTGGTGAATCTGCCCCTCGAGCCGCGCGCGACCGAGCTATCTGCCAGACACTTCCACCGGACCATCGACACGGCATGGCGGCGCACGTCCTATTCCGGGCTGGTTCGATCGGCTCAGGAGAACGCCGGGGTGAGCAGCGAACCCGAGGTGATCGAACTCGACGACGAGGTGGCCGACATCGCTCTGGTGACCCCGCCGTTGGAATCGGATGTGCCGTCACCGATGGCAGACCTGCCCACAGGAGCGAAATTCGGAACCCTGGTGCATGCGGTGCTGGAGACCGCCGACCCACTGTCCGCGAACCTGATGGACGAACTCCGCACTCAGATCGACACGCACTCGGTGTGGTGGCCGGTCAACGTCACGACTGACGACCTGGCGGCGGCGTTGGTCCCGATGCATGACACACCGTTGGGCCCGCTGGCCGACGGATTGACGCTGCGTGAGATCGGATTGCCCGATCGGTTGTGCGAGATGGATTTCGAGTTCCCGCTGGCTGGCGGAGACCGCCGGTGGAATGGATCGGAGGTCCGGTTGGCTGATGTCGGCCGGCTTCTCGGGCAGCATCTGCCGCCGGGCGACCCACTGGCCGCCTACGTCGAACGCCTCACCGACGCATCTCTCGGCGGCCAGTCGTTGCATGGTTATCTCAGTGGTTCGATCGACGTGGTGCTGCGTATTCCGGACAACTCGGGTATTCCGGACAACTCGGGCTGCCGATACCTGGTGGTGGACTATAAAACCAACTGGCTCGGCGATAACGAAAGTCCGCTGACCGCCGCGGATTACTCCGCACCGCGAATGGCTGAGGCAATGTTGCACTCCGACTACCCGCTGCAAGCCTTGCTGTATTGCGTTGTGCTGCACCGGTTTCTGCGCTGGCGCCAACCGGACTACGACCCGGCCCGACACCTCGGCGGGGTGCTGTACCTGTTCGTCCGCGGCATGTGTGGGCCGCAAACCCCGCTGATCGATGGTCATCCCGCCGGAGTTTTCAGCTGGCAGCCGCCGGCCGCGCTGGTAATCGCGGTGTCGGATCTGCTCGACGGTCAGCCGGCCCGCGTATGACGATCGACGTCGCGGACACCTCGGATTGGCGCCGCAGCGCGACGGCGACCGGGGTGCTGCGCACCTTCAACGAAGCCGGCGTGATCGACTCCTCCGACGTTGTGGTGGCGCAGCGCCTGACCGCGCTGGCCAAGGACACTGACGAACGGGTCGCACTCGCGGTGGCATTCGTGGTGCGGGCCGTCCGCGCCGGATCGGTGTGCGTGGCCTTGGCCGATGTGGAACAGCACACTGCCATCGCCGACCTGCCGTGGCCGCCCGCGGGCGAGTGGCTGGCGGCGGTGTCCGCGAGTCCACTGACCGTGGACCCGACCGTGCTTCATCTCGACGATGGATTGCTCTACCTGGACCGGTACTGGATTGAGGAATGCCGCGTTGCCGAGGACGTGCTGGCGCTGGCCAGCGCGCGCAGGTCCGGATCAGTGCCAGACATCAACCGACTCTTCCCGGACAGCTTCGCCGAGCAACGCGGAGCGGCGCAACTGGCGCTGTCGCGGGCGCTGACCGTTCTGACCGGCGGTCCGGGCACCGGCAAGACCACCACCGTCGCGCGGCTTCTGGCCCTGCTCGCCGAACAGGCCGAACTCGACGGTAAGCCGCGCTTGCGGATCGCGCTGGCCGCCCCGACCGGCAAGGCCGCGGCCCGCTTACTCGAGGCCGTGCAACTCGAAGTCGATGCACTCGCCAACGCCGATCGGGAACGCTTGCCCGCCCTGGCGGCCACCACGCTGCACCGGCTGCTGGGCAGCAGGCCCGACACTTCGTCGCGGTTCCGGCATAACCGAGAGAACCGGCTGCCGCACGACGTGATCGTCGTCGACGAGACGTCCATGGTGTCGCTGACCATGATGGCGCGACTGTTGGAGGCCGTTCGTCCCGATTCCCGTCTGCTGCTGGTCGGTGACCCGGATCAACTGGCCTCGGTCGAGGCCGGGGCCGTGCTGGCCGACCTGGTCGAAGGGCTGACCGCCGTCGTCGACAGCCCGGTTGCCACCCTGGTGACGCCGCACCGCTTCGGCGAATCCATCGGCGCGCTGGCCGATGCGATCCGTGATGGCGACGCCGACGCGGCCGTTGGGGTGCTTGCGGCCGGTGGTGAACACATCGAATGGGTCGACGTTCACCAGCCCGCCGAGGTACTGCGCAAGGTTCTTGTGCCGCATGCCCTTCGGCTGCGTGAGGCTGCGGTGCTCGGCGATGCGGACGCGGCGCTGAAAAGCCTTGAAGAGCATCGGCTGCTGTGCGCACACCGCCGCGGGCCCTACGGGGTGGCGTATTGGAACCGGCAGGTCGAACGCTGGCTGTCCGAACAGACCGACATGCCGCTGTGGGCGGACTGGTACGTGGGCCGGCCGGTTCTGGTGACGGCTAACGACTACGGCCTGGGCCTCTATAACGGCGACACCGGTGTCGCGGTGCTGCGTGACGGCGGATTGCGGGCGGCGATGGCGACCTCGGCGGGCCCGGTTCAGTTCGCCACCGGCAGACTGGCGGATGTGGAGACCATGCATGCCATGACGATTCATAAGAGCCAGGGCAGCCAGGCCGTTGAGATCACCGTGCTGCTGCCGCCGACCGACTCTCGGCTCCTGACCCGCGAACTGCTGTATACCGCGGTCACCCGGGCACGGGAAAAGGTGCGACTGGTCGGTTCTGCTGATCAGTTGCGGGCCGCGGTGAATCGCCGGGCCATCCGGGCCACCGGTCTGAGCCGCCGGTTGGCGGGCGGGCAGGAGAACCGCAGTGAGTAACGACGCGGCGGGTAAGCGCTGGTATGACCCAGAGACGTTCCGCGCCGTGAGGAACTACGTCGGCGTGGTTGTCGTCGCGGCCGCCGCCGCCTTCGTGGCCACCGTGGTGTGGCGTTCACCGATCACCGGAGTCATGGTCCCGGCCATTCTTTTCCTCGGCGGCATCGGTGGTCTGGTGCGCACCTATCAGGTCTGGCGCGTCGAGGGGGCATGGTGGATCTGGCAGGCCGCCGGTTGGCTTCTGCTCTTGCTGACCCTGTTCTTCCTCGGCGTGCCGACGGCGGTGTGGTAGCCGACCGCCATACTCGTTTGGTGAGTCCACCACCCCAGCCACCACTGGCCGGTGTCCGGATCGTCGAGATCTCCAGCTTTGTCGCGGTGCCCCTCGCCGGTATGACGCTGGCCCAACTCGGTGCCGACGTGACCCGCGTCGACCCGATCGGCGGAGCCGCGGACTACCACCGGTGGCCGCTTACCGCCGGCGGCGAGAGCATCTACTGGGCCGGGCTGAACAAAGGCAAGCAGTCGGTAGCCGTTGAGATGCGCAGCGAGCAGGGCCAGCAGCTCGTTCGGCAACTGATCGTCGACGCCGGAATCCTGATCACCAACCTCACCGGCCGGCAATGGCTATCCCACTCCGCGTTGAGCTCACACCGTGCAGATCTGATTCACCTCGAGGTGCCGGGTCGCCCCGATGGTTCCACCGCGGTGGACTACACCGTCAACGCCGCCACCGGGTTTCCGTTGGTCACGGGTCCGGCCGGGTCGGACGGACCGGTCAACCACGTGATGCCTGTCTGGGATGTCAGCTGCGGACTGTATGCCGTAGTAGCAGTGCTGGCTGCGCTTCGGCAGCGAGAGTCCACCGGCGCCGGAAGTGCCATCAGACTGCCGTTGGACGATGTTGCCCTGGCAACGGCGGCCAACCTCGGCTTCCTCACCGAGGTCATGATCAACGGCACCCGCCGACCCCGGCTCGGCAATGCCATCTATGGCCAGTACGGCCGGGACTTCGTCAGCAGTGACGGCGTGGAATTCATGGTGGTGGCATTGACCGCCCGCCACTTCGGCGATCTCACCGACCTGACTGAGACGACCAAAGCCGTTGCGGCCGTAGCTGAAACTCTCCACGCCGACTTCACCGACGAAGGCCAACGCTACCGTCACCGCGCCGTGCTGGACGGCCTCTTCCAGGCCTGGTTCAGCCGCCATACCGGCGAGGAGATCACCGCTGCGCTGTCAGCGAGTTCGGTGCTGTGGGATCGCTACCAAACCTTCGCCGACGTCGCCCGGAGTCCGCGGGTGCGGACCAATCCACTCTTTACCGAACTGGATCAGCCTCGGATCGGCACCCACCCAGCGCCGAGCCTGCCAATGTCGGTCGACGGCGTTCACAGCCCGGCCCGGAGTGCACCCGCCCTCGGCGAACACACCGCCGAGGTTTTGGCTGCGCGCCTCGGGATGGGTGCCGATGAGATCGACACCTTGGTCGAATCGGGCGTGGTCGCAACATGAACGACGGCCTGGTGACCCTGCTCGAGTTGAGTCCGCTGGATATGCCGGACACCTTCGTCGGCGCCCACAACGGACCATCCGGAAAACGCGCCTACGGCGGACTGCTGACGGCGCAGGCGTTGGCGGCCGCCGGCGGCACGGTCGGACCCGGTTTTCGACCGACGAGTCTGCATGCGCAGTTCCTTCGAGGCGGCGATGCCGGGTCGCCGGTCCGCTACGACGTTGAACGCGTCTACGACGGCCGCACGGCGGCATCCCGGCGGGTGCGGGCCAGCCAGGACGGCCGGTTACTCGTCACCGTCACCACATCATTCGCCACGTCGGCACCGGGTCCTGCGCACGCCGAGCGGTGCGAGTGCGATGCCGACCCCGATGCGCTCCCGCGCACCGGACCGATCGGGCCCGCACCCGCTTTACCGGCCGGTGAGGTCGACATTCGGATCAGCGATGAGCGCAGCGGGACCGATTTCGTCCGAAGGTTGTGGTGGCGGGTTACCGCGACATTGCCCGATGATCCGCTGATACATGCCTGCGCCGCAGCCTTCGTCACCGACATCTACGGCGTCGACCCGATCCTGGCCGTGCATGGCTATTCCATGACCGACCGCAGTCATCACGCCGGAACCACCGACGCCTCGATGTGGTTCCATGACGACATCCACGCCGATCGGTGGAACCTTCTCGAGTCCCGATCCCCGGCTGCGGGTCGGGGCAGAGGCGTGATGATCGCAGGACTGTTCGACGCCGGGGGTGTGCGGGTGGCGACGGTGGTCCACGAGGGTCAGGCCGTCACGCGCGGGGCCTAAAGCTCCGCCACCTCGCGTTCCAGCATCTCGGCCAGCCGCGCCTGTGCGGCCGCCCGGCGGGTCGGCAGATGCTGCGACGGGAACAGCGTGTCCACCGGCTGGTACTCCTTGAGCGTGCGCCGGGCCACGGTGAGCTTGTGCACCTCGGTCGGCCCGTCGGCGATGGCCAGCGACTGCGCGGCGACCATCATCTTGACGAACGGCATCTCATCGGAAACCCCGAGGGAGCCGTGCAGTTGCATGGCCCGCTGCACCACGTCGTGGAGCACCTTGGGCATGGCGACCTTCACCGCGGCGATGTCGCGGCGCACCTTCTGATAATCGTGGTAGCGATCGATCTTCCACGCGGTGCGCAACACCAGCAACCGGAACTGTTCGATTTCAATCCAGCTGTCGGCGATCTTCTCCTGTGTCATCTGAAAGTCACCCAGCGGACCCTTTCGGGTCTGCCGCGACACCGCGCGCTCGCACATCATGTCGAAGGCCTTGCGCGCCAATGCGATCGTCCGCATCGCGTGGTGTACCCGACCACCACCGAGGCGGGTCTGCGCGATGGCGAATGCCTGCCCCTCGCCACCGAGCACATGATCGGCCGGCACCCGGACGTCGTTGTAGCGGACGTAGCCGTGCGAGGCGTGCGCGGAGGATTCCCCACCGACACCGACATTGCGGATGATCTCGATGCCGGGTGTTTCGGCCGGCACGATGAACAGCGACATCTTCTGATGCGTGCGCGCCTCGGGATTAGTCACCGCCATCACGATGTAGAACGACGCGAATCGGGCGTTGGAGGAGAACCACTTCTCGCCATTGATCACCCAGTCGTCTCCGTCGCGGGTCGCCGACGTGGTGAATAGACCCGGATCCGATCCACCCTGCGGCTCGGTCATCGAATAGCAGGACGAGATCTCCCCGTCGAGCAGCGGCTGCAAATAGCGCTGCTTTTGATCGTCGGTACCGAACAGGGCGATGATCTCGGCGTTACCCGAGTCAGGGGCCTGGGATCCAAAAACCGAAGGCGCCCAACGGGATCGGCCGACGATCTCATTCAGCAACGCCAGCTGGACCTGGCCGAAGCCCTGTCCGCCCAGATCCGGACTGAGGTGCGCCGCCCACAGACCCTGGTCTTTGACCTTTTGCTGCAGCGGTCGCAGCACGGCCATCAACTCGGGATTTTTCTTGTCGTAGGGGTCCAGCGGAGCCAGATCCAGTGGCTCCAGATCGTCCCGCATGAATTCCTCGACCCAGTCGAGCTTGCGCTGGTACTCCGGGTCGGTTTCGAAGTCCCACATCAGGGCACCACCACTGCGCGACCGGTCACCCGTCCGTCGTGCAGATCGCGGTAGGCCTGCGCGCCGTTGTCCAGTGAATAGATGGTGCCCTCGGCGCTGACCTGACCGCTGGCCGCCAACGCCAGCAGTTCGACGAGTTCACTGCGGCTGCCCCAGTAGGTGGTGGCGATGCTCACCTCGTAGGGCTGGGAGAAGAACGACAGCGGTATCTCGCCACCGCCGATGCCGACGATCGTGACATCGGCCAGGCTTCGGGCGACCCCGCGGGCAAGGTCGAGAGTCGCCGTGGCACCGACGAAGTCGATGATCACGTCGGCTCCGCGGCCGCCGGTCAGGTCGCGGATCTTCTGTGCGGCGTCGGCGTCGGACGCGACGGCGTGGTGTGCGCCGACCTTGAGGGCCAACTCGAGTGCCTCGGGTTTGACATCGACGGCGATCACCTTCGCGGCGGTGGTGGCGCGGGCGATCTGGATCGCGATATGCCCGAGGCCGCCGACGCCGATCAGCACGAGGGTGGCATCCGGAGTGAGCTTGGGCCAGGATCGTCGGATCGCGTGATAGGGCGTCAGGCCAGCATCGGTCAGCGGCGCGGCGGTCTCCGGGCTCAGTCCGTCGGGCAGCGGCACCAGGTAGCGCTCATGCGGAACCAGCAGATAGTCGGCCATCCCGCCGTGCAGTCCGAGGCCCCCACCGCCGGTCAACGACGGCCGTTCGCAGTAGTTCTCCATGCCGACTGTGCACCGCGCGCAGACCCCGCAGCCCCAGGCACCGTAGACGGCCACGGCATCGCCCTCGGCGACACCGGTGACTCCTGCTCCGATGGCGTGCACCCAGCCGGCGGTCTCGTGTCCCAGCGTCATCGGTAGTTCCCACACCGCCGAGGCGTCGAGTTCATAGAGGATGTGCAGA
>SXGR01526571.1_pt1 | contig 13202 bp, 7 predicted proteins | sample 3174711 | NCBI WGS metagenome assembly SXGR01 (sample SAMN11356860, study PRJNA531348) | freshwater metagenome | isolation source: freshwater sample F1-60 | place: China: Fuxian Lake, Yuxi | collected 2017-12-25
AGTCGGGCGAGCCACCCGGTGGCCAGTCGCGGGAGCCGCCGGGTGGCCAGTCGCGGGAGCCGCCTCGTGGCCAGTCGCGGGAGCCGCCGGGTGGCCAGTCGCGGGAGCCGCCGGGTGGCCAGTCGCGGGAGCCGCCTCGTGGCCAGTCGCGGGAGCCGCCTCGTGGCCAGTCGGGCGGCCAGTCGGGCGAGTGGCGGCGTGGGCGGCGCGATCGGCGGTCGTCGCGCAGATGGCGAAGAGGATCTCCGCGGTCATGTGCGCGGTCGGCAGGCGCGGCGTGAAGCAGAGGACGCGCTCGTCCGGCTTGCGACCCGGCGTGATGTGCGCGCGGAGGCTGGCCCGCGCGAGGGCTGCGTCGCAGGGCGAGCCGGCGACGACGCGCACGAGGACCTCAGGCATCGCGATGCGCGCGCCGGTGCCGAGCGCGTAGGCGACGGCGACCTCGATCGCGGACAGACCGCGCAGCGAGAGGCGCGGCATGACGACGAGGCGCAGCTCGTCGGCGTCGACGGAGTCGGCGGGGATGCGGATCCGCGGGACGACACGCAGCTCGCTGCCGCCGGATCGCTTCCGCAGCGCGCGCACCAGCTTGCGAAAGAAGCGCGCGGGCTCCGTCGCGAGATCGGGCGGGAGCGCGCTGAGGCGCCCGGTGCCGAAGATGGCCAAGAGGAGCACGGCGTCGAGCGCGACCAGGATCGCGTGCGGCGGCGAGCGGCGGACGAGATAGGCCGCACCGAGCGCGAAGGGCACGAGGGCGCCGAGAAAGGCGAGCTTGCCCGCGCGCGTGGAGACATCGAGGATTGCGCCGCGCGGTCGTGGCGGCTCGACCAGGGCCTCGCGCTCGGTCACGGGCAACCAGCGACCCGGCCCGCGCAGCGACGTCGCCGGATCGAGGCGCGCAGCACCGTAGCTCGCGAGCATGGCCGCAAGGACGACGAGCACCGCGCCGAGGACGGGGCGGTCGACGACGAGCTCGAGCGCGAGCCCGAGGACGAACGCGACGGCGACGAGCGGCGCACGCACATAGACGGGCCACGGGACGGAGGCGGGGACGAGGGCGCGCGACTCGGCGGCAAGACGCCGCACCTCGCGGTCCTTGCCAAGCACGAGCGCGAGCACGAGGGCGAAGAGCACCCCGCCGAGCGCGAGCCCCGGGCGCGTGGCGAGGGGCAAGAGCTGCGTCGGGGAGCCGAAGCTTGGAGCCGCGGACGACGCAGCTTGCGACGCCTTGGGTGCGGGGGCGTCGAAGGCGCGACGATCGACGCGCACCGACCAGCGCGTGCGCTCGCCGGCGGAGGAGTACATCTCGAGCAGCTCGAGCTCGTCGGTGTCGCCGTTGCGACGGACCTCGGCGATGGCGCCTTGGTCGGGTCCGTCCGGCTCGGCTGCGCCGCCGTCGTGGCTGGCTCGCGGCGGTGTCGGCGCGGCGGGGACCACGAAGGTCGCGCGCGCGCCGCTGAAGCCGTCGGCGAAGAGGGGCCCGGCCCAGTCGATTTCGGCGAGCGCGCCGCGAGGACGCACGAGCCCGCGGGCGATGAAGTTCGTGCGGTAGCGCAGCACGAACACGTAGGTGCCGCGAAGCAGCCCCTTGTGATCGTCGATCGCGAGCGTGAGCGTCGCCGTGTCGCCACGCGCGCCGTCGGCGGTCACAGCGGGAACGGCGGGAACGGCGGGAACAGCGGGAACAGCGGGAACAGCGGGAACAGCGGGCGGTTCCGCGAGCCCGGCGTCCGGCACGAGGGTTGGCGCGAGCGTCGGCCCGAGGCTCGGCGCGGTCTCGAGCGGGCCTGCGCCACCCGGCGCGACGACGCGAAGCGGGATCGCGTCGACGAGCGAGCCAGACGCGACGCTCGACTCGGGGAGGACGTAGGCGCCCGCGAGCGGCACCGCGTCACCATCGACGCCGACGAGCTCGATGTGGCGCTGTCGCTCGTTGCCGTTCATGCGCAGCGTGAGGCGATGCTGGACGACCGCGGTGCCGGTTCGATCGAGCTCGATGCGCACCTCGTGACCCACGACGTGGTTGTCCGTCCACGTCGCGGCGCGAGCCGGTCGCAGGTACGCGAACGCCGCGAACAGCAGCGCGAGCGCGAAGAGGCGACGTACCACCGTGCCTCGGTCGCATGGCCCGCGAGCTCGGGCCAAGTTCCCCCGGGCGTACCTCTCCACATGCGCGATGAGCGTGCCGCCGACACAACGGCGCTCGCGCCGCGGCGATTGTGGCGTCGCAAGGAGACAGCGATGACGGAACACAACGAGAGACACGAGCATGCGCGCCTGCGCGCGGCGGTGGCGGTTTCGAGGCGAATCGCGTGCAAGCGATGGGCGGCCCTCGGCTGCAGCGTGGACTTCGACGAGCTCATGCGTGCGGCGCTGGCCGCGCTCGGAGCGTTCCTCGCGGCCGAGGCGCTGGCACCACGGCCAACGAACGAGGGCGAGAGCGGAATGAGCGCGTTCGAGCGCGACGTCGCGCGCCACATCGAGACGTGCCTCGTGGCGAATTACGGTCGCGAGCCCACGGGCGAGCAAGCGCGGCACGAGACGGGCCTCTTGCGAGCTTCGACAGGGAGGCGCGCCTGAGATGCGCGCCGCCAAATCACCGAAGCGTCGCGGAGAAAACCAGGGGCGAAGCACCGCCGCAGCATCGCCGAACGAGCGTGCCTCGGGCGAGCGCGAGCTCTATGCGCTCGGGCTGCCGATCGCCGTTCGCACGGCGCGGCGGATGGCGGTGAGGTTCGGCGGCCACATCGAGGCGTGCGACCTCGAGTGCGTGGGAATGGCGGCGCTCTTCGACGCCGTCCGGTCCTTCGATCGTGCGCGCGCCGAGTTCGAGCCGTACCTCGTGATGCACCTGCGCTGGGCCATGCTCGGAGAGGCGCGCCTTCGTGCCCGCCGCGCCAACCTGCTGCGCCGAAGCGCCGAGATGGGAACTCTGCCCGGCTGGACGGGCGCCCGGAGCGTAGCGCCTATGCCGCTCGCCGCCCTGGACCCGCACCTCGAAGAGGAGCCCGACGACGAGCCGACTGGGCAGCGAGCCAATCCGGACGCGCAGGCCGAAGCGCGCCGCGTCGCAGAGCTCGTTCGCGCCGCGCTCGGAGCGCTGCCAGCCTTGGCGCGCGAGCTCATCATTCGGCACTACTACGGAGGCGAGGACTTCGACGAGCTCGGGCGGGAGCTGCGATTGAGCCGCCAGGCCACCTCGCGTCTGCATGGCAATGCCCAGCGCAGGCTGCGCGCGCTGCTCGAACCGGCGCTCGCCGCGTAGCGAGGCGAATCACAGGGCTTCGGGCGTCTGCGTCACAGCTCACTGCGTTGCTCGAGGAGCGGCAGGTTCGCGCGGCTCGCAGCGTCAAGCGACGATGAGACGGGATCGGTCGATCATTCGCCGATCCCGCTCGCGCGGTAGACCTCGTCGACCACGAGATCGAGGCTGAGGATTTCGACCGCGACCCGCCCGCCGCCGATCGCCACGCGCGTCATCCAGTCCGCGTGCTCCGTGCGCTGGGACACGGTGATGCGTCGCTCGCGGTGCGAGACGATGATGTATGCGCGCAGCGTTGGGATTGTCCGGTAGTGCTCGAGCTTGGTACCTGTATCGTACTCTTCGGAAGAGTCGCTTGTGACCTCGAGGAGCACGGTGGGGTTCAGTGCTGTGGTGATCGGGCTCGGCCGATGCTGCTCGAGTGGGCCACAGATGACCGATCCGTCCGGGAACGTGGCGAGACCGGCGGCCTCCACGTAAATCCTCAAGTCGGACGTGTGGACACGGCAGGGTCGGTCCCCGATCGCATTGCCGAGCGCGCGCACCACCTGCGCGGCGAGGGCCGAGTGCTCCTCGGAGCCCCCAGCCATGGCGTAGATTTCGCCGTCGAGAAACTCGTGCTTCGTCGAGCTGACGGACTCGAGCGCCACGTAGTCGGCGTACGTGTAACGGTGCACGCGTCTGGCTTGAACCATCGCTCGGGATCGTAACACGGACGGTCCGGGGGCTTCTCTGAGCGGGACGTGCAAAGCCCTCCGCGTGCCGCTTGATCAGCAGGCGCGTCCCTGCCGGCCCAGCGCCGCGTAGCCGCCCGCGTCCGCTCAGGATCGCGGAGGGCGCGTGGCCCTGCCGGTGCGCAGCTCGAGGACGATCGCGGCCGTCTCTTCCACCGAGCGGCCGCTCATGTCCACGACTGGCCAAGCGGGGTGGCTCGCGAAGAGCTCGAGCGCGAAGCGGATCTCGGCTTCGACGTGCCCGCGCACGCTCGCGAGGGAGTCCGCCGGCATCCCGAGCCGCGCGAGCTGCTCTTCGCGGAGCGCGCACAGGCTGTCGACGTCGATGGTGAGCCCCACGACGCTGCCTCTTCGGACGTGCTCGAGCTCGGCCGGCACGGGAGCCCCCTTGGTCAAGGTCACCGTGGCGACCTTGAGCCCGCGCTGCGAGAGCAGTGTCGCGAGCGGCGTCTTCGAGGTGCGCGACAGGCCAATGAGCACCACGTCCGCGTTCGCGAGCGCGCGAGGCTCGCGCCCGGCTTCGCATTTGACCGTGAACTCGATCGCCTCGATACGCCGAAAATACTCGGCGCTGAGCGGCAAGAGCGCGCCCGGACGCTCGAGGGGCTTGGCCTCGAGAAAGCCAGTGAGCTTGCCAATGACCGAGCCGATGACGTCGATGGCCTCGATGTGGAGCTCGGCCGTCATGCGATGAATGAAGAGCGACAATAGTGGGCTCACGACCGAGAACACGAGCAGCGCGCGCTCACTCGCCACCTGTCGCAAAATGGGCTCTACGCGCTCGGCCGTGCGGACACGCAGGTGCCGCCGGATCTCCACCTCGGCCTGCGGAAACTGGAGCAAGGCCGCGCGTACGACGCGCTCGGCGGTCTCGCCGGTCGAGTCGCTGAGCACATCGATGTAACGTGGCGTGGCCATCAGGAGAAGAGATCCCGGAGCTTCTCGGAGAACGTGCGGCGCTGCGGCTGCACCGACTCGCCGAGCTCTTTCGCGAGGTCCATGACGAGGGCCTTCTGGCGCTCGGTGAGGTCGACGGGGATCTCGACTTGGATCTCGACGAGCTGATCGCCACGCCCGCCGACGACGCGCTTGGGGATCCCCTTGCCGCGGATACGGAGCGTCGCGCCCGGCTGCGTCCCGGGCGGCACGCGCAGAGTCCCCTTGCCCTCGAGCGTCGGGATCTCGATCTCATCGCCGAGCGCGGCCTGCGCGAACGTGATGGGCAGCGTGCACACGACGTTGTCGCCGACGCGCCGAAACAGCGCGTGCGGGCGCACGTGGACGAGGAGCTCCACGTCTCCGGGACGCCGTCCACGCACGACGCTCCCCTGCCCCTCGATCTTGCGCTTCGAGTCGGTCTCGACGCCGGGCGGCACGTCGACCTCGAGCTCGGCGCGCACCGTGGCGAGCCCGACGCCGGAGCACCCCTCGCACGGCGTCTTGACGATGCTCCCTCTGCCGTTGCAGCGCGAGCAGGCGCGCTCGACGGCGATCGGAAACACGCCCTGCTGCAGCCGCACGCGCCCGCGCCCATTGCAGCTCGAGCAAGTCGTGAGGTCCGTGCCGCGCGCCGCCCCGCTGCCGTCGCACCGCGCGCACGCCGCGATGCGATCGAACGCGACCGTCTTTTTGCAGCCGAACGCGGCCTCGGTGAAATCGAGCTCGACCTCCACGCGCACGTCGCCGCGCTCGCCGACCCGGATCCCGAGCGCGTCGAGCATGTCGGCGAAGAGGCCGTCGATGTTGAGCTCGCCGAGATCGATCGGGACGCCCTGAAACGGACCCGCGCCGCCCGCGCGTGCGGCCCCGAGCCCGGCGGCGCCAAACCGGTCGTACACGGCGCGCTTCTCGGGATCGCTCAGGATCTGGTGCGCGGCGTTGAGCTCCTTGAAGCGGCGCGCGGCGGCCTCGTCACCCGGGTTGCGATCTGGGTGGTGCTCCTTCGCGAGACGACGGAACGCGGCCTTGATGTCGGCCTCGCTGGCGGTCTTGGGCACGCCGAGCAGCTCGTAGGGGTCCTTCATTGCGCCAGTTGCTCGCGCAGCTCGCGCTTGAGCACCTTGCCCGTGGGGTTGCGCGGAAGTCGCTCGACGATGGTGAGGCCCCGCGGGCGCTTCGGTCCGGCAAGCCGCAATTTCGCGAAGGCGAGCAGCTCCGCCTCGGTGCACGCACATCCGGCGCGGAGCTCGACGACGGCGTGAACGCGCTCGCCCCACTCCGGATCGGGGACGCCGACCACCGCGGCATCAAAGACGGCCGGGTGTGCGGACAGCGCGTCCTCGACCTCGCGCGGGTACACGTTGACGCCGCCGGAGATGATCATGTCGCGCTTTCTTCCCTCGAGGAAATAGCGCCCCGCCTCGTCCACGCGCGCGAGATCGCCGACGGAGAAATAGCCGTCCATCATCGAGGCTCGCGTCGCGTCCTCGTTCTTGTGGTAGCCCGCGACGAGGTTGCCGCTGCGCACGTAGAGCTCGCCGACCTCCCCGCGCGGGACGGGCCGTCCGTCGTCACCCACGAGCAGGATCTCGTTGCCCTCGATCGCGCGGCCGATCGAATCGGGCGCCGCGCGGATGCACGAAGGCGTCGCGAGCGTCACGAGCCCGGTCTCGGTGGCGCCGTAGAAGTTGAAGAGCTTGTCGCCGAGTGCGTCCATGACGCGGATGGCGAGCGCGGGCGAGAGCGGCGCGCCGCCGGTGAAGATGGCGACGAGGCTCGAGAGGTCGTGGCGCCGAAGCTCCGCGTCGCCGAGCTCGAGCAGGCGGTGAAGCATCGTGGGCACGACCGCGGTGTGGTGGACACCGAAGCGCTCGACCGCGTCGAGAAACGCGCGCGGCTCGAAGCCGTCGAGCAAGACGACGCAATCGCCGAGCGAGTGCGCGAGGTTCACGAAGGCGTACGCGGTCGAGTGGTAGAGCGGGCAGACGGCGAGGTGCGTCTGGCCGACCTTGAGCGGCGTCTCGGCGATGAAGGCCAGCACCGGGAGCCGCGACGCGCGCGAGAATTTGCGCACCGCGCCCTTGGGCTTGCCCGTCGTCCGCGTGGTGTAGATGACGACGGCCGCCTCGTCGGAGGTGGCGACGGCGAGCCTGCCCGGTGCTGCTTGCAACAGCTCGCTCGCCGCGCGGAATCCGTCGACGGCGCCGCGCACGGAGAAGGCGCGACCTTCGACCGCGGCTCCGGACTTGGCGAGCGCAGCGCGCGCCGGCTCGGCGGCCTCGCAGTCGAAGAAGAGGCCCTTGGCCCCGGAGTTTTCGAGGACGTAGGCGAGCTCGGGCGCCGTAGAGCGCCACGAGACGGCGACGGCAGCGGCGCCGAGGCGCGCGAGGGCGTGCTGCAGCAGGAGGAGCTCGGGGACGTTCTTCAGCACCAGCACGACGCGATCGCGGCGTCCGACGCCGAGCGCCGCGAGCCCGCTCGCATAACGCGCGATCTGGTCGTCGAGCTCGAGGAAGGAATACGCGCGATCGCCCTCCGCAGTCGCGTGAATGAGCGCCGTGCGGTGCGGCGTGTTCTCCGCGTGGTAGCGGAGCAGGGTCGCCGGGTTCGTCTTGCCGCGGTGCTTCACGAGCGCAATGGCGCCCGCCGGCGTGACGTCACCCGCGATCCCCGTGCGTCGCAGCACCTGGGCTCCGGCGCGCGCCAGCAAGAGCTCGGTTCGTGCGGCACGCGCGGCCCCCGTCATCCAATCCGGGATCCACTCGGGGAGCTTGGCCATGGGCAAGTTGGCGCGGGACGAGCCTCTCCGCGTGCCGGCGCGGACCATACTCCGCGATGCCGCCGCAGGCTCGAAAAAGGGGCCTCGGGCGCGTGCTCGGGTGGGCCGCCCCGCCGGGTCGGAAGTGCTAGCCTCCCCGCGTGCGAAGGCTCGCTCCCGCTGCCGCCGTTCTGGCGCTCCTCGTTTTGCCAGGCTGCCACGTCGAACGCGACAAGCCGGCGGTCGATCCGTCCGCGCTCGCCCCGCTGCCGCCGGCGAACGTGGGCGACGCGGAGTTCGCCGGCGCCGTCCACCGCCTCTTGCGGGAAGGTGCGACGACGCGCGAACGCTCGGCCCTTTTGTCCGGCGCGATTCGACGCCAGCTCGTGCACGCGGGCGAGGCGTTCGAGAGCGGCGACGCGGCGGCGGGCGCACGCGCGGTCCTCGGCGGCGTGTACCTCATGCGCCTCGGCGAGGGGCGCGCCGACATGCTGGACGCGTCGAGCAGCCGAGCGCTCACGGGCGCGATCGAGTTCTATAGCGGACGCGGCGACGAGGGCCGCACGCTCGCGATGGCCCGGCTCCTGCGCGGCGTCGCGAGCCCCGGCAGCGTCGAGGCGCGACGGCTCGACGAGCACATGGCGGCGCTCGCTCGCTGGATCGACGACACGCGCAGCGGCGGGCCGATGCGCGTGCTGAGCAGTGAAGAGCGGCGTGCGGTGGCGCGCGCGCTCGTCGAGCCAAGTCGCGAGGCCCTCGAGCAAGCCGAGGCTGCCGTGTCGAAGTCGGTCGCCCGCGCCGTCGAGATCAACCTCGAGTTTCAGGAGACGCGGCAGCTGCCGTCTCGCGAAGAGGCGATCGCCGCGTTCTCGTCGTTGCAGTCGGGGGCCTACGTCATGGCGGCGCTCTACCTCCGCCACGGCATGGCGAAGGAGGCGCTCGCGGCGATCGAGGGCTCGCCCGCGGGGCGCGTCACGCGGCCCTCGTTCTTTTCGAAGCTCCGCGCCGCAGCCGTCGACGACACGGCCGAGGACTGGCGTGTGCTCGCGCGCGATCTCGCCCGGGCGAACCTCGACGATGAGGAGGACGAGACGCATCTCGATCCGGAGGTGCTGGGGGCGGCGCTCTGGGGGGCGGCGCTCGAGGCGTACCGACGCGACCCGCACAGCCTCGCGGTCGCGCACATCCTCGCCGGGCACCTCGCCGATCACGGCCTCGCCGAGGTAGCGCCGCTCGTGCTCGCGGATGCGCTCGACGCGAAGCCGAGCGCCGCCGTGTTGAGCGGCACCCTCGAGCTCATCGTGTCGACCCTCGCCGCCGAGCCTCGAGACGGCAAGAACCGCGCCGCGAGCAACGCCGACGCGCGTCGCACGTTCGCCTCTGCGGCTCCGCTCCTCGCGCTCGCCGACGCGGCGGCGTATCGCGGCCAGCTGCGAACGTCCGCGTCGCAGGTGCGGCAGCTGATGGGCAGCATCGAGCTCGACGCGGGAAACTTCGATGCGGCGCGCGCCTTGTTCGCGCAGGCGCTCGCGGCGGAGCCTTCCGTCTGGGGCTACACGACCCTCGCGGCGCTCGAGCGGCAGCTCGGTCAGGTCGACGGCGCGCTCACGCACGTCGCCGCGGCGTTCGCCTTGCCCGAGGCGTCCGCGCAAAAGCTCGACACGGCGCACGCGCGGCTGCTCTCGTTCGAGATCCACCGCGACCGCGGCGCGCGCACCGAAGCGAAGGCCAGTCTCGACGCGGCGCTCGCCCTCGTGCTCGCGAGCCGTGGGACCGGTAAGAGCCACGAGCACGACGTCCGGGCGGAGGAGCTCCTCGCGCAGGTCCTCGACGGGTACGGCAAGTACGGCGATGCCGCGCGGGCTGTCGGCCGGGCGCTCGAGCTCGCGGATCCCCACCGCAGCGTGCTGCCGGCGACGATGCTGACCGCGATGAGCCGCGCGCTGGTGCGACGCGACGTTCACGCGGCGCGGGCGGCCCTCGGCCGGGGGATCCGCGCGGACGCGAGCCCCGAGGCGCTCACGTATGCGGCCGTATGGCTCACGCTGCTCGAGCGACAGCTGGGCGAGAGACCGGACGGCAAGGCGGACCGCGTGCTCGCCGACGCCGTCAACGGCAGAGGCTGGACGCAGAAGCTCGCCCGCTGGGCAATCGGCGCCATTGACGACGCGGGTCTCGCCGCGCTCGCGAAATCGCCGAGCGAGTTGCTCGAGGCCGCATTTTACGCCGCGATGCGCGCGCCGGAGGGCGCGGCGAGGACCGCTGCGTTGCGTGCGGTCGCCACGAGCCCGCTCATCCAGCACGTCGAGGTGCGGCTCGCGCGCGAGCTCACCGTCCCCGCGGTCGAGTTCGAGCTGCCGCAGCACGCGGCGCTGCCGTAGCGACTTGCCGCAGCACACGGCGCTGCCGTAACGAGCTGCCGCAGCACGCGGCGCTGCCGTGACGAGCTGCCGCAGCACGCGGCGCCGCCGTGACGAGCTGCCGCAGCACGCGGCGCTGCCGTGACGAGCTGCCGCAGCACGCGGCTCACGCAGCGATAGCTCGGGTAGCGCGCTCTGCAGGCTGGCGCCTACGGGCCGCGTGGGCCGTCCGCGACGCCGCCGCCGATGAGCTTGCCGCCGCCGAACGGAGCCACGACCGGGATCTTCGCCCACGTCTGCTCGTAGAGCCTCCGCATCGCCGCGAGGGTGTCCCTGTGCTTGGACGACGAGGCGAGATTGCGTTCTTCGCCGGGGTCTTCTGCGAGGTCGTAGAGGCGAAACGCGCCTCCGGCGACGTCGACGATGAGCTTGTGATCGCCGCGCACGATCGCGCGCGTCGGCGGGTTGTTGCTGTCGGCCGGCAAGTCCAAGACGATCGGCTCGCGGTCGTCGGGCGCGGTGCCGTTCACGATCTCGGGCACGAGGCTCTTGCCCACGAACGACGCAGGCGCGGCGACGCCGAGCAGGTCGACGAACGTCGGCGCGAGATCGATGTGCGAGCGGCGCGCGTCGATGCGGCGCGGGGAGGCGCCGGGGACTTTCACGATGAGCGGCACGCGCGTGAGCACCTCCCACAGCGCGAACGCGTGCTTGTACATGCGGTGCTCGCCGAAGGCCTCGCCGTGATCGGCGCTCACGACGATGGCGGTGTCGCGCCAGAACGGGCGAGCGTCGCAGAAGTCGAAGAGGCGCTTTATCTCCCGGTCGGTGAAAAAAATCTCCGAGTCGTAGCGGTCGCGCGCCGAGCGCCCGAATTTCGGCGTGTCGGCGTGCTGCACATACTGGTCGTGCGGATCCAGGTAGTGCAGCCAGAGAAAGAACGGTTTGGTGGTGTTCTGCTCGTCGCTCAAGAGGTCGACCGCGAGATCCGTGAGCTGCTTGCTCGTCACCGACTCGTCGGTGAGGGCGTTCCAGGTGAGGCCCGGCACCATCTTCCACACATCGAAGCCCTGCTCGAGCTTCTTGCCGCGATCGAAGTAGAGGTGAGCGTGGCCCGCCATCGTGCGGACGCCCTGCTCTTGCAGGACCTCGCTGAAGAAGACGTTCGCCGGCGAGTACTCGGTGAAGAAGGTCGACCCGCGATACGTGGACGACGGGTAGCGGCCCGTCAGCATCGCGCCGACGCTCTTCGCCGTGTAGCTCGAGACCGAATAGGCGCGCGGGTAGACGACGCTCTCCTTCGCGAGCGCGGTCAACGTCGGCGCGATGTCGCGCGGGTAGCCGTTCCACGGCATGTCGGCGCGCATGCTGTCGACGGTGATGAACAGCACGTTGTAAGGGCGATCGCGCGGCGAAGCGGGCGAGCCTGCGCTCTGGGGTGCAGCGCTCGCCGATGCGCTACTCGCGGGCCCAGCGCCTTCGGTGGCAGCGCTCCGCGGCGCTGTCGCCGCTGTGCTCGCGGTGCCAGCGTCACGCGACGGTGGAGCTCCGCCAGGCTCGGCGCTGCATGCCGTCATCGCCAGTGGTGATGCGAGCAAGACCGCGAGGTCGAGCGCGCGCAGCAGGCGTGCGGGGCTCGATGCGCGCGGCGTACCAGGCGCGGGCGAAGGATCGGCGGAACGCACGCGCCAGCCGTAGAGGAATTGACGGCGCATCAGCTCGCGGGGTCGGGCCACGAACCAGCGCTCGCTCAAGCGCCGCGGGCGCGAGCCATCAGCGCCACGCCCTTCTTGAAGTAGGCGACAAGGAACGGGATGGCGCGCGGCGGCTGCGTGATGAGGCCGGCTTGCACGACGGCGGCCCTGAGCGCGAGCAGGCGGCGGGCCACCTCGTCCCCGCGGCGAACGCGCAGCGAAATGGCGGCGTCGCGCAGGTGGCTTGCGACCGTGGCGCGCACCTCGGGCGAGAAATACCGATCGGTCGCGGCGTCGATCTCCTCGGCCAAGAGGCCCTCGACGTTCGGCGCGCCGCCAGCCGAAGCAGCGTCGGCGCCCTCGGGGGCCGCGGCCTCGAGGCGCGCGGTGACCTTCGCGAACAGCTCGTCGAGCGCCCTGCGCTCCGGAAGCCAACGGCGAAACTCCGGCTCCGCGTGCAGCAGCTCCGAGTCGAGCACCGCACGCTCGAGCTCGGCGGCGTCGAAATTCTCCGCGTCGAGCGCTGCCGCAGGGTGGGCCGGGATCCCCTCAGACGCGGGCGCGAGGAGCGGCGCGCAGCGGTCGAAGCCGAGCGGGACGATCTGTTTCGTATCGTCGTTGCGCCGCCGGCCTTCGGCGATCGCGTGGCGAGCCCAGTCGAGCGGAACTGCCACGGGCGGCATGCCGAAGCGCTCCTGCACGCGCCCGCGCCAGCTGCGGATGTGCTTGCCGGCGAGCGTCCCCGAGCTCGCGTGCACGATGCCCGCAGCGCTGCTCACCATGATGTCGGCGACGCGAAAGCTCCCGCCGGGCAAGCGCTGGCACAGCGTGAAGAACGACGTGCCGCTCTCATCGGGCGGAATGTACGAAGCGGTGACTTCGTCTTCGGCCGCCGCGGGCTGCGCCGCGGGGAGAGCCGCCGCGACCTCGGGCAGCGTGACGCCGCGCGCTCGAAGCACGCTGAGCGCACGACGCGCCGCCTTGCGGCCGGGCGCCGAATCGACGGCGGCGAGCGCGACGAGCGCGTGCGCATTGCCCGCGTCGAGCCAAGCCTGCACGAGCGCATCGGCTGCCGAGCCCGCGGCCTTCGCGGCTTCGACCGCGCCGTCTGCGGCCGCCGTGAGCCACGAAGTTTCGAGCGCCGGACCGGCTGCGGCCTGGGAGGCGTCGGGCCTCGGCGCCGCACCCTTCGCGGCCCCGCTCTTCTGGTGCTTCGCCTTGAGCGCCTCTTTCGCCGTGAGCGGCTTCTCCTCGCGCGCCGGCGTGCCCTTCACGGCCTTCGGCGCCGGGTGCAAGATCAAGGTGAGCTTGTCCGCCTGCGGCGCACGGCCCGCCGTCTGCGAGCCGGAAGCCGACGGCAGCGGCGGGCGCGCCTCGAGCGGTGCGGCGACCACGTCTTGGCGGTACACCGCGCGCTGCGTCCGCGCGAGGACCGCGCCCGATCGCGGTGCGCCC
>SXGR01141830.1_pt1 | contig 13197 bp, 10 predicted proteins | sample 3174711 | NCBI WGS metagenome assembly SXGR01 (sample SAMN11356860, study PRJNA531348) | freshwater metagenome | isolation source: freshwater sample F1-60 | place: China: Fuxian Lake, Yuxi | collected 2017-12-25
CGATAACGCCATCGTCATCGCTGAAGGAATGGTGGTCGGAGTTCGTCTCGGCATGACGCCATCTGCTGCTGCCGCTCAGTCGACTCACCGTACCCAATGGCCGCTGCTTGGCGCCACCCTCATCGGCATCCTCGCCTTCGCGCCGATCGGATTGTCGGACGATAACTCCGGTTATTTTCTGCGCTCACTGTTTCAGGTGATCGTCATTTCGCTCCTGCTCAGCTGGATACTCGCCATCACCGTGGTTCCGCTGTTCGGCAAGTACCTGTTGGTCCCATCACGGGACATTACCCACTCCCTTACGGACGATGATGCGATCTACACCGGTTGGACCTACGCGCCTTACCGCAAACTGCTGTCCTTTGGGCTACGTCGTGCTTGGCTCACGACCTTTGTGATGGTCGGTGTGGTCGCTGCATGCTTCTGGGGCGCACAATTCGTCAAACCAGGCTTCTTCCCAACCACGAACACCCCACTTTTCTACGTCGACGTTCACCTTGCCCAAGGTGCTGACATCGAAGCCACCCGGCAGCTCGTCGCGGATCTTGAAAAACGCGTACTCGATGAACCGGGAGTCACCGACATCAGCGCGTTTACTGGTCGTGGTGCAACACGATTTGCGGCCGTGTTCCGTCCCCAACAACCCAACTCTGCGTACGCACAGTTGGTGGTTCGTGTCGACGATGTCACACGCATGTCGGCTATCATGGACAAACTGCGATTCATCTTCCGCGATGCTGCCATCCCGGCGGATTTACAGTTCTATCGAATGGAGTTTTCACCGAGTGGTAACTCCAAAATCGAGGCGCGGATCTCCGGTCCTGATGCGAACATCTTGCGCGAGCTTGCCGACGAGGTGAATCAGGTTTATCTGCGCCATAACCTCATCGACCGCAAAACCAACTGGCGACAACGCGCTGTGGATGTCGTCCCACACTTCGACACCACTCAAGCCCGTCGAGCGGGAATCACGCGCAGCGACGTCTGGAACACCATCGCCTTTGCGACTTCGGGTGTGAATGTCGGACTTTTCCGGGACGATGACAAACTCGTGTCCATCATCGCGCGTGCGCCAGCCGAAGAGCGTGGCAATCTACCCGCACTGGGTGAGCGACTGGTGTGGAGCCCCGCGCAACAACAACACGTACCCATGTCGCAGGTCGTTAGTCGCTTTAGCCTTGAACCTGCCGACGATCTGATCTGGCGACGGGACCGAGAACGTACCATCAACGTACTCGCCAACCCGCCGCCTGGACACAACCCAACCCACGTCTTTAACGCCATGCGTGCAGATGTTGAAGCGTTACCCCTTCCACATGGCTATGACCTGCATTGGGGTGGTGAGTTCGAAGGCGCTGCCGACGCCAATCGACTGCTCTTTGAAAAAATCCCACTGACCTTCGGCAGCATGTTCCTTATCACCATTCTCCTCTTTGGCCGGATGCGTCAAGCCATCGTGATCTGGTTGACGGTGCCGATGATGGTGTGTGGTGTCGTGTTGTCGCTCATTGCGACAGACCTGACATTCACCTTCCCGGCATTTCTCGGGTTCTTGAGCCTCTCTGGCATGCTGCTGAAAAACTGCATCGTACTCGTGGACGAGATGGACAAACGTTCCAGTGAACAAGGTCTCACCCTGCATACGTTGAACATAGCGTGTATCAGCCGCCTGCGTCCGGTCTTGCTTGCCGCGGGCACGACCGTGTTTGGCATGGCACCTCTACTCACCGATGCGTTCTTTCGCGAGATGGCCGTCGCCATCATGGGTGGTCTGACGTTCGCTACGCTGATCACGTTGCTGGCGGTGCCGGTGTTTTATCGAATCGCGCTGGGTCGTCGTGTGATCAGCTGATCCGCCTGTTCCGCTCGAAATTTCCACTGCTTCTCCATACTTTCTGCTTGTAGCTGCCGCGACCGCGGTTAGTCTTGCTGCGCCGTGTCTATCCAGGATTTGAGAACCATGCTGAAACGGATCGCAGTACCGTTACTTCTGTTCATCACCACGATCACCTTCGCTGCAGAACCCGCACCTGTTGCTGCACCCGCTGCAGGTCCTGCGAACTCCGTGCTGCCTGATGCAGTGAGCCGTGTGGCGCGTGCCTCAAGAATTCCAGCCGACGACTTCAGCCTTTGGGTGCAACCTATTGGTCGCGCGGAACCTCTGGTGACTCACAACGTGGAAGTTCCGAGAAATCCCGCGTCAACCATGAAGCTCGTCACGACTTTCGCCGCGTTGACGGCCCTCGGTCCGACACATACCTGGAAGACAGAAATTCATGTTCCGGGAACCATTGGCAGTGGTGGCACAGTCAAAGATGTGTGGATTCGGGGTGGCGGCGATCCTTACCTCGTTCTGGAAGAATTCTGGAAGATGCTCAGCGCACTTCGCGACAAGGGTGTGAAACGTATCGACGGCGATCTCGTACTCGACGCAAGCGCTTTTGCTCTCGAACCCGAAGATCCAGGAGCTTTCGACGGACAAGCGGACCGAGCCTACAACCTCATCCCCCACGCGCTCATGGTGAACTTCAACACAGTGCGTTTCCTTGTCCGAGCCCAGGCGGATGGCAAGGTGGGAACACGCGCTTTCCCCGAGTTACCGAACTTGAAGCTCGTCAACCGATTGCAGGCTGGCGCTGGGCGCTGTGGAGGTTATCAACTCGGCGTGGCGTTCAACATGCAGGACAAGATCAAACGTAACGAAGCCCTCTTTGAGGGGAGCTTTCCACTCAAATGCCGCGAATTCGAGTTTGCTCGAACCGTGCTCACTCCAGAGACCTACCTACATGGTCTATTCGAACTTTATTGGAAACAACTCGGCGGCGAGTCACGAGGACGCATGCGCACGGCCGTCCTGCCTCCGCAGCTAAAACGCGCCTTGGTGCAACATCCGTCGCGTTCCCTGGGCGAGGTCATTCGACTGGTTAACAAGTTTTCCAACAATGTCATGACACGTCATCTCGAACTCACACTTGGCGCCGAACGGTTTGGTGCCCCGGCCACCATCAACAAGGGGCAGCTGGCCATCCTCGAAGTGCTGAATGAACAAGGTGTCGATACCCAGGGGCTTGTAATCGCTAACAGTGCAGGTTTGTCGCGCGACAGCCGGATCACTGCACGCCAACTTGCACGAATACTGGACGTCGCCTGGTCGAGTGCATTCATGCCAGAGTACGTTTCTTCGCTCGCACTGGTAGGCATGGATGGCACCATGCGATCGCGCCTCAATGGCACTTCAGGTGCAGGACGAATGCATGTGAAGACGGGTCGGCTCGATCACGTTTCAGCGATTGCGGGATATATCGACGCCAAATCAGGACAACGGTTGTTGGTCGTATTGCTCCTGAATACTCAAAACGCTCATCTCGGACCGGGCAACCTCTTACAAAACGCCGTGTTGACCTGGGTGCACGACAACCACTGACGCGCTTTAACCGCCGATGATGAAATAGATCAGAATGCTCGCAACTGCGGGTGGTATGACGATACGGATCAGGAACCGCCATAAGTTAACCACGCGCTCAGTAGTCATCAGCGCTTTTGAAGCCGCACCATAAGGCAGCATCCAACCTGCGAAGAGCGCAATCAGCAGCCCACCCACCGGCAAGAAAATCTGATTGGGAACAAAATCGAGCACCCCATCGAGAGAGCGACCAAATGCGCCATAACCCGTCCAATGGTTGTACGCCAATGATCCGATGATGGTGCCGCCGAACACAAAGAGGCCCACCGCGAGTACGGCACCGAGCCGCGACAAGGCAAACCGATCCATCACCCACGCGACCTGGGCTTCGAGCAGACCGACAAGCGAAGTAATCGCAGCGAACGCCAACAAGAGAAAGAAGAGTGCTGCGACTCCATCACCCGCCGGCATCTGCGCAAACGCCACCGTCAGGGTTTCAAACACAAGCCCGGCACCACCCGCCGGATCAAGTCCGTTCGCAAACACCATCGGGAACACCACGAGGCCCGCCAGGATCGCAACGGAGGTATCCACCACTGCGATCATGATGGCGCAGGTCACCACGGGGATGTCCTTCGGCAGATAGGCACCAAACGTCATCATGCCGCCCATCGCGACACCGATGGAGAAAAACGCCTGACCGATGGCTGCCAGGATTACCGAACCGTCAATGCGCGAAAAATCCGGGGTAAAGAGATAAGCCAGGGCTGCCGCCATACCGCCGCCTTCGAAAACGTTGTACGCCACCAGGCTGAGCAGCAGGAGGAACAACGCCGGCATCAGAATTCGAGCAGTGCGTTCGATGCCTTGTTGAACGCCAAAGGCGATGACTGCCAGGCTGAATCCGAGCGCCAACGTCGACCAGCCGAGTAACCGCAACGGATCAGCGAGCAACCAGCTGAATTCCGCATCCGCAGCTGCCGCGCCAAACCCGGCAAAACCGGAAGTTACCGACTTCCACAGATAAGAGAGCACCCATCCGGTGATCACCGAATAGAGAAAACAGATGAGGGAGGCGGCAGCGAGATTGAGATAACCGACGCCGGTCCATGCCGGTGCACGCGAGTGATCACGCGCCAGTTTCGCCATGGCAACCGGTGGACTGCCGCCACCTTGTCGACCAATAACGATTTCAGCAATCAGAATCGGGACAGCGATGAAGAGCGCGCAGGCGATGTACACCAGTACAAACGCGCCACCGCCGTTTTCACCGGTGAGATAAGGGAATCGCCAGATGTTGCCGAGTCCAACCGCGAACCCCGTGGCAGCCATGATGAAGCCGTAGCGGGACCGCCAGTGTCCAGAAACCGCCATCGATCAGGTCTTGTCGCGGGCCGCAGTGATCGGTTGCAAGTGTCCGGCACCCCAGACTTTCTTCAGGAAGTCATCCGTATAGGCATTTTCAGGCTCTTCGCGGACGAACTGATCGAGTCGCACAGCATCATCTCCGACGAGAATGCGCCAGCGCTCCTCGCGCACACCGTTCAAGATGATCTGCGCGGCTTGAGCGGCTGTGGTCGGCGCCTTATCCCGGAAGTCCAAGGCACGTTGATGCATGGCTGCGCGGATGTCGTCATCGGGTACGTTGCCCACTGGCATTCCTGCAGCAACCAGACGCTTGCGTACTTCAGCCACTTCTTCGGCCGACATCTCGAGGGCACCATGTTTGCCGAGCACTTTGGAGGTGTTAAGCGCAATCGATGTTCCGATATGGCCTGGCATCACCACCGACGCTTTCACGTGGGGTGCATTGTTGGCGAGGTCGGTGAGCAGCGCTTCGGTAAAACCCGTCACTGCAAACTTCGCTGCGCTGTACGCCGTGTGTGACACCGTTGTACCGAGCGTCGCCCAGAACCCGTTCACAGAACTCGTGTTGATGACGTGACCTTCTTCGGCCTTCACCAACAGCGGCACGAAGGCGCGACAGCCGTAATAGACGCCGTACCAGCAGACCGCAAAAGTCCGCTCCCACTCACCACGATCACCGTTGACGAAGGCACCACCGCCACCGATGCCGGCATTATTGAAAACGAGATGGACATGGTCGGTTGCATGTTCGGTGACCACCGCATCCCGAAAGGCGAGCACCTGATCTTCGCTGCTGACATCACAGATGTGGGTCGTAATCCGAACACCTTCCGGTGCAGCCGCGAGTGCGAGCTTACGACTCTCGGCCATATTGACTTCAGATATATCACACATCGCCACATGACAGCCTTCACCCGCAAGCGCGATACAGAGCTCGCGACCCATGCCCGTACCGCCGCCCGTGACTACGGCGATCCGCCCCGCAAAGTTCTTCATCTCTTAGTCCAATTTCAGCCAGCGGGCATAGAGTTCGTGGAAGTGTCGTACCTTGGTTTCCTGGTAACGCGCCAGAATGGCTTCAGTGTACTGCGCGGCCATCAGTCCTTTCTGCACCTTCGGCAGATTGAATGAATCCTGCTGGAACACCTTGGCGAGCGCGCCGAGTTCAACGGCTTCGGTCCAGTCTTCGTCTTCTCCCAGCCAATGTACCGGTGCCGGTGGAGGACGCTCACCCGAATACGGCGACATGTAGTAACACTCCATGATCGACTTATCATGGTGGTCCTTGTAGGGCCGGAATCGATAGGTAATGCGATTGAAGCCACCCCAGGGATGGAAGTTCGGAAAGAGCGTGTAGTAGATCGAGTCTGATACTTCTGAGTCAGCAATCACACGATTACCGGTGATTGGCTTAAGCGCTTCACGCGATGCCTGGGCCAAAAGTGCACGCGCACGGGTTCCGTCCGGAATCTGCGGCCCTTCCTTGTCGAGGTAACGCATCGTCACCGCGTCGAACAGTTCCTGCTCAGAAGGCTTAAAGCGCAGATGTGGGCTCGGCGTACCATTGGGTGTAATCGCCCGCGAGAAGTTTTCCCATGCATCGTATTGCGTATTCTCATCGCCTGTGCCCACCAAGATCTGCGGATGGGTCGTGATGACGTGAAAGGCCTCCATGAACGCTTCCTGGCAGAGCTTCCAGTTGCAGCCCATCACCTTGGCCACATGGGCTTGTACGTAACGGTTCTCAGGTTCCCAGATGGCGAAGTGGTCGGCGAGGTCGCCAACAAAATTCATCAGCGGCTCAGCGTTCATGTCCATGTTGATGAACACCCAACCACCCCAGACTTCAGCACGCACCGGCGTCAGACCGATTTCCTTGCGGTTCACATGCTGGAAGTCCCACTCCGAGGTGATCTGGCGAATGGAGCCATCGAGGTTCCAGGCAAATCCGTGGAACGGACAGATGAAGTTCGCGGCATGACCTCCGTGGTCACACAGTTGCCGCCCACGATGTCGGCACACGTTGTGGTGCGCGCGAATGCCCTCGGAGGTGTTCACGACGAGAATCGAATAGTTGCCGATCTCGTAAATCGTGTAATCGCCCACCATGGGAATTTCTTCCACGCGGCACGCTATCTGCCAAACCTTTGGCCACAGCTCCTTCATTTCGAGATCGTGATAGGAGCGATCCCGATAACGGGCGATCGGTACCGTCAGCGGTCCGGCTTGATAGCGGCTTTGCAGGGTGAGCACCGCGGGTGGCGGCACCGGATCCTGGGCAATAAGTTCCTGGTAACTGATACCAGCGGAGTTGATTTGGCGTGCTTCGGCCATGGGGTGGTCTCCGGATCTGCAGTTAAATCGAGTAAGTTCGAAGGTCAGCGGTTTCGGCGCACCAACGCCCCTTCAGGGAGTTGAGGGCCGGCCATCCACAACAACATGTGTGGATCAGCAAAAGTGATATCACCGGAATGATGACGGCCGTCATAGTGGAATACGCCCTTGAGGCCGTTATTCTCGACGTCAACAAGTCCATCGGGGCGCACGGTATATACGGCGCCGGACAGGGGGTGTTTCAGAACTGGCATGGAATCTCCCTCAGTACTGCCTTCTCTTTTTTCGAGTTTACTGTGATTCCAGCGCCATCACACCCCGGCAATCCCCCTAGACCGGCGACCGTTTGGGGAAGTTGGCAGGCCGCTTCTCTTGCAACGCGGCAAGACCTTCTCGCGCTTCTGCAGTGGTAAACCCAAGGATTTCCAAAGCCGTCGACGCGTCAAAACTGGGGCCCGCCATACGCAACCAGTTGTTGAGCGAGTACTTGGTCCAGCGAATGGCGTTGGGCGCACCGTTCGCGAGCGTGCGGGCCACAGACAACGCCTTGTCCTGCAGCTCCGAATCTTCAACACACAGCGAGACCAGGCCAATGCGCTCGGCTTCTTCGCCACTCAGTCGATCACAGGTTAGAAGGTAGTACTTCGCCTTGGCCATACCACAGAGCAGCGGCCAGAGGATCACCGCATGATCACCCGCAGCAACGCCGAGTCGCGTGTGTCCGTCTGTTAATGAAACGGATTTGCCGACGATAGAAATGTCCGCCAGTAATGCGGCGACCAGCCCTGCCCCCACCGCCGGTCCATTGATCGCGGAGATCACGGGCTTACCACAGTTGATCAGGTTGTACACGAGATCACGCGCTTCCTTCCAGATCGAGTGGCGCGTGTGCTCGTTACCGACGATGTCTTGAATCATGTCGAAATCACCACCCGCAGAGAACGCACGCCCTTTGCCGGTGAGGATCACGCAGTCGATAGATTCATCTTCATCGATGTCGCGCCACACGTAGGTGAGCTCGCGATGACCTTTTCGATCGAGCGCGTTCAGCCGTTCAGGCTTGTTGAACGTCAAGCGCAGGATGCGTGGTTCGGGATAGTCGACGAGAAAGGTCTCGTATTTGTCATAACGGCTACTCAAGGCACTTCTCCAAATAAATTTCGAGATGGAATGAAAGCGTTAGTGGTGATTGATCCGATAGAGCGCGTGTTCGATTTCGGCAGTGACGAAGAGCTTGTTGTCGATGGCCACCGCGTCGTTGACGATCATTGCCGGCGGCTGGCTCGGCGCAGCAGCTGGTGATCCTTTGCTGACTTCGGCCACGACCGATGGCCCCTCCTTCCCGATCAACAACACGCGTCCACTCTCGCCTTCAACAACGATCAGACCTCTGCTACTCACCGCCAACCCCTCTGGCGCCTGCAGCCGCGAGATGACGGTTTCCGGATTGATCGCTACCCCCCCAACCGCAATCTTCAATACCTCACCGCGCTCCCGATCACTGACCAGCAGTGCGTTGCCTTGAACAGCAAGATCCGTCGGCGCCCCCAGGTCTGAGGCGAGCGTCTGTGGGTTACTGTCGTCCAGAAGGACTACGGATCGGCTACCGTGTAGCGCCACTGCGATACCGCCTGCATAAGGGACAACACCCATTGGCTGCGCCAGACCATCCCAGCGCTTTAACACCTTGCCTGCTACCGGATCCCAGATCCGTACGCTGTTGTCCGTGAATGAAGACAAGATCAGGTTTTCTCCTTGTGCGGCGATGGCGAGGATGCTGCCCATCTCGCTCACACCAAAAACACTCTTCTGCACAAAGGTCTCAGCACCGGTATTCGGATCAAAACCACGAATGCTGTGGAAGTCAGCCACGATGACCTCGGTTTTTCCATTTCGCTCGAGTGTCGTAATGCCGCCGGGATGCGCGAGCCCCCCGGGAAGCAATCGTGTGGCAGAGCCATCGGCTTCAATACGCGCCACGAAAGCCTCAACGAAACTGGAGACGAACAAGCGGTCGTGGGCATCAAAGGCGAGATTGTCGAGACCAGGTTCGATGGTCGCGACTACGGTCGTGCGGCTCTCTCCATCAGCTCCTTTCTCAATCCGATGTACCGTGCCGTCGGCAGTGTCGAGCACGTGCAGTTCACCCTTGTTGTTGAACTTCACCGCGGCGGGTGTTTGGAATCCCTTCGCTTCTACCCGCCATTCCCCTGTGTCGACATCGACGCTGGCCACTTCTTTGGCGAACCAGCGCGCACCGTAGAGCCGACCATCCGGCCCCCAATCCATGCCATTGAGTCCACATCCAGGCCCGAGATCTTCAGCGATGGATCGTGGTGGCTTGATACCTTCAGGATCAACTTCATATAGGCCGGTGGCAAAAAAACACTGGGCGACAAAAAGTCGGCCGGTATCGGAAAAAGTAATGGGGTTCACACCAGGTGCCAGCGTCGCAGCGACCTTGCGTTCACCTTTGGCATTAAAGCCAGCCACCTCTCCCGTGAGAATGGTCGTCCAATAGAAAGAACCGTCCGGTGCGAACGCGACATCATCAGGCCCATAGACGCCTTCTGCCGCTCCCCAGCGTTTCTTGATTTCACCAGAGTCCGGATCGATGGCCATCAACTCCGAGCCGAAGACCGAACCGACGTAGAGCAAACCATCAGGACCGAAGTGCATGCCGTTTGCGCCTGCCAGCGCAGCACCGGTAGCGATTTTTTCCACTTGCTGATGAGATTCGGCTTTGGTTTGCGCGGCAGGATCAGCTGGAAGCTTGGAAGACTGACCACAACCCGCAACAATGAATGTAACCAGCAGGCTTGCAGCACGACGAATCATGTTCCCTCCCTGAAGTAATCAATACCCGAACGAATCAATGTGCTTGAGCGACGGCACGAGCGCGGCAATCATGCACACACACAGGCATCAAAACCAACTATCCCAAATCAAACGATCAGGAATACAACATGCAAGGTCCTACTCGCTCAATGACGCTCGATGAAGTCCGCAGTTTCACCGGTAAAGAGATCGGAATATCCGAGTGGTTCACCATCGACCAGGCAAGAATCAATGCGTTTGCTGACCTCACCGAAGATCATATGTTTCTGCACGTGAATCCCGAAGCGGCCAAGGCAACGCCGTTTGGCGGCACCATCGCTCACGGCCTGCTGACCCTCTCGATGATGCCCGTGATGGCCTATCAGGCCGTCCCCGGCGTTTTCGGTACCAAGATGGGTGTGAACTACGGCTACAACAAAGTACGCTTCATGGCGCCGGTGAAGAGCGGCAAGCGCATTCGTGGCCGATTTGTTGTCAAAGGTGTGGAAGAACAAAGTGGCGGACGCATGCAGATCGTGCATGACGCTTCTATTGAGATCGAAGGCGAGAACAAGCCCGCGCTTGCCGCCGAGTGGATCACGATGGTGTGGATGTAAGTCGAAGGAGAGCTTGAAGCGCATGGCTGTAGAGAACTCGCCGCTGTCGGTTGCGCAGCGAAAATACAAACCTGCCACGGACGTGACCCGTCAAAAGAACGCAGCCATGCAATCAAACTTGCCTTTCGAAAACCGCGAGGACTTTGAGAACGCCCAGCGGGGTTTCATCGCCACCCTTGAACCACTCACCATCGCTCACTCACGGGGCACGGGCGCAGCGTTTGATCTCTCCACGATGGATTTCCTAAAAGCCGACGCGCCGGACACGGTCAATCCGAGCCTCTGGCGCTAGGCACAGCTCAATGCACTGCACAATGGTTTGTACGAAGTAGTTCCAGGCATCTGGCAAGTGCGCTCTTTCGATATCGCCAACATGACCCTGATTCGTGGCGAGACGGGTTGGATCATCATCGATCCCCTCACCGCTACGGAGGTGTCGAAGGCAGCGCTGGAGCTTGCCAACCAGCATCTCGGTGCACGGCCCGTCACCGGAGTGATCATTACCCACAGCCATGTGGATCATTACGCTGGCATCCTCGGTGTGGTCACCGCAGAAGATGTTCGTTCAGGGAAGGTCCCGGTGATCGCTTCTGCGGGGTTTGTGCGGGAAGCGCTGTCGGAGAACATTCTCGCCGGCAACGCCGTGAACCGTCGCGCGACCTATATGTACGGCAATTTGCTGTCGCCCTCTCCTGAAGGATTCGTTTCAACGGGGCTCGGTGCTGCGCTCGCCATGGGTAGCACGAGTTTTCTGGTTCCGAGCGACTTCATTCGTGAAACCGGTGAAACCCGTCGCATCGATGGCATTGACATCGAATTCCAGATGACACCCGGCACCGAAGCACCTGCGGAGATGGTGTTCTACTTTCCGCAGTTCAAAGCGCTCTGCATGTCAGAGATCACGTCACACCATCAACATAACCTCTATACGCCGCGCGGCGCGCAAGTTCGAGATGCATTGGCCTGGAGCGCGCAGATTCAGGAATCCATAGATCGATTTGGCGATCGCCTCGACGTGCAGTTCGCCTGTCACCACTGGCCGACATGGGGACGCGCAGAGGCCCTGCGTTATCTCGAGATGCAGCGCAACCTCTACAAGTTCATTCACGATCAGTCCTTAAGGCTCGCCAACTTCGGCTTCAATATGGACGAGATCGCGGAACAATTGGAACTGCCTGATGAACTCGCCCGTGAGTTCTTTTGTCGAGGCTACTATGGCACGCTCAACCACGGCGCCAAGGCTGTTTACGTAAAGTATCTCGGACACTTTGATGGACATCCTTCAAATCTCCATCCACATCCACCGGTGGCTGCGGCCAAGCGCTACCTTGATTTCATGGGTGGCGCCGACGCGGTTGTAACCAAGGCCGTTAAGAGTTTTTCTGAGGGTGACTACCGTTGGGTCGCTGAAGTGCTTAAACACGTGGTGATGGCCGAACCGCAACATGCCGACGCACGAGCCCTCCTCGCCGATGCCTTGGAGCAGCTGGGTTATCAGTCCGAATCGGCGGTGTGGCGCAACTTCTACCTATGTGGTGCACTTGAGCTCCGCGAAGGCGCACCCGTCGGATCGTTAAATCGAATCCCACCTGCCACCGCAGATAACATGCCACTTGAGGATGTCTTCAAGATTCTCGCCGTACGCCTCAATCCAGAACGGTCGCGTGCGCTGAAGCTTCACCTTGCGCTGAACTTCACCGACCTTGGTACACCCTGGACGCTGGCGATCGAACGATCCGTCCTGCATGCGTGGTCAGGTAAGTCGTTGGCCAGGCCAACAGCCACGCTTGAAAGCCACAGTCGTTCCTTCAAACGCTTGATGCTTGGCCTCACACCCGCAGCTGAGCTGTTGGCGAGCAATCAAATTCGTATCACGGGCGCCCCGGAAGTGCTTACCCAGCTCGGCTGGTCTCTTCGATGCTTTCGAACGCAGATTCCCCATCGTCACGCCTCGAACGCTCCCGGAGCGGAGCGCCGGCCAGGATTGAGCCCGCATTCGAAAAAAACCTCGAAACAGGCCACACTTGACCCTGCGTCATTGAAGCTCCATTTGGAGCGTCTTTTTTTGTCTGCCCATTAGTCTGCCCATTAGAAGATCAGAAACCAGGAGGGGAAGCGCCCATGTCCGATCTTGATGCCGACCTGTTCAACCTAGCGATGTCTGAACAGGCCCAGCCACTCATGGCTGCGGTGAAGAAACACATTGCTGAAAACGTTGATCCGATCACCGAGGAATTTTTCCGCCTCGATGAAGAAAAGAAGGATCGTTGGTCGTGGCATCCACGCCAGCTCGAATTGCTCGACGGTGCCAAGGCGAAGGCGAAAGCCTCAGGACTCTGGAACTTCTTCCTTCCCGATGCGGAAACTGGCGAAGGTCTGTCGAACCTGGACTACGCCTACATTGCCGCAGAACTTGGCAAGAGCCCGCTCGCTTCTGAATCGCTGAACTGCAGTGCACCCGATACCGGCAACATGGAAGTGCTTGAGCGTGTAGGAACAGCGGCACAGAAGGAACGCTGGTTGAAGCCATTGCTCAACGGCGAGATTCGATCTGCTTACGTCATGACCGAACCCGGTCTGCCGTCATCCGACGCCAAGAACATCAGCACCAGCGCAGTGCTCGATGGTGACGAGTGGGTGATCAATGGCGAGAAGTAC
>SXGR01294570.1_pt1 | contig 13191 bp, 11 predicted proteins | sample 3174711 | NCBI WGS metagenome assembly SXGR01 (sample SAMN11356860, study PRJNA531348) | freshwater metagenome | isolation source: freshwater sample F1-60 | place: China: Fuxian Lake, Yuxi | collected 2017-12-25
GCGCCGCCGAGTCCGCCCGCGCCGCCGAGTCCTCCGCCCGCGCCGCCTGCGCCGCCTGCGCCGCCGAGCCCGCCCGCGCCGCCCGTCGAGGTCGTCGTGCTGCTGGCAGACGCGTCGGGCGACGTGCCGAGCGGATCGATCGCGCAGGCGGAGTAGCAAAGCGCGGCGACCGAAAGGGCGAGGCCGGTGAGGGTCGCCGAATCCAAGCGAGGAAAGTAGGTGTGCATGGAACTGTGGCGGAATTGTCCCGCGGGCGGGTACGCGAAGTCAAACGTGCTCGCTTCCCTCGAGCCGGCCTCTGCTATTGAGATTGGCGAAACGCTGATTCGCCACCCCTCGCTTCGCGCGTGCCTCGGTTGAAGCCGCGGCTCGCGGGCGATTCCCGTCGGAGCCTCTGCCTGTGTCGATCGCGCCGCGCCCCATGAGCGAGCCCGCCACCATCGCAGCGACCGCTGTCGTCGAGTCGCCGTGTGCCATCGGACCGGGCACCCGGATCTGGCACCACTGTCACGTGATGGCGGGGGCGCGGATCGGGAGCGACTGCGTGCTCGGCAAGGGCGTGCAGATCAGCGGCGGGGCGATCGTCGGCGATCGCGTGAAGATTCAAAACAACGTGTCGGTCTACGACGGGGTCGTCATCGAGGACGACGCCTTCCTCGGGCCGAGCTGCGTGCTCACCAACGTGAAGCACCCGCGCGCGGCGATCTCGCGCAAGCACGCGCTCGAGGAGACGCGCATCGGGCGCGGTGCGACCCTCGGAGCGAACGCGACGATCGTGTGCGGCGTCAAGGTCGGGGCCTACGCCTTCGTCGCGGCGGGCGCGGTCGTGACCCGCGACGTCGCCGCGCACGCGCTGGTGAGCGGCGTGCCCGCGCGCCAAGTGGGCTGGGTCGGGCGCCTCGGGCTGCGCCTCGTCGCGGACGGAGACGCGCTCTGCTGCCCGGAGTCGAGCGAGCGTTACCGCGTCGTCGATGGCGCGCTCGTGCCCGCGTGCTGAGGCGAACGATTCACGGCGCGGGCAAGGGCGCGCAGCGAATCACGGCGCGGGCCGGGGCGCGCTCGTGGTCGGGTCCGGCGAGGGCTCGACCCGAAACAGCCCGAGCCCGTCCGCCATCGCGAGCGGCGGGCCCAGGTGGCGCGTGGCCTCGGATACCTCGCCGACGACGTGGGTCGCGCGCACGGCGGCGATGCGCCGCTCGAGCAGCGCCGCGGTCGCGAAGCTGGACTCGCGCGCAGCGACTCGCGGGTCGAGCTCGCGGTCGAGCACGAAGTTCCATGGCGCCCCGCTCGCGGCCTCCACCGCGAAGAAACCGAAGTCGCGCACCTCGACGAGGACTCGCGCATCGCGGGGGAGGGCGCTCGCCGCGGCTCCGATCGAGAGCTCACGCGTGCGCGTCGTCATCGAGTCGAGGCGCGCGTACCACGGGCGCAGGATGAGCACACCGAGCGCGATCGACGCGGCGCTGAGCGCGAGCACCGCCCTACGCTCGGGCCTGCCGCGCAGGAACGCCGTGGCGATCGCCGCGCCCGCGTAGACGGCGACGGCGAGCCAGACGGCGAGGACGGCGCGCCCCGCGTGGTGGGTCGGGGCACCGCCGCGCATCGCTGCCGCCGACAGGAGCGCGACCATCGAGGTGAGCGCCACGGCAGGGCGAGCGAAGCGTGCCCCAAGCAGAGGGCGTGTGCCGACGAGGGTCGCTCCGGCAGCGACGAGCCAGAGCTCGGGCTCTTCGCGAACGAGCGCGAGCGGATACGCCACGAGATCGTGGAGCGACGCTTCGCCGGCGACGGCGCGGCGATACGCCGAGACGCGGCCCAGGAAATGCAGCGCCTCGCCGTGCGCGATGCGGTTGTGGAGCAGCCACGCGGCGGGCCCGACGAGGGCGAGCGCGGCGCTCGACGCCCGGGGGGCGAGCGACCCACTTCGAGCGTCTCGTTCGAACAGCGTCGCGAGCGCGAAGGCGACGGCGAGCGGCCAAGGCTCGTAGCGGCACAGGCACGCGCACGAGAGGAGCGCGGCCCCTGCGAAGCGCGCCTTCGTGCTCGGCGTGGCCAAGGTCGCGGCGCCGAAGAGCGACATCGCCGCTGTCGGGAGCTCGGGGACGGTCGCGACGCCGAGCCGCGCGCTCCATGGGAACACGGCGGCGAGGAGGGCGCCCGCGAGCGCCGCGCGGCGATCGCGCACCAGGATGCGAGCCGCGGCGTAGACGAGCGCAGCCGACGCAAGGCCGAGCGCGACGGCGGCGGTTCGCGCCACGGTGAGGCTCGTGTCGCCGAGCGCGCGCATGAGCCCGCCGGTGAGCCAGAACGGCAGCGGCAGCCAGCTCGTCCCGGTGGGATCGAGCCGCGGGGCGTGCGCGAGCTCCTGCGCCAGCACGACGCGCGCGAAGTCGTCGTCGCTGACGGCGCGAAATCCGAGGCCCCACGCGGCGCCGCACGCGGCGAGCTTGCTCGTGACGACGAGCGCGAGCTCGACCGCGGTCTTGCGCGCGCCCGAGGGAGGCATGCCCTACCCGTGACTCGCGACGCGGGGCGCCGGAACGACGATCGATCGCTCGATTCGCTCGAGCACGCCGACGACGCGTGCGCCCTCGGCGAAGTCCGTGACGGGCCGCGTGCGCGCGCCGATCGAGGCGGCGAAGTGGTCGAGCTCCAGCTCGAGCGGCGTGCGCGCAGGTGGCGCGGCGCTCGCCGACAACGGCAGCACGGAGGTTGCGGCGTGAGCCGAGCACACGAGCCGGATCGGGGCGCCCGCGTCGAGCTCGTCGAGCGTCACGGAGCCGAGCGTGCCGCGAACGATGGTGCGGCGCATCGGGCGCGCGGCTCGCGTCGACCACGAGAAGCGCGCCTTCACTCCGGAGGCGAGGGAGAGGCGCGCGGTGATCGCGTCTCCCTCGAGCTCCCCCGCGCAAGAGACGATGCGGCTCATGTCGAGCGCCTGCAGGGTCGCGAGCTCGTGCGGCCCGAGCGTCCAGAGCGCGTCGGGACCTCCGGACTGCGTCGCGCGCACGGCGGTGACCTCCTCGATCGCTCCGAGCGCGCCGCTGCGGCAAAGGCGAACGAGCTCGTTCGTGCTCGGCGCGAAGCGAAGGATGTGGCCCACCATGCCAACGCGCCCCGAGCTCGCGCACAGCTCCGAGAGTCGCGCGGCGTCCGCGGCGCTACGCGCGAGCGGCTTCTCGACGAGCACGTCGAGCCCGCCTTCGAGCAAACATTCGGCGATGTCGGCGTGACTCGGTGTCGGCGTCGCGACGACGGCCGCGCCCGCGACATCCGCGCGAACGAGCGCGCGAATGTCCGAAAAACCCAGTGAATTTGGCGCACTTTCGCGCGCCCACGCGCGCGCCACCGGATCGGAGTCCACGACGGCCACGAGCGAGAAGGCGTCGTGCCACGAGAGCGCCCGCGCGAGGCGCTTGCCCCATCTGCCGCAGCCCACGAGCGCGAGCGGGATCCTCATGGCGCCGCCCCGGAGGGCGCGGGTGGCGGCTCGTCCAAGAGCTTCATGAGCTCGCGCGACGCTTCAGTCGCCGGGTGAATGACGGGGCCGTTGATGTCGACCGTGAAAGCGTAGAGCGTCGCCGCGGAGCCTGGCTCCTCGACCACGGCGTGCACGCGCACGTGCTGAAAGCATGCGGACTCCGTCGCCGTGCTCCAGGCGACGGGCCGCTGATGGTGCCGCTCTGCGATCAGCGCGGGAAGGCCGGCGCCGGTGCGGGAGCGGTACTCTTGGACGAGCGCGAGCGAGGCTCGCTCGTCAGCCGCCTCGAAGCGACCCTGCATCCACAGCACGGTCGCCGCCGCGAGCAGCGCCGTCAGCACCATGAGGATCGTTCGCGGCCTTAGCATCGAGCCGCGCCTGCATACCGAAGCACGGCCGGCGCGGAAAGCGGCGCCTTCACCGCCGGACGAGCGTGAGCGCCGCGGGCACGACGAAGCAGGCGACGACGAGACCGGCGACGCTGCCGAGCGCTCCCACGATGCCGACGTGCCGGAGCCCGTCGAAGTCACACGCGATGAGCCCGGCAAACCCGGCCGCCGTCGTGAGCGCCGTGGTCATTACGAGCGGCCCCTCGGCGCGGAGCAGGTCGCGAATCGCGTTCGGGCCGGTCGCTTGGCGCGCGCGAAACAGCAAGAACATGGCCTCATCGACGGTGATGCCGAGCAGCACCGGGAGGACGAGCGCGTCGTAGGCGTGGAGCGGAACGTCGAAGACCGCGAGGAGCAGGAGCACGAGCCCGAGCTCGATCGTGACGACGCCCGCGGCGATCGCCACGTCGCGCGCGCTGCGAAGCGAGGCCGCGAGCGCGAGCAAGACGAGCAGCGCCGCGACCGCACCGATGCGCGGAAGATCGTGCTCCATCGTCGCGCGCAGCGAGCCCTCGAGCCGCTCGTAGCCGGTGATCGAGGCGCGCGGGTCGGTATCGCGGATCGCGGCTTCGACCTCGACCGCCGCGGACTGCCCCTCGCGCGGCAGTACGTACAAGGTGAGGATCGGCGCCTCGTCGGTGCCGCCGAGGTAGCGGCGCAGCATGACGCGCGCACCGCTGCTGCGGAGCTCCTCGAGCGTGACGAGCTTCGTGCTCGCGTCGCGCATTCCGTCGAGCACCGGCTCGAAGCGACCTGGCGCGAAGCCGACGTCCGCGAGCGCACGTCGCAGTTCGCCCGTCTTGGCCGCCAGATCGAGTGCGTCGCGCTCTCGAAGGCGGGCGCGCTGGGTGCTCTCGGCCGGAACGAGCGCGGTCAGCGCGTCCACGCTCTCGGCCGCGGGCATCGCGCCGAGCCGATCGCTCAACGCGTCCGCGCGCGCCATGAGCGCCTCGCGGTCGTCGCCCTCGAGCAACACGACCCACTGGCCCCGCCGTCCGCCGAAGCGCTCGTAGATGCGCTCCTGCACCTCGAGCGGCGCGAGGCCGCTAGGTCGCAGCGCGACGAGGGCCTTCGCGACGCGCGGCGTGAGGCCGGCGCCGACGGCGACGGGGACGGCCGCCGCGAGCACGAGCGTGATGGCCGCGACGGTCCGGTGCGACGTCGCGCGCGCGATGAAGTCGAACATTCGGGAGGGCGGGGTCGGCGCCGCGGGGGTGCGCTCGAGCCACGCCCCGATCGTCGGCGTCAGCGCCACGATGGCGAGGGCCGTCGCGAGCTCGCCGCACGCGCACAAGAGCCCGAGCTGCCGCATCGCCCCGAGCTCCGACAGCGCGAGCGAAGCGAAGGCCGCCGCCGCCGTCGCCGCCGCCGTGAGCACGGGCACGAAGGTCCGCTCGCGTGCGCGTGCCGCGGCGTCGCTCGGCGCGAGCCCGTCCCTTCGCGCATCGAGCAACGCTGCGTAGACGTGCACGCCCGTGTCCACGCCCACGCCGATCACGACGGACATGAACGCCACGGCGATGGCGCTCAGCCCCTGGGGCAAAGCCGCCGCGAGCGCCGCGGTCCACACCGTGCCGACGACGAGCGGCGGCATGACGGCGATGAGCGCGCGCGCCCGCCGAAACACCGCGAGAAACGCGAGCGACGCGAGCACGAGGGAGAGCGCCCCCGAGCGCGTGAGATCGCGGATCAACATCGCCTCGGTGGCGGCCGCGATCGCGTGTCCGCCGGTGAGCGCGATCGTCAAGGCTGCGTGCGTGCGCCTGGCCTCGTCGAGCACCGCCTCGGCCCGCGATACGAAGGCGCGCGCGTCGGCCCCGCGCAGCGCTTGGCCGCGAGGAAACACGAGCACGAGCCGCGCGAGCCCGTCCTCCGAGACGAGCGAGCCGTCCGCCTCGACGCGAAACCCGAGCCCCACGCCGCGCTCTTCTCGCACGAGCTCGGACAGTCGAAGCGGATCGCTGCCGATGGCGTCGGCGAGCGAGCCGCCTCCCGGCGCGAGCAACAAGGCGCGCGTCTGGCGCAGCCTTCCCCGCATGCCCTCGGCGGAGAGCGCCTCCGCGAGTCGCGCGCGCGCAGCTTTGTCGGCGTGCCGCCACGCGAGCCACGGGTCGGGCCACGCCTCGCCGCCGCCCGCGAGCGAGGTCGCGGCCGCTTCCACCTCAGGGAGCTCTCGCAGGCGCTCTGCCACCTCGCTCGCAGCGACCGCGACGTCGGCGATCGCCTCGGACCTCGCGGCGCCGTCATCTCCGTTGGGCGCGGGCCGCGCCGAGGCGCCGTCATCTCCGTTGGGCGCGGGCCGCGCCGAGGCGCTGTCATCTCCGTTGGGCGCGGGCCGCGCCGAGGCGCCGTCATCTCCGTTGGGCGCGGGCCGCGCCGAGGCGCCGTCGCTCTCGATGAGGACCATCGCGACGTCGCTGCCTCCGAAGGCGCGCAGGTACGTCCGCAACGCCGCCGCCTCGCCGCGCTCCGGCAAGAGCGCCGCGACGTTCGGATCGAGCCGGAGGCGCGTCGCGACAGCGAGCGCGGCGAGCGCCGTCGTGAGCGCGAGGCCCACCGCGAGGACGCGCTGCCACCGGCTACTGAGCCGTCTGCTGGTCATTCTACTGGGCCATCTGTTGGGCCATCTGTTGGGCCCTCTGCTGGGCCTCGTCTCGCGGGGGGGCTCACGACCGGCATCGAGCGCACGTCTTGTCGAAGCGCGCCAAACGGGTACTCTAGATCACGGCTCGTTCTTCTCGCACACCATGCGCACCTTGCTTGTTCTATCGATGTTGCTCGTCGGGGCGTGCGCCACGGCCGGCACGGGTTCGCTCATCGACGACGACACGGGGTTCGGCGTGGGGGGCGCGGCGTCGAACGCGAACGCGACGACGGGGCTCGACGCGAACAACGCGACGACCACGGGCTCGGGCGGATGCGGCGACGGCGACATGAGCTGCGCCGGCGCGTGCGTCGACCCGCTCGCCAACGCTTTTCACTGCGGCGGCTGCGATCAACAATGCCCGTCGAGCTACGCCTGCGTTCAAGGGCAGTGCCAGCAGAGCAGCGGCTCCTCCGGTCCGAACACCAGCGCCAGCGCCTCGAGCGCGTCGTCGGCCAGCGCGTCCTCGTCGGTCAGCGTGTCGGTGTCGGTGTCGTCGTCGTCGTCCGCGGCCGCATCGACCGGCTCCGGGGTCATGAACTGCGATCCGATGAACCCGGGAGTCGGGTGCGGCGCGAGCAAACACTGCGTGCCGCAGCAGGCCGGAATGCCGATCTGTTCGGGCCCAACCGGCAACGGCGGGCAATACGCTTCGTGCAACTCCCCCGCGGAGTGTGCGCCCGCGTTCGAGTGCGTCCAGACTCCGTACCTGTCCGTGTATTGCATGCAGTGGTGCACGAACGACTTCGACTGCCCTGGCGCGCTCGATCTGTGCGAGTTCTTCTCGCCGGGGCTCTACGTCGGCGGCCTACAGTACGGCGTCTGCTACGACGGCTATCCGTAGCGCGCGCGTGAGGCGTCGCAGCCATTCCTGATTGCCCACGACGGCGGCGTGGACTCGCGCGGACCTCGGAAGCTCGATCGGGATCGGCTCAGTGCTCGTCGCGCAACCCGCCGACCGCTCGGTACGCCCGCGCGATGGCGCTCGCATGGGTGGCCCGTCCGCGCGGCGTCTGCGGCGTGAACGACTCGAGCACGCCAGGATTTCTGCGTTCGAGCGTGGCGAGCGCGTCGGTGACCGTCCCTTCGACCGCGACGCGCTGGCTGGCGAGCGAGTCGATCGCGGAGGCGACCATGCCCGGCGTGCGTTTGCTGTCGTGCTCCTCGAGCAAGAGCCAGAGCGCGAGGGCGGCCCCACTTCGATCGCGTCTCTTGGCGGCCCATCGAAATAACGGCTGCGTCGCGTCGCGCCCGGCGACGGCAGCGCGAGCCTCTGCCGCCATCGCGAGTCCGACGCCGTCATCGAGTCGGTGCCGCTCGCTCTCGAGTCGGTCGACGAGGGCATCGACCGGGAGGTGCCCGATCGCGAGCGCGACGGCGAGCTCGATGTCGTTCAACATCCGCTCGGTCCAGCCTTTCGCCTCCGAGCCTCGCGAGCGCTGCTCCGCAGGCCCGGCGGTGAGTGCGCCTTTGTAGTGGCGAAGCACCCGGCCGAGCATCGTGCCGGAGAGCTGTCCGCGCCAAGCGGGCATCGCGGTGAGGACGTAGCGCACGCGGCGCGAATCGAGGGCAATGACGCCGAGCGCAGCGCGCGGCGAGACCGTGACCGCGCGGCTCGCGCACAGCACGACCTCTTCGAGCAGCTCGAGGCTCCGCGCTGCCGGCGCGAGATCCAGCTCGTCTTCGGAGAGCTCGCGGCCGCGCTTGCGGTGTGCGCCGAGTTTTTTTGCGATGGCGAGCACCGCATCGTCGTCGACTCGCGTGCACTTCCAGGCGAGCTCGAGCAGCGACGGCGGTACGGCGCTGCTCGATACGGATGCGGCGCAGAGCTCGACGACGAGCTCGGAGCGCTTCTTCGCGCTGCGCGCTAGCACCACCGTCTCACTCGCGAGCGGCGCCGTCGCGAGCCCCGCCGTGAGCATGCCCGCATCGAGCCGGGGGCTCGCCACGAGCGCGTCGGACACGAACGCGGCGAGGCGCGCCTTCCCCGTGAGCGCGCCAAACTGCTCGCCTGCGCGCGATAGCGCCTTGGCCGCCTCGCTCATCAGCTCGCGGAACTCGGCCTCGCCTCCGAGCCGCTCGTCGAACGGGTGGCGTAGACCCAAGCCGAGCGCGAGGCCCGTACCTGCGTGGCATGGCAGCGCCGTGGCGCACGCCGCGATCAACCCGACGACTCGCTCCCGCCCGAGCGCGCGCGCGGCCATCATGGCCCCTTCTTCGTCGAGGGACGCACCGGCGTTCGCGAGCGCATTGGCGACGTCGGGCGCGAGGACGCCACCGTCCTCGAGAGCCCGCAGCGCCGCCGCGAAGCGCGCCGAGTCGACGAGGACGCGCACGGTCGTGTGCTCGCCGAGGGCACCGGCCGCGCGCGCACGCACCTCGACGGCAGCGTCCCGCGTCTCAATCACACCTCGGAGCTCGCCCGCCGCCGGATTCGACGCCACGGCGCGCCGCACCTCGCGCCGCTCATCGTTCGCGAGGCGCTCGAGCACTGCACGATCCCGCGCGATCCGCGCCGCTGCTTCGCGCAAGAGTGTGTCCGGCGATTGCGACCACGCATCGGCGACGAGCGGCGGCAACGCGCGCGGCGTGATCAGCGCGAGCCAGCTCCGGTCGAGCACCGGCAGGCGCGCAGGCCATCGCGCGGCGCGCTCGATGGCATCGAGGGTCGCGCGCGGGTGGGAGCTCGCGCACAGGACGAAGAAGGCGTCGTCCGCGTGGCGTGCCGCGAGAGCATCTCGCACCGCGTCCGGCGCGTTCTCGTGGTGAACGAGCCCGCGCTCGAGCTGCCGCACGGCATCGTGCGGGTCGTCTTCGTCGGCAAAGAGCGCGGTCCCTTCGCGGGCGATGCGACGCGCGGCGATCGCGAGCGCAGCCCCATGCGCGGCGCTCGAGCCGACGAGGTGCCTGAGCACGCTCCCGCTTCCCTGTTCAGCGAGCGCCTCGTTCACTTCGGGGCTGTTGCGCTCGGGAAGCCTAGCGAGCTCCTCGAGGAGCGTGGGGTCGAGCATGCGTGGCGAGCCTCGGAAGTTCGCGGCCATGTCGCGCCACGGTCGCAGGGCCGAGGTTCCGCGACGCGTCCTTGCTATATACCGAACATGTTGGCGCTCAGCCCGCCCGACCTCGTCGCGTTGCTCGTCTCGCTGCCTGCAGAGCGCACGCCTTTCGTTTGGGGCCCGCCCGGGATCGGCAAGAGCGCGCTCGTGCGTGAGGCGGCGGCGCGCTTGGGCTTGCCGTGCGTGACCTTGCTCGGGACGCAGCTCGCGCCGGAAGATTTGATCGGCGTCCCACGGATCGTCGCGAGTGACGGCCAGCCCGCCGGGCGCCACGTGACCGAGTTCTGCCCGCCGCGCGCCATCCTTCGCAGCGAACCCTTCTTGCTCTTCGTCGATGAGCTCAACAGCGCCGTGCCCGACGTGCAGAAGGCCTTCTATTCGCTCATCCTCGACCGGCGCCTCGGCGACTACGAGCTGCCGCCGAGCTCGCGCGTCGTCGGAGCCGGCAATCGTGTGGAGGACCGCGCGCTCGTGCGTCCCATGGCGACCGCGCTCTCGAACCGCATGGTGCACGTTGCGCTCGAGCCGCACGGGGAGAGCTGGCTCGCGTGGGGCTCGCAGCATGGGCTCCACCCGCTCGTCTTGGCGTTCGTTCGCGCGCGCCCCGATCGCCTCCACGAGCCCCCGCCGAATGACGCAACACCGGCGTATCCCACGCCGCGCGCGTGGCACATGTTGAGCGACGTGCTTCACACGGTGCAGGGCTCGCTCTGGCCGTCGGTCGCCGCCGGGTGCGTCGGCGATCGAGCCGGCGCCGAGTTCAGCGCCTTCGCCAAGCGCGCGCTCCTTGCGCCTTCGCTCACGGACCTCGCCGAGGGTTCGGCGGCGGTGCCCGACGATCCGGACCTCATCTACTTCCTCGGCGCGAGCATGGTGGGCCTGCTCGGCTCAGAGCGAGAGAAGGACGGTGTGCTTGCTGCACGCGCGCTCGCGAAAATCGCCCAAAAATCGATGGAAATCGCCGTGTGGGCGGTCGAGTCCGGGATGCGCGCGGCGAGGACGGCGGCCAGCGAGGCGTTCATCGAGCACCTGAGATCGAGCGGCTCGTCGGTGCTCGCAGACGTCCTGCGCCTCGGCCGCTTTGCGAGGGAGCGCGAGGGCGGTGAGCGTTAAGCACCTGCGCGTCGGCCGCACTGCGAGGGAGCACGCGTCGGTGCTCCCGGACGTCCTGCGCCTCGGCCGCTTTGCGAGGGAGCGCGAGGGCGGTGAGCGTTAAACACCTCGAGCGCACCCTTGAGCGAAGCCTCCACGCCGACGTCAATGCTGCGGCCCGCCAGGCGCGCGACAAGCTCGCCTACGCTCGCGTCTGGTTGTTGCGGCACAAGCCGTTCTTCGGCGTGCTCGCGCGAGCCTTCCTGCTCGAGGCGACTCTCGCCGTGCCGGGCTATCGCCTCCTCCCCGACGATCGCCTCCTCTTCAATCCCCTCACTGTCCTCGCGGCGCGTCCGCCGGCGCTCGCGGCGCGCCTCGCCCACCTCGCGCTCCACGCCGCGCTGGGTGCCCACTTTCGCCGTGGCGAGCGCGAACCCCGTCGCTGGAACGTCGCGCACGATCTCGCGATCTTTCCGCTCCTCGACGCTGCCGATCTCTCCCTTGGGACGCCGCCGAACCTGCCGCTCGATCTTGCGCCGGGTGCGAGCGCCGAGGCGATCTACCGCGCGCTCGCCCCGGAAATTGCGCCAGATCCGATGTGGGCCGATCTCTCGGAGCCCGTCGATTCGGCGACGCCTCGGATGCCGCCCACGCAGCGCGGAGGTGCCGCCAGCGGCGACAGCAGCGCCGACCGCGGGGCGACCGCCGACACGCTTGGGCAAGTGGCTCCGCACGACGTCGCTCCTCACGCGCTCGACTCGTTCGACGCCGCGGCGCGTGCGCGCGAGCTCGACTGGAAGCTTCGCCTCGCCGCGGCGCTCGAGGAAGAGGCGCGCAGCGGAGGCTCTACCTTCGGCGAGCTGCCCGCATCGCTCGCTGCGCTGCTCCGCGCGACGATCGAGCCGCCGGCGTCGTTCTCCGCGATCCTGCAGCAGTCGATCCACCTTCTTCAGCGCACCGAGCGCAGCTACCTGCGCCCTTCGCGCCGCATGAGCGCGCTCGCCGCCGCGAGCGGACGATGGCCCGAGCTCGTCATGATGCCCGGCCGCCGCATCGAGCATGGCGGGCGGCTCGTCGCGGTGGTCGACACGTCGGCCTCCCTGCCGCTCGGAACGATCGGCCGGTTTTTCGGGGCGATCGTCGCGGCCGCGACGGCCGAGGGGATCGACGAGCTGCGCGTCGTGCAGGCCGACTGCGAGGTGACACGCGACGAGACGTCGTTCGCGGCCGACCTCCTCTTTCGCGACGTCGAAGTCTCGGGGCGCGGAGGCACGGACTTCGCGCCGGCGCTGGCGATGCTCGCCGCGGAAGCGCTGCGCGATCGCAGCCGCTTCACGGTCGCCTACCTCACCGATCTCGAAGGACGCATGCCGCCCGACTTCGACGCGCACCTGCTCGACGTCGTCTGGGTGGTCGCGAAGCGCACGGCCTCGCTGCCGCCCTTCGGTCGCGTCGTCGAGCTCGCGTGAGCGACGGCGTTCGCGCCGTTCGCGAAGAGTCAGCGGGGCACGGCGCGCGGCCCCCAAGCAGCGCAGCGTGCCGCCCGCGCGCGCTCAGCCGGGGAGCATGCAGATCCCGAGGTTCGGGAAGCCTTGCGCGGTGACGGGGACGCACTCGCGCCCTTCGAGGCACCCGCCCTTTCCGGCGGCCTCCATCAGCTTCGTCGAGTCGCACAGGTGCCGGCATTTGCCGTACGGGTCCATGTTGTCGACGCCGTTCTTATTGCAGAGCATCGAGTCGCCGCAGTCATTGACGTACTCGCACTGCTCGCCCTCGCCGACAGCGCTCGGCGCCGGGGGGTGGCAGACCGCGAGGCCGGCGTCGGGATCTTCGACGTGGCACTCCGTGTCGCCTGGGCAGTCGCCCTTGAAGAGCTCGCACGAGTCGTTGTAGCTGCACACGAAGGCTCGAAACATCTTCGCTTCGTCGAAGCTGAGGATGATGTTGCAGCTGCCGCCGTCGCACGGCTGATCCGTGTCAGGACAGCAGTACGGCGTGCACTTTCCGGCGGCGCACTTCAGTCCGGCCTGGCACTCCGACGGCCCCGAGCACGCGACGCCTTTGTCCTTGAGTCCGCCGCCCGCGGGCGCGCACTTGGTCGAGTAGTTCGTGCCGTCTTTGCTGACGTCGCACCACAGTCCTTCCGGGCAGTCCTGCGCCAAGAGGTCGCAGTCTCCTTTGGGGATGTTCGTGTACTCGGCGCTGCACGTCAGCGTGCCGCCGCCGGTGGTGACCGACGACGACGAGTTGGTCGACGTGCCGGTCGACGTGGCGCTGTTCGAGCTCGTCGATGCTCCGGCGCCCGCGCTACCCGAGCTCGAGGAGGTCTCCTCAATCGAGCAACCCCACGCCGCGCCGAGCCCGGTTGCGAGAGTCAGAATGCAGACGATGCGAAGCGAACCCATATGCGCCGCAGCGTAACACGCGGCCCGGCGCCGGGCTTCGCCGTTTCTCACACGCCGCGGCGCAGACGCGGCTCGAGCTCGCCCGCGTCAGCCGCCCTTGCCGCCCGCGCCGCCCGCGCCGCCC
>SXGR01255090.1_pt1 | contig 13183 bp, 11 predicted proteins | sample 3174711 | NCBI WGS metagenome assembly SXGR01 (sample SAMN11356860, study PRJNA531348) | freshwater metagenome | isolation source: freshwater sample F1-60 | place: China: Fuxian Lake, Yuxi | collected 2017-12-25
ACGGCACCGCCCACGCCCATGGTGCGCGCGAGCAGCCATGCGGCGGCGCGCACGAGGGCGGGTATCACGCGCCAATGGTACAGAAGCGTGGCGAGCGCGCTCATGACCAGGACGATGGGGAGCGCCTGGAAGGCCAGCACGAAGGCGGCGCCCGGATGCGTGGGCTCGAAGGGAAGCGGTGCCCCGCCCAAATAGCCGAAAACGAGGCTCGTGCCCGTGCGCGTCGCTTCCGCGACCGCGCCGATGGCGCGGTTGAGCGCGCCGATGGCCGCGCGGAGTGGCGGGGCTTGGAGGAGCGCCACCGCCAGGACGGCCGTGAGGGCCACGCCGGAGAGCAACAGACGAAGGCGAACGGCGCGCCGGTTTTCCGAGATGAGTCAGGCAAAGGCGAGGAAGGCCACGAGCCCCGAGGCCGACTGCAACTGCTCCACGTTCGTGTTCCTTCGTGCGTCGTTGGGGGCTAGGTGCGGCCCTGTGCGTCCAGCACGTCCTCGGTCTCGGCGGTCAAGGAACCGTACAGATCGGGCCTGCGGTCGCGCAGGACGGGCCAGCGCGCGCGTTGCTCCACCACGCGCGCCCGGTCGATCTCGGCCACAAGAAGCGCCTCGTCCTTGTCGTTCGCCGAGGCCAGGATGCGGCCGGTGGGATCGGCGATGAGGCTCTGCCCGCCCAGGTCCCAATTGCCTTCGACGCCCACCTTGTTGGCGGCCGCCAGATAGGCGCCGTTCTCGAAGGCGCGCACGCGCAGCATCTCCTGGAACATCTCGCGGCGCGAGGTGGCGTATGGCGCGATGAGCAGTTCCGCGCCGTTGACGGTGAGCGTGCGCGCCGTCTCGGGGAAGCCCATGTCGTAGCAGATGCCGATTCCCACGCGCCACTCGTCCAGCGCGTAGGTGTCGAGCCGCGAGCCGTAGCGGAAGAACAGCTTCTCCAGGCTCTTCACGCCGGCCGGGTGAATCTTGCGGAACTTGAAGCGCGTTTTCCCGTCCGGGTCGAGGTGAATCGCCGTATCGAAATACACGCCCGCGCCTGCGTCCTCGTAGATCGTGGCGACGACGTGGACCTTGTGGCGCCGCGCCGCCTCGCGCACGGCCGCGATGGAGGGGCCGGACTCGGGCTCGGCCAGGCGCGTCCAACTCGTGTCCCAATACTGGGCGAAGTAGAGCGTGTTGAAGAACTCCGGCAGCACGACGAGGCCGGCGCCCTCGGCGGCCGCGCGCGCCACGAACTCGCACGCCTTGGCCACGTTGGCGGCCACATCCGCCCCGCTGTTCATCTGAACGACGGCGATTTTCATGCGGCACCTCTCCCGGACGCCGGAGTGTGGGCGGGGCCGGGCGGGGCGCGCAAGCGGCGCGATGGTACGGCGCGCCCTGGATTCACGCCGTGCGCTTGGACAGGATCGGTGCTCCGGCGCCTCCGGGGCCCGGGTATCGAGGGGGCGTTTTCATGAAGTCGCACGCGCGTGCGGTCGTCGTCGGCGGGGGGGCCGTCGGTTGTTCCATTCTCTATCACCTGACGGCGGCGGGCTGGCGCGACGTGGTCCTGTGCGAGCGCGGCGAGTTGACCGAGGGCTCCACCTGGCACGCGGCGGGACTTCTGCCCCTTTTCAACATGTCCTACGCCACGGGGCAGATGCATCTTTACTCCATCGATCTCTACACGCGGTTGTCGAAGGAGTTTGAGCGCGACGTGGGGTTCAAGCGCGTGGGCAATCTGCGCATGGCGCGCACGCGCGACCGCATGGACGAGTTCATGACCTACGGCTCGACGGCGGACGCGGTCGGTGTGCCGCACGAGTGGTGGACTCCCAAGGAGATCAAGGACCGTTTCCCGCTGGTCAATGTGGACGGGCTTGTAGGCGCGCTGTTCCATCCGACCGATGGCTACATCAATCCGGCCGACATCACGGTGTTGCTGGCCGACGCGGCGCGGAAGGGCGGGGCCGAGATCTATCGCCAGACGGACGTCCAGGCGATCACGCGGCTTCCGTCCGGCGAGTGGCGGGTCGCGACCGACAAGGGCACGATCGATTGCGAGGTCGTCATCACCGCCACGGGCAATCACGCCCAGCGCACCGCCGCCATGGTGGGCCTCCAGATTCCGGCCATTCCCGTCGAGCACCAATACATCGTCACGGGCGAAATTCCCGAGATCGTGGAATGGCGGAAGGCCGGCAATCCCGAACACCCCGTTCTCCGCGACGCGGACGCCGCGTGGTACATGCGCGAGGAACGCGGCGGCCTCATCCTCGGTCCCTACGAGAAGGGCGCGCCCGCCTGGGCGACGCACGGCGTGCCGGAGGGCTTCCGTGCCCATCTTCTGCCCCCGGATCTTGACCGGCTGGAGTGGCACATCCAGGAGGCGTTCCACCGCATGCCGTGCTTCGAGAAGGGCGGGGTGAAGACCGTCTACAACGGGCCCATCTGCTACACGCCCGATGCCAACCCGATCGTCGGCCGCGCGCCCGGGTTGGAGAATTTCTACTTCGCCGAAGGCCTGTCATTCGGCATCACCGCCGCGGGAGGCGTGGGAAAATATCTCACGCAGATCGTGACCGCGGGCGAGGCGGAGATCGACATGCTGGCCGTCGATCCGCGCCGTTTCGGCGCCTGGGCGAACCGGCCCTACGCCATCAAGAAGAACGAGGAAGCCTACGCTCACATCTTCGTTCTTCACTATCCCGATGAAGAGCGTCCCGCCGCGCGGCCCTTGCGCACATGGCCGAGCTACGACCGTCTGAAGGCGCGCGGCGCCGTCTTCGGCCAGCGCTTCGGCTGGGAACGGCCCAATTTCTTCGGCCCCGCGGACGATCCCCAGTTCAAGGAGCAGTGGTCCTTCCGCCGTTCCAGTTGGTGGCCCTACGTGAAGGCGGAGGCCGAGGCGGTGCGGAGCAATGTGGGGCTCCTGGAAGCCTCGACCTTCGCCAAATACATGGCCGAGGGGTCCGGCGTGAACGAGTGGCTCGACGGCCTCGTCGCCAACAAGCTGCCGCAGAAGGACGGGCGCGTGCAGCTCGTGCACGCCTGTACGCCGCGCGGCGGGGTGCGCTCCGAGTTCACCGTCATGCGCGACGGGCCCGAGGCGCTCTACATCGTGGGCGGCGGTGCCGCGGAGTCGTACGACTGGGACTATCTGACGCGCTCGCTGCCCAAGGACGGCTCGGTCAAGCTCTCCAAGATCACGAACCAGGTGGGCGTCTTCGTCGTGGCGGGGCCCAAGGCGCGCGAGGTCTTGGCGCCGCTCATGGACAAGGTCGCGCTCGACAATGCGTCTTTTCCCTGGCTCACCGGTCGGCACACGACGGTGGGGATGGCGCCGGTTCGCGTCATGCGCGTCAACTATGTGGGCGAACTCGGTTGGGAGCTCCACCACCCGGTCGAGTACCACAACCATCTTTTCGACCTTTTGGAGGAGGCGGGCCGCCCACACGGCATGCGCCTCGTCGGCATGCGCGCGATGAACTGGCTGCGCCTGGAGAAAACCTATCGCGGTTGGGGCACGGAATTGTCGAAAGAGGTGACGGCCTGGGAATCGGGAATCGACCGTTTCATCCGCCTCGACAAGAACGGCGATTTCGTGGGCCGCGCGGGACTGGAGCGTACGAAGGACAAGCGCGGCTGGGCGTTGGTGACGCTGCTCGTGGACGGGCCCGCCGACGCCGATCCTTGGGGCGTCGAATCGATCTGGGCGGGCGACAAGGTGGTCGGCCGCGCCACGGGCGGGGGCTATTCCGTCCACTTCAAGACACAGATCGCGCTCGCCTTCGTCCGGCCGGAGCATGCCCAGCCCGGACGCGAACTCGCGATCAAGATGCTGGGCCGCCTCTACCCCGCGCGCGTCGTGGAGGAGAGCCCCTACGACCCGGACAATGCGCGCCTCAGGGCCTGAGCCGCCGTGAATTCGGCCGACGTCGAGTGAATTGGAACGTTAGAGGAGGGTGCCGCAATGACCGAGATGCAACCCTGGCAGTGGCCGGAGGCGGAGTGGCGCCGAATCGTGGGGCGCGTGCGGGCGGGGCGGCGCCTGGCGCCCAAATCGTGGAAGGACGGCGCGCGCTGCGCCTTCGCCGTGTCCTTCGATTCCGACCATGAGACGAACGAACTCAGGGACGGGGGAAAGTCCATCGGCCGCTTGGGCTGGGGCCAGTACGGCGCGCGCGTGGGCGTGCCGCGCATCCTCAAGGTTCTGACCAAGCACGCGGTGCCGGCGTCCTTCTACGTGCCGGCCGTCTCGGCCCTTCTGTACCCCGACGAGCAGCGCCGCGTGGTGGGCGAGGGGCACGAGATCGGCGTGCACGGCTGGATTCACGAACTCAACTCCATCCTTCCGCCCGAGGCCGAGCGAGACCTGATGTTCCGCGCCGCAGACACGCTGGAGAAGGTGTCGGGCCAACGGCCCGTGGGTGTGCGCACGCCGTCCTGGGATTTCAGCCCCCACACCCTCGCCATCGAGAAGGAGATGGGCATCCTCTACGACTCCTCGCTCATGGCGGATGACGACTGTTACGAGTTGCTGCTGGACGGCGAGCCCACGGGAATCGTGGAGCTGCCGGTCGAATGGATTCGCGACGACGCCCCGTACATGTACATGCATCTCGGGCGGAACCTGCGCCCGCACACCCCGCCTTCGGCCGTGCTCGAGATTTTCCGGCAGGAATTCGACATGGCCTACGAGGAGGGGGGCGTATTCCAGGTGACGATGCACCCCCACGTCATCGGCTATCGCTCGCGCATTTGGGTGCTCGACGAACTCATCCGCCACGCCAAGTCGAAGGCCGGCGTCTGGTTCGCCACGCACGCCGACGTGGTGCGCTGGGCCAAGGCCCACGCGGCCTGAACAGAAGGAGACGCGCCATGAAGGGACGGGTGATGAGCTTCAAGTTGAAGCGCGAACATATTGCGGAGGCGGCGAAGCGCTGGCCCGGCTATGCCGTCAATTTCAAGGGCAAAGGCCTTCTCGCCATGTACATGATGGTCGAGGAGGCGACGTGCGAGGCGCTCTCCGTGACGATCTGGGAAAGCGAGGCGGCCATGAAGGCGAACGAGGCCCGCACGGACCTCCGCGATCACTTTCGCAGCTTCGAGCCCTATTACGACGGCGCGCCGTCCTGGCGCTATTTCGACGTGCGCGCCTCGCTCACCTAGCGTCGGCGTCGCGTGGGCCTGCGTTTGCTCGCCGCCTTGCGCGCGGGCTTGGCCTTCGCCGCCTTCTTGGCGGGGATCGCGACGGTCGCCTCGATCTCGACCAACAGCTCCGGGTGTGCCAGGCGCACATTGCCGATGAAGGTATCGGTCGGATAGGGCGGGCCGGGGAAGAACTCGTCCCATACCGAATAGATCTTCTCCATGTCGGCGATCTGGACGCAGAAGATGCCCAAGCGGACGATGTCGGTCATCTTGGCCCCCGCCGCCTCGCACAGCGCCTTCACGCGGCTGAAGGCCAGGCGCGTCTGTCCCGTGACATCCCCCTTGCAGCCGACGGTGCCGTCAGGATGGCGCCCGGTCTGTCCCGAGACGAACAGCAGGTCGCCCACGCGCATGGCATTGGAAAACTTGCCCTTGGGCTCGGCGATCTTGGGGCTGACGACGCGCTGGATGGCCACGAATCCCTCCCTCGGCGACGCCTTTCGGGGTGACGGGGCGTCCGCTCTCTGCCATCCTGCGTCGGACCCACCCATGCCGCCAAGCCCTGCCCCGCCGCAAGGTTCCGTGCCGCGCCGGTTCGCCGCCGTGGTGTCGCTGCTCCTGTGCCTTCTCGTATGGCCCGGGACGGCGCCCGCGCAGGAACAAGGCGCGCGCCAGGTCGTGGAGGGGTTCTACGCCGCGCTCCTCCAGACCATGAAGCAGGGCAAGCAGCTCGGCTATCAGGGCCGCTATTCCCGGCTCGATCCTGCGATCGAGAAAGCATTCCATCTGCCTGTCATGGGCCGGATCGCCATCGGCCCGCAATGGAACCAACTCACCCCCGATCAACAGCAGCGCGCCATCGACGCTTTCCACCGCTTCACGGTGGCCAACTACGCGGCGCAATTTTCGTCCTACGACGGCGAACGCTTCGAGGTCGGAAAGGAAAGCCCCGCGACAAACGACAACTTAATCGTGGAGACGCGCCTGGTTCCGTCGACGGGCGAATCGTTCCGTCTTAACTACCTCATGCGGAAGTACGAGCGCGGCTGGCGCATCGTGGACGTTTTCCTCGACGGGAGCATCAGCGAGGTGGCGCGCCGCCGCGCGGAGTTCACGAGCGTGTTGGGGCGCGACGGGGTCGAAGGTCTCATTCGCATGATCAACCAAAAGACCGAGACCTTGTCCAAGGACTAGGGGGTCTCTGCCTCTTGAGGTGGCGGCCCCAAGAGGGCTGGCAGCACGAATAGGGTCGAGAACAGCGCCCAACCCAGCATGACGGCAAGCAGCACGCCCATGCTGGCGGTGCCGGGGTGCGAGGACATGGCAAGCGCACCGAAGGCGGCGGCGGTCGTGGCGCCGCTGAAAAGCACTGCACGCGCGAGCGAGGACTGGAGCGGGTTGGAGCTCCCCGCGCGCCAGGCCATCACGAAATAGATGTTGAAGGCGACGCCGATTCCGAGGAGGAGCGGCAGCGCGATGATGTTCGCGAAGTTGAGCGGGATGCCGAAGACGACCATCGTGGCCGCGATCATGGTTGCCGCGAAGGTGAGAGGCGCCAGAACCAAAGCCACATCGCGCGGGCGTCGCAGCAGGATGGCGAGAAGAAACGCGATGCTGCCGAGCGCCGACGCGCCAGCCAGCCGGAACGAAGACAAGACCGTCTTGCTCGACTCCTGGAAGGTGAGCGCGCTGCCCGAGATTTCGGGCGTGACCGCGCGCACGGCCTCGGCGAAGCGGCGGAGGTTTTCGTTGTCGCGCGAATCGCCCTTGGGGACGATCTCCACGCGCGCGCGCCCGTCGGTGGCGATCCAGTCCGTCTTGAGTTCGGCGGGAAGCGTCTCGAGCGTCACGGGCCCGGCCTCGAGCGCGGTTCGCAGCACGGCCAAACGGCGCTCGAGGCCGTCGAGCAGGGTGTCCGACAGCGCATCGACCGGCGGGTTGGGCAGCGCCAGGAAGGTTTGGAGCGCTGCCATGAGGCGCTCCCCTCCCGGTCCGCGCTTCTCGGCGGACAATTCCGCCAGACGGCGTGCGCACTCCTTGATCTCCGCCAGGCTCTCCTCGGCGGTGGGCTTCGCACCCAAGGGCGGCAAGACGAAGGTGGTGCCGAGCAGCATGTTCAAGTCGTCGATGATCGGCAGCTTCTGGTCTTGGCCCTCGGGAATGAAGCTGGCCAGCGTGACGGCACGCTCCACCTCGGGCAGCGCGCTCAACGTGGCGGCGGCGGCCCGCGCCTCGTCGAGCGAGGGCAGGAGAGCCTCGATGGTGAACGGCGTGGTCATGGGATCGGCCATCAACTCCAGCACCGTGGCGGTTGATTCCACGCTCGGGTCCTTGAGGTTCAGCGGATTGAAGTCGAAGCGCAGCCAAGGCAGGCACGCGGCGCCCACGAGCCCCGCCAGCGCCGTGGCGAAGATCACGCGACGCCGGTTCGCCAAGAGAAAGCCGTCCGCCGGCGCGGCCCAGGCATAGCCCACGGGTTCGGACTCTCCGCCCGGCCGCACCAGGGCGAGGAGCGCGGGCATGAGCGTCAGATTGAGGGCGAGCGCGATCAGCATGCCGGCGCCGGCGATGACGCCCAACTCCGAGATCCCGGTGTATTCGGTCGGAAGGAAGGCGAAGAATCCCAACGCCGTGGCGATGGCGGCCGTCGCCAGGGATGGACCGATGGTGCGCGCGCTCGCCTCGATCGAGCCCGCCAGGTCGCCACCGCGGTGGCGCTCGTCGCGGTAGCGCGTGGCGTACTGGATGCCAAAGTCGACACCGATCCCGACGAACAACACGGCGAACGCCACCGAGATCAGGTTGAACGGCCCGATGACGGCGGTCGCGAAGGCGGCCGTCGCCACCAGGCCGGCGATCAGCGTGACCAGCACGCACAGGATCATGCGCCACGATTTGAGGGCCAGAAACAGAAGCAGGGTGACGAAGCCGAACGAGAGCACGGTCGCGATGCCCATGCCCTCGCTTACCGTGACGAACTCTTCATCGCCCAGGGGAATATTGCCCGTCAGGCGCACGCGCACGCCGCGCTCGGGCGTGAGCCCCAGTTCGACGGCGGTGGCGCGAATGGCGGCGGAGGCCGTGGCGCCCGCCTGAAGCTCGCCGTAGTCGATGGCGCCCTGGACGATGATGAATCGCTTGCGCTCGAAGGAGGCGGGTTCGCGCCCCGTGAGCAAGGTTTGCCAGGACAGCATGCGCCGCTCACCGCGCACCGTTGCCTCGACCGAGGCCGCGATGGCCGCCATGGGCTTCGCCATGGTGTCGAGAGAGATGGCGTCCTCGGCCACGCCGGTCAGCGCGAGATTCAAGGTGCCGAAAAGGCCCCGCAAGCTCGGATCGCCGTGGAGCGTCGCAATGAGCGGCTGGGCCTCGATCAACTGAACCGCGATGGCGCGCAGCTCGTCGGGTTCAAGGAACAGAAGGCCGTAGCGATCGAAATATGGCCCGCCATCGGGGCGGCGCACGGTCTTGAAGAGGGCTGGGTTCTCGGCAAGCCGCTTGGCGAGCGCCGCGGCGGCATCATCCGCCTTGTCGGGCGTCTCCGCATCGATGACGACAACCGTGGTGTCGGAGTGTGTGGGAAACGCTTTCGCCAGCGCGATTTCGCGCTGGCGCCACGCGGTCTCCGACGAGATGAGCGACTCGGTGTCCGTGTTGATGGCGATGTGGCGCGCGACGTAGACGGCGAGCGCCACAGACAGCACAGCCGCGGCCAGCGCTGTCCAGGGCGCGTACCGTCGGCAGAATCCTGCGAGGGTCGCGGCGATCTCGCCGAGCATCGCGGCCTACATCTCGCGGTAGAACAGAAGAATCAACCCGATGGCGATGAAGCACCAACGCCACAGCCAGGAGGCCCAGACTTGCTCCGCGCCTTCGTGGCGTAGCTCCAACCAGCGCGACCAGCCGGCCACGATGCCCAAAGCGCCGATGGGCAGATGCGAAAGCTCGATGAGCAGCTCTTCCTTGAAGTTCCCGATGGCGTGGGAGTGCGCGAGGAGGAACGAGCCACCCACCGCCGTCAGCACCGGGAACACATAGGCGGCGCGAGGATTGGTCAGGCGGCCCGTGCGCACCGCCCACTCGAAGGCCCCGAACGCAACGACGAGGAGGATGATGATTCGGTGCTGCGCGACCTCGGGGTCGAGGAAGGACGTGAAGAAGGGGTTCTCGCCAAGCGGCCAGTTCTCGGGGTCGGAGCGGATGAACAGGAACACGGCCAAGCCCAAGAAGACGAGTGGCCAATGCCGCGCCCAGGGTGCCTTCCCCGTGCGCTCCGCAAGGGCAAGGGCGCCGATGGCAAGCACGAACAACCCGGCCCAGTTGTGGTTGAACTCGGACCATGCGTTGTCGGCTTCGGTATCGGGCGCCACCGGCGTGGCGCCCTCCGTCACGGGGGCGGCCGTCGTCGTGCGCTGTACCGCCGCCGCCTTTGTCGCCTTTTCGGCCATGGTTCGGTTGCTCAATTCCGACTGATCCGGGCTGGTCAGGCGCGGCGGCCAACGGGGTGCCATGCGCTCCACGATCTCGGCCATGGACAGACGGTCATTGGGGAGATCGATCGAGGGTGGAATGGAGGTGAGCGAGGCCGCGACGAAGAAGAGGGCAAGGCCCGCGCCCATCTCCACCTCGGCGAAGCGCTTCAGCCGCAGGGTGGGCGTCGCAGGCGCGCGGCGGAGGCGCTCGATGAGCCGATAATTGCCGAGGCCGAGCAGAAGCAGGCACCCTAACAGAAGGACTTTGGTTGTCAACATGGCGCCGTAGGCGGTGCCGTGGAGCGCCTCGGGCGAATCGACATAGGCGAGCGCCATCACCATTCCGCCGGCGAAGAGGACGGCTACCGCGGTCAAGGAAATCTGCGAGTAGCGCCGCCCGATGGCGCGCGTCGGCTCCGCCCCTTCGCAGCGGTTGAGCGCGAAGAGGAAATAGGGAAGGCCGCCGATCCACGCCGCCGCACCCAGTTGGTGAAGCACCACGGCCGAGACCAGCACCTCGCGCAACTCCAGGCGTGCGGCTGCGTGACTGGTCGCGGTTGTGCCGGCGACCGCGATGGCGCCGAGCACGGCGAGGACCGGCCACGGCCGCCGGGGTCCGCGCGCGAGCAGCGCACCCATCGCGATGGCGGCGGCCGCAGCGGCGAGGGAGGCAACGACGAACGTGGCGCCCAAGGCCTCGGCCCAACGGAGTTCCGACGCATGCCGGAGCACGGCGGCCTTGCCGAAGGCGCCAAGGAGATGGAGGCCGGCGAGCGCCCAGCACGACCAGCGCAGGAACCGCGTGGCCACGGCCATCGTGCGCTCCCGTCCCGGTCCCATGGCGGCGGCCAAGGGTCCCGACAGCGCCGCTTCGAAGACGAGCCCGCCCAGCACGAGCGCCTGCGCGGCCAGCGTGGCACCGCGCAGGAGCACCGTCAGAAAGGCGAAGATTTCAAGGAACAGGGACATGCGATGGCAGATGACCCGGAGATTTGGCAGGGTCCGGACCTGCCGTGTCCGACGGAGCGGCCCCTCGCTCGGCGGCTTCGTATACGGCGCTGTCCGCCGCCCGTCGAGGGCGGCGGTCGTGCGGGATCAGACCCCTTTGAGCCGGGCGCGTCGGGCGGTATCGGCGGCCATGGCGGGGTATCCCCATTTCTCGCGGAACCATGCCACGGTGCGGTCGAGCCCGCCCTCGAAGCTGACCTTTGGTGCCCAGCCGAGTTCGGCCTTCGCCTTGGCGTTCGACACCTCGCGCCCGCCGAAATCGCCCGGCCGCGCGGGCGTGAATTCGATCTTCACGCCATCGCCCACGCGCGCGCGAATGCCCTCGGCCACCTGGAGGACGGTGACGGTCTGGTCACCCTCGACATTATAGGTTTGGTTTGCGGCGGCCTCACTCATGGCCAGCACGTGGGCGTCCGCCATGTCGCGCACATAGACGAACTTGCGGAACTGGTCGCCCTTGCCCGCCACCGTCAGCGCCTCGCCGTTCAACGCCTTCTTGAGGAAGATGGGGATCAGCAGTTCCTCGCGCATGCGCGGGCCGTAGGGAATGCCGTAGCGCAGGACGGTGAAGGGAACCTCGTACAGCGTGCGATAGTTGTGGCACAGCATCTCGCAGGCCATCTTGGTCGAGGTGTAGATGTGCCCCGCGCCGTTCAGGTGGAACGGCGTCGCCTCGTCCACCGCGTCGCCGCTCGCCGGCGCCCCGTTGTAGACCCAGACGGTCGAGGCCAGGAACACGCGCTTGGCCGCATGCTGGCGCGCGGCTTCGAGAACGTTGGCCGTGCCCATGACGTTCAGGGCCGTGGAGTAGACCGGATACTTGAACGCGTGATTGACATTCGAGACAGCAGCCAGGTGGAAGATGTAGTCCGCCCCCTTGGTGGAGGCGGTGACGGACGCCGCGTCCAGCAGATCCACGTCCTCGAAACCCACGTCGTCGCGGTGCGGCTTTACGCGATGGTCGAGCACCGTGACCTGGTGACCCGCGTCCACGAGCGCGTCGACGACGTGCGAGCCGATGAAACCGCTGCCTCCGGTGACGATGTACTTTGCCATGGGTCTCTCCTCAGCCGACGGTCGCACGAAGCGCGTCCACGACCTGTGCCGCCTGCGCGTCGGTCATGCTGGCGAACACGGGCAGGCAGATCTGCCGCGCGCAATGGTCCTCGGAAACGGGAAGTGCCGTGCCGGCGAAGGATTCGAAGACCGGCTGGCGGTGCAAGGGCGCCTCGTACACCTCGCCCGAGAGCGACACGTTGTGGCGTTCCTTGAGCTGGGCCTTCAGCTTCTTCCTGTCCACCTTGTCGCGCATGGTGACGACGTACTTGTAGAAATTGCTGACCCCGCCGGTCGGCACCCGCATGGGTGCGAGCGCGTTCAGGCCGCGCAGCGCCTCGTCGTAGAGCGCGGCCACGCGCTGGCGGCGCGCGATCATGTCGGGCAATCGGAGAAGGTGGCGCACGCCGATGATGGCGTGGGGCTCGGAAAGCCGCCAGTTGTAGCCCATGCGCGTGTGCGCGTTGGTGAGGAAACTGGCCTTGCCCTGGTCGCGGTAGATGCGCGCCTCATCGGCAACGCGATCGTCGTTGGTGGTGATCATGCCGCCTTCGCCGCACGTCATCACCTTGGTGGGATAGAAGCTGAACGAGCCGGCGACGCCGAAGGCTCCCGCCTTGACGCCGTCGAGGGAGGAGCCGTGCGCGTGCGCCGCGTCCTCCACGAGGTGGATGCCTTTGCGCTTCGCGAGCGCGGCCAGCTCCGGCATGCGGCGCGAGACGAGGCCGCCGATGTGAACGACGACGAGGGCCGCGGTCTTGGGCGTGATGCGGCGCTCCACCTCCTCCGGCGCGGTGCCGAAGGACTCGGGGTCGGTATCCATGAAGACGGGATTGCCGCCGGCGTGGATGACGGCGGCGGCGGTCGCGAAGAACGTGTTCGTCGGCACCAGCACGTCCTTGCCCGCGACGTCGAGGGCGCGAAGGATGATCTCCAACGACGACGTGCCGCTGTTGACAGCGATGCAGTGCTTGACGCCGCTGAACGTCGCGAAATCGGCCTCGAACTCCTGCCCGTACTTGCCGAGCGTCAATTGCCCGCTTGCGAGCACCTCCTGGATGCGCTCCGCGATCCACTGCCGGTCCTCGGGCAAAAAGTCGATGCGCGCGGCCGGAACCGGCCCGCTCGGCTTGGCGTCGTTCATGGGCACGAAACTCTTTACTCCGATTGCGGGTTCGGCACGCTGGGCGAGCGATGGCCATGCGCGGCGTCGGGGGCCGCGTGGCCGTGGACGTCGATTCCCTTGTGAAATCCCTGTTCCCGCCGTTCCCCCGCCAGGAACGCGCCGTGAGTGAATCGGCCGTGCTGGGCAGGAGCGTGATATCAAAGTCGCCGCGGCCAGACAACCGCTTTGAGGCCCAAGAATCGCCTCTTCCGAAGGCCCTAGGGCGTACCTGGCAGGGTATCGGCCGGGCATTTCCCCCTGTATGAATCGCCGGATTATGCGCGCGGGTCCGACCCTGATCTTGCTCTTGGTGGCCGTCCTGGTTCAGGCCGCCGGGAACGCATTCATAAGCC
>SXGR01286070.1_pt1 | contig 13183 bp, 10 predicted proteins | sample 3174711 | NCBI WGS metagenome assembly SXGR01 (sample SAMN11356860, study PRJNA531348) | freshwater metagenome | isolation source: freshwater sample F1-60 | place: China: Fuxian Lake, Yuxi | collected 2017-12-25
GCTTGTCGCCCGCCTGTTCCTGCATCGCCGCCAGTTTCTTGAGTGTATCGGGATTCCGGCCGCCCACCGCGGCGTACCGCTGGTAGACGTCGATGGCCTTCGCTTTGTCGCCTTTGGCCAGCGCGGCCTCGCCCACGGTTTCGTAGCCGTTGGCGCCTTCCACGTAGTCCCGATACATGGCGATCGCTTTTTCGCCTTCGGCAATGGCCTCGTCGTGCTTCTTTTCCTTGAGCGCTCCGGCGGCGGCGCGCAGCACTTTGCGCCACTCGTCGAACTTTGCAATCACCGGGCCGGCTTCTTTGTCGACGTATGCAAGAAATTGCTTGTCGAACTCGGCCGGCGCGATGCCCAGCACCGTCTGCACCACTTCCGGCGTGTCGGTACCTTCGGCGAAAGCGTTCATCATGGCGAGCACTTTGTCAAAGCCCCAACGGGCCTTGATGAAGTCAATCACCCGGCCGCCCTGGAAGTAGGAAACGATCACCTGATTCGGGTAACTCGGGCGGATGAAGCCGCGGTCGAGCTCGGCCACCGGCAGCAGTTTCTTCTCTTTGATGGCCATCAGGATTTCAGGCGTCATGCGATCGCCCCAGTCCGGATAGATCGCGCTTTCCTCATGCACCGCGACGCCTTCGGTGAACCAGCGCGGCACGCGATGACGCGTGGCGGTGAGCACAAACACGTGGCTCATCTCGTGCCACAACGTCCCGGCCCAGTGAAAGGTGCCGGGTTTGCGGCCCGACGGCGAATCCATGGCGACGACGGTGCCAAACGTGACGCCCAACGCGCCCAGGCCCGGCATACCCATCGTGCGCACGGCGAAATCTTCATGATCCGGGTACACTTCCAGTTGCACCGGACCGGGCAGTTTCACCTTGTACTTCTTCTCGAAGGTGGCGATGCATTTGAGTAGTTCCGGTTCAAAATAGATGCGCAGGAGTTCGGCCTCGCGCTTGTGGAGCTTGAGAATCGTCTGAGGCGTCTCGAAGACCTTGAAGTTCTTGTAGCTGTCGATCAGGCGCAGCGAGTTAGTCGTGGACGACTCTTTGAACCCCGCGGCAAACGCCTGCTCAAGCTGCTGCTTGGCCTCGCCCTCGCGCCCCATGCGCATGAGGTTGATGCCGAGTTGCGAGCGGGCGTTGAGCAGTGCCGGATCCAGCACAAGGGCCTTGCGGTAGTAGGCGATGCCATCGTCATAGCGGCGATTCAACACTAAGTGATGGGCCACGATCGCGTGTCCCTGGCCGTAATGGGGATTGACAGCCGCAATCTTCTTCAACCACTCGTCGGGCGCACGATCCTCGATTGCTTCCACGGCGGCACGGACGGCCAAAGCATCGAGGGCCTCGGGCGACATCTTGATTGCCTGGTCAGCCTCTTCGATAGCCTTCTTGAAATCGACGTCTTCGAGAGCGAGTTGGGCCAGGAGTTCCTGGGCCTCGACCATCTTCGGATTGGCTGCCAAAGCCTCCCGGGCAAATTCGGCGGCTTTGCTATCGAAACCGTTCGAAGCGGCCAGCGCCATGCCATAGAGCGCGCCCGCGTGAGTTTTTTCGATCGCCAGCGCTTCCTGGAACAGTTCGCCGGCATCCTTGAAGTTCTTGTTGAACGGCTCGACAAGCATGCGGCCCCAACGGGCTTTTACGTTTGGGTCTTTGGGATTGCGCTTTTCTGCGGCGCGAAACTCTTCGTTGGCCACCTTGAAATCGCCCAGCCCATAGTAGCCTTCGGCGCGGAGGAGGGGATCCGGCAACGCGGTCAGCTTCTGAAAGCAGGCGCGCGCCTCGCCCCGTTTACCGCGATGCTCCTGTTGGCGGCACTCTAACACGCGCGGATGGATGGCCGCCACGAGGAGGCTGGGGACAAGTAGGATGGACAGCCTCACTTATCCAACTCCTCTTGTAGTCGCGCCAACTCCACCAACAACCCTGAAAGTTGCCTGCGATAGGCTTCCATCGGCATCGCTGCCTTTTCAAGTTTCAGACGATCTATCCGGGCCTCGAGGTCATCCTTCCTGGCCATGAGCCCTTGTTTGGCCGGATTGGCCGCCGCTTTTTGGGCCGAACCAAATCGCACCAACGTCAGGCGCGCGGCCAACAGACCCTGCCCATTGTCGTCGCTCGGGTTGCGCACCGCGTCTCCCTTGCCCGTATCCTCCAGCATGGCGTGTTCGGTGGCTATGCGTTTGTTGGTTTCATAGAACAAAGCCGTCTTGCGATCGGCATAGCGAAAGGCCTCGAGGGCCGAAACCGTTTCGTTCTTGTCGACGTCGGCGGAAGGATCACGCATCGCTTCCACCCAGAACCGGCCGAACACAGTGGCGTTCCTTTCGTTGCCACTGCGGGTGGCCGCGACTAAGGCACGATTGCTGCGTTGCAGCGCTTTGAGAGCTCCCCCACTGGCGCTCGATGTATTCACGATCAGTTGGCGGCCAGCCAAGATGCGATCGCACAGCGCGGCCAGCTCCACCGCCGAGATATCGGGGCCTCGCAAGTTGAATTTATAGTCATTGCCGTCGTAGCTTCCGTGGCCGATCAGCAACAATACGAAAGAGTCGTCTGGCTTGGCCTCGGCGGCGATTCGTCCCAACGCCTCCGACAACCTGGCTTTGGTGCCGTCGACGCCGGTTAGTGTGTAAGTCTTGTTGTCACCGGCAGAGCCATGGACGATCTTGTCCACTTCCTTGGCAAGCGAGGTGAATCGCTGTTCGTAGTCCGGTTCGCCTCCGAGCCCAGCCACTGTTACAAAATGCACCGCGCCTTGGCACAGTGATGCCACCATCAACCAAAATCCGATGGCGGTGGGCTTCAAACCACGCCCCATTTCCGCCGCAGCCACCATTCGAGTCCGCGCAGCCCAAACAGAGTCAGGAACACCCCCGGCACATCCCACAGGTCTCGCGCTTCACGCACCGTGATGCCGGCTTCGGACAACGCGATTTCATCGGTCAATTTAGCCAGGTCCTCGGGCTTCCAGTATTTGCCGCCGGTCTGCTGCGAGAGCTTTTCGAGTAACTCGCGATTCTGATTGGTATGGAAGTTCTCGGCCACTCCATCCTGGCGCTGGAAAGTGATTACGTCGCGTCCAACTTCTTCCGCGCCGCGGCGGACGATGAACTCGGTCAGATACGAGCCGGTCTGCGCAGCCGTAAACTCCGAATGATACAGCCCGGGCGTAGCCGGAGCAGGCTTCATGACGATCTGTTCGGTCATGCCCCGCGGCCCCATCACACGCGCCTGGACCTGCGTATCAGCAGCGGGAAGGTAGCTCATATCCCGGACGTCGGCTGTAAACTTCACCCGCGACTCGTCGAACAACATCTGCTTAGGTATAGACGCCACCACCTGCCCCGGAGTTTCCGTCACCAGCCAACGTAATAGCTGTTGCCAGAATATTTCATGGGTCTGATCCTCCAGCGGCTGCTGCATCTGCCAGCGCCAGGTTCCCGACGTTGCCATGACGGCCGTGCGGCCGCGGCCGTAGTTCTGAGTCACCAACAACGGCATCGGACCCAGGCCGCCGGCAGAGTATTCGGCTAAGGTGGCCGCGCCTAGCTTCGCCGTTCCGATATCCTGATAGTCGGCCAGATGGGGCAATTTGCGCCAACGTTCTCCATTGGGGCCCGACTGCTCGACCAATCGCGTAATGAGACTCTCCATGCCCGAGCTGGTCAACTGCACCGTGGCCGGGTCTCGCACGAAAGTACCTTTGCGGTTGGGTAGAGTAACCGGCAGAATTTCGGAAAGCTGTCCCTTATCCCAACCACCTTCAGACAGCGCGTAGCGCCCGCCCAGCATCAACAACCCGCCGCCGCGGCGATCCACGTACTGCTTCAGCAGTTCCTGTTGGGTGGTGGTGAAGTAGTTCAACTCCACGCTGCCAATGATGATGCCCTGATAGGCGAATAACTCTTCCACTTTCGCCGGAAAACCCTCTTCGAGCTCCTTACCCTTAGCGTCGACCCCTTGTCGATAGAACTTGTTTTGGGTGGTGCGAAGAAGCGTCGCCAGCCCGACCGATTTGTCTTCCTCAAGCGCACGCCGGATGAACTTGAACTCCCAGCGCGGCTCGCCTTCGATATAGAGAATGCGCGGCCTGGAATCCTGCACGTTCACCAGGCGCAACGTCGAGTTGTTCCTGACATTCTCTTCGCCTGCCTGTACATCGAGCGAAAACTGGAAGGCTCGCGCGCCCGCGCCTCCTACATTGAAGAGCATGGTTTCGGTTTGCCGGTTGCCGTCTTTGGCGAGTATGACCGCGCGCATTGCCACCACTGTGGTGCCCTGGCGCACCGCGAGTTTCGCTTTCCTGCCTTGGTAACCGCGTTGGGAAAAAGTCAGTTGCGCGGAAACGCGCGAGTTGGCCAACGCGCGCGCGGGCGCCTGCACCTCAGTCAACTCGATGTCGTTGATGGACTGTTCCCTGCCGAAGCCGACCGTGTGAATCGGCACCCGGCGGCTGCGGAGGTCGGTGATGGTGTCCAGATCGATTCCCCCCGAGTTGTCAGCGCCGTCGGACATAAGCACGACTGCTCCCAGCGGCAATCCGGCCGTTTCGTTGGCCACCTGCTTCAGCGACTCCCCGAGACTTGTGGCGGAAGCCGCGCCACTGAGGACATCTGACTTCTTGATCCGTTCGGCTCTGTCTGACAGCTTGTACAAGCGCACTTGGAAACGTTTCGACAGCGCATCGAGCAGACCGCCATCGAGCCGCTTCTTCACATCTCCGAGCCGTGTAGAAGCACCTTCCCTAATAGCCATGCTTTGCGAGTCGTCAACGAGTACCGAGACGACATTCTGCTGAGGCTTCAAGGTGGACACCAGGAGGGCAGGCTGCCAGAGGAGGACTAGTAGAGCGGCCAGCATGGTGCTTTGCAGAGCCCAAAGCACAGCGCTACGCCATCCTCTGATGCTACCAATCGCGTCACTTTGCCTGGAGCGCATCAACAGGCCCAAGCCGGCAAACCCGGCCACGATCAATAACACTAAGAGCCAGACGGGCCAGCTGCCAAGCAACACGAGTTCTCCTTTGGAGAAGACGGACCGGGGATAGCGAAACAAGAACTCAAACATCTGGATTCGGTTACTTTGTCTTAGTGAGTCATAGAGTAAATAATATAATTGACGCCAACCCGGTAGGCTAACGAGGTGTAGTTTTCCGGGTACAGAGGATGGTCCGCCCACTCCCAGGCGTCGCCCAAGTCCATGTTATGGCACATGGCGACCATGACGCGCCCCTTGTCGTCCAGCACGGCACGCCATTTGTCCTCGACACCTCCGTTTTCCGAGATGCTCCCTGTAAACAACATCTGGATTCCGGGTACCTGAAAGCGCTCATCCAGGTCGTATAAGACGTGGAAGATCTGGTTGTTGTTTTCGAGGTCGACCACCGGCCGGTCCGGGAAGATCTTCTGGAGGCCCTCCACAAAGACGGACCATTCGAAAAGGCCGTGAAAATCGTCCACCATCATGAACCCACCCTTGAGGAAATACTCCCGCATTCGGGCGGCCTGCTTCTCGTTGAAATCCCAACGGCCCACTTCGGTAGCGTAGATCCAGGGGAAGTCCATGAGATCGTCGGCCTCGGTCTCCAGCACTTTTTCAATCGAGCTGGTGCTGACGCGCGTAAGCCGTCGCACGCCCTGGACGAATTGCCGGTCGGCTTTGGGCCAGTCTGTGGACCAGGCGCCCCCGCCGCGCCCGAAATATCCATTGCGCTTGGCTGAGTAGCGGAGACGCGCGAAAGTGTATTCGGCCTTGTCGGCGGCGTCGGCTGGAATTGAAGCGGGATTGTCCTCTTCGTCGATGAAATCGCGAAGAGAGCGGCGCTGGGCCAGCAGGACACCGAACGCGCCAAGCCCTAGCAGAAATACAGCATACACCCGTCGAGATCTCACGTTAGGCTCCTGGCGATTTCTTACGATATCACAAGGCCCTCGACAGTCCGGGAGAGAAAAAACGACGGCCCTACTCTTAATAGACGTACAATGCGAAGGAAATGTTTTGTTGCCCCGAACTTTCCGATCTCGCCGATCGAGGACTGGTGCGAGTTGGCCCTATGCACTCTCTGACAGGAGGCCGAATCGTAACCGAGATTGACACGGAGTACTTTTTCCAGTGTGGAGATGAGAGGCCGAGTTTCGTCGGCCTGCACTACTGCCCGATGTGCGGGCGGGTGATTAGCCGCGAGTTGTGGAACCGGGAGAAGAAGAAGTGAGCCGCCGCAATTCGCGGTAGATCGCCACGGCGAGCACAACCCAAAGCGCCACCAAGCCCAGGTTCAACACGGCGAATCCGGAGATTGTCAGGGCCAGGAAGCGGGTGCCGATCTCCACGACACCGGTTTGGAGCAGGTCGCCAGCTCGCACGAAAAAAGTGTCGACAGCGGCTTTGCCTTTGTACTTCTGGTCGCGAGTGGTGGGCAGAAACAAAGCATGGCGGACGGTGTTATTGAGCGAGTAATCGGTGGCGTTCTCTAGAATCTTGGATACGCGAATCACGCTCACCACCGGGAGCGCAGCCAGCATCGCGTAGCCACCGGTGGCGATGATGGGCAGCACAAACAGCGCACCACCCACGCCGATCCACTGGAATAGCCGCGAGACCACGAAAGTCTGGAGCAGGAAGCCCACCAGATTCACCCAACTGTAGTAGTCGCCGTAAAAAGTGGAGATAAATTGTTTGCGCATGCCCGGATCGAGCGCCGCCGCTTGCTCGGCAACGAATCGTCCCACCAGATATTCGCCCACCGAGTTGACGCAGGTAAACAGCAGCATTAACGCCGCTATCAGCCGCAGGTACCGATTCTGCAGCACAAGTTGGAAACCACCGGCCTTAGCAAGCTTCGCCTCTGCCGCTTTGGCGTGGCCCGCCCGATGCGATTCGCGCGTGTGAATCCAGTAAGTCAACGCCAGGCACACGCCTAGCACCGCTGCCGCGATCAACATCAGTTGATACGGGTCAAGCTGCTTGGACAGCCGGCCGACCACCGTGGAACCAACCCACGCTCCCAACGATGCCCCGACGCCGACGATCGGGAACAGCCGCCGGCCTTCTTCTTCCGAATAAATGTCGTTGGCGAAGGCCCAGAATTGGGCCACCACCAGCATGTTGAAGACCCCCACCCAAAGGAAGAACGGAATTCCGACGGCCATGCCGGAGGTACCCGCGCCGTAGAACATGGCCAAGTTCGCAATGAAAAACAGCGTCACCGCGCCGATCAGCTTCATCCGGTTGAAACGCGAAGCGATAGCGCTGTAAATCGGGATCACTAACAGGAACAGAATTGCTTGCATCCCGGTGGCGCGGCTCTTGATCAACGGGCCGTTCGGCTGGTCGAGGATGAGCGGCTCGCGCACGGTCTTGAGGATATAGTAGGCGCCGAGCAGCAGGAATACATTGGCGGCCAGAATCAGCGCGGTGGTGCTTTCGCCGGCCCGTACGGGCGCCAGAAGGGCCATGAGTCTGTCCAGGACCGAACGATCCGCCGGTCTGCCAACTTGATGAGTCGTTGCAGCTTCCAGAGTCCACCTCCTCGCCGAAACTTCAATACGGAGAAAACGGCTAGCCGGATTCTTTCAGTCCAGCAGGAAACTATCGCCGCGATCGGGAACCACCACGTCCACGCCGTAAGTCTGGCGGATTAACGCCGCCAACGGCTGCGATTGCTCCACTTCGCCATGCACCAGAAATACACGCTTCAGCGCTTTAGCGTGGGGCTTGATCCAGGCCACCAACTCGCCTTGATCGGCGTGACCGGACAACTCGTTGATCACGGCCACTTCGGCCCGCAGCCGCACGGGCTCTCCGAAAATCGGCACTTCCATACGCTTCTCGACCAGCTTGCGGCCGAGCGTATGTTCCGCCTGGAAACCCACGATAAGAACGGTGTTACGAGGATCTCCGATATTGTTTCGAAGGTGATGAAGGATGCGCCCCCCTTCGCACATGCCGGAAGCGGAGATGATCACCATCGGGCCGTGCATCGAGTTAAGAGCCTTGGACTCATTCACATCCCGGACATATTTCAATCGCCCAAACCCGAACGGGTCGCCTTCGCGCAGAAACCGGTTGGTCTCTTCGTCGAAACACTCAGGATGCTTTCGGTACACCTCGGTGGTGTTGACGGCCAGTGGACTATCGACGAAAACCGGTATGGCTGGAATCTCGCGGCGCTCGGCCAATTGGTGCAGCATCAGCACAAGTTGTTGCGTGCGGCCCACGGCAAACGCGGGAACGATCACCCGGCCGCCACGCTGCGCGGTGCGGTTAATGATGCCGGCCAGCTTCGCCACGACGTCCTCCCCCCGCTGGTGAATGCGGTTGCCATAGGTGCTTTCGAGAATCAGATAGTCGGCTTCGCCGGGCGGCTGGGGATCGCGAATGATTGGAAGGTTAACCCGTCCGACATCGCCTGAAAAGATCAGCCGGGTGGTCTTAGCGCCCTGCCGGTGCTGGAGTGAAACGAAAGCGGATCCCAGCAGATGGCCGGCATCGTCGTAGCGAAAACTCAATTCATCGGAGAGCTGTTTTTCCTGGCCATAAGAAAGCTGCCGAAAGGCGCCCAGGATTCGCTCGGCGTCGACCATTGTGTACAGCGGCTCAACGCGTTGCCCGCGCTTGCTCGCGCGGGTGGCTAAGCGCTTGTTGACGAACTCGGCATCTTTCTCCTGGAGAAACGCCGAATCCTTCAGCATCGCCTCGCACAAATCCTTGGTGGCGGGCGTGGAATGCACAACGCCTGCGAAGCCGGACTTGGCCAGCGACGGCAGGTTGCCGCTGTGGTCGATATGGGCGTGCGAGAGCACAACCGCGTCCACCTTGCGGCCCGGCACGGCGAGATTGCGATTGCGATCGAAGGCTTCCTCACGGCGGCCTTGATAGAGCCCGCAATCGAGCAGGAATCGCTGCCCGCCCACGGCGATCTCGTGCATCGAGCCCGTGACAGTTTTGGCGCCCCCCCAAAAAGTAAGTTTCATTTCAAATCCAAATCGGGCGCAGCACCGTATCTTCCTGACAAGTAAATGGCGCTCTGCGACAATACAAGTATTCTAGTTTGCCAGACTTTTTGATACCCCTCGTAAAATTTGTTTTCGTACTAGCCCTTTTGATGCTCCTGCCCAGCCGGACGCTGGCGCAATCGCGCGCGGGCGAAATCCAGAAATAGCGCGACGCCAAGGCCGCCGCACTGACGGAGGAAAATCCGAGCAAGCCCGAGGCGCGGCTCATCTACATCAAGGAAGCGAAGGTGCTGGAGCGCTTGAGCGCGGGTTTGGTGGGACTCCGCATCAAGATCGGCGGGATGCCCACTGGGTCCGGATTTGCTATCGGACCGGAATACTTTCGCGACGATCTGGCGGACGGCAAGGTCGTGGTCGACGCCGGGTTGCAGGCGTCTGCGGGCCGCTGGCTCCGCTTCAACGCCGGCGTCGCCGCGCCGTCGTTGGCAAACAACAAGCTCTTTTGGGAAGCCTACGCGGTGCATCGCGATTTCAACAGCCTGTCTTATCACGGACCTGGTCCGGATTCGGAAACACGCAACCGCAGCAACTACCGGCATGAAGATACCTCGTTTGACTCCCTGATCGGAGTGAAGGCCCATAAGTTCGTGCGCTTCGGCACCAGCGCCGGCTTAGTGGAGATGAATACCGGGCCGGGCCAGAACGAAGATTTTCCTTCCACCGATAAACAATTCGCGGGCAATCCTCTCGTGCCCGGTTTGGGGCTTCAGGCCGATTTTCGCCGGTGGGGCACGTTCGGTCAGATCGACTATCGCGACAACCCGAACGGCCCTCGCGCCGGCGGAAACTATTCGATGCGGTGGGACGACTTCCGTGATAGGGAACTGGGGCGGCATGACTTCCGGCGCCTCGACATGGAAGCGCAACAATACCTTCCGCTGTTCAATAAACGGCGGGTAATCGCATTGCGTGCGCGCACGGTGCAGACCTTCGTGCGGCCAGGACAGACAGTGCCTTTCTACCAACAATCCGTGCTCGGAGGAGCCGATGACCTGCGTGGGTTCCTGCCGTATCGTTTTCACGCCAGCAACATGACGTTGGCCAACGTGGAGTATCGATGGGAAGTTTTTAGCGACCTCGACATGGCACTGTTCGGCGATGCCGGCCAAGTGACCAACGAGCGCTGGAAATTCCCCATGAAAGATCTCGAGACCTCGGTGGGCTTCGGCTTCCGGTTCAATGTGCGCAACGCGCCGTTTCTGAGGCTCGACGTTGGTTTCAGCCACGAAGGCGTCCAGATTTTCCTAAAGTTCAACGGCGTGTTCGCTCAGCGGCCCTGGGGTTCATCCACCGCGCCACACGTATTCTAATGAGGCGGCCAACAGTGCAACGAATCCATGCAATTTTGATGGTAGGCCTGCTGATGGCCCCGGCGGCGGCGGCCGGAAAGTTCTACGACGACGATCCGCTGGAACATGAGCCCGCACCTCTCAACGCCGCTCAAGCCGCACGGCGCAAGGTCAGCGATTATTTCGACTTCATCCAACAAACCTTTGCCACACCGGGTTAGAAGCATCGTCCAGGCAAGCCGATTCCGGCCCAGGGGGTGAACACCTTGGGCGAGCCAATGGATGGCGCCTGGTACACACGCCGCCACTACTACTCGCCGATGAGCGTCGAACAACTGGTGAAAGGCCCGCAGAACGGCCCGGCCCCATCGAGCGCGGGCAAGTGGCGGGTGGTGAAGGCCAAGAACGAAGGCGTTACCCCGGGGCTTGAATTCATCGACTCTGCCAACCGCCGCTACGTGCTCAAATTCGATCCGCTCGCTTATCCGGAAATCGCTACAGGACCCGACGTGCTGGTATCGAAGTTTTTTCACGCCCTTGGTTACCACGCGCCGGACAATTATGTAGTGCACTTCATGCCCGACCCAATCGAGTTGAGTAAAGACGTCAAGCTGGTTGACACCAAAGGCAAAGAGCGACTGATGGAGCGCCGCGATCTCACCGAAATGCTGTTACGGGTTCCCAGGGATTCCGAGGGCCGGTACCGTGGAGGCGTGAGTCTGTTTTTGAAAGGCAAACCGATTGGCCCATACAAATACTATGGCTTGCGGGCCGACGATCCAAACGACATTGTACGGCACGAGCATCGCCGCGATCTACGAGGATTGGGCGTGTTCTGCCCATGGTTGGCCCACGACGACTCGCGATCGATCAACTCGCTTGACATGGTTGTTGAAGCCGGCGGGACTCCCTACATCCGGCATCACCTGATCGACTTCGGTTCGACTTTGGGAAGCGCCAGTTATGGTCCCAACTCGCCCAGGTCGGGGTTTGAGTATGTGTTTTCCTGGGGCCCCACCATCAAACAACTTTTCACCTTTGGGCTGGCGGTTCCGGATTTGGCAAAGGCCAAATATCCAAACGACCGGGCCGTGGGCCGGTTCGAGTCGAAGCGGTTCGACGCTGCCGGCTGGTTGGCCGAATATCCCAATCCCGCCTTTACCAATCGTCTGCCAGATGACGGGTTCTGGGCGGCTAAGCAAGTAATGGCGTTCACGGACGAGCAAATCCGCGCCATCGTGGCCACTGGCGAATACAGCCGCAAGGAGAGTGCTGAGTGGATCGCAAATGCGTTGATCGAGCGTCGCGATAAGATTGGCCGCGCTTTCTTCGCGCAGGTTCTTCCGCTCGACAAGTTCGCGAACTGCAGGCGGCAGCCTGCAGTTCGAGGATCTCGAGGTGAAGCACGGATTTCGCCCGGTCCGCACCATTCAGAGGGCTTGGTCCGTCTTCGACAACGAAACGGAGCGGAAGACTGCGCTGCCTCCTTCCCCAGAAGCGATGCCAGCCAGTGCCGTCGTCGTGGGAGGCTACCTGGCTTGCGACCTGACCAGCGCCGATCCGAAGGACGCAGGCAAATCCGTCACCGTCTACCTGCGCAAGCTTGCGACTGGATTCAAGATCGTGGGTGTAGACCGGAAGTGGTGAGGTTGCGTCCGGCATCGATTGACGATGCAGTGGCCGCCGTTCAGTTGTTACACGCGTGCTCTGTGATGGGGCTCGACGAGTTCGCGCAGTTCGGGTGGCGATTTCGCCCGCCGCTCGCACCCGCGGCCTGGGCGAGCGCCTCACGCTGGATCGCATCGCCTGGGCTCGCGCGCACGGACTGGGCGGGCTCTATTCGCTCACAGCCCCCGCCGCATCGTTTTTTGCGCGTTACCATTTTGAGCGCATCGTGCGGGAGACCGCCCCTGCGGCGATCTCGGCGTCAAATCAATGGAGCGTGGCTTGCCCGGCGAGTTCGGTGGCGATGAAGTTGGAGCTTTAGTTTAGCTTCAGCGATTCTTCCGCACGCGGTAATCCTCGACGCCGCGAGTTGAAATCGTGCGGCACATCTCGAACAACCGGGATCGGGCGCGCGAACCGATGCGCTCGGTGAGGTAGTAGCGGCTCGAAACATCGCCCGCCCCGCCGACGCCCAACGAAGAGTCCCCGGCCTCTGAATCGCGCAGGTTCGTGGTAGTGATGAGCGGCTTGTTCTGGTTGTAGCGGAAGGTGATGAGCGACGTCACCGTATCCTCCACCCAATCGGTTACGCGGTGAGCGCCGAGATCGTCGAGCACCAACACCTCGCAATCAAGCGCGGTCTGGTAAGCCTCGCGCTGCGCCGCTCCCGAGGCCTGGTCGTAGCTGGAGCGGATCCGCTCGAGCAGGTTCTGATAGTCGAAGAAAACGCACTCGAACCCGTGGGCGATCAGGCGTTTCATGACGGCAACGGCCAGATGGGTCTTGCCTGTCCCCGGGTCTCCGATGAACATCAGGCCCTGCTTCTTGGTGCCGAACGGATACTCACGCGCATAGGATGCCGCGGTCGTAACCGCACGCTGCAGAGTTTTATGCGTAACGGGGTTATCGGGCTGCGTGCTGAAATTCTCGAAGGTAGCCTGGCGGTACAGCGGCGGAATATTGGCCGCCTCCTGGAGCCTTCCGGCGCGTGCGCTGGCGACACACTCGCATCGCTCGACTGCGCTGATCTCGCCGCGGTCAGCCCGGCGCCAGCCGCTCCCGCCGCACTCAGTACAAATCGCAGTTTCCGCAGGGCTCATAACAACTCCAAGGGTAGCGCGCTCATTCGATCGCCGCCAACAACTGTCCGCTGGTAACCGCATCTCCGGCGGCCACGTTCACCGCCGCCACCCGGCCGGCCTTAGGGGAC
>SXGR01421903.1_pt1 | contig 13183 bp, 9 predicted proteins | sample 3174711 | NCBI WGS metagenome assembly SXGR01 (sample SAMN11356860, study PRJNA531348) | freshwater metagenome | isolation source: freshwater sample F1-60 | place: China: Fuxian Lake, Yuxi | collected 2017-12-25
AGCTCCCCGAGTAGGACTCGAACCTACAACAAACCGGTTAACAGCCGATTGCTCTACCATTGAGCTATCGGGGAATACCAAGGCGGCAGTTGAAGCCGCCCTGTTCAGGTTGATATAGCAGCGAAAACGGTTGGGTTCAAGAGGAACCTCGAGCCCAATTAGGCAGGAGGGCGAATCCAGGCATAAAATAGGGCCTTTTGAAGGATTGAGGGGTGGTAACCCCACCCAAACCAGCAAAGCAGGGCTTTTTAACATTTCTCCTTGCGCTGGGCCAAGGGCACCGTTTATTCTTTTGTTTTTGGGCCAGACAGGGAGGTTTGGCATGGTGGCGTTTTTCGGCAAATATTCCACAACCCGGCCTTGGGTCATTGTCCTGGCATGGGTTGCCCTGGGAGCATTTGCGTCGCTATTGGCCCCCAATTGGGACCAAAAATCCCAGGATGATGATGTCCGCTTCCTCCCCGCACGCTGTGCAAGCGTTCGCGGTTTTTCGTTGCTTTCCGAGGCTTTCCCGGATGATGTTTCCGCCAGCCGTTTAATCCTTTCTTTTGAACGCGAAACCGGGGAACTCTCCCCCAAAGATTTCTCCCTGGTCGATACCATTGTGTTGGCTTTGTCCGAATATCGAATTTCCCACCCCGAATGGAAAATGGGCAAGATTGTCTCGCACCGTGACCCCTTTTTGGGAAAACGGTTGGTGAGCCGGGACGGCAAATGCACCTTGGTGCAAGTCCCCCTTTCGACCCCCTATCTAGCCAATCAGACCATGCTAGCGGTTGCCGAGGCGGAAAAAGTGCTTCAAATCGCCCTCAAAGAATGGTCCCAAAACAAAGGAACCAATAATCTTCCCACGATTCAGTTAACCGGCCCAGCTGGGATTGGCCATGACCTGATCACCGCCAGTGCCAACGGCCTGGAGGCAACCACCGGGGCCACCATTGCCTTGGTTGTGGTGGTGCTTCTGATGGTTCACAAAGCGCCTCTTTTGGCGTTGATTCCTTTGGTGACGATTGCCCTTTCGGTTTGGGTTGCCCTCAAGCTGTTGGCGGTGGCGACCCTGGTTCCCGGGTTTTACCTGGTCAATGTGAGCAAAATATTTGCAGTGGTTATGCTTTATGGTGCCGGAACCGATTATTGCCTCTTTCTAATCAGTCGTTACAAGGAGGACCTTTCGAAAGGGTATGACACCAAGCGAGCCCTAATCCGGGCTATGGATGGGGTAGGATATGCCCTGATTGCCAGCGCCCTTACGGTGATTTGTGGGTTGGGATTCATGCTCTTTGCCGAGTTTGTGAAAATTCGCTGTGGTGGGCCGGCGATCGCCGTGAGCCTGGGGGTGGCCCTGTTGGCGAGTATGTCCCTAACCCCTGCCATGCTTTACCTTTTGGGTCCGGCCGTTTTTTGGCCGGGAAAGCCACCCGGTGCCGATAAAAAAGTGCAATCGGGTATTTGGGACATAATTAGCCACATGGTGGTGGCCCGCCCCACAGTCATTTGGATCTTGGCCATGGTCCTGCTTTTGCCCATGGCTTTTTTGGGCGTTTTTGCCAAGGCAAGCTATCGTGCCACCGCCGAGTTGAACCCCAATTCTTCGAGTATCCTTGGTTTGCAGGCGATCCAACGCCATTTTCCGGCCGGCGAAACGGGCCCTCTGACGGTATTGCTCGAATCGCCAAAATCATGGCAACAGCCCGAGGGGCAAGAAGCCATATCCCGGCTGACTCAAGTATTCGGTTCCCTACCCCATATCAGCGAAGTTAGGTCACTCACCCAACCGCTTGGCAACCATGGCACTCCTGCCCTCATGGCCTCCAAAAACGGGGCTGGTATGCCGCTTTTGGATCAGCTTGGGCTTTGGAAAACGATTGAAACCCAAGTATTAAAAACGATCCATGGATTTTACTTGGCCACCTTGGTGCCCCCTTCCACCAACCGGAACTCGGAATTGCAGCTGGTGATGGGGGAAGTTCGGCCGGTGGAACGGCACATTGCCCGTTTTGACCTCGTCATGGATTGCGATCCATTTGAGCCCGAGGCGGTTTATGCGGTCGATTGCGTGGAGCTTTGGTTGAAAACCGAAATGCCCCGGTTTGTGGCCAACCAAGGCCCTGTCCGTGGCGAAGTGGTCGGCATGGCGGTAAGTGCCAGGGACATGGCCCAAGTGGTGGAAGCGGACAGGTTCCGGGTCAACCTTCTGGTTTTGGTGGGGGTTTTGGGCATCCTTTGGGGGGTTGTCCGCAAACCTTGGTTGGCAGTCTATTTGTTGGCGACCGTGCTTTTAAGCTACTTTGCCACCCTGGGAGCCACTATGCTCCTTGCCCAGCATGTTTTTGGGCGCATCGGTGGGGAGGTGGATTGGCGGGTCCCCTTCTTCCTGTTTGTGATCCTTGTGGCGGTTGGGGAGGATTATAACATTTTGTTGATGAGCCGCATGCTGGAAAAAGTGGGCAAATGGGGCCCCACCGAAGCCATGCGCGAAGCCTTGGCAACCACGGGTGGGACGATCACCTCGTGTGGCCTCATCATGGCGGGAACTTTTGCGACTTTGGCTTTTGCAGGTTTGAGCACCCTGGTACAGATTGGGTTTTCGCTGGCTTTTGGAGTTCTTTTGGATACTTTTCTGGTCCGACCTTTCCTTGTCCCTGCTTTTGTCCTGATGATTTGGAAAGAAGATACCTATGTTGATGATCGGGAACTTCCCCAAACCCGGGAAGCGTTGGACGAACACGCCTGGCGCAAAGCGGTTTGAGATCCTGGCGCAAAGCGGTTTGAGATCCTGGCGCAAAGCGGTTTGAGATAAAGTAACCAGGGCCTGGTTTGTTTCCAAAAAGGGTTGACTTGATCGCCCCTTCCATTAACAAAACCTATAGTCCTTTTCCGAGGGCTTCCGGTTCTCTCCGGCAGTGATGGAAAGGGCCAGGCCTACAATTCAAAAAAAGGGGATTTCATCTATGTCCGGACAACCCCATCGTCGTCGCATTGAGGTCGAGGAAAAGGGCGATATTGCCGTGGTTGGATTCATCGACAAAAAAATTCTCGATGAACAAAACATCCAGATCATTGGTGAGCAGCTCTCGGAATTGGTCGATTCGGAAAAGAAGCTCAAGGTCGTTCTCAACTTTGCCAATGTCGAATACCTTTCGAGTGCGGCCCTTGGCAAGATCATTGCCCTCAATTCCAAACTCAAAAAGGCCAACGGCAAACTGGTCCTTTCCAACATTCGGCCCGACATCAAGGAAGTCTTTACCATAACCAAATTGGATAAGCTGATCATCATTGTGAACACGGAAGAAGAGGCCCTTAAAAAGTTTTAGGTGAAAACGCTCGCCCTATTTTCGCCTATCCATTTGTACCGGGTTTTCCATTTTTCCCATTTCGGTGTGCTTTGGGGCCAGGATGCTTTGAATTCGAACCCGGCAGGAATTGATTCAGACCACACCTTTCAGGGAACCATTAAAAGTGATCCTGCGGAAGTCCGTGTGGTTCAGGATCACCTCGAATCCCTGCTTGGCCTGGTGGCCGTGGGGGGCCGTGACAGTTTTTGTGTGAAGCTTGGAATGGAAGAGGCTTTGGTGAATGCCGTTAAACATGGCAATCAGATGGACCATTCCAAGACGGTCACGGTTTTCATGCGAATCAACCCGATCCAATTCGAAGCCAAAATCACGGACCAGGGTCCTGGATTCAACCTGGAAGATATTCCAGACCCAACGGATATAGAAAATCTGGAACGACCCTGCGGACGGGGTCTGATGCTTATCCGGCACTACATGCACGAAGTGACCCACAACGAAACAGGTAATTCGGTCCACATGGTCCGGCGGTTTAACCAACCCGAGGAATAAGCCCTTTTTCCATTCATTTTATTCGTAACGGCCCAAGCCTTCATGACCACCCCGATGATGCAACAATACCTGGATGCCAAGGCAAGGCACCCGGGCATGGTGCTTTTCTTTCGGATGGGGGATTTTTATGAACTTTTTGGCGAAGACGCCGAAAGGGTAGCACCCCTCCTTGGCCTCACCCTGACCTCCCGTGATGGCAAGGAAAAAATGGCCGGCTTTCCCCATTTGGGACTAGATAGCCACCTTAGACGCCTTTTGGAGGCGGGTCACCGGGTAGCGGTATGCGATCAGGTAGAGGAAGCTTCCCAAGCCAAGGGGCTGGTCCGGCGTGAAGTGACCCGGGTGATTACCCCTGGCACGGTGACCGAAGATGACCTCCTTGACCCCAGAAAACCAAGCATTTTGGCCGCCCTCGTATTTGGTCCAAAGGGAAAAGGCCCTGCTGGCCTGGCCTGGGTGGATTTGGGTTCGGGTACTTTTTTTGCCATGGACCTTGACCCAGGACAAATTTGCGACCACCTTGCCCGGATTGATCCCGCGGAACTCCTTTTGCCCGAGGGTGCCGCCTCATCCCGCGGACAATCCGGCGACAGTTTGGGAAATGATCTTCCCGAGGGAACTTTTTCCCGACTTTGCGGGTCAAGGTCCCTGCGGCCTTCCTGGACTTTTGATACCGAAAATGCCCGCATTGCCCTGCATGGCCTGTTTCAGGTCACCACCCTTTCGGGATTTGGCTTTGAGGATCACCAGATTTGCCTCCGGGCGGCGGGAGCTCTCGTTTCCTACCTTCGCGAAACCATCAAATCCCCTCTCGTTCACATTCGACGCCTCCAACCTTTTGCAAGTGGCAGAGCCCTGCAGATGGACGAAACCACCAGGAGGAGCCTGGAGCTGGATCGGACACAACGCGATCCCGGTCGAAAGGGCTCGCTTTGGGAGACCATTGACCGAACAACCACCTCCATGGGCTCCAGACAACTTCGCGAGTGGCTCCTCAATCCCCTGTGTGACTTACCCGAGCTTTCCCTTCGCCAGGATACGGTGGCCCGATTTGTCGGCGATACTCCCTTTCGCCGCAGACTTCGCGAATTGTTGGTGGAGGTTTCTGACCTCCAACGCCTTTCGGCCAGGGCCGCCACGGGTCGTGCCGTTCCGCGCGATTTGGCGGCCATTCGCCAAGCCCTGCGAGCCGTCCCCGCCATTCGTGCCCTGGTCGAAGATCGGGCGTTGGCTCCACCCACCCAAACCGGGGCAGGTACGGAACCTGGGACGGGTTCAAGCCTGTGGGAACTGGCCCGCCGCACGGAACCCCATACAGGCTTTTGTGACCTCCTTGATCAGGCTCTTGCAGAAGAACCGACCGGCTTGCCCGGCGAAGGAATGATCATTCGGGCGGGGTACGACCCGGAATTGGACGAGTTGCGTGCCTTGCTTTCCTCGGGCAAGGATTGGCTTGCCCGGTTTCAGGCCGCCGAGGTTGCCCGCACCGGGATCGGCAGCTTGAAGGTCGGTTTCAACTCGGTTTTTGGCTATTACCTGGAAATCACCCACGCACATACCGGAAGGGTTCCCTCCGATTATCAACGCCGCCAAACCTTGAAAAACGCCGAACGGTACATCACCCCGGAGCTCAAGGAACACGAAGAGAAAATTTTTGGTGCGGAAGACAGGATCAAGAATCGGGAGATCGACCTGTTTGGCCAAATTCGGAAAGCCAGTTCGGATCATTCCCTTGCCTTGATGGGAACCGCCGAAGCATTGGCCGAACTCGATGCCCTTTCCGGGTTGGGCGAACTGGCCGTGGAGAGGCAATGGTGCCGGCCAACCCTGGTTGGCGAACCGGTCCTTGATATCCGGCTAGGTCGACATCCGGTTCTCGATCAGATCCTTCCCCCGGGAACATTCGTGCCCAATGATTGCAAAATGGATAACCCAACGGCCCGCTTGCTCCTGGTTACCGGGCCAAATATGGGAGGCAAAAGCGTTTTCATCCGTCAGGCCGCCTTGTTGACCATCCTGGCCCAGGCAGGGTCCTTTGTCCCGGCACAAAGCGCAACCATCGGCCTTGCCGACCGGGTTTTTACCCGGGTTGGCGCCAGTGACGAATTGGCCCGGGCCCAAAGCACCTTTATGGTGGAGATGACCGAAGCTGCCAACATTCTGAACAACGCCACCCGGCAAAGTTTGGTCATCCTCGATGAAATTGGCCGGGGAACAAGCACTTATGATGGCGTGAGCCTGGCGTGGGCCATCGCCGAAGATTTGCACGAGCGGATCGGCTGCCGGGCCCTGTTTGCAACCCATTACCACGAACTTGCCGAACTTTCGGGACGCCTCGTCGCCATGGTCAGCCTGGTAGTCCAGGTTCATGAAACCGAACACGATGTGCTTTTCCTCCACCGTATCTCCCCCGGGGCCGCCGACAAAAGCTATGGCATCCATGTCGCACGAAGGGCTGGAATTCCTGCAGGGGTACTCGACAGGGCACAATCGCTTTTGATCGAACTCGAAGAGGCAAGGAGGTGCGCCCCCGCCAGTCCCCCAGGCTCCACCATCATGGCACCCCGGGTGATCCAATCGAGCCTCTTTGCCGACATGGGCGATCCCCTATTGGATGAAATACGGGCCATCGACACCCAATCCCTTTCCCCGGATCGTTCCCACGAACTGGTTACCAAATGGGTCCGGGAGTTGGGAAGGAAAAAAGGCGAAAAACAAGGCAAAGGCCGTCCATCCAAAGATTTCTAGTGCTTTGAGGAGGAAACCATCATGAAGTATTTCCTGATATTTCTGGCTACCGGGCTTTCCCTTGCCGATACCTCGGCCCAAATCCAACCGTTGGAACGGCCCCATGTCCTGCTTGTTTGCGTGGATGATCTCAAACCTCTTTTGGGATGCTACGGGGATAAACGGGTCAAATCTCCCAACATCGACCGCCTTGCCTCGCGTGGAATGACTTTCGATTCAGCCTATTGCAATCAGGCGGTTTGTGCCCCTTCTCGAAATTCCCTTTTGACGGGCCTAAGGCCACAAACACTTGGAATCTACGACCTTGCAACCAACTTTCGCAAGGCTCGCCCGGAGGCTCTCACCCTTCCCAGGCATTTTCGCGACCAAGGCTACAAGACCCAGGGGATCGGCAAAATCTTTCATGTGGGCCATGGCAACACCGAAGATCCCGTTTCCTGGAGCGTACCTCATTATCAGGTACGAAGCATTGCCTACGCTTTACCGGAAAACCAGATGCTCCCCACCCGCGAAGGAGCCCTTTTCGAAAATAAACCCGCCAACAATCTGGCCAAGGGGCCCGCTTATGAGAGTGCTCCTGTCCCTGATAATGCTTATGGCGATGGAGTGATCGCCGACGAAGCCATAAGGCGGATCCAGGAAGCAGGTAAACAACCGGAGAACCCTATGTTTCTGGCGGTCGGTTTTCTAAGGCCCCATCTCCCTTTTTGTGCTCCCAAAAAATACTGGGACCTCTACGATCGCAAATCGTTTGCCTTGCCTGAATGTACAACTCCCCCCGAGGGTGCCCCTCCTTACGCCCCAACCCACTTTGGGGAGTTGCGCAATTATGCCAACATTAAGGCTCAAGGACCACTTGAAGAGGATCTCCAACGAACCCTTATTCATGGATACCATGCGAGTATCAGCTACATGGACGCCCAGTTGGGCCGTATCCTCGACGAACTCGACCGGTCCGATTTGGCCAAAAACACCATCATCCTTTTGTGGGGGGATCATGGGTGGCACCTGGGGGACCATGGAATGTGGTGCAAGCACACCAATTATGAACAGGCCACCCGGATCCCTCTCATGGTCTCGATGCCCGGTACAATTCGGGCAGGGCGACGCACTTCGTCTCTTACCGAAACGGTGGATATTTTTCCCACCCTTTGTGAATTGGCGGGTATTCCGACCCCACGGGGATTGGATGGCAGGAGTTTTGCGGATGTCCTGCAAAAACCAAATCTGAAACCAAAAGCCTTTGTGCAACAGGTTTATCCACGGGGTGACAAACTGGGTCGGGCCTTGCGAACCGATCGCTATCGGCTGGTGGAATGGAAAAAGCCAGGTGATCTGCCAAGCACAGCCGAACTGGAGCTATACGATTACAAAAACGATCCTTTGGAAACGACCAATATCGCAGGGAAGGAACCCGATTTGGCTCGCTCACTACAGTCCCATTTCCTGGGGATGAAGGAGGCCAAAAAGCCTTTTCAACCGGGGCAAAACAACAAACCCAAACCGGCCGACCGACTGGCCTTGTTTCAAAGGAAGGACAAAAACGGTGATGGCAAGCTAAGCCTGGCCGAGTTTTTGGCGGAACAAAAGGATCCGGATCAGGCCCCCAAACGCTTTGAGCTATTCGACACGGACAATAACGGCGAACTCACCAGGGAAGAGTTTGTTACTCAAGGGGGCCGGGTGAAATAACAGGCGGATTTGGAAAGCGTTAGCCCAACCTACCCGGTTCGGACCATGGCCCCCAGGTTTTCCCCAGAGAATAATCAAATCAGCCTGCAAAAGTCGGGACTACAAATTCCCTCCAGGGATTAAATATTATTCCCCTCCTTTATTCCCCTCCTTGGAGGGGTGCCCGTCAGGGCGGGGTGGTTCGTAAAGTGGGCCACCCCTTCTTCCCAATGTTCTGTTTCCAAAGGCACCACCCCGTCAGGCTTCGCCTTCCACCCCTCCAAAGAAGGGAATTCATTAACCCAAGTTTTGGCCAAGCCGGTTTCGCCATCGCCTTTTAGCCCAAGTTTCCCGGTTGGGACGAATGATAACCCGATTTTTCCCGGAGAATATTCAAAATCGTATCGCACCTTGATTCCCCTCCAATGGAGGGGATCCCGTAACCTGACCTTTTGCCTTTATAAAACACATCGGATGGCACCTTGATTCCCCTCCAATGGAGGGGTGCCCGTCAGGGCGGGGTGGTTCGAAAAGTGGGCCACTACTCCTTCCCAATATACCGGATAATTTGGGTTAAAACCCTTTGACTCGCTATTTGTGCTTGTGGTCCGTGGGGGCGGAGGGTTTGGATTTCTGGCCCAGGATTCCTTTGAGGCCATTTCGATCGAGCCACCGGTAAATGTATTTGGGATGGATCGCAATCCCCCACTTGGTTTTTAACGCCCGGACAATCGCTGGGCCTGTCCAATGGAGTTTTTTGGATCCGTAGCATTGGGGATCCTTTTCCAGCAGGAGTCGAATGTCCTGGAGGTGGGCTTGGGAGGAAAATTTGGGATGACCCATTTGGTGTTTTGCAAGTAATGCTTCCCGTCCGTGGGATTTAAAGAGGCGGATCCAGAGGCAAACCGCAGAGGGGCACACTTCCAGCTGCAAAGCGACCCGGGTGGGGGTCAACCCGGAAAGAAATAAATCGATGGCTTGGAATCGAATTCGTTCCTAAAGTTTTTTGCTTGCGGACCGGTCCATAATCGAGGGACTCCGAAAAGGTGGGCTAGTTGCGAAAAAGACCATCGAACTCTTTACCCATTGCAGATCTACCAATATCAAGGCATTCCGAAATAGGGAGCCAATAGGCAAGAGCTCGTTTAGATAACAAGAGCGTACGGGAAACAAAAATGTCCAAAGATTTTTGGAAATTATCAAAAAAGGGAAACAATTTGAGAAACTTCGGAATTTATGGGATTTGGGTAAGGGAAAAGACAAAAAGTAACATTGCGCCATTTCATTAAAGCCGAAAAAGTAACATTGCGCCATTTATTAAGATGAAAGAAAAAGCGATGAACATTGAGATAAGGAGTGGAGCAAGGCATGGGGAAAAGTAACATTGCGCCATTTCATTTTAGAGAAAAGGTAACATTGCGCCATTTCTTAAGAATTTCTTAAATGTTGGTATTTGGTTAAAAGCCAAATGCCAAAGGTCGGTAGAAAAGTAACATTGCGCCATTTTTAAGGATTTTTCTATTGTAATCTTCGAAAACACACTATAGGGTACGAAGGGAGATGGGTGGCAATGCTTTAACCTTGGGGGTGTGCTATGTATGGAATCGGAAATAAGGCAACATCTAAAATATGGTGTATTAGCAAAAGATTTATTTTAGGTATTTTTGCATTTGTATTGGCAGGCGAATATTGTGATTTTCATCAAAAGGCGTTTGCTTTCCAACAGGATCCAACGGCAGGTCAAACAAATCAAAATGATGGTAAGAATGTACAACCTAATATATCATTGAGCGGTAGCGAAGCATTGGATCCGGTTGAATTGGAAACTTTAAATGATCTAAAAAAAAGCACAACCATTAGATATAATTTGAAACGAATAACATTTTCAAAGAAAACTTCAGATCTTATTGAGGAATATGAAACAAAGATGGGTAATCTAAAAAATGTAAATTACGATGTTGATAAATTGGTTGAATTTTATAAGATAATAAAGGTTAGGCTTTCGGAATTGCCTGTTATAAAACAAGGTGTAAATTCTGATAAAACGGCTGGTTTCCTTGATGGTGTTGACCTTGGAACTCAATCACAAGCTAGTGATATTAATTCAAAAGTTGATGGTCAAAATAAAGATACATTCTCAAAATATTTAGAGTATTCTAATGCTGCTAATTCTTATAAATTTTTGTCTGATCATCAAGATTTGATTATTTTGTCACGTAAGAAAACGGGAACAAGTACAGTATTTAATAATTGGACCGAACATAACGGCGGTATTTATTTTAAATCGGCTTTGATTGCTAACCATGAAAAACAAAAGGCAGAAAAAGTTCTTAATCAAGCAAAAAGAGCAATTATTCACACCTATGATTACATCCTTAACGAAAATAAAGAAATCGAAACTTATATGAAACTTCGGGATAGACACCTAAGATCCCAAGCAAAAATTAACGGTGCCCCAAACAATGGAAATTTCCCCGCCGCGGGTAGTTTTCCTATGCCCGGCGGATTTCCCATGCCTGGCGGATTCCCTATGCCCGGAGGTTACGGTAGGCCTGGCGGAGGGCCTGGTGGACCACTTCCTTAATGAATCAAGGAAAAATTAGGCTGTTGGTTCAGTGTTTGTGGCACCAAACACTGAACTGTGGTTAATGAAACTGGCTGATTACATATGGCTGGGTGGTTGATAAATATAAAAGAATTAGCAACAACAAAGGTTGACATGAATGTTTAAAAAAATATTTTCAGTAGGTCAAATTACAAAAATGTCTATCTGGATATTTATGTGTGTGTTAATGACTGGTTGTTCTAAAACTAGCAACGAACCAATAGGGAACGCAAAAAAGGTGGATCTTCCCAACCAGGAAAATCTTGTTGAAAAAGAAAGGCGGGCGCGGGAATGGAAACAGAAGGAAATGGCTCGGCTTGAACAGGAAAAGCAAGAGGAGCAACATAAAGAATTGGCTCGGATCGAAGAGGAAAAACTAGCCAAGGAAAAGAAAAGAGCGGCCCTGTTCAAACAATCCAAACAAGAGTTGTTATCCAGACCTGCCGATGTAATGAATGCTTGTTGGGGTGATCCGGTTGAAGTCGTTAGGCTTGTTTTTGGTGGCAAGTTTGAAAAAATAGTTGCCGATGAGGACGGCCTTTTAAATTCAGGGGAACTTAGGGGGACGGTCGTAATTGACAACCAAGAAATGGATATTATCTACATTTTCTATAACAATGAACTTGTTAAGTGCTCGTTAATGAAGTATGGTTTTGGCGATGGAGGGGTTGCTCGCAGCTGTTATTCGGCATTATTGATTATTCTTTATAATAAATATGGAGATTTTAAAATTACAGAATTACGCAATTCTAAATTTGTTAATTGGTCAATGCCAAAAAACAAAATTCAGTTATACTATTCACCTGGTCCTCAAGGAATGGTTTCTCTTCATTATACAGCCAACTCAAGTGAATTTGTGGAGTATGAAAAATTGAAAACACAAGCGAAAAATAATGCCAATAATAAAAATTTGGATTCCCTTAAAAAAGGTTTCTAAATACCAAACTTGCATCTCTGGTCCAAATTCTAATTGGCCAAACCGCCATTTTTTGTCCATATTCTTTTTGGCGAGTCACTTTGTAGATTGCTTTTGCCCGTGGAATTGGAGGATTGACTTGTTGACAATGGGTTATCTAAGGATGGTGTTCTGGCAGGGTTCTCCCGCCGGGACTATGGTCCAACCATGACCCAATTTGACTTAGGGATGGAAACAACCTCCTTTTCCTCCCCGTTTGTGTTCTAGGCAGAAAAGTAATATTTTTTGGGGCCCACCTTTTTCCATTGCGGCCTAAGCGTTTGATACCAATGGACATGGCTATCCTTGCCAACTAGAATTTTATTAACCCTTTTCGGCGAGCCCATTGAGTGTGCGGGTTATGGAAAAATCAGGCACCAAATCGAACCCTTATTCCTCCTCTTTTCCTTTCCATCTGGATTTGCATTGCACCACCAGTCTGAAAGTTCAGGAGCTTCTGGTTTTATCCTTTCAGGGAAATGGCCAAGCCAGGGAGGAGTTGTTCATCCGTTCCCTGGACCGTCTTCGGGCCATGGCCAGGCAGATGTTTCATAAATTTCCCAAACTCCTGACCCTTGAACAGACCGATGATATTTTGAACAAGGCTGTTTTGCGCTTGCATCGTGCCCTGGATGAGGTCAGGCCTCCGAACGCCAGGGCCTTTTTTGGCTTGGCATCGCTGCAAATGAGGCGGGTTTTAACCGATTTGTGCCGCTATTATGCCCATCGGACCATCAAATTTATTTCCATTCCTCCCGTTCCCTCCCAGGGAGGTAGACCCCTGGACCTGGAAGAGTGGTCCGAATTTCATCAGGCCATTGACCGGATGGAACCCAAGGATCAGGAACTATTCCATTTGCTCTTTTACCAAGCGCTAAGTGTCGTCGAGGTGGCCGAAATGTTGGGGGAATCCACCAGTAAACTGCGGAGGAATTGGCGAGAAGCAAGGGTTCGATTGTCCATTCTCCTGGATAGCCAATACCCCAAGTTGGATAATGAGTTTCCGATGATTTCCCCTGGGGATTTGTCATGATCCCCGACTCGGGCAAGCCAGGGGAAAACCAACCCCATCCCCAGGTAACGGAGGAAGATAGGAATAGCGGGCAACCCCATCTTTCCAATGAGGTTGAGGATCAGCTCGATGAAATGTTGTCCCGGTGGGAATCGGAATTGGACCTTGGGTTTGAACGGGGGCCCATCGAGCTTGCGGGACCCAATTTTCCCCACCTTGCGGAACTATGGCCTACCGCAAAAGTTCTGCAACACAACACCGGAAATATAAACCCAGGAGAAGGTTCCGATCATCGCTCATGTTTTCCAGTTTCTTTTCGGTTAGATCATAGAGTTCTTGTTTGTTTG
>SXGR01293296.1_pt1 | contig 13182 bp, 16 predicted proteins | sample 3174711 | NCBI WGS metagenome assembly SXGR01 (sample SAMN11356860, study PRJNA531348) | freshwater metagenome | isolation source: freshwater sample F1-60 | place: China: Fuxian Lake, Yuxi | collected 2017-12-25
AGGCTCTGAAACACGCGCGTGACCACTTTAACATCCACCTGAAGATCGCTGGCCAGGCGATACGCCGGTTGCCGCTGATAGAAGCCGGTCAGAATCGCGATCTCCCGGCGCAGGCGGGAAAGGCTTTTCTGCTTACCGCAGCGGCGGCACTTCACGTAACCTCGCGCTGTCTTGTTGACTTTGAAGGAACCGCAAAAAAAGCACTTGCGACCCCTCAAATAGTTGGCCGCACAACTAAATATCGTGTGTGGACCACCTGTGTTCGCTCTGGTAACCATCGGTATCCCCTAGGATACTTTGGTTACGAAACGCCCTAATTACCAAGATTTATTCCGTAAAGAATTCTGCTAGGCACTTTTCGGACATGCACGATTATTTGTATGTTTACGCCAAATCGTCCGAGAACTGGCGGCTAAATTTGATTCCAAGGAGTACTGAACTTAACGATACCTACACTAATCCCGACAATGACCCACGCGGGCCTTGGACGACCAATGCGGTTCAAACGAGAAATTTTTATGTTGCGGGCACATACGAAATAGTCTCACCAACAGGTAGAAAATTTTCGCCGCCAGTTGGTACTTACTGGCGAGTTGCCAAAGGGACTTTTAGCGAGCTAGAACGTGACAATCGAGTTTGGTGGGGCGCATCTGGAAACAATATTCCGCGGATTAAGCGGTTTCTCTCGGAAGTAAAGCAAGGGGTAGTGCCTGCGACCCTTTGGTTTCACACAGAAGCTGGGCAGAATGCAGAAGCGAAGGCGGAAATTAGAAATTTGCTTTCTGGAAATGATGAGATATTTGGCACACCGAAGCCAGAGAGACTAATCGCGCGGATACTTACAACAGCGTCAAACGAGGGCGACCTAGTGCTTGATTCAGTGCTTGGTTCCGGTACAACAGCCGCTGTGGCTCAAAAAATGAACCGCCGCTACATCGGCATCGAAATGGGCGAACACGCGGTGACGCACTGTCTGCCAAGCCTCGAGAAAGTCATCGCAGGCGAGCAAGGCGGCATTTCTGAAGCCGTGGGTTGGAAGGGCGGCGGCGGGTTTCAGTTTTTGCGTCTGGGCGAGACGGTGTTCGACGAGGAAGGCGCGATCAATCCCAAGGTGCACTTTGCCACGCTGGCGAATTTTATCTGGCTGCAAGAAACGCAGACTGCCGCAGCCAAGCGCTTCAAGTCGCCGTTGTTGGGCGTGCACAACGGCACGGCTTGCTATCTGCTCTACAACGGCATACTCGGTGACAAGCGGCCCGATGGCGGCAATGTGCTGACGGGGGCGGTGCTGGCGATGCTTGCGCAGAAGCACCCGCACGATGGGCCGAAAGTTATTTACGGGGAAGGGCGGCGGCTGGGCGATGCGCGGCTGGCGGCTGCGGGGGTTACGTTCAAGCACATTCCGTACGATGTGAAGGCGCGTTAGCAGCCAGGTTCATGAATTTGCGGTAAGGTCAAAAGCGCTTCCCTCATCCCCACCCTTCTCCCGGTGGGAGAAGGGCTTCAAACCCCTCGCCCACCGGGAGAGGGGCAGGGGTGAGGGAGTTGTTTTGTAACCATTTGTTTTTATCGTATTTTCTATCTCATCAATCATGCCCGCCCTAATGCTCAAACGCTATCAGGAACACGCACTCGATGCGTTGACGGTGTTCCTGCGTGCGGCGCGTGAACGCGGGGTCAAAGCGGCGTTCGAGGACGGCGGCTACGGTTACAACCGCGAGCCGTTCGGCGAGGTGCCGTGCGTGTGCCTGCGCATCCCCACGGGCGGCGGCAAAACGCTGCTGGCCTCGCACGCCATCGTGCGCATGGCGTGCGAGTGGCATGAGACAAGAGCAGAATCCCCCACTGCACTTTGGCTGACACCTTCAGACACTATACGCAGTCAGACATTGAATGCGCTGCAAACGCCGGGGCATGCGTACCGCGAGGCGCTGGAGCAGGCTTATGGTCAGCGCTTTAAGGTGTGTGATCTGGAAAACGCAGCAGCGGTTTCGCCGCACGAGTGGGGACGGCAGGCTGTGATCGTGGTGGCGACGATACAGTCGTTTCGTATCGAGGAGACGGGCCTGCGCAATGTGTATGCGTTCAATGAGGCGCTTGAACCGCACTTCAAGGGCGCACCACCTAATCAGTTGGCGATTTTGCGCGAGTTGCCCGATGCGCTGGTGAGTGAGAAGGACGTGGCGGAAGACGAGACGCCAATCAAAGGTTATGTTGGGCAGCCGAAGTTCTCGCTGGCGAACTGGCTGGCGCTGCAGAACCCCTTTGTCATCGTGGACGAGGCGCACAACACCAAAACCGAGCGCAGCTTCGAAGCGTTGAAACGGTTAAACCCGGCGGTCATCCTTGAACTCACCGCGACGCCGATCCCGAAGAAATCCAACATTCTGTATCACGTGTCCGCGCAGGAGTTGCAGGCGGAGCACATGATTAAGCTGCCCATTGTGCTGATCGAGCACCCGCAAGGGCCGGAGACGGCGATTTTTGATGCGGTGCAGATGCAGCGCAAGCTGGAAGCCGAGGCGCAGAAGGAACCGGATTATTTGCGCCCCATCGTGCTGTTTCAGGCGCTGAACGTCACGGAAAGCATGAATGTCGACGCGTTGCGCAAGCATTTGATTGATGAGTTGCACATCCCGGAGGCGCACATCGCGGTGGCAACCGGCTCGACCCGCGAACTGGAGGATGTGAATCTGCTCGATGCCATGTGCCCGATTCGTTACATCATCACGGTGCAGGCGCTGCGCTAGGGGTGGGATTGCCCGTTTGCGTACGTGTTGTGCTCGGTGCAGCCGGTGCGTTCGGCGACGGCGGTGGAGCAGTTGCTGGGGCGTGTGCTGCGTATGCCCTATGCGCGCAGGCGCAGCAATGAATTGTTGAACAAGGCGTATGCGCATGTGTCCGAAGCGCACTTCGGCGAAGCCGCCAGCGCACTGGCGGACCGGCTGATACAGGGCATGGGCTTCGAGGCGCTGGACGTGGCCTCGATGATCGCGCCGCAGATTCCGTTGCCGGGCATGGACGATGGGCCATTGTTCGCGCAACCAGCAGCGCCCTTACCGCAACTGGCGATAGACCTGCCTGCAAAAGCGGACATCCCTTTAGGCGAGCAGGTACGCATTGAAACCACCGACAAGGGCAAACGCGCGGTGGTGATCGGGCATGTCAGCGATTCGCTGGCTGGGCGCCTGACTGAGGCGCAACGTGGCGCGGCGGCCAAAGAGAAAGTGCAGCGAGCCATCGAGCAGCATAACGCGGTGGTGGCGGCGCAACTAGCGCCGGTATCGCGCGGCGTTAGATTCGCGCCGGTGCCGTGGCTGAGCTACGCGGTGCAGGGCGAGTTGTAATTGGTTGAACGCGAGGCGGTGCTGGAAGAGGCTGAGATTGACCTGCTGGCAGACAGAGCGGTGTTGCCGGGGTTTCAGGTGATCGAGCAGGCAAATGCGTTTGAGGTGTACATTGAAGGCGCGAAGGTGAAGGTAGGCAAGGCCGATGGCGGGCAGTTGCAACTGGATACCTCAACACCACGCTAACCGAGGATGACCTGGTGCGGTGGCTGGATCGTGAGGCACGGCAGCCGGATATTGTGCAATCTCACCTGCGTGCATACCTGAAGGCGGTGATCGCGCATTTGATCAATGAGCAACACTTGACTCTGGTGACGCTGGCGCGCGCACGCTACCCATTGGCGCGCAGCATCGTGGCGCGCATTGAAGCGTTGCGCACGGCGGCGGCAGGCCGGCAATTCCGCCAACTGGTGCTGGATGGCGGCTGGAAGATCAAGGCGGATTTGAACCAGCGCTTTGAGTTTTTGTCCGGCAACTATGCGGTATCAGCCACCGACCGTTATCGCGGCAAATGGCGCTTCGATAAGCATTTCTATCCGGTGTTGGCCAAGCTGGAAGACGGCACGGAAGAATTCAAGTGCGCGGTGGTGATCGACAGCCACCCGAAAGTAAAGCACTGGGTACGCAACCTTGAGCGAGACGTGCAAGGCGCTTTTTGGCTGCCGGTGTCGCACGGTCGGTTTTTCCCTGATTTCATTTGCGAACTGGTTGATGGGCGCATACTGGTCGTCGAGTACAAGGGTGCGCACCTGCGTAATCAGCCGAGTGAAATCGAGAAAGATGAAGTGGGGCGTTTGTGGGCGCGGCAGAGCGATGGTAAGTGTTTGTTTTAATGATATTTTTTAATGATTCCGGACGGGACGTGCGGCAGCAGATGGATGGCTTGTTGGCGTAACGACGGGTGCTGCGAATAAACAAAGCGTGCCCTGCTTTCCCGCAGGGCACGCTTTGTTTTGGCGCGAATGCAGAAAGAAGCTACACCGCAACCGCCCCCGCCTTCGCCAATCCCGGCATATCAAACCCCAGCTTCAGCAAATTATCCACGGTAGTTTTTGCCTGTTCCGCCGTCAGCGGCATCAGCGGCGGACGCACGGTGGCCCATTCGGGGTCTTTGGCGTAGTGGGCGATGACGGCCTTTAGCGCCGGGATCATGATGTATTGGCCAGTGGTTTTGCGGATGACGTCGAGTTGCGCTTGTTGAGCGTCAGCGTCGGCGTTTTGCCATTCGCGGTAGAGTTTGTCGATGGCCGCCGGATTGACGTTGGCGGTGGCGCTGATGCAGCCCGCACCGTGGCTGCGCATGTTGGCGAGCAGGAAGGATTCGCTGCCGACGAAGACATCAAAGCCCTGTTTGGCGAAAGCATCCAGGAACAGTTTAGTGTTGTTCCAGTCGCCGGAGCTGTCTTTCATGCCGGCGATGGCCTTGGGGTAGCGCTTCATCAGCCGCTCGACCAGTTTGGTGGTGATGGGCACCACAGCCACCGGCGGGATGTGATACAGATAAATTTTCAGACGGGCGTCGCCCACGCGTTCGATGACTTCGCTGAAGTGGCGAAAGAGGCCTTCCTCCGGTACATCTTTGTAATAGAACGGCGGCAGCATCAGCACGCCTGCGCAGCCGGCTTTAACCGCGTGTTCGGTGAGCCGCACGGTGTCGGTGAAAGAACAACAGCCGGTGCCAGGCATCATGCGCGTGGGGTCGAGGCTCGCTTGCAACAGCGAGTCCAACAGCGCAATGCGTTCGTTCACCGACAGGGAATTTGCTTCGCTGTTGGTGCCGAACACTGCGAGGCCGGAGCCTTGTCCGAGCATCCACTTGCATTGCGCGACGAAGCGATTGTGATCGGGGCTGTAGTCGGCCTTGAATGGGGTGCATACGGGTGCAAGTACGCCTTTGATGCGCTTGGATTCTTTCATGCGGACTCCTCGGAACGGACATTTGATGGGGAAGTCGGGTGGCACGCAGTGTGCCAGCGATTACAATCGAGAATACCATAGCAAGCAGATGATCCAAACTGCAGCGACCGGGTTTGTGTAACGCGATATCAAAAATAAGTGAATGAAAACAATTATTTGCTTTAGTGGGAATGACAAGTTTAGTGATGTTCCAAACGAAACTTAAATGAATCTGAAATTACTCTCAGCTGGTGCAGTCAAAGGCGGTGTGGCGCAACTGGCCGCTGCGCACGCTTTCACCACGGGCAGCAAAGTCGATGTCGAATTCACGCAGGTGCCCAAGCTGCGCCAACGGGTCGCGGCAGGCGAACGCGTCGATGTGCTGGTGGCAACTATCGGCGCAATGGATGACTTTGCCGCAAGTGGCGCCATCGTGCCCGCCACCCGCGCACTGCTGGGGCGTTCGCGCGTGGGCGTGGTGGTGCACCAGGATGCGCCGCTGCCAGATCTATCGGATACCGACGCACTCAAACACGCGTTGCTTGCGGCCACTGCCGTGGTGCATAACGACGCGTCGAGTGGTATTTATGTCGCGGCGCTCCTCGAAAAGCTAGGACTCAAGCTGTTGCTCAGCGGCAGAATCGTTGTGGTGAGCAGCGGTGCGGCGATCATCACCACGGTTGCCGGGCGCGGTGCGGGTTCCATCGGCATGGGGCAGATTTCCGAAATCAGGGCGATGATCGCCAAGGGTAGCGCTGCGAAATTTGCCGGGCCGTTGCCCGATGCGGTTCAGAATGTTTCGACGTACCACGCGGCCGTGGCTGCCACGAGTGCCGTGCCAGAGGCGGCGGCGGCATTGGTTAACGCATTGACTTCTTCTTCCGCGAAGAAAACTTTCGCGGCAACAGGTATTGATTAGGCGGCAAGGGTCATGAATATATTAATTACCGGCGGCGCTGGCTTTCTTGGCCAACGGCTTGCGCAGGCATTATTAATAGGTGAATTAAAACAAACAGTTACGTCATTGACATTAGCGGATATCGCACCGCTGCGCGATGCGGCCTTGCTCGCTGACAAACGCGTGCGCGGTGTGACCGGTGATCTTAAAGCGTTGCTCGGCGACGGCCTGATGCAAGACATCGGCGGCGTGTTTCATCTGGCGGCAGCAGTAAGCGGCGAGTGCGAGGCTGATATTGACGTCGGCCTGCGCACCAATCTGGATACCACACGCGCGCTGCTCGACGCCTGCCGTGCTTCAATACAAGCACCGCGATTGGTGTTTTCCAGTTCGCTGGCGGTATACGGCGGTGACATGCCCGACGTGATTGCTGACAACACGTTGCCGCAGCCGCAAAATTCCTACGGCACGCAAAAATTCATGTGCGAGCAACTGATCGCCGATTACACGCGCAAGGGTTACCTCGATGGCCGCAGCGTGCGTTTGCCGACGGTGACCGTGCGTCCCGGCAAGCCCAACAAGGCTGCATCTGGCTTCATGAGCGGCGTGATTCGCGAGCCGTTGGCCGGTGTGGATGCGGTGTGCCCGGTCGATCCCGCCACTGGCGTGTGGATCACCTCGCCGCGCCGTGCGGTCGCCGGTTTGATCGCCGCATTCAACACGCCTCGCGCGCAGTGGGGCAGCCGTACTGCAATGAATCTGCCGGGCTTGTCTGTGCGTGTAGCGGACATGCTGGCTGCGCTTGAGCGTCATGCGGGTGCGAGGGTGGCAGCGCGGGTGCGCGTGGAAAAAGACGACATTGTTTCAAGCATCGTAGGCGGCTGGCCATGGCGTTTTGATACGGTGCGTGCGCGGGGCCTGGGGTTGAGCGGGCCAGCGGCGATGGATGAATTGATCGCGGAGTATGTGGCGGACTACCCGGATGCGGTACATGGGTAATTTGCCTGAATTGCCGTGCTGATTCTCCGTATGACAGTGCGGCAGACGACATTCATTGCGTGGATACAGTAGTTGCCGGCACGGTCAAACTTTGAATTCGGCCCAAATCAGGCGATGGTCTGATATGTAGTAGCGCATATACGCGCGAAAATCCTTCTCGGAGCGCGTGTCCCACAGACCCCGGAACAACGCGCCGTCGAAGTCAAATACGTTGACTTCCCCGGTAAAATCGGCGTCCGTTTGATCAGGAAAGAAACCGATTTGATCGTAGTATTGGTCGCCCGCCAGATTGGAGCCGACCTGACTGGTATGCGACGGCAGCCGTAACCCTGTTTTCGTCAGCGCCGTGAATATGGGATCACCGGGTTCCTTCTTGGGCAGATTGAAATCGCCCAGCACAATGATGTCCTTGAGATAGGCAGTATCGCTGTCGCGCCGCCGCTTGGCCCACCGTGCCACAGCAAAGGTCTCCAGTGTTCGGCGGTTCATGGAGATCGCGCTTTCACTTTTGCTGGTGAAAGAGCCATAGTAAAGATGCACGTTCACGAGGCAAAAGCTGAAGCCACCGTAGCGAAACGAGGCGAGATACGGCGTGCGGTCAAAGCCGTCGAATTTCTGCTCGATGCCCGGGAGCTTGACGTTTTTCAGGTCGGCGGGCGGTATGGCGATTTCACCGACCTTTTCCAGCAACGCGACCCTTGCCGAGTTGTAGACGAACGCCATGCGTTCGTTGTTTCCCGCGGCATCGGAAAAAATAACGCGATAGCCCGCAGGCAGTTTTTCCATCACGCCGCGCAAGCCCCGCAAGTCTTCGTTGACCTCTTGCAGCGCGACCAGATCAAACCACGAAATGATTTCGGCAATCAGCGCATGATCTTTTTCGCGGCGCTCCTGAACGCCGAGATTGGCGACGTTCCACGAAGCCAGCAACAATCGGCTTGCATGCTTTTTCGGGATGCGGCGGCCGGGTTCGCTGTCGCGATAATCGCGCAGCCGCGCGATTTCGGTTTCGATCTTGTAATTGAAATCGAATTTGGGCTTTTCAAATGCGGGCATGGAACCTCCTGTCGGTGTCTTGCCGTTGTAAGTCTGTCAGTTCGCCTTCGCCCCCGAATCCTTTACCGCCTGCCGCCACTTGCGGATTTCGCGAGCCACGAATTCGCGGGCTTCCTTGCCGGTCTGAAATTCCGCGTCGAAGCCGTTGTCGGCGAGGCGTGAGCGGAATTCCGGCACGTTCATTACTTTGGTCAGCACCTCGACCAGCCGCTTGTCGGCGGAGGGCGGCACGCCTGCGGGCGAGACGATGAAACGGAACGCTTCGGGATTGACTTCGGGTAATCCTATAGAGGCAAATGTGGGCACGTTGGGCAACCCCGCGAACGGTTTTTTGCCGGTAAGCGCCAACGCAATCATCTGGCCAGACTGGATTTGTGGCATCACCGAACCGGGCACCACGAAAGTGAGATCGGTGTGCCCGCCGAGGATGTCGAGAATCGCCGCGCCCGCGCCTTTGTAGGGGATGTGCAGCAGATTGATTTTTGCGGCGGAATTGAGCATGGCCAGTGTCAGATGGCTCGACGAACCGATGCCCGCAGAAGCGCCCTTGATCTTGCCGGGATTGGCTTTCGCCGCCGCGATCAGTTCCTGCATGTTGCGCACTTTCAGTCCCGGATGCGCGACCAGCACCGTAGGCGAGGTGGCGATGATGGCGACGAAATTAAAATCGCGTTCGGCGTCATAGGGCAGCTTGTCGGCGAAGCCGGGGTTGATGGCGAACGCGGTATCCATCATGCCCAGCGTGTAACCATCGGCGGGTGATTTGGCGACGATCTGTGTGCCCAATACGCTGCCCGCGCCGCCGCGGTTATCCACCACGATTTGTTGGCCGAGCAGGTCGCTCATGCGCGGCGCCACCAGCCGCGCCAACAAATCCGTGCCGCCGCCCGCGACGAAAGGCACGACCATGCGGATGGGCCGGGCGGGGTAGTGGGCGTCAGCAGCGTGGTTCGCCTGCGCGGCAAACAGCAACGCGGCGGCGAGCGGGGCGAAGTGTTTGCCGGACATGGTGACTCCTTAAAAAGTGCAAATAAAACAAATGCTTACATGTGGTCAGCTTTGCGTGTATTTCGCCAGCACGTCGCGGTTAATCTCCAGTCCCAGTCCCGGCGCCTGCGGTATTGCCACCATGCCCGCGTTATGACGCACCGGCTCCAGCGCCAGTTCCGTGCGCAGTGCGTTTTCACTCATGTCGTATTCGAGCAGCGTGGGAAAAGGTTCGTGCGAGCGCGGCGAGTTGGGCAACGCCGCCAGCATGTGCAAAGTTGCGGCGAGCCGGATGGCCGTGCCGAACATGTGCGGTATCACGCGCACGTGGTTGGCGCTCGCCATCGCGGCGATTTTGCGGTACTCGGTAAAGCCGCCGCAGATGCATACATCCGGCTGGATAATGTCCAGCGCGCGCTCCTGCACCATGCGGCGAAACGCGCGATGGCCGCGCAGTTGTTCCGCGCCGGAAATGCGCACCTTCAGCGCGCGGCGTATTTCGCTGTAGCCTTCCACGTCGTCCGAACTGATCGGCTCTTCAAACCACAGCAGATCGTTTTCCACGAGATGTTGGCCGATGGCGATGGCGCTGCTGCGCTCGTACGCGCAGTTGGCGTCCACCGCCAGCAGAATCTTGTCACCGATAGCTTTACGCACGGCAGCAACGTTTTTGATGTCATAGTCGGCGCCGAAGCCTACCTTCATTTTCATCGCCTTGAAGCCCGCGTCGGTGTAGCCCTTGGCCTCCGCCGTGAGCGCCGCCGTGTGGTCGGGTACATCGCGGCGGAAAAGGCCCGTCGCGTATGCCTGCACCTGGTTGCGAAACGCGCCGCCAAGCAGCGTGTGGATCGGCAGCTTCAGCGCCTTGCCCATGATGTCCCACAGCGCGATATCGATGCCGCTGATCGCCCCGGCATCCACGCCCATGTACGCCAGCCCATCCCAAATCACCTCGGTGTGAAACGGATCGCGCCCGATCACCTGCGACTGAATCGCCGTGCGCGGCGCAATGCCCGTGCCTTCGCCCCAACCCGTGATGCCCGCATCGGTGATGACTTCAACAATGCCGAACGGCCGCTGCCGCGTGGTACGCATGCCGTTGGAAAACGGTTGCGAGACCGGGTAGACGGTGGGGTAGGTTTTTACATCGATGATTTTCATGCGGGGTTCCCGGTGAATGTTAATTGATTCGAACTACAGAATGCCATTCGCGCGCAATTGTGCAATTTCTTCGCTGCTGAAACCATGCTCAGCCAACACCGCCTCCGTATGCTGCCCCAATCGAGGCGGCAACGACCGTATCTTTGCCGGGCCATCAGACAACCGGTATGGCGCCGTCGGCACGGAAAACGGCGGCAGGCCGGTATCACCCGTATCCTCAAAGCGGTGAAAGAATTTGCGGTATTCCAGTTGCGGGTGGCGTACCGCGCTTGCCAGCGACCGCACTTCCATTGCGGCTACGCCGGCCTTGTTGAGGATTTGTTCCCACTCGGCGGCGGTTTTCGCCGCGAGTTTTTGTTCGATGGCGTCGTTCAGCGCCTTCATGTTTTTGGCGACGGTGGCGTCATCCACAAAGCGCGGGTCGGCGGGGATATCTTCGCCGTTGATGGCTTTCCACAGGCGTTCGCGGCGGCTGGCGGCGCCGGCGGCTATCGACAGATGGCCTTCCTTGCAGCGGTAGGTGTCGCTGACATAACCGCCCTTGCCGGAAGCATTGCCCACCAGCGGCGGCGTTTCGTGATCGTTGATCGCGCGCTGCACTTCGCCGCCCATCAGGGTAATCGCGGTTTCGAGCATGGCGACATCAATGCTCTGGCCCACGCCGGTACGGCTGCGTTGAAAGAGCGCGGTGACGATGGCGAAAGCTGCTGCGTAGCCGGTGGCATAGTCGACGATGGTGGAGCCGGTTTTGAGCGGCCCGCTTTCGGCTGTGCCGGTGATGCTCATCATGCCGCTGGTGGCCTGTATCACGGTGTCGATGGCGGGGTCGCTTTTCTTCGGTCCGCTTTGGCCGTAGCCGGTGACGGAACAAAAAATAATGCCGGGATTGATTTTCTTAAGGTCTTCATATCCGATGCCGTAACGGGCCATGGTGCCGCCCTTCAAGTTTTCCAGCACCACGTCAGCGGTCTTGGCCATGCGGCGGAAAGTCTCCTGCCCCACCGGTGTGTCGATGCGCAGCGTCATCGAGCGCGTGTTTGAGTTGTAGGCGACGAAGTTGTGTCCCATCTTCGCCTTCTGAAACGGTGTCAGCGGAAACCCGGAAATGCGTGAGGTGTCGCCATTTTCAGGATGCTCGATGCGAATCACATCTGCACCGTGCATCGCCAGTTGATAAGCGGCAAAGGGTGCGGCGACGATGCGGGCAACGGCCAGAACTTTGATGCCGGTGAAGGCTTGTGGATCCAGATTCATGAGGGCTCCGAACGAGGGTTGGTAATTGAATCAGTAGTCGGCTATTTTACCCACGCGCCGGTCCGGGCACTGCAAAAGCGCTGCCGGCGCCCTACCTCCCGCGTAGCCCCGCATCGCGCACCAACGTGGCCATGGTGTCGATCTGCGCGCGCAGAACCCGGGTGTAGTCGTCGGGGCCACCCGGCGTGCCAACGAAGCCGATGAGCTGCATGCGCTCTCTCATTTCGGGTGAATTGACGATACGCAGTGCTTCCCTGCTGAGTTGCTAGATGATGGCGCGCGGTGTGCCAGCGGGGACCACCAGTCCGTGCGAGGTTTCGGGGCGCTGAAACTCCGTGTAGATTTCACCCAACGTCGGCACATCAGGCAACACCGGCGTGCGCTGCGGTGTGGTGACCGCCAGCGGCGTGAGCTTGCCGTCCTTGATGTAGGGAATGGTCACGCCCAGCGTGCCAAGGTGATAGTGCGCACGGCCGCCCAGCACTTCGATCATGGCATCCGGTCCGCCCTTGAACGCGACATGTACCGCTTTCAAACCTGCCGCGCGATTAAAGCGCACACCGGAGAGGTTGGCCGCGCTGCCTGCGGGGCTGGTTGAAAAAATCATCTTGCCCGGCTGTGATTGCGCGAGCGCCACGAATTCCTTCAGTGACTTCGCGCCCAGCGACGGCGCTGCGACCAGAATATTGGTGCTCATGCCGATTTACGCGACGCCGGTGAAATCCTTCACCGGATCGTACGGCAGACTGGAAAGCATGCCCGTACTGATGACGAAGTTCGGCAGTACGCAGAGCAGGGTGTATCCGTCAGGTGTGGCTTTGGCGACAGGCCCGGCTGCCAGCGTGCCGCTACCGCCAGGGCGATTGTCCATCACCACCGGCACGCCCCAGGTCTCGCTCATCTTTTGCGTGATGAAGCGCGCGAGCCCGTCGGGCTGGCTACCCGCGGTAGTAGAGACGACGATGCGGATCGGCTTCGCCGGGAATTTTTGCTTGGCGTGAGCGTTTAAACTCGCCACCTCCTGCGCGATACATGCCACTGCCAGCAAACCTGACCATAAGTGCATGACGATTCCTCCCGCAGGAATCGTATCACCGGCTGCGCCGGCGTGGGTTGGAAAACGCGTGCTGGAAGACCGGTTGGCGGCTATCCAGGATCGTCGGCGAACGGGTCGAACGGCTCGGTCTTGCTGATGCTGTCCTCAAAGTTCCATTCCGCGTCCTCAGCGGCACGGATCGCTGCGCTAATGGCGCCCGCGCGGATGAGTATGTCTGAATGGGGGCGCGTCAATTGCCAGTCGTCATACATCGCGGTCTCCTGTCGGGGTGGTGAAGTTGACAGGAACAGTCTAGGCAACGCATGTTGCAATGGTGCGTCGAAAAGCGATGGATTTACCACTGAATTTGACGCTTGCGGAGTATAAAAATAATACAATAACAACAATGGTAATTAGGGCGTTTCGTAACCAAAGTATCCTAGAGGATACCTATGGTTACCAGAGTGAAAACAAGCGGCGGACACACGGTTTTTAGCTGTGCGGCCAACTATTTGAGGGGTCGCAAGTGCTTTTTTTGCGGTTCTTTC
>SXGR01213167.1_pt1 | contig 13174 bp, 15 predicted proteins | sample 3174711 | NCBI WGS metagenome assembly SXGR01 (sample SAMN11356860, study PRJNA531348) | freshwater metagenome | isolation source: freshwater sample F1-60 | place: China: Fuxian Lake, Yuxi | collected 2017-12-25
CACCGCCGAGGCCGCGAGCTACGTCGGTGCGAGGCCGGTGTTCGTCGACATCGATCCTGCGACGTTCTGCATGGACCCGAAATCGGTGGAGAGGGCGCTTACGCCGCGCACCCGCGCGCTCATCGCGGTGCACCTGTATGGACAGACCGCGCCGCTGGCCGAACTGGCCGCGCTGTGCAGAGACCGCGGCATCACACTGGTCGAGGACTGCGCGCAGAGCCTGGGCGCGGAGGAGGCCGGCCGCGGCTCGGGAAGCTGGGGCGCGTTCGGCTGTTTCTCGTTTTATCCGACCAAGAACCTGGCGGCCGCTGGGGATGCGGGCCTGGTGACGGCGCGCGAGCCGCGCCACGCGGAGCGCCTGAGGATGCTGCGCCAGCACGGCAGCCGCAAGACCTACACCCACGAAATCCTGGGCTACAACAGCCGGCTGGACGAGATCCAGGCCGCGATCCTGCGGGTGAAGCTGGTGCGGTTGGACGACTTCAACGCGTGCCGCGCCGCGATCGCGCGCCGCTACGGCGAGTGGCTAGCGGGCACCCCGCTCGTGCTGCCGAAGGCGCACGGCCGCGGCCGGCACATATGGCACCAGTACACCGTGCGCCACCCGAAGCGCGACGAGCTGCGCGCGAAGCTGGAGGCGGCGGGCATCGCCAGCATGGTCTATTACCCGGTGCCGCTGCACCGCCAGCCGCTGTATGCGCCGGACAACGAGGGCGTGCGGCTGCCGGCCACGGACGAGGCCGCGGCCACGGTGCTGTCGCTGCCGATCTATCCGCAACTGTCCGAGGCGGCGCAGAAACGCGTGTGCGACACACTGAGATCGTGCTTGTGAAATTCTCGAAGATGCAGGGCGCGGGCAACGACTTCGTCGTGCTCGACTGCACCCGCGAGCCCTTCAAGCTGACGCGCGAACAGGTACGCCGCCTTGCCGACCGGCATTTCGGCGTCGGCTGCGACCAGGTGCGGGTGGTGGAACCGCCGCCCGCCGCGGATCTGGATTTCCGCTACCGCATTTTCAACGCTGACGGCGGCGAGGTGGAGCAGTGCGGCAACGGCGCGCGCTGCTTCGTCAAGTTCGTGCATGCGCGCGGGCTGTCGAAGAAGACCGAGCTGCGCGTGTCCACGCAGTGCGGCGTCATCGCGCCGCGCCTGGAGCCCGACGGCGAGGTGAGCGTGAACATGGGCCTGCCCGCGCCCGAGTCGCCGCTGGTGCAGTCCATCACGGTGGACGGAAAGCCGGTGCCGCTGGCGATCCTGTCCATGGGCAACCCGCACGCGGTGCAGGTGGTGAAGGACGTGAAGGCCGCGCCGGTGACCACGCAGGGCCCCGGGATCGAGCACCACCCGCGCTTCCCGGACCGGGTCAACGCCGGCTACCTGCAGCTTATCGACCGGCACACCGTCGCCCTGCGGGTCTGGGAACGCGGCGCCGGCGAAACGCTCGCCTGCGGCACCGGCGCCTGCGCCGCGGCCGTGGCCGGCATCCTGCAGGGGCTGCTGGATTCGCCGGTCGAGGTCCGGGCGCAGGGCGGCACGTTGACCGTGTCTTGGGCTGGGGGAGACAATCCCCATGCTCCGGTCTGGATGAAGGGCCCGGCGCAAACCGTGTTCGAGGGCGAGATCGACCTGTAGCCAACCCGTAGACCGAAGCACAGAACAAGAAGAGGCCGCCACATGTCCCCGGAAGAGATCGCCCAGTTTTTGCGCAAGAACCCGAGCTTCTTCGAGCAGCACCCGCAGCTGCTCGAGACCATCCTGGTGCCCAGCCCCCACGGCGGCCGTGCCATTCCGCTCACCGAGCGCCAGATCGTGTCGCTGCGCGAGAAGGCGCGCCAGCTGGAGGGCAAGTTGTCGGAACTGCTGCGCTTTGGCGAGGACAACGACGCCATCGGCGAGAAGGTGCATCGCCTCTCGCTTGCGCTGCTCGCCGCGCGCGACGCGGCGGCCACGGAGAGCGCGCTGCACTTTCACCTGCGCGAGGATTTCGCGGTGCCCCATGTCTCGCTGCGGATGTGGACCGAGCAGTCGGATCCCGCGCTGCGCGACCAGGCGGCCAACATGGGCTCGCCCGCCTGCGGCCCGGCGGCGGGTAACCCGTTCCTGCCCCTGTTCGGCGAGGCGCAGGAGCACGTGCGCTCGGTCGCCATCGTGCCGCTGGGGCAGACACGCAACGTCGGTGTCCTGGCGCTGGGCAGCGAAGACCCGCAGCGTTTCTACGGCGAGATGGGCACGATCTACCTGCGGCGCATCGGCGAACTGGCCGCTGGCGCGCTCGCCGTGCGTATCTGAGATGACCGACGCGGCGCTCGCCGCGGCCTGGCTGGACAGCCTGCGCCACCAGCGCCGGCTGTCGCCGGCGACTCTGCGCAACTACGGGCACGCTTTGGAACTGCTGTTCGCGCAGCTGGAGGGCGCGCCCTTCGCCAGGGTCGACCCGCAGCAGGTGCGCCGCATGGTGGCGCGGCTACATGCCGGAGGACTCTCCGGCAAGACGCTCGCCATGACCCTGTCGGCCTGGCGCGGCCTATACCACTGGCTGGTGCGGCACCAGGGTTTCGCCGTTAACCCGGCGCAGGGCGTGCGCGCGCCCAAGTCGGCCCGGACCCTGCCCAAGGTGCTGTCGGTGGAGCAGGTGCAGCGGCTGCTGGATACGCCGCAGGCGCAGACACCGCAAGCCGCGCGGGACCATGCGATGTTCGAGCTGCTGTACTCCTCCGGCCTGCGCCTCGCCGAACTGGTGGCGCTGGACGCGGAGGACGGGCGCCTGGACCTGCGCCAGGCCGAAGTCACGGTCACCGGCAAAGGCTCGAAGACGCGCACGGTGCCGGTTGGCGCTCGCGCGCGCGAGGCGCTGCGCGAATGGCTGCGTCAGCGCGCACAACTGGCCTCGCCCACGGAGCGGGCGCTGTTCGTGGGCGTGCGCGGCAAGCGCATCTCGCCAGGTACAGTGCAGGTGAGGCTGCGCGCCTGGGCACGCGCGCGGGGGCTGGATGCGCCGGTGCATCCGCACCTTCTGCGCCACTCCTTCGCCACTCACGTGCTGCAGTCCTCGCAGGACCTGCGCGCGGTGCAGGAAATGCTGGGGCACGCGAGCGTCGCCACCACGCAGGTCTACACGCACCTCGACTTCCAGGCGCTGGCTAAGGTCTACGACGCGGCGCATCCGCGGGCGAGGAAGAAATGAAAGCGCTGCATCTAAAAGCGGGACGCGAGCGCTCGGTACAGCGTCGCCATCCGTGGATTTTTTCCGGCGCCATCGAGCAGGTGGACGGCACGCCTGAGCCGGGCGAGACGCTGCTGGTGAAGAACGCGGGAGGGCAACCGATAGCGGTCGCCGCCTGGAGCGCCGAATCGCAGATCCGCGCTCGCGTCTGGAGCTTCGACCCGAAGACACGCGTGGAGGCGCCGTTCTTTGCGGCGGTGGTGGCGGGCGCGGTGAAGGCGCGCGAGGCGCTGCCCGCGGCGCGGCACACCAACGCCCTGCGCCTGGTGCACGGCGAGTCCGACGGACTGCCGGGCGTGATCGTGGACCGCTACGCGGACGTGCTAGTGGCCCAGTTTCTCTCCGCCGGCGCCGAGCGCTGGCGCGAGGCGATCCTGGACGCGCTCGCCTCGGCCACCGGCTGCGAGGCGATCTACGAGCGCTCGGATGCGGAGGTGCGCGGGCTGGAAGGGCTGCAGCCCAGGACGGGATTCGTCCGTGGCAACCACGAGGCGCGTCGCTGCCCAATCGTGGAACACGGGCTCAACTTCCGGGTGGACGTCGAGGCCGGGCAGAAGACCGGATTCTTCCTCGACCAGCGCGACAACCGGCAAAGGATCCGGGCCCTGGCCGCGGGGCGCGAGGTGCTGGATGCGTTCTGCTATACCGGAGGCTTTGCGCTTTCGGCGCTGGCGGGCAGCGCGAAGCGCGTGCTCGCGCTGGACAGCTCTGCGCCGGCGCTGGAGGTGGCACGCGAGAACCTTGACGCGAACGCGCTGGACGCCTCGCGCATCGCGTTCGAGCAGGTCGACGTCTTCGCACAGCAACGGAAACTGCGTGACGCCGGCGCGAAGTTCGACCTCGTGATCCTGGATCCGCCCAAGTTCGCGCCTACCGCGGCGCAGGCGAAGAACGCCGCGCGCGCCTACAAGGACATCAACCTGCTCGCGTTCAAGCTGCTCGCCCCCGGCGGCCTGCTGGCGACCTTCTCCTGCTCCGGCGGCGTGTCCGCGGAACTGTTCCAGTCCATCGTCGCCGGCGCCGCGGCGGATGCGGGCGTGGGAGGGCGGGTGATCGAGCGCTTCCACGGCGGCGCAGACCATCCGGTCGCATTGAGCTTTCCGGAAGGCGACTACCTGAAAGGCCTGCTGATCAGCCTCTAAAACGAGGACGCACCACGTTTTTCGATCGTCCTCGTCAACGTGTCTGGCTTTGCCACGTTGACGGAGAATGCCCTGGCATTCGCGCATCATCGTTCCTGGCCTCCCCGTCCACGCTATTCAGCGGGGAAACAACCGGTCCGCCTGCTTCGTCGACGACAAGGACCGGACGGTCTACCTGCGGCAGATGGCCCGCCTGTCCATGAAGGAGGGCTGCGCCCTGCACGCGTACTGCCTGATGACCAACCATGTGCACCTGCTGCTGACCCCGGAGCGGCAGGAAAGCTGCGAGGGGTTCTTCCGACGGCTCAGCCTGGTGTACGTCCAGCATGTCAATCGCAAGTACCGGAGGACGGGTGCGCTCTGGGAGGGACGTTTTCGCTCGTGCCTAGTGGAGTCCGAGCGCTACCTGTTCGCCTGCTATCGCTTTGTAGAGTTGAACCCTGTGCGTGCGGGCATGGTGAAGGCGGCGGTCGACTATCGCTGGTCGAGCCATCGCGCCAATGCCCACGGAGAGACGGATGCCTGCATCACGCCCCATCCGGAGTACGTCGGCCTGGGGCAGACGGTCTCCGAGCGCTGTGCGGGCTACCGGGAGACGTTCCGCGTGGATATGGCCGCCGTCGTAATCGAGAAGATCCGTGCGACAACGAACTCCGGGTATGCGCTGGGATCCAAGGCCTTCCGCCTCGGGGTCAGCCGGGCTCTTGGCCGGCGCGTCGAGCCCGGCGAACCAGGCCGGCCGCCGCGCGTGTCGCTCGACGACGGAACGCGGGGCCATCTCTTTTAAGCGGCCGGAAGAAAACGTGGTGCGTCCCTGATTTTGCTGACGGAGAGTAGAATCGGCGCCCTTCGAAAGGGCGTGACATGGAACAAGACCAGATGGTGCCGGTGACCATCCTCACCGGCTTTCTTGGCGCGGGAAAGACCACGCTGCTCAACCGGATACTCAAGGAAGACCACGGGCACAAGATTGCCGTGATCGAGAACGAGTTCGGCGAGACCGGTGTGGACTCCGAGATCCTCGAAAAGAGCGAGGAGCAGATCGTTGAGATGAATAACGGCTGCATCTGCTGCACCGTGAGGGGGGATCTCATCCGGATCCTCGGGGACCTGAAGGACCGGCGCCAGAAGGGCAGCCTGAAGTTCGACCGCGTGGTGATTGAGACCACCGGCATGGCCGACCCGGGGCCGGTGGCGCAGACCTTCTTCACCGACGAGGACATCGGCGCCTATTACCTGCTCGATTCCATCGTCACGGTGGTGGACGCCAAGCACGCACCCAAGCAGCTCGATGAGTTCACCGAGGCGCAACAGCAAGTGGGGTTCGCCGATCGGATCCTGATGTCCAAAACCGACCTCGTGGACGAAGCCGAGGTGAAAAAGCTCTCCGAGCGCATCCACCGCATGAACCCGCGCGCGCCGGTGAAGAGGGTGCACTTCGGAGAGGCGCCGATCGCGGAGATCCTGGATATCCGCGGCTTCAACCTGAACGCGATCCTGGAGCTCGATCCGGAATTTCTCGCCGACACCCACCACGAGCACCATGACGAGGTTGAATCGTTCGTGTTCCGCTCGGACAAGCCCTTCGAAGGCGACAAGCTGGAGCAGTTCCTCTCCGGCATGATCCAGGTCTACGGCCCGGACCTCTTGCGCTACAAGGGCGTGCTGTGGATGAAGGGCAAGCCCAACCGCGTGGTGTTCCAGGGCGTGCACATGATGATGGGCGGCGACATGGGCAAGCCTTGGCTGAAGACCGAGAAGAAGCACTCCATCCTGGTGTTCATCGGCAAGAAGCTGCCGAAGGAGCTGTTCCTCGCTGGGCTGGAGCAGTGCCTAGCCTGAGCACGGCATCGGGCTGATGGCCCACCATCGCAAGCTGGTCGCCGGCGGCCTGCTGGGCTACTTCGCGCTGTCCGACGCAGAGGCCGCGAGGCCCTACGTGCTGGCGGTCTCGGCACCGAGCCTCCTGTATATCGCGGTGGCGGACCTCATCCCGGAGCTGCACCGGCACTGGCGCCTACCGGAGGCTGCCGCGCAGCTGGCGCTGATCGCCGCCGGGGTCGCCACGCCAGTGCTGCTGCATTCGCACTGAGCGCCCGCAAGCGCAACAGGGTTGCATCTGCACCGGGCTTGCCCTATCCTGCCATCATGCAGCGCAGGCAGGCGGAACAGGTGGCGGCGGCCCGGGTGCGCGCGACCGGGGAGCGGGTGACGCCGGCGCGGGTGCGGGTGCTGGCGGCCCTGCTGCGGCAGGGCGAGGCGGCGAGCCACCATGACTTGGAGCGCGACCTGGCGGAGGACGCGATCGACCGCGTCACGCTGTACCGGGTGCTCGACTGGCTGGTCGGGCAGGGGCTCGCGCACCGGATCTCGAGCGGGGACCGCGCCTGGCGCTTCTCGGCCGCCGACCGCCACCACGACGCCCACGCCCATTTCCACTGTAATCGATGCGGCAAGGTCCTGTGCTTGGATGAGGTCAAAACGCCGCGCCTTCCGGCGGCGATGCCGCGCGGGTTCCGCGCTGAGGGCCTCGAGGTCACCGTCAAGGGCGTTTGCGCCAGCTGCGCCTGAGGCGCGCGCCTGCATCGTCACACACACTGTAGAACGTCATGAGCGAAACGCAGATGGTGCCGGTCACCATTCTCACTGGGTTTCTCGGCAGCGGCAAAACCACGCTGCTCAACCGGATTCTCAAGGAGGACCACGGCCACTGCATCGCGGTGATCGAGAACGAGTTCGGCGAGGCAGGCGTGGACAACGAGATCCTCGAACATGGCGAGGAGCAGATCGTCGAGATGAACAACGGCTGCATCTGCTGCACCGTGCGAGGGGATCTCATCCGCATCCTCGGAGAGCTGCACGAGAAGCGCAGCCGTGGCAAGCTGAAGTTCGACCGTGTGGTGATCGAGACCACCGGCATGGCCGACCCCGGGCCGGTGGCGCAGACCTTCTTCGTCGACGGGGACATCAGCCAGCGCTACCTGCTGGATGCCATCATCACGCTGGTGGACGCGAAGCATGCCCCGGCGACGCTCGACCAGTACCACGAAGCGCAGGAGCAGGTGGGCTTCGCCGACCGGATCCTGCTGTCCAAGACCGACCTCGTCGCCGAGACGGAGACGAAGGCGCTGATCGAGCGCCTGAGGCGCATGAATCCGCGCGCGCCGGTGAAGCCGGTGCACTTCGGGGTCGCGCCGATAGAGGGGATCCTCGACATCCGCGGCTTCAACCTTAGCGCGATCCTGGAAATCGAGCCCGGATTCCTGGAAGAAGAGCACCACGAGCACGCCGACGATGTGGAGTCGTTCGTCTTCCGCAGCGAGCAGCCCTTCGACGGCGACAAGTTGGAGCAGTTCCTGAGCGGGATGCTGCGCGTCTACGGCGCCGACATGCTGCGCTACAAGGGCGTGCTGTGGGTGACGCAACGCGTGGTGTTCCAGGGGGTGCACATGCTCATGGGCGGGGAGAACGGCAAGCCCTGGGGCAAGGACAAGAAGCAGTCGGTGATGGTGTTCATCGGCCGCAACCTGCCCCGGAACCTGTTCCTCGCCGGCCTGGAGCAATGCCTGGCGAACTGATCGGGCACCAGCTTGTCTGTACCATGCGCCCATGCTCAGCCTGTCCGCCATCCGCCAGCGCTACCGCTCCCGTCTCGCCCTTTCGCTGGAGCAGTTCGAGGTGGGCGCGGGCGAGCACTGGCTGGTGCTCGGCGCATCGGGCAGCGGCAAGACCACGCTGCTGAATCTCGCCGCGGGGTTGCTGCGCGCGACCGAGGGTACTGTGCGGGCCGCGGGCGAGGACCTGGGATGCCTTGGCGAGGCGGCGCTCGACCGCTGGCGCGGCCGCCAGGTCGGCATCGTGCCGCAGAAACTGCACCTCGTGGCGAGCCTCAACGTGGCGCAGAACCTCGCCCTGGCGCCCTGGCTCGCGGGCCTGCCGCCTGCCGCCGCGCGCGCGGCGGAGCTGCTCGCGGCGCTGGGCCTCGCGGACAAGGCGGGCGCCCGGCCCGCGCAGCTTTCGCACGGCCAGGCGCAGCGCGTCGCCGTGGCGCGCGCGGTGATGAACCGCCCGGCGCTGTTGCTCGCCGACGAACCGACCTCGAACCTTGACGACGCGGCCTGCGCCGCGGCCCTGGACCTGCTGCAGTCGCAGGCGCGCGATTGCGGCGCGACGCTCGTCGTCGCGACGCACGACCGGCGCGCCCGCGAGCGCTTCGAGAAGGTGCTGCAGCTATGACAACCACGGGAACGAAGGCTGCGACATGAACCTTGCCGCGATGAGCTTCGCCTACCTGCGCGCGCGTCCACTTGGGGCGGCGCTCAATGTGCTGCTGCTCGCGCTGGGCGTGGCGACCATCACCGTGCTGTTGCTCGCGTCCCGGCAGCTCGAGCAACGCATGCACGGCGACGCGCGCGGCATCGACCTCGTGGTGGGCGCCAAGGGCAGCCCGATGCAGCTGGTGCTCTCGGCGGTGTTCCATATCGACGTGCCGCCGGGAAACATTTCCGTGCCGGAGGCGAAGAAGCTCGCGGCGCACCGGTCGGTGAAGCAGGCGATTCCAATGGCCCTGGGCGACAGCTACCAGGGCTTTCGCATCGTCGGCACCACGCACGATTACCCGGCACACTACGGGGCGAAGCTCGGCGCAGGCCGGCTCTGGGGGGGGCCGATGGAAGCGGTGCTCGGCGCGGAGGTCGCGCGCGCAAGCCGGCTCGCGCCGGGGGCCCGTATCGTCGGCGCGCACGGCCTGGGGGGCGGTGCCGGCGGGGAGCACCTGCACGACGAAGCCCCTTACGAAGTGGTCGGGGTGATGGCGCCCACCGGGACGGTGATCGACCGCCTGGTGCTCACGGCCGTGGAATCGGTCTGGGAGGTACACGGTACCGGCGGCGAGCCGGAGGAATACCAGGAGTTCACCGCGCTGCTGCTGCGCTACGCCAGCCCGCTCGCCGCGGCGACGCTGCCGCGGCAGGTGAACGCGAATCCGCACCTGCAGGCGGGGTCTCCGGCCTACGAAAGCGCGCGCCTGTTTAGCATGGTCGGCGCCGGCGTGGAGGTGCTGCAGGGCTTTGGCGTGGCCCTGATGCTGGCCGCCGGCCTGTCGGTCTTCATCGCGCTTACCAACGCGCTCGAGGAGCGCCGCCGCGACCTCGCGGTGATGCGCATGCTGGGCGCGGGCCGGGGGAAGCTCTTCGGGCTGCTGGTGCTCGAAGGCGTGCTGCTGGCCTCGATGGGGGTTGCGCTCGGGCTGGCGCTCGGCCACGTCGCGACGGCGGCTACCGGCGCCCTGCTCGAGGCCCGCCAGCAGGGGGCACTGTCGGGCCTGTTTTGGCTGGCCGAGGAATGGTGGATCGTGGGCGGGGCGCTTCTGGTGGGGCTAGCCGCGGCGCTCGCGCCCGGATGGCGGGCCTACCGGACGGACCTCGCCGGCGTGCTGGCGGAAGGCTGACATCAACTGATAGCAACCAATGGAGGATGCATGAAAGTCTGGATCGTGATTGCGATGGCGCTGGCCTTGCCTCTGGCCGCAATAGCGCAGAAGAAGGATGACAAGGACGCGGCGCATCTGAAGCAGGACATTTCGGCCCACCGCACGATCGCCGCGGCGCACGAGTCCGCGGCGAAGTGCCTGGAGTCGGGCAAGCCGGAAAAGGAGTGCCACGCCCAGCTCGCCAAGGACTGCGGCAAGCTCGCGGTCGGCAAGTACTGCGGCATGCGCCATCGCCATTAGGCCGAGGGAGTAGAATAGCGTTTATGCTTCGCATCGCCGCCTTCGCCCTCGCCGCCTTGGTTGGCGGCGCAATGGCGCAGTCCCCTGGCGGCGGGCATACGCCACCGCCAGGGACGAAGTTCGGTGCACCGCCCGACCAAGCGGTGTTCCGGCCGCTGCCCGAGCGCAGGGACGTGGTGTCCTGGAAGCTGCTCGCGCAGGTGGAGCTGGTGCGACTGAAGGACCGCTACGCGCCGCAGTTCTCCTCGAGCGTCGCTGCGCTCGACAGGAAGGAAGTCAAGCTCCAAGGCTTCATGATGCCGCTGCAGATGGGCGACAAGCAGTCGCACTTCGTGCTCTCGGCCATGCCGGTGACCTGTGCCTTCTGCGTGCCGGGCGGACCCGAGCAGCTGGTGGAGGTGAAGGCGAAGCTCCCGGTCACCTACGGCTTCGAGGCCGTCGTCCTGAGCGGGAAGCTGGAAGTCCTGAAGGACGATTCCAACGGCATTTTCTACCGGCTGACCGACGCCGTCCTCGCCAAGTAGCCGCCCGTCGCCATCGCGCGACCGCGCGGGCGGCAAGATGCCCAAATGCAATCCAGTTGCATAATTGGGCGGATGTCCCTAACATGCCAGGGATGACAGGAGCGTTGCAAGTCCGTGCCCTGCGGCTTTTCCTCGCCGCCGCCCTGCTGGCGGCCTGGCAGGGTGCGCTCGTCCATCCGCTGGAGCACGTCGGCGAGCAGGGCGAGCTGGTACACCTGACGCGCCTCGCCGCCGCCGGCAATGGCTGCGACGACCAGGATCACGGCGATTCCGGAACTAACGCGCTGTGCGACGCCATCGCCGCAGTGGCCGAGGTCCTGAATGGGCGCACCGAGCCCGTCCTGCTGGCGGTGGGCGGCGCGTCGGCGCCGGTTGTCATCCCCGTCCCTGTACAGCGCGCCAACGATCCGCCCGCCTACCGCAGTCAGGCCCCTCCGCAAGTCTCCTGAAGTCCGAAGGTCCATGCCGGGGAAATGCTGTTCCCTGGCTATCGTTGGTGTTCAGGAGGCAAACATGTTTAGAACTATCTGTACTCGCGCAATTACGTGCGCGTTCGCCCTGTCATCGGTTGCCTACGCGCAGGCCGATGCGACTAAGGTCAGCGATGCGATCTATGTCACCCCACTCACCAGAGATGAAGCTTCGGTGGTCCAGCCCGCCAGCGTGCTGCGCGGCGACGACCTGCGCCGCCGCCAGGCCTCGAGCCTGGGCGATACCCTGGACCGCGAGCCCGGGGTGCAATCCGGTGGCATGGGGCCGGGCGCTACGCGCCCCGTGATCCGCGGCCAGGATGCTCCGCGCGTGCGGGTGTTGGACAACGGCCTCGGCACTATGGACGTGTCCGGGGTAAGTCCGGACCACCAGTCAACGGTGGAGACGCTGGGGGCGACCCAGGTCGAGATCCTGCGTGGACCGGCCACGCTGATCCACGGCGGGGGCGCCATCGGCGGCCTGGTGAACGTGGTGACCAAACGTATTCCGCGCGACCGCATGCAGGGCCTGGCAGGGGTAGCCGAAGTGCGGCTGGGCGGCGCGGCGCGGGAGGATACAACAATAGTGGACCTGAACGGCGGCACGGGCGGCTTCGCCTGGCACCTGGACGGGTACAACCGTAACGCGGGCAATTACGACCGACGCCGAGGCCGCGTCGCCAACAGCTTCGTCGATTCGCGCGGCGTCAACCTAGGCGCCTCGATGATCGGTGACCGCGGGCACTTTGGCATCGGGGCGCAGGTGCTGAATAGCTTCTATGGCGTGCCGGCGGGTGAACTGGCGCGCATCGACCTCGACCAGCAACGCTATGAACTCGAGGGTGAGTTGCGCGACCCGCTGCCCGGGTTCTCGCGTTTGCGCGGGCGCCTTGCCCGCAACGACTACCGACACAACGAGATCGAGCAGACCGGCGAGATCGCGACCCGCTTCGCCAACAACGGCGCCGAGGGCCGGCTCGAACTGACCCACCGGCCTATCGGACCGTTCACTGGTGTGCTCGGGTTCTCGAACCAGTGGCGTCGCTTCTCGGCGGTGGGTGAGGAAAGCTTCATCCAACCGGTGCGCACGCGCGGCGAGGCGCTGTTCCTGGTGGAAGAAGCGCGCGCAGGCGACTGGCGCTTCGAGCTGGGCGGGCGCGTGGAGCGCGAGCGTCACCGGCCGGAGGCGGGCACCGGGCTGCCTGACCGCAGTTTCTCGCCCGCCACCTGGTCTGGCGGAATGGTCTGGACCTTCACGCCGGGCTACAGCGCCGCGGCGACACTTACGCGCGCGCAGCGCGCGCCAGGGATCGAAGAGTTGTACGCCAACGGCCCCCACGCGGCGACTGGGACCTTCGAGGTGGGCGACAACACGCTCGCCAAGGAAGTTTCGCGCAACCTGGACTTTAGCCTGAAGAAGATCACGGGTGCGTGGCGCTGGAAGGCAGGGGTGTATGCCAACCGCTTCGGTAACTATATTTTCGGCCAGTTCCAGGACGTGGACGGCAACGGCGTGTTCTCGAGCACCCTGGACCGGGTGGACGACGAAAATGCCGCTGATCCTGACGGCGAGTTACTGCGGCTGCACTACCGCCGGGCGGCGGCGCGCTTCCGCGGTTTGGAGGCGGAGCTGAGCTGGCGGCCCGAAGGGCCCTGGGGAATGCGCCTCTTCGGCGATGTGGCGAGGGGCAGGCTCGAGGGCATCGGCAACGCGCCGCGTATGTCGCCTTCGCGCCTGGGTCTGGAGAGCACCTATGGTTCCGGTCCCTGGGGAGCGTCCGCGAGCCTGCTGCGGGTGATGCGACAGGACCGGATCGCGACGGCGCAGGAAACCGCCACCCCTGGCTACACGCGGCTGGATGCCAGCCTGCAGTACCGCATCAGGCATGGCGGGCAGGCTTCGACGACCGTGTACCTGCAGGCGAACAACCTGCTCGACAAGGACATCCGGGTGCACACTTCGTTCATCAAGGATGCCGCGCCGCTGCCGGGACGTTCGCTCACAGCGGGGGTGCGCGCGACCTTCTAGACCTCTTAGAATCGGGCCATGGAAACATGGCACGGCACGACCATCCTCTCCGTGC
>SXGR01362693.1_pt1 | contig 13171 bp, 11 predicted proteins | sample 3174711 | NCBI WGS metagenome assembly SXGR01 (sample SAMN11356860, study PRJNA531348) | freshwater metagenome | isolation source: freshwater sample F1-60 | place: China: Fuxian Lake, Yuxi | collected 2017-12-25
CCAGGAACGAGCCCTCGTGCTCCTTGAAGACGATCGACTGAACGTTCGGCTTGTTCACCACGGCGTCGATGATGGCGAATTTGACGTTGGGGAACTCGCCGGCCACCTTCTCCATGCCGGAGGCCTGGGCGAAGCCGATACCCACAACGATGGTGCCGCCGCGGCGAGCCATGTTGCGCAGCGCCTGCTCGCGCTGGGCCTCGTTGGTGACCTCGAAGTCGCGATAGGCGATGCCGGTTTCGCGCTTGAAGCGCTCGGCCCCGTTGTAGGCGGCTTCGTTGAAGGATTTGTCGAACTTGCCGCCCATGTCGAAGACGACGGCGGGGCTGGTGTCCTGCGCCATCGCCGCGGGGCCGGAAATCAGAGCTGCGAGCGCGAGGCCGCAGAGTGCCGAAAGGGCCGGTTTCATGCCGAATTCTCCCTGTTTATCGTTCCTGTCGGCTAACCAGATTACTGGGGTCCGGGGAGGGTAGACAGCGGAATCTATGCAGGGTTATGCGCAAAGGCTCTCGCCGCTTCTACCCGGCTTGCGGCTGCGATAGGCTGCGCCCGGGTGGCAGCCACGGCCACCCGGACCGCCGCATCGCCGGGCTGAAATAGAGTCGGGGAAGCATAATCCGATGAAGAACGTCACTGTCGTCAACCACCCGCTGGTGCAGCACAAGCTGACCGCCATGCGGCGCAAGGAGACGCAGCCGCCGGAGTTCCGCCGGCTGCTGCGCGAAATCAGCGTGCTGCTCGCCTATGAGGTGACGCGCGACCTCAAACTGGCATCGACACCGATCGAGACGCCGCTGACGCCGATGCAGGCGCCTTCGCTGGTGGGGCCGCGGCCTTGTCTGGTGTCGATCCTGCGTGCCGGCAACGGTCTGCTCGAAGGCATGCTCGAGTTATTGCCGGAGGCGGCTGTCGGGCACATCGGCATCTATCGCAATCACGATACGCTCGCGGCCGTGGAGTACTACTTCAAGGTGCCGAGCGATATCGCTCAGCGCCTGGTCATCGTCACCGACCCCATGCTGGCGACCGCCAACTCGTCCATCGCCGCGGTGGAACGTCTGAAGAAAGCCGGGGCGAAGGATATCCGCTACGTCTGCCTGCTGGCTGCACCCGAGGGCATCAGCGCCTTCAACGCGGCGCATCCCGAGGTGGCGATCTTCACCGCGGTGATCGACGAGAAGCTCAACGACACAGGATACATCGTGCCGGGTCTCGGCGACGCCGGCGACCGGCTGTACGGCACCAAATAGCCCGCCGGCCGTTGCTACGGCATCAGCTCAAGGAGCTCCGCATGGCCGCTGACCCCTCCGTGCCAGAGGTCGAAGCGATCGAGCTTCCTCCGGTCGGGACGCTGCCTGGCAAGCGGCTTCTGCCGCTCCTGGTCTATCGCCAGGTGTTGCCCCTCGGCGGTGATACGGCCAGTGCCTGTGAAACACTGTTTGCCCGCCACGGCTGGACCGGAGGCTGGCGCAACGGAATCTTCGGTTACGATCATTTCCACGCCACGACCCACGAGGTTCTGGGAATCGCGCGCGGGCAGGTGCGTGTGCGCTTCGGGGGCAATGGCGGCATTGAGGCGGAGGTGTCGGCGGGCGACGTCGTGGTTGTCCCTGCGGGAGTTGCGCATCGTAATCTTGGCGCGAGCCGCGATCTTCTGGTCGTGGGGGCCTATCCGGACGGCCGTGACCCCGATCGCAATACCGGTACGCCTGGCCAGAACCCGCACACAGTCGCGGCGATCATGCGTGTCCCGGTGCCGCCGGCCGACCCCGTCTTCGGCCGCCAGGGGCCGCTGCGCCAGCACTGGCACGATCCGAAATAGAGGCGCTCCGCTTCTGGCCAGCGGGTGCCGGAATATGCTCAAATGCACGCATATTCACCCGCTCACGGAGCATTCGCATGTCAATGTGTTCCCGGTTCTCTCGCGGATTCGCGGTTGCGCTCGCCCTCATCGTTGCCGTTTCGACATCGGCATTTGCGCAGAAGGCGACGGTCACCCTCCTGCATATCAACGACGTCTACGAACTCAGCTCCAAGCAGGGGAAGGGCGGCTTTGCCCCCCTGATGACCCTGCTCAAGCAGGAACGGGCGAAGGCTTCGAACGGCACGGTCATCACCACCCTGGGCGGCGACCTCATTGCCTCGTCGATGATGTCCGGCATCACCAAGGGCACGCAGATGATCGAGCTGACCAATGCCATCGGCATGGACGTCGCGGTCGTCGGCAATCACGAGCTCGATTTCGGCCCGGAAATCTTCAAGCAGCGCGTGGCGGAATCGCGCTTCCCATGGCTGGGCACCAACGTCCTCGGCACGGACGGCAAGATCTACGGCCAGCTCCTCGGCACCCTGACCCGCAAGGCCGGGGAGCTGACCATCGGCTTCTTCGGGGTGCTCACGCCGGATACCGAGATTCTCTCGGCGCCGGGGCTAGGCATGAAGTTCGCGCCGGTGATCGAGACGGCCCGCGCCGCGGTCAAGCAACTGCGCGATGGCGGCGCCGATTTCGTCGTCGCCATGACCCATATGAACCTCGCCGAGGACCGCGAGCTGGTGCGCGAGGTCAAGGGCATCGATCTCGTTCTGGGTGGCCATGACCACGACCCGATGCAGCTCTATGAGGGCGGCGCGCTGATCTTGAAGGCGGGCTACGACGCCCACTATCTGGGGATCGCGACGTTCGAGATCGAGAAGACGCAAGGCCAGCGCGGGCCGCAGGTCCGCGTATTGCCGCGCGAATGGCGCCTGGTCTCGACCGCCGGCGTGGCGCCGGACCCGCAGATCGCCGCCCTGGTGAAGGCGCACGAGGACAAGCTCGACGCTGCCCTGCTGGTGCCGGTCGGCAAGACCGCCGTGGAGCTCGACTCTCGGCGCGCTTCCGTACGCCGTCAGGAGACGGCAATCGGCAACATGATGTCCGACGCCATCCGCGAGTGGGCCAAGGCCGATGCGGCAATCACCAACGGCGGCGGCATCCGGGGCGATCGCACCTACGAGGCCGGCACGACACTGACCCGCAAGGATGTCCTGACGGAGCTGCCCTTTGGCAACCTGACCATGCTTGTGGAAATTTCGGGAGCCGATCTGCGTGCGGCGCTTGAGGAAGGGTTGAGCCAGGTCGAGGATCTGGCCGGGCGCTTTCCGCACCTCTCCGGCATGAAGCTGGTCTTCGACGCCCGCCGCCCGAAGATGAACCGCATCATCTCGATCGAGATCGGGGGCAAGCCTCTCGATCCGCAGGCGACCTACAAGCTGGCCATAAACGAGTACATTGCCGCGGGTGGTGACGGGTATCTTTCGCTGAAGAAAGGCAAGCAGATCATTGACGCCAACGCCGCGCCCTTGATGGCTACCGTGGTGATGGACTACATCACTGCCAAGGGCTCCATTAGTCCGGCCGTCGAGGGCCGGATCATCGAGCAGAAATAACCGGCGTGCTCAGCCCAGCTCGAAGCTCGTAATGCCGAAGACGCCGCGGCGGTTGATGATCGGCGCCGGCCCGGAATACATGCGTGCCGTCTCGAAGACCGGCTTGAGGTCGAGATTGTCGGCCAGCCGCTGGGCGGTGATGTTCGGCTCGGGCGTGTCGAGGTAGAGCATCGCACCGGCCGCCTGCTCGGCGAGCTTGATCAGCAGGGCGTTGGCGGCGGATTCGTCGTCGGCGAAGAGCGGGCCGATCTTGTAGCCCTCGCGGCAGGGCCGGATCACGCCATAACCGGCCAGCCGCCCGTCGCGCTGCAGGCCGACCGCCGATGTCCCGGGCCGTGTCGTCCACAGGCGCAGGAAGGCCGGCCGCGGCGCCGGAAAATGCTTGCGGTCATAGGCGTCGAGGGCGGCAGCGGAGATCTCGCTGAGCGGCAGGATGGCGCCGGCATGCCGGTCCGGCCGTGGCAGGGTGCCGCTCACCCGGCCGCCGTAGCGGATGTTGTTCCAGGCCAGGGTGAAACCGGATTTCTGGTAGTTCGCCTGCTGCGCAACCACGCCGTCGAGGCCGATGACGCAGCCATTGGCTCGCTTGAGGGCGGCCTGCCAGGTCTTGAAACCGTAGCCGCGACCGCGGAACTCCTTCTTGACGATATAGAAGCCGAGGAAAGCGAAATCGCCGGGATAGGTGACGATCGAGATGCAGCTCACCGGCTCGCCGTTGCGCTCGCCCACCAGGAATCCGTCGGGATCGGGGGCGAGGAAGCAGGGGGCGTCGTGGATACCGGGGTTCCAGCCTTCGGCCGCCGCCCAGTCGATAGCCAGCGCCAGATCGTCCGGCCCCATGGTGCGCAGGCTGAGATCTTCCGGCGCTGTCATCAATCCCCCTGTTTGCCCGTCTTGCGCGGCTTGAGCCCGAAGGCCTCCGCGATCAGCTCGTACGACCGTACCCGGGCGCTAAAATCGTAGCAAATCGAGACGATGACAAGCTCGTCGACGCCGTAGAGCTCGGCCAGTTCGAGGAGACGGGCTTTGACGGTCGGCGGATCGCCGATCACCTGGCGGCGGCGGTTGAAGGCCACCCGGCGCCGTTCCGCCTCGCTATAGGGATAGGCCAGCGCCTCCTCGACGCGCGGGATGGGCGATATCTCGCCCAGGTCGAGCCGCAGGCGCCAGAGGTCGCGGCTGGCGGCGAGGCGCTGCGCCTCCTCGTCGGTCTCGGCGCAGAGCACGAAGACGCCGATGCTGCCTACCGGCTGCGCCAGTCCGGGCGAGGGCCGGAAGGTCTCGCGATAGGCGGCCATGACCTCCGGTCCGCCGCGGTCGTTGATGAAATGGGCGAAGGAGAAGGCGCAGCCGAAATGCGCGGCGTAGGCCGCACTCTGGTCGCTCGAGCCGAGCAGCCAGAGATCCGGCCTGGAATCGCCTGATGGCATGGCGCGGATGCCGGCGAAGGGGTGCCCCGAGGCGGGGCCGTCGCCGAGGTAGGTGATCAGGTCGGAGATCTGCTGCGGGAAATATTCGATGCCCAGCGCTCCCGGCCCGTGCTGCAGGGCGGCTGCGGTGCGCTGGTCGCTTCCTGGGGCCCGGCCGATGCCGAGATCGATGCGGCCGGGATAGAGTGCCTCGAGCACCCGGAAATTCTCGGCCACCTTGAGGGCGCTGTAGTGGCTGAGCATCACGCCCCCGGACCCGATGCGCATCTCCTTCGTCTCGGCGGCGACACGGGCGATCAGCACCTCGGGCGCGGTCCCCGCCAGCCCGGCCGAGCTGTGGTGCTCGGCCAGCCAGTCGCGGTGATAGCCCATTTGCTCGGTGGCCTTGGCCAGTTCGACGGTCTCGCGGATGGCCTGGGCCGGGGTGCCGCCGTCCCGGATCGGCGACTGGTCGAGGACACTCAGGATGGTCATGTCGGCCTCGTCCGGGCCGGAGGGCGGCCGCCTGCTAATGTTTCGTTAACCATGTTAAGCGCTTTGTTAATGATTCGGACGGTATATTAGCTAAATCCCTGCAAATCGAGGCGAGTCTGCCTTTGACACTGCCTGCCGTATTCTGGATTACCGGCCTCGCCGGCGCCGGCAAGACCACCATAGGCCGGGCGCTCTGGCAGCGGTTGCGGGAAGACGGCCACAACGCCGTCTTCCTGGATGGCGACGTCATGCGTGCGGCGGTGGCCGACGACCTCGGGCACGACCGCGAGGATCGTCTGAAGGTCGGCCTGCGCCATGCGCGCACCTGCAAGCTGCTGGTCGAGCAGGGGGTGACGGTCGTCTGCTCGACCATCTCGCTGTTCCATGAGGTGCAGGGCTGGAACCGGGCCAACATTCCCGGCTATCGCGAGATCTATCTCCAGGTGCCGATGAGCGAGCTCGAGCGGCGCGACCCGAAGGGACTGTACGCGCGCGCCCGCCGCGGCGAAGCGACGAATGTCGTCGGCGTTGATGTGGAGCCCGAGCTTCCGCAGGCTCCGGACCTGCTGATCGACAATCACGGCAGCACGTCGACGGCGGTGGCCGTGGATCTCATCTGGCGCCGCCTGGTCGACGGATCGTCTCCTGCGGCAGGAACGCGCAAACCCGGTTCGGTCGCACTCGGCACCAAATCCGAGACTCTGGAGCGGCTCGCCGGGCGTCTGCGTCACGGCCAGATACTGCCCCAGGTGCGGTTGACGGTCGGCGAGTGGCGCCAGGATTCTGCCGCGGTCACCGCCCGGGTCGCAGCACAGCCCTGGGGCACGGGATCATTGATCGCGCGCAGCAGTGCGCGCTCCGAGGACAGCGCCTCGGAATCGCAGGCCGGCAAGTATCTCTCGGTGCCCAATGTCGCCGGGGCGGCGATGCTGCGGCCGGCCATCGAGCGGGTCATCGAATCCTTCGGATCGGCGAGCGCGGACGATCAGGTCTTCGTTCAGCCGATGTTGAGCGATGTGCTGATCTCCGGCGTCGCGTTCACGCGGGACCCCAATGGCGGCGGGCCTTACCTGGTCATCAACTACGACGACGCGACGGGCCGCACCGACACCGTAACCTCGGGTTCGGGGGCTTCGCTGAAGACGTTCTACGGTTCCAAGCATCGCCGTGTCGGCGTGCCCGCTCCGCTGGCGCGCGTCGTCCATCTGCTCGACGAGCTGGAGAGCGTGACCGGGCTCGATGCGCTCGATGTCGAGTTCGCCGGGACGCGGGACGGCAAGCTCTATCTCCTCCAGGTACGCCCGCTGGTCATGCCGCGCGAGACCGAGACGGTGAGGGGCGAAATTCACGACGCGGCGCTCGGCGATATCGCGACCAAGATCGAGCTCATGCGGCGCCCGCATCCCTTCCTGCACGGCAACCGCACCGTATTCGGCGTCATGCCGGACTGGAACCCGGCGGAGATCGTCGGCCTGCGTCCGCGGCCGCTGGCGCTCTCGCTCTACCGCGATCTCATCACCGATTCGATCTGGGCTTACCAGCGCGACAATTACGGCTACAAGAACCTGCGCAGCTTCCCGCTGCTCGTCAGTTTTCACGGGCTGCCTTATATCGACGTGCGGGTGAGCTTCAACTCCTTCGTGCCGGGCGACCTCGAGCCCGAGCTCGCCGAGCGCCTGGTCAACCACTACATCGATCGCCTGCTGATCCGGCCGAGCCTTCACGACAAGGTCGAGTTCGAGATCATCTTCTCCTGCTACACGCTCGACCTGCCGGAACGCCTGAAGGTCCTGCGCAAGCGTGGCTTCTCCGAGCAGGACCTGGAGAGGTTCTCGGAATCGCTGCGCACGCTCACCAACCGCATCATCCACGGCAAGACCGGGCTGTGGCGCAAGGATCGCGAGAAGGTCGACGTGCTGGCCCAGCGCCTGCCGACGATCCGCGACGCCGGCATCGACAAGGTCAGCCGGATCTACTGGCTGATCGAGGATTGCAAGCGCTACGGCACGTTGCCCTTCGCCGGCCTGGCGCGCGCTGGTTTCATCGCCGTCCAGCTGCTGCGCTCGCTGGTCACCACCGGAGTCATCGACGAGGCCGGCTATACGGCCTTCATCGCCAATCTCGACACGGTCGGCTCGCGCATCGGGCACGATTTTGCCCGCCTGGGCCGCGACGAGTTCCTCGCCCGCTACGGGCACCTGCGCCCGGGTACCTACGACATCCTGTCGCCGCGTTATGACGAGGAGCCGGACCACTATTTCGACTGGTCGGCGCCCAAGCCCAAGGACGAGCCGCCGCCGCGCTTCGCCCTCTCGGTCGATCAGCTGCGGCGTATCGAGAAACTGCTCAAGGAGCACAAGCTCGAGCACGACGTGCTCGGCCTGATGGAGTTCATCCAGGCCGGTATCGAGGGCCGCGAGCTGGCCAAGTTCGTCTTCACCCGCAATCTCAGCGACGCCCTGTCGCTGATCAAGCGTCTGGGCGCCGACTACGGCTTCAGCGCCGAGGACTGCGCCTATCTCGACGTCTCGGTGATCCGGCAGCTCTACGGCGAGAGCGGTTCCGTCGCCAACCGGCTGAAGGACTCGATCCGCGAAGGGCGGGAGCGGCATCGGCTGACACGCGGTCTTGTCCTGCCGCCGCTGATCACCCAGCCGGAGGAAGTCTGGGGCTTCCATCTGCCGACCACGCAGCCCAACTACGTCACCCAGAAATCCGTCACCGGTGCCGTGGCGACGACAGAGGCTCCGCCCGACAAGCTCGCCGGCGCGATCCTGTTCATTCCCAGCGCCGATCCCGGTTTCGACTGGATCTTTACCCGCGGCATCGCCGGCTTTGTCACCCAGTTCGGCGGCGTGAATTCGCACATGGCTATCCGGGCCGGAGAACTCGGTATCCCGGCCGTCATCGGTGCGGGCGAAGCGCTGTACCGGACCTGGCAGTCCTCGAAGAAGATCTGCCTCGACTGTGCCAACCGCCAGGTCCAGATCGTCACATGAAGCTGGTCGCCGTCACCCAGCGGGTCGTCGTGGCCCCGCCGCACGGCGAGCGGCGCGATTGCCTGGATCAGCGCTGGATCGGTTTTCTCGCAGCCTGCGGTTTCACGGCGGTACCGGTGCCCAATGACGAAGCTGCCGCGCGGAGGCTGTTTGCCGAGCTCGATTTCGCTGGAGTGGTGCTGACCGGGGGGAACGATCTGGTCGCTTGCGGCGGTGATGCACCCGAGCGTGACGCTGCGGAGAACGCGCTGATCGATTGCGCCGAGGCTGCGGATCGCCCGGTTCTGGGGGTGTGCCGTGGCATGCAGGTGATCCAGCACCGTTTCAGTGTTCCGCTCCGCCGTGTCAGCGGGCACGTGGCGCCGCGCCAGCGTATCGCCATCGATGGTGTACCGACGGAGGTCAACAGCTTCCACAATGTCGGCACCACGGAGAATCGTCCGCCGCTGACGGTCTGGGCGAAGGCGGAGGATGGCGTGATCAAGGCCGTCAGGCATCCCACGCGGAAGTTGCTCGGCATCATGTGGCATCCGGAGCGGATCGAGCCGTTTGCCCCCCGCGACGTGGAGCTGTTTCGGTCTTTCTTCGGCGTGACGCAGAGTGTAGGAGAGAAGAGTGACGCAGTCGCAGGTTAAAGCAGGCGATTTCTCGGCTCTCGCCGACGACTATTCCAAGTATCGGCCGGCGTATTGCGAGTCCGTGCTCACGGCGCTTCTGGCGCTGGTCGGCCGGTCCGGCGCCGACCTGGATATCGTCGATGTCGGTGCCGGCACCGGGATCTGGACCCGGATGATGGCGGGGCGTCGCCCGCGCTCGATCACCGCGGTCGAGCCGAATGCCGCGATGCGCGAGGCGGGTGTTGCCGATTCACAGCGTCTGCCCATCATCTGGCGGGAAGGCAACGGCGAGGCGACCGGCCTGGCCGACGCGAGCGCCGACCTGCTGACCATGGCCTCCTCCTTCCATTGGGTCGATTTCGATCGCGGTGTGCGCGAGTTCGCGCGTGTCCTGCGACCGGGTGGCCGCTTCGCCGCCCTGTGGAATCCGCGCCATATCGAGTCGAGCCCGCTGCTGATGGAAATCGAGGCGCAGCTGACGGCCCTGAAGCCCGACCTGAAACGGGTTTCCTCAGGACGGTCCGGGGTCACCGAGGGCCTGACCGAGCGGCTCTGGGCCAGCGGCCTTTTCGATGACGTGGTCTACCTCGAGGGGCGGCACACGGCGCGCCTCGCGCCGGCGCAGTACATCGGGGCCTGGCGGTCGGTAAACGACATCCAGGCGCAGCTGGGGCCGGCGAAATTCGCCGCGTTCCTGGACTTCGTGGAACGCAAGGTCGGCCATCTGCCCGCCGTCGAAAGCGTCTATGCGACCCGGATGTGGACGGCGCGGCGCAAGGGTTAGGGGCGCCAAGCGCGACAACCATGGCGACCGACCCGGGATTCTCGACTCTCTTCATCGGGCCGAACCATTCGGCCTCGTTGAGCATAACGGAAGCGTTCCTCGACGCCCTGGGCAAGGAACGCAGCTATGATGTCGCGGCGTTTAGCCGCTACAAGGCCAACGAGCTGCCTACTCCCGCGGAGCACCTGCAGCAGGAATGCGAGCGGATTATGGCTTTGCCGCAATTTCCGGTGTTCATCAATTCGCACCACCCGTTGCCGCTTCATGTGCTCATGAAGGGCCGTGACATCCGCTACATCACCATCCTGCGCAACCCGACACGACGCTTCATCTCGTACTACCACTGGGCGCATCTGCATAAGGATCTGGACTACCACTGGGTCGCGCCGGCGATCCGCGCGGGCGCGACGCTCGAGCAATATGTCGACTACGTGGGCGCCACCGGCCATTTCCCTGGCGGCCTGTCGCCGTGCGAGTATTTCACCCGCAACTGGGTGGCGCTCGGCCTCGTCCCGGATGAGCTCAAAACCCATCTCGTCGGCACGGCGCGCTATGTCCTGGAGACGTACTTCACGGTCGTCGGCATCGCCGAGATGTTCGATGAGTCGCTGTATGTCTATTCTCGTGCGATGGGGCTGGCGGAGCCGCCGCGCTGGAAGCACCGCGGCAAATCGGGCGCCGGCAGCCTGAACACCATTCCCGAAGGAGTCCGGGCAAAGATCCGCAAGCTGGTCGAGCCCGAGATGGCGGTCTACATGCATTTTGCCCAGCAGTTCTTCCAGCGCCACCGCAAGGAGATCGAGGAGTTCAAGGCGCTCGGCATCTCCCTGCGGGCCGAAGGCGATACCGACACCATCACGCCGTTCCGCAAGTAACGCGGGCATCCGTACATGAAGGCCATCATTCTCGCCGCCGGCCGTGGAAGCCGGATGAAGGAGCTGACCGAGGACCGGCCGAAATGCCTCGTCCCGCTGGCTGGAAAGCCGCTGCTCGACTACCAGGTGGCCGCGCTGCGCGGGGCGGGGCTCGACCCGCTGGGCGTCGTCTGCGGCTGGCGCCGGGAGAAGCTGGAAGGGCGCGGCCTCACCTGCTTCGACAACCCGCGCTGGGCCGAGACGAACATGGTCGCTTCCCTCGCCTGTGCGGGCGAATGGCTGCGGCAAGGCCCGTGCATCGTCAGCTACTCGGACATTTTCTATCTTGCACCCGCCGTGGCGGCCCTGGCGGCGGCGCCCGGGGATGTGGCGATCACCTTTGACCCGGCCTGGCTTGGGCTGTGGGCCAAGCGCTTCGCCGACCCGCTGGCCGATGCCGAGACCTTCCGGCGCGATCCGGAAGGCCGGGTGATCGAGATTGGCCGCCGGGCGGCAAGCACGTCGGAGATCGAAGGCCAGTACATGGGGCTCCTGAAGTTCACGCCGGCCGGCTGGAGCGCCGCCGAGCTTGCGTGGCAGCAGCTGGAGCCGGCGCGGCGCGACAAGCTCGATATGACGTCGCTGCTGCGGCTCCTGATCGAGAGCGGTACATCAGTCTACGGCGTGCCGACGCCGGGACCGTGGGGCGAGGCCGACAGCGCCGAGGATCTCGCGCTCTATGAGCGCATGATCGTGCGCGGCGAGCTGCGTCTCTGACCTAGTCGGGCTGCTCGTGTCTACGACGAGCCCGATATTCGCTTTACGATTAGCTCCAGTGGCGAGGCGGGAGGGGACCCGTCGTCACCCTCCGGCCCTTTAGAGGCCGGTCGGAACAACGACTGCAAAACGATGCTGATATTCTCAGCCTTCGCTCCGCCCTCTTTCACCAAGGCCACAAAAGTCTTAATCATAACGGCACGTTCTGCTGCGTCTTCTCCCAAATTAATCTGGGACAAGTAGAGTCGTGAAAGTACACGGCCTATCCATACCGTGCCGAGAAGCAATACACCGAGAAGCATCGGCACCCACAAAGGCGCTTCGATTGCCTTTGTCGTGCCGGCCATGAAGTACACCACAGCAAGCGCCGCAACGAGGGCAGCTCCAACTACCTTCCCAAATGTCTTGATGGTCTGAAGATATTTTTCGGCAGTTTTATCGTGATCGACCTTTTTCTGTGTCCAATACGCGAACGCAGCTTCCGTTTTAACTTGCGCCTCGAACGCGCCGACTAGGCTTTCACCTTTCGCCTTTACGGCTTCCAGTTCCTTCGCTACGCGCTGCCCAAGCGCCGACAAGCCTGCTTCGGCCTCTGCTAGGCCGAGGTGAAGTTTCGCAATACCATCTGCTGCCTTGCCTTTTGCCTCTCCTATCTCGCTCCGAAATGTAGAAATCTCCTCCCTGGCCTGCGCAAATAGCGTCTGTGCAGATGAAAGGGCTGCAGAAAATTTTGAGGTATCAATCTTGGGGGAGGGCTCACCAAAATCCAGATGTGCTGCGACAGCGACGGCTCCTGCGAGGGAGCGAGGAAACTGACTTCTGCCGTTAGATAGCGGCAGGAATATGGGTTCAATTTTTGCTAGTAGTAGTAACGCATAAAACGCGGACTTTGCGTCGACTTTCCCCAGCTTTTGAACCGTCTCCCATGCTGCACTTTCAGGCGCGATGACTTGACGCGCGTTCAGCATTTTTTCGGCATCTTGTTCTGCGAGCGACCGATTCCGCTTGATGTTTTCAGGTGAGACTGTGCGTCGCAATTCATTCAAATGATGCTGCAGAAACTGCTGTGCAGCCTGCTTTGTTTGGTTTGTTAGCGTATCCCCGTCATTCGGTAACGTAAGATAATTCTTATAGAATTTTTCGATCTCTTCGCACCACTTTGCGAGCTGCTCTTCGCTGGCAAATATTTGCGTCTGTTCTTCGCGTTCATTCACATCGAACGTGACTCGGAAATATCCGCCGCTTGAGCCTGACCGCATAGTCCCCCCAAACAGCTATTGGCTGTATCGCGCTACATTCTACCCGGTCTAAGAGCGCAAGCCTATTCTATGCCCGTCAGTCCGGCTGCTCGCGGGTCTTGAGGAAGCGGATCTTCGGCCAGTTCTCCTGGGTGTAGTTGAGCTCCCAGTTGTTGCGCGCCAGGAAGACCGGTGCGCCGTCGCGATCCTCGGCTAGCGAACCGATATTGGCTTCGGTGAAGCGCTTGAGCTCGGCCGGGTCGTCACAGGCGACCCAGCGTGCGTATTCGAAGGGCGCCTGCTCGAAACCGGCCTTGACGTCGTATTCGTTGGCGATACGCGAGGACAGGACCTCGAGCTGCAGCTCGCCGACCACGCCGACGATCCACTGCGAGCCGATTGCCGGCTTGAAGAGCTGCGACACGCCTTCCTCGGCCAGGTCCTCGAGGCCCTTGCGCAGATGCTTCACCCGCATCGGGTCGTCGAGCCGCACGCGGCGCAGGATCTCGGGCGCGAAGCTCGGGATGCCGGTCACCCGCAGGTGCTCGCCCTCGGTCAGCGTGTCGCCG
>SXGR01270516.1_pt1 | contig 13169 bp, 15 predicted proteins | sample 3174711 | NCBI WGS metagenome assembly SXGR01 (sample SAMN11356860, study PRJNA531348) | freshwater metagenome | isolation source: freshwater sample F1-60 | place: China: Fuxian Lake, Yuxi | collected 2017-12-25
CGATCAGCAACACGGCCTTGATGCCGGTATCTCGCAGTCCTTGGCTTTCACCAGATCGCCGGTCATGCGGGTGAATTCCAGCAAACCGGGCATTTTCATTTGTGTCAGCGGGCCGATAATTTCGTGCACGTCGCCGCCGGAGCAGAAATTACCCCCCGCGCCGGTAACGACCACGGTCTTCACGTCATCGACGTAATTCAGCGCACGAAAGGTGTCGCGCAGCTCAGCATACGATTCAAACGTAAGCGGGTTTTTGCGCTCCGGGCGATTGAGTGTGACGGTGGCAACTTTGCCCTGCACTTCCCACTTGAAGTGTTGGGGTTTGAAATCGGCAGCTTTAGGCATTTCAAAAAATCCTTTAAAAACAATTACTTAAATAAACATATCGTCTAACACAGATTTCCCGGCCTAAAGCCGATAGCCGATGAACCATCGGCCTGTATCTGCGCTACTCCGCGTCATAGTTTTTGAGGCTGGGTTAATCCTGCATCGTCAACCCGCCACTCACGGAGAGCACCTGCCCGGTGAGGTACGACGCGCGCCCGCTGGCGAAGAAGATGATCGCATCGGCCACCTCCGCCGGCTTGGCAAAACGGCGGAACGGGATCGCGCGGATCAGCGCCTCGCGCTGCTTCTCCGGTGTGGACATGAGCAGCGGCGTGTCGGTTGGCCCTGGGCACACGCAGTTGATGTTGAGTTTGTAGCGCGCTGTTTCACGTGCCAGCGATTTGGTGAAGGCGATAATGCCTCCCTTGGTGCCGGCGTACACCGCTTCGCCGCCGCTGCCCGCGCGCCCGGCATCGCTGGCGACGTTCACCACCTTGCCCTCGCCGCGCGAGATCAGTTTCGGCAAAAAGGCATGCACCACGCGCAACGTGCCGGTGTAGTTCAGATCGATCAGCTTGTCCCACAAATCGGGCGTGGTGTTGACGAAGTGCTCGACCTTGCTCCACCCGGCGACGTTGACCACGGCGTCGATGTGATCGGCCTCGGCGTACGCCCTGTCACGGAATTTATTGACTGAATCGGGGTTGGTCACGTCGAGCGGCACGAACACCGCTTTGTTTGCCGCCGCCGCTTTTTCACCTGCAGCCACGTTAATGTCGCCGAAAATGACTTTTGCACCCAGTGCGGTAAAGCCTTCGACCGCAGCCAAGCCGATACCCGATGCGCCGCCGGTCAAGGCGATGGTTTTTCCCTGAAAGTTCATGATGTTGAGTTGAAGTGAGCTGGTGGAGGAAGCAGAATTTTACTCCCGCTGCCGCTGGTACCCTAGCGCCACTACCAGCATGTGATAAGGTTTGCGCACGGTGAATCATGACGACAATACAAAATCAATTCCTTGAGTGGCCCTTCTTCGATGACGCCCATCGCGATTACGCGGCGCGTTTCGAAGCCTGGGTGGCGGCGCATCACGACCCGCTGGCGTGCGCAGGCCAAACAGAAACCGAAGCCGTCAGGGCGCAAGCCCGCCTGTTGGGCGCGGGCGGCTGGTTGCAGGCGCTGCTGCCCGCGAGTCTCGGTGGCTCACGTGAGAAAGTCGATGTGCGCACGCTGTGTCTGACTCGCGATATCCTCGCGCGCGTATCCGGTCTTGCCGACTGCACGTTCGCGATGCAGGGACTGGGCGCAGTGCCGATCGTGCTGTTCGGCACCCCGGCGCAGCAGCGGCAATATTTGCCGCGCATGGCGGATGGCACTTGCATCACCGGCTTTTGCCTGTCGGAGACCGAAGCCGGCTCTGATGTCTCCGCGTTGCAAACCGGTGCGAAGCGCGAGGGCGACCGCTACGTGCTGAACGGGCGTAAAACGTGGATATCGAACGCAGGCGTCGGGCACACCTTCGTGGTCTTCGCCCGCACCGGTGAAGCACCGGGTGCGAGGGGGTTGTCTGCCTTCGTGGTGGACGCCGATACCCCCGGATTTTCCGTGCCGCAATCCATCGAAGTCGTCGCGCCACACGTCATCGGCACCGTGGCGTTTGACGATTGCCGCGTGCCCGCGAGTTGCATGCTCGGCCAACCCGGTGAAGGCTTCAAGGTGGCGATGGCGACCCTTGACGTCATGCGCTCGACCGTTGGTGCGGCGGCGCTCGGCTTCGCGCGGCGTGCGCTGGCCGAAGCCACCGCTCACGTGCGCACGCGCAAGGTGTTTGGCCAGGCGCTGGCCCAGTTTCAGGCCACGCAAATGCGCATCGCCGACATGGCGCTCGACGTGGAAACTGCCGCGCTGCTGGTCTATCGCGCAGCGTGGACTAAAGATACCTTGCGTGACCGCGTCACCCTTGAAGCCTCGATGGCCAAGTTGCATGCCACCGAAGCCGCGCAACGCGTCATCGATTCGGCGGTACAGTTACTCGGTGGGCTGGGTGTCACCGCCGGCAGCACGGTGGAGCGGCTCTACCGCGAAATACGTCCGCTGCGGATTTATGAAGGCACCAGCGAGATCCAAAAACTGATTATTGGGGGGCAGGTGCTGGGAAAGTAACCCGGCGTTTGTGACCGGTGCGGACACTCAGGATTTATCGCCCACGCGCTTTAACCCTGCTTCTATGGCAGCTACCAGTGTCTTGAGCACCTTGATCCGCGCAAAGTACTTGTTGTTGGCCTCGACCAGTGTCCAGGGCGCCGCGGTGGTCGAGGTGCGATCCACCATGTCGGCGACGGCCGCTTCGTAGTCGTTCCACTTCTTGCGGTTGCGCCAGTCTTCGTCGATGATCTTGAAGCGTTTAAAGCTCACCTGCTCACGCTCCTTGAATCGTTTATGCTGTTCTTCCTTGCTTATGGCAAGCCAGAATTTCACCAGCACCACGTTGTGCGCCATCAATTGCTGCTCGAATTCGTTGATTTCGCCATAGGCGCGCATCCAGTCCACTTCGCTGCAGAATTTTTCCACACGCTCGACCAGCACCCGGCCGTACCAGGTACGGTCAAAAATGGTGAAAGTGCCGTGGCGCGGCACATGCCGCCAGAAGCGCCACAGATACGGCTGCGCGCGTTCTTCCTGGGTGGGCGCAGCGATGGAAACGTTTTTGTAGAAGCGGGCGTCGAGCGCCCCGGTCACACGACGGATCGCTCCGCCCTTGCCGGCGGCGTCGTTGCCCTCGAAGGCGGCGACAACCGACAGTGACTTGAAGCGCTTGTCGCGCGTGAGCAGATTCAGCCGCCCCTGCCATTTGTCGAGTTCGCGCACATACGTTTTGCGCGTCATCTCGTGGTCGAGTTTAAGGGTGTGCAGCACGTTCAGATCGGTCGCCGACGTGGATAAAGCGCGCACGCGCAGTGCAGCCTTGGCGGGCGTGGCCGATTTGGCGGGTTTGGCATCCAGCCGGGCGCGCAACGCGTCAAGCAAATGACGCCCGGCGGCAAGTGCACGATACTCGGGATCCGCGCCCGGCACCACGATCCATGGCGCTTCGCCGGTGGAGGTATCGCGCAAAAACGGCTCGCACACTTTGACGAACCGGTCGTATTGCTTGAAGTATTTCCATTCCAGATCCGTCACACGCCACGCGGTTTTGGGGTCTTTTTCCAGCGAGCGCAGGCGTTTTTTCTGCTGGTCTTTGGACAGATGAAACCACAATTTCACCAGCAGCACGCCTTCGTCGGCGAGCATTTTTTCCAGCCGCTGGATCTCACCGACATACTGCGCGAGCCCCTGTTTCGAGATATCGCCCTACACACGCAGCACCAGCGGCACGCTATGCCACGCGCCGAAGAAAATGCCGATCGACCCCTTGGGTGGCAGCGCGCGCCAGTACCGCCACATCAGCGGTCGCGCGCGCTCTTCGTCGTTAAGATCAGCAAATGCGTGCGTGTGGATGTGGCGCGGATCCATCCACTCATTGAGCAGGTTGACCGTTTCGCCCTTGCCCGCGCCTTCGACCCCGGCGAGAAGAATAACTACTGGAAAGCCGCCGTTCTCCTTCAGATCGTACTGCGCATTGAGCAGCGCCTCCCGCAGCTTGTGCTCCTCGCGCGCGTAGGTTTCCTTGTCTACGCGATGGTCGAGATTGGCGGAGTCGAACATGGTCATCCTTTCAGGCGTCTTGAAGTAAAGGGTGCAACGGGGGCGTCAGAGGTGTCAGACGGCTCTGCGGTTTGACCAGCAACATCTGCGCATCGCCAATCACACGCTCAAGGAAGCCGGCCTCGCAATAGCACAGATAAAATTCCCACATACGGATGAACGCTTCAGGGTAGCCGAGTGCGCGCACGCGATCCAGCTTTGCGCTGAAATTGTCAAACCAGCGGCGCAGTGTGGTGGCGTAATGCGGGCCGATGTCTTCCAGATGCGTGAGCCGCAGGTCGGTCGCGCGTGCCAGCGACGCGCTGATGGCGGTAACAGACGGAATGCAACTGCCGGGTAAAATATAGCGCTGGATAAAATCAACGCTGTTCTTCGCCGCCTCGTAGCGTTGATCGGCGATGGTGATTGCCTGCAGCAGCATCGCGCCGTCGGGCTTCAGCAAGCGGCTGCACTGGCCGAAGTAAGTGTCGTAGTACTGATACCCCACCGCCTCGATCATTTCTATCGATACCAGTTTGTCGTATTGACCCGTCAAGTCACGGTAATCCGTCAGCAGCAGTTCAATCTGCGATGACAGCCCGGCACTTTTAATGCGTTCGTGCGCCAGCGCATGCTGCGAGGGCGAGATCGTGGTGGTGGTGACATGGCAGCCGAAATGCCTCGCGGCATGCATTGCGAAGCCGCCCCAGCCGGTGCCGATTTCGATCACGCGGTCACCGGGTTGGAGAGCGAGCTTGCGACAAATGCGGTCTAGCTTCGCCGTGGAGGCCTCTTCCAGCGTCATGCCCGCGTGTTCAAACACCGCAGCCGAATACATCATCGTCGGGTCGAGAAACAACTGAAAGAAATCGTTGCCCAGATCATAATGCGCCCGGATGTTGCGGCTGCTGCCGCTACGCGTATTGCGCGCCGTCCAGTGCAGTATTTTTTGCAGCGGCGCGGCAAAGCGTGCAAGGCCCGTCTCCATGCCGTCGAGCACGGCGCGGTTTTGCAGCAGGATGCGCATGGCCGCCGTAAGATCATCGACGCGCCAGTAGCCCTGCATATAAGCCTCGCCCGCGCCGATGGAGCCGCCGAACGCGATCTCGCTGTAAAAACGCGCATCGAGCACTTCTACCGTGGCACTTAAAGGGTTGCCATCCGTCGGCCGGCCGTAGACCTCTTCACGCGCGCCATCGCGCAACGTGAGTACGCCGTGCTGCAGCCCCGCCAGCCGCTGGCGCACGGCGTTTGCCGCAACGCCGTCCAGAAAATGCGGTTTGGGCGCGACGGGGCTGATGAGTGTGGGAACTTCTTTGGCAGCAGGACGCATCTAAGTATTTGTTTTTATTGATTATTTTTATATCTTGGGCGCGGTTGATTTCAGCTTTGCCGGGTGCGTGTGCACCGGCACACGCTTTAGCCACAATCTTAGCGCCTGCCAGTGTATTGCCGCGACCACCTGCGCGGTCATCATGGGAAAGCGCAGCAACACGCCCGCAAGCCGTGCGCCAGTGATAGGGGTGCGCCCAAGACGCAGCGTTGCATCGAAGATTTTCTGCGGGCGTTCATCCGCTGGTGACGTTGCGTGTTGCGCCAGCGCCATGTGCACATTCAGTGTCTCACCCGGCTGCGAAAAGCCCCACGTGTAATCCAGATTCATCGGCATGAACGGAGACACGTGAAACACTTTCGCGCTCTGGTAACGATGGTAACGCTGGTAACGGGGATGGCGCTGAGGGCGCGCTGAGTGCGCTTCACCATCGGGCCGGTTCAGCACATAACAATGCCGTTCGCCCCACGGCGTGTTGTTGACTTCAGCCACCACGCACTCGACGGTTTTGTCCGCCGCATCGAAACAGTAATAAAAACTCACCGGGTTAAAGCAGTGGCCGAAATAACGCAAATGCGTGAGCAGCCGTATCGGGCCCGCCGGGCGTGTGCCGGTTTCCTGCTGCACCAGATCACGCACGGCCTCGTCGAGCCGAACGGCGGGGTCGCCCAGATGATCGGCGCGGTCAAATCGCGCCAGCGCCCACTGCTGCGTTGACCACAGCCATCGCCCGCGAAACACCACGTCGAGTTCCGCTAGATCGAGATACACCATGAACAGCGGATAGCGAAAGGCATGCGCGTGCGGTGCAAAGCGCCGGTGCCTAAGCCACCCGCGATAGAGGGCGCTGTGCATGGGTGGCCTGCTCAAAATGTTTTAGCGCCGCAAGCGCGCTGACCACGCCGTCCTCATGAAATCCAAAACGCCAGTAAGCACCGCAAAAGTAGCTGCGGTTGATGCCGTTGATTTCGTGCTGGCGCTTTTGCGCCGCCACGCCTGCGGGCGTGTAAAGCGGATGATGATAAGTGACGCGCTTTAGAATTTTACCGGGCGCGATGTCCGCGGTACGGTTCAGCGTTACGCAAAAGGTGTGGTGCGACTTGAGCGTTTGCAGAATGTTCATGTTGTAGGTGAGCGTGGCGGCGTGTGCTGCCGTGTCGACCACATGATAATTCCACGCTGCCCAAGCGCGGCGCGCACGCGGCAGCAGCGCGGTGTCAGTGTGCAGCACGGCCTCGTTTTCCTGATACGCGATCGTGCCCAGCACGGCTTTTTCCAGCGGCGTCGCATCGGTCAGCATTGCCAGCGCCTGATCCGAATGGCAGGCAAAAAACGCCTGATCGAAACGCTCTGCCTCCAGGCCACGCGGTTTCACCACAACACCGTCCGGCAAGCGCCGCACGCTTTCAATCTGTGTGTTCAGGCGTATGCGATGACGGAATGGCGCCACCAGCTTCTCGACGTAACGCGCCGAACCGCCGCGTATGGCACGCCACTGTGGGCGCTCGTCCACCGACAACATGCCGTGGTTGTGAAAGAACTGCACAAAGTAGCGCGCTGGAAACGAAAACATGCGTGCCGGATCAGTCGACCAGATCGCCGCGCCCATGGGGATCAGATAATCATTCACAAACTGCGGCGAATACCGGCCTTCGGCCAGAAAGTCGCCCAGCGCGATTTCCTGTTCTTGTTTTAGCAGCGACGGCGCCTCGCGGTTAAAGCGCAGGATGTCGCGGATCATGCGGTGAAACGCGGGCCGCAACAAATTACGCCGCTGCGCGAACAGTGTGTTCAGCGTGGTACCGTTGTATTCGATACCGCTCATTTCATTACGCACGCTGAAGCTCATGGCCGAGGGTTGCGATTCGACGCCCAGCTCGTTCAGCAGCGCGATGAAATGGGGATAAGTCCAGTCGTTGTAGACGATGAAGCCGGTGTCGATTTCATGCTGCTCGCCGTCGAGATCGACGGTATGCGTATGCGTATGGCCACCAATGTGCGCGCCGGCTTCAAACACCGTGATGTCATGCGTGCGATGCAGGTGATGCGCAGCGACGTTGCCGGCGATGCCACTGCCGATGATGGCGATTTTCATCGCGTGCCGGATAGACGGCGGGCATGCAGTATCACTGCCGGCACTTCCTTTAGATCCCAGATGATGCCCAGCGCTGCCAGCACGCGCAGGCCGTAGTAAGTGAGATCAATTTCCCACCAGAAAAAGCCCTGCCTCGCCGAGCCGGGAAAATGGTGATGGTTGTTGTGCCAGCCCTCGCCAAAGGTCAGCAGCGCCAGCCATACGTTGTTGCGCGAATCATCGCGCGTGGCATAGCGGCGGCGCCCGAAGCGATGGGTGAGCGAGTTGATGGTAAACGTCGCGTGATACAACGCCACAGTGGAAATGCAAAAGCCCCACGCCACCATTTGCCAGCCACTGGTTTGCAGCGCGGGCGCAAACAACGCCAGCGCTTCGCCCGTGGCGTAGAGTGCCACCGCCAACAACAGCGGCACCAGCCCATCGTAGCGATCGAGAAAACGCAGTTCCGGGTATCGCAGCAAATGCGCGACGCGTTCGCGCCGGGTGGGGAAATTTTCGCGCGCCATGAACCAGCCCATGTGACTCCAGAAAAAGCCATGTTGATACGCAGAGTGCACGTCTTCCGGTTGGTCGGAATGCACATGATGATGGCGGTGCTGGGAGGCCCACCACAATGCGCCGCGCTGCACGCCGGTGGCGCCAATCAGCGCAAAAATGAACTGCGCCGCGCGTGAGGTGTGAAACGCGTTGTGTGAAAAATAGCGGTGATAAAACCCGGTGATGGCAAACATGCGCAGCACATATAGCCCGATGGCCACCGCCACTGCTGCTGTGCTCACACCCACCCAGATGACCGCCAGACATCCCAGGTGCATCGCCACAAAAGGCAGCATGCGCGGCCAGTCGATGCCGCGAGCGGGGGCATCGCCAGCATCGACCTTCACCGCCTCGTTATCAAACCACGTGAGCAGGCTGCGCCAGCGACCGTCGCGTACGGCTATTTTTTCCATAGCTGCGGCACTTTTTGCAGACGCGAGATATCGTAGCCCTGTTCGCCAACCAACGCCGCCATGCGCTGGTAGTCCGCCTGGGGAATGTCCGGCGTGCGCGCCATGATCCACACATAATCGCGCTGTTCGCGGCTGATGATGGTCTGGCTGTAGTCGGGCGTGAGATAGGTGATGCGGTAGTCGGTCTTGATCGGCCAGATGAATTGCATGCCCCACACCGCATTCGACTTCGTGTCGCGCACGAAACCCCGTGGCGAGTATTTTTTGGGCTTTCCGTCAAACGCGCCGTCGCGAAAGGTGAAGGTCACTGCGATGGTGCCGTCGGGATCGAGTTGGTACGATTCAACGGCGTTATGCGCGCCGGTTTCGATGAACGTGGGAATGTTGGCAATCACATACCAGTCGCCCATGAAGCGCGGCAAATCGACGTGCGCAACGGCGGGCAACGGTTTTTCCGGGCTGCTCTGACAAGCCGAAAATGAAAACAGATATGCGCTGGCAAAAACCGTAAGTATTTGTTTTATAACGATATTTTTCACTTGAGCAAATAGCGCAACTTACGTCCACTATCGAGCGTGGATTGCAACGCCAGCCATGTGTTGTCGGTGCCATACCATAGTTCAATGCTGTGCTTGCCGCCGGAAATGCGATAACGCTGTGCCGTGACCGCCGCGCCGCGCACGTTGATTTTATCTTCCCCCAGCGCAGAGATGTTCACCGTTTCGACCTTGCCCGTTTGCGAATTGAGCAAGCGTTTTTGCTTGAGCATTTCCGGGTTCCAGTAGGCGTAGGTCATCAGACAGCCGTCGACCGCGTCTCTCGCAGGGGCTGCGGCAACCGTGTTAACCGTCACGCGTTCACCCTGCTGCTCCGCGTTGACTTCGCTGCGATCGCCGTTGTCGTCGGTGCGTGCATTGAGCCGTGCGAGGCAGTTGCCGCGCCAGCGCTCGCTCGCATCGTGAACGTATTTATAGGCGTTGATGAACAGCAGCTTGACGTCGAAGCGAGCTTCGGACTTCAACTCACGCTCTCCATCGCTACCGCTGCGCAGGTTGAAATGATGATGCCCGATGGGCCGGTCATCGAGGAATACCTGAAAATTCCACTCGCGCGTCTGGGCCTGCGCCGCTGTGCACGCGAGTAGCAGCGTGCACGCCGCCAAGCTGTGTATCTTGCGCATCATGACTTTTTCGGCGGGCCGGGGAAAAACGCGTTAGTGCGCAGAATGTAATCACGATAGGCGGGCCTGCGCTCAGAGATATCTTTTTCCAGCAACGTGACACCGGAAACTTTCAGCAACAGTTGCGACATCAACAACGGCGACACGATGGCCCACCACGCGCCGGCCGACAGCGCCATCAGGAAAAAGCCCCACCACACGCAGAATTCTCCGAAGTAATTCGGGTGGCGCGTGTAATACCACAGGCCCTTGTCCATCACCTTGCCACGATTGTCCTGGTTACCCTTGAACGTCGCCAGTTGTGCGTCGCCCACGGTTTCAAAAATCAGGCCAAACAGCACGATCGACGCCCCCAGCGAATCGAGCCAAGTCCACGCGGATTTGCCCGCCACCGCACCGAGTAGCGCCATCGATACGATCCACGCCAGCACAGCCTGCATCTCGAACACCAGATAAAGGCTTTTGCGTTCGTAGTTGGGCTGATTACGCGCACGGATTTCGACGTAGCGCCGGTCTTCCGGCTCGCCCCAATTGCGCCAGGTGATGTAACCGGCAAGCCGCAGCGCCCACAACGCGCCCAGCAGCATCACCCAGAACGTGCGCGGCCCCGTTTCTGGCAGCACCAGCACATACACCGCGCCGCCCAGATAAATCAGCACCGACCAGACGCTGTCGACGATACTGGCATCGTGCTTGGCGAGGCTGACCAGCCATACGCAAAACGCCAGCGCCATCATTGCGCCAAGGCCGCAGAATGCTGCAAACAGCGCCGGATAGTTTGCGATGAAAGTATTCATGCCGCAGCGCCCTCGGCTGATTTCGGGGTGATGCCATCAAAACGTTCCGACAGCCACATCAGCGCGGGCATGATCACGCCCCAGCCTGCCGCCAGAACTATGATCGCGGCCATCGGATCGGTAAACGTTGCCGCACCCAGACGCCCGGCGCCCCAGTACGACAGCGGCCCGCACACCGCGCCCAGCACAAAGGCGATCAGCCAGCGTTGTTTCATCCAGCGCATGGAAATATTCAGTGTGGTGGCAAACAACGCCCACATCGCCAGTATCCAGTGTGGTGCCACGTTCGCGAGGAAAGTACCGGAGGGATAACGTATCCACCCCAGTGCCATCAGCGCGCTATCCCATAGCGCACCAATGACAAGCGCAATGGCAATAAGTTTTAACTCTTGCCGGGGCCGCGCCGCCCGCATCAAGTGAACTGCCACCACCACCAGGGCAATACCCGTGCCCACCCACGGCAAGTCACGAGCCGCACCCAGCACGCAGGCGAACCAGCCCACCTGAAACAGAACAATGTTGACGATCACGCGCGGCGCTCGAAGAGATAGTGGCTAACCCACCACTGTTGACCGTTTTCGTAGCCGAAGAGTTCAGCGCATGACATGAAAAATATCCGCCAGCGCTGCCACCACAGGTTGACCTGCTCGCGGCCATAGGTTTGTTCCAGCACCGGCAGCACCGCCGCTCGGCGTGCATCCATGTTGGCAAGCCACGCATTGGCCGTGCGTTCGTAATGTGTGCCTTCCCAGCGCCAGACTCGCGCCACGCGCAGATCGTCCTGACAACGCAGCGCCAAATCGTCACTGGGCATCATGCCGCCGGAAAAAAAGTAGCGGCTCATCCAGTCATCTTCACCACGTTCGACGAAGGCATAAGGCGTCAGGCGATGCACGAAAACGTGCATGAAAAAGAGCCCATCCACGTTCAGCCAGTCATGAACGCGGCGGAACAGCACCGGCCAATTGCGCATGTGCTCGAACATTTCCACCGATACCACGCGGTCGTAACGCGACGGGGCGGTAAAAGTGTTCACATCGGTGGTGATGATTCGTACGTTTTCCAGCTTGCGGAGCGTGGCTTGCGCCTCAATATAGGCACGCTGGTTGTGCGAGTTGGACACCGCCGTGATGCGGCTGCCAGGAAAATGCTCGGCCATCCACAACGTCAGCGAACCCCAGCCGCAGCCGAGCTCAAGGATATCCTGCCCATCCGCCAGCCCTGCGCGCGCGCAGGTGGCTTCCAGCGCTGCGGCTTCGGCAGCGTCCAGCGTGGCGACACCTTCGGGCCACCAGCACGAACTGTATTTGCGATGCCAGCCGAGCACCTCGCCAAAGAAAGCGGCCGGCACTTCGTAATGCTGCTCATTGGCTTTTTCGGGCACCAGTGCAATCGGCGCCGTGCGCAGATCAGTGAGAAACACTTCCTCCACATCCGCCGCTGCCGCGCAATCACCCGCCTGAATTTCCAACAGCCGTTCCTTGACCAGCCGCCGGATGCCGGCACGTATCAGCGCATCGGGCGCATAGCCCTGTTCCACCCAGTTGATGGCGAGGTTGGTCGCGGATTGCATGATGTTTGTTAGCGACGGGATTGTCGTTTGCTGAAAATTCTGTGCCGCGATTGTGTACCGGCGGCATCAGCCACGCAAGCAGACAAGTGTGATATTTTACCGTACCGCGTTAACACGGGGGCTACGATTTTGCGCCCATACGGGCAGAAATCACGTTGCGGATGAACGCCGCAACATCATCTAGCACCGGTCCGAATCCCCGCAATCCGCGCAACGGCGCGGCCAGCGCGCCCACTAACGGTGCATGACCAACACCGGGATAAACCATGACGCGCGCGTGCGCTCCCGCCTGTTGCAAGCGCGCTGCCAGTCGCCGGCTGTTGCCGGGATCGACTACATCGTCGTTTTCGCCGGTTGCCAGCAATGCAGGCGGCGCTTCTGAAGATGCGAAATATATGGGTTGAGTGGTGATGGCGGTATCCGGGAATCCAAACACCGCCTGGGTGATCTTGCCGGTGACCGGCAAGAAATCATAGGGTCCGGCAAGGCCGATCCAGCCGCGCAAACGTCCCGGCTCGGTGCCAGCGGCACGCAAATAGTGCGGGTTTAACGCCAACATCGCCGCGTTATAGGCGCCAGCGGAGTGCCCCATCAGGAATAGGCTGCGGCTATTGCCGTCGAAGCCCGTAATATGCTCTAAGACCCAGCGCACAGCCAATGCGCAATCCGCCAAAAAATCCGGGTAGCGCACTTCGGGATACAGGCGGTAATCGGGCAACACCGCCACGAAACCTTTTGAGGCAAGCGCTTCCCCGACGAAGCGGTAGTCACCGCGGTTGCCGCTATGCCAGTTGCCGCCATAGAAAAACACCACTACTGGCGCAGCCTCCAGCACGCCCGCGGGCCGGTAGACATCCAGTGCGTGCCGCGCTTGCGGGCCATAGCGGAGGTTCGCGTGCGGGATGTAGGTACTGGATGGCGTGAAGCCATTGACCAACGCCAGCGGCGAGCACCCCTGCAGAAAGCTGGCCCCACCCGTGAGTAGCACACACCGGCGTGTGTACCGGCGCACGGCCGCGCGGGCTAATAACTCGTCGGCCAATTCCGCAACAAATGTTCGCCTACACCGTTTTTGAGCCGCAGTCGATGCACCTCAAGGGTGCGTATCAAATATTCGCGGGTGTCGCGCGGGTCGATCACGTTTTGCGCCTCATACAATTCCGACAACCCCCACGCCGAGGTATCGCGCTCGACTTCGGCCTTGAGTTTTTTGAAACGCTCGGGGTCGTCTTC
>SXGR01009128.1_pt1 | contig 13168 bp, 9 predicted proteins | sample 3174711 | NCBI WGS metagenome assembly SXGR01 (sample SAMN11356860, study PRJNA531348) | freshwater metagenome | isolation source: freshwater sample F1-60 | place: China: Fuxian Lake, Yuxi | collected 2017-12-25
CTTTCCGGAGGTTTTACTCCTGAAAGGGTTAAGCTCTAATACGGTGGCCCCCTTTTCAACGCTCGCTTCAGCCCTTAACTGGTCCCCTTTTCAACGCTCGTTACCAGCCCACCTCCAGTGTCAGCTTTTAATTGCTTTGTTACGCCATTAAAAATAAAAACAACCGCACCAAGAACGCACATTTTAGAAACATTTGTAAAAATGGTCTTCAACATTCTAACCTTCTGGTCATATTGCCGACAATCCGGCACAATCCACGATCAACCCAACCTAGGGTTTTCAATCAGTGGCCGCTAATAGTGGGGGCCCTAGTATATTTCCGGTGATGACACCGTAAATTTTTCTTCGTTTTTAACATCAGTAAACAATTCATATTGAAAAACAAAATATCCAGGATCCCCTTTAACTAACAACTCTATTTCGATTTCCTTTTTACTTGCAGGAGGCAAAGTAACTGGAAGATCTTTTAATACTGTGCATTTACAGCTAACACTGCCGCCAATTAATCGGGCGCATTGATCCGAACGATTGATAACATTTATGCGAATTACCCTAAGATCTCCGGCTGAATTAGGGCCGAGGTCGACAAGAGTTGGAGTGATATAAACCTGACTCCCATTTAGAATGGCAACTAAATCATCTCCATTTTTCCCGTTTAATTGGAATGCAGAAAACAGAAATCCACCTGAAAATATCACCACGAATACGACTGTTTGTTTAGGATTTTGCAAAGCATATTGTGGTTTAGCAATACCAAGCAATGATAACGCAAAAACATCCAACAAAACTGTAAAAAACGGATTCATCTTTACAAATCCAAAACAACCACAATCGCTATATCCAGAAATGGAAATTTTAAAACTAAAAATCACGAAGACAAAAAACAATGAACATGACAAAACCCAAGAGAAAAAAGGCAACCAATTTAACAGGAGCAATGCCCCAACGATAAACTCAACATAAGTCGCCAAAACTTTTAATGACGGAGAATACAGGCCACTATTGCCACCATCTGACGCTTTTAGCAATGCCGCAACCAAAAGAAACATGCCGGGCAAAATCCTCCCAATCTTTTTGCAAACACCAATTAGTTGCCATGTAAACTCCAAGGGAGTGAACTGCCAGAATTTTGGGTTGGGACTGCCGCCCTCTTGGGCTTCAACTGAAGGTGAAATTGTCAATAGAACCCTTTCCCGAGTAGTTCTACTGCCAACCTTTAAGGGAAATCAAACAACGGTTGGCAATGATTAAGATCGAAAATGACGGGTTGATGCGCCAAATGCCACGGCTACTACCCTCTATACCAGATAAGTTAAAAAATCTAAATGGACAAAAACGGAAGCCCGGGCATTTATTAACGACCTCAACCTCCCGTCAAGCTATCCTGAATTCTTGTTTCTGTCAATTGAAGCTTTTGAATTTTTTGAATTCCACCAAGACAAACTGATGAACAACAAGGTGTCTTGAACATCCGGGTTGCCCGCCTGCGCCCTTATTTACCCCAATCGAAAGGATGTGTCCATACCTATGCTCCAAAGGAGGGGAATTTATTTACCCAAGTTTCGCAATGGGTACCTGGGGCGTTACCCCAAGCTAGATGGGTGTCACGCCTTTGGTGTTGAAATTAAGTGTGGTTGAGAACATCTCGGTGGCTGGGTCTTCGATCAGCAGGCGTGCACCAAGGCCTAATTGGGGGTCGTCCAACAGAAACCAGAGTAAAGTATGAGTATCCAACAGGATGCGCATCACTTGTATTCCCCAAAATCCTCCCAATGGTCATCGTCTTCCTGGAGAACGATGAGTTTTCCTTTGGCACTTCCCGCTTTGCGGGGGACAGGGAGAGCGGCTTTTTCACGAATGAGCCTTGCAACCGGTTTGTGATTCTGGGTGATGACTAGCTCTTGGCCCCATCCCAGGTGGGCGACCAGTTCAGTTCATAAGGCTTGGGCCTCTTCTATCGTGATTGTAGTAGACACCGCCGTTCGCCTTTCGGTCCCCCCCCGTGGCTATTTATACCGTTCCACCATCATTTCAAATTTGCCGGGCATTGTTGTGCTCGGCTGGCGCGACTCTCCTTCTCTCATTCCCCTGTTTGCCAACAAACCCCCTTTGTTTGGGTCTTTTTCGGTGGCAAAGGCTTATTGTTTCGGGGAGTTTGCGCCCTTGAATCCCTCGGGTTCCTTCAAACGAACCAACACCATTTGTTCGCTTTTTTTCGACGAAAAATGGACCAAAACAGGAGTTTGTTCCATGGTGAGGTTTTTCAACCCCGCCTCGTAGACCACATCTTTTTTCTCGCCAACAGACCATGCGGCCCGTTGGGTTTTTTTGTCCACTTTGCCATTGATCGGAAGCGTGGTGTCCAAAACCGAGTTGTAAAAATTCCCCCGGATAATGCCATCACGATTCACCGCCAATTGAATCATGTTGCTTGAATCCTTTTCCTGCTCCTTTGCCAGGGCGTATACTCCGAGTTGTTGCCATTCCTCCTCCATCGAAGGGGTCGCTTGGGCCCCCTGGGCGGCGAGATCCGTGGCTTGTTGATAGTATTGTTGGCGACTGCCTACGGGGTCCCCGTTGTAGTAGACCGTATCTCCCTGGTAGACGACATTGGTGCCATAGTTATAGGGCCTGGCCAGGGCCGCCATGGTACACCATGAGGTAAGTGCCCCAAAACCCATTCCGGCCCAGAATCCCCCCCCGGCATAGGGGCCTCCCCACCAATTGTTGAAGTGGGCATTGTAATAGTTGTTGTTCCAATTGTTGTTGTGGTAAAAATTATTCCTCAAATCATTGCCACGATTGTTCAGATTGGTATTGGACCAACCATGAAGGTTGTTGATATTGTTGTGGTTGTACTGGTTGAATTGCTCGGGGTGAAACTCCCCCGGGGTGCGGTTCCCTTCACCTGGCCGGGTATTGCTTCCCGGACGATATTGGCCACTGCCCCCCTCACCGGGTCGGGTATTGTTGCCCGGACGATATTCTCCGCTGCCGCCTTCGCCTGGTCGGGAATTGTTCCCTGGACGGTATTCTCCGCTGCCACCTTCGCCCGGTCGTGTTCCCCCACCGCTTGGTGGGCGATATGTACCGCCTCCACCCCCACTTGGTGGCCGGTATCCGCCGCCCCCGGCCGCAGGGGGATGGTAACCACCGCCTCCACCTCCCACCCCGCCGAAGCCATGGCCCATTGCCAGGTTGGCACCCACGCCAAGGGCCAACCCCGCCACACATCCCAGCACAATAGCCTTGCTTTTTTGCACAATCATCATCGCTGACCCCTTTGAATCATTATTTGGTTCGGGTTAACTTTAGGGGAACCGTATCGGACAACCTGACGCCGCCCACCACTCTTTCGATGGCTTGCCAAGTCAGGGAGGTTTTTGAAAGTTGGGTAATCACCTGAATGGCCGAGGCATCAAGCCCGGTCGCATCCATACCCGACATTTCCACTTCCCAATGGTGGCCATCATGGACCCACCGTCCCTGGCCCATCGCCTGGCTTGCTTCAAAAACCGAGGAGACAAGGCCTTGCCCACGGGGATCGGATCCGATCAGGTGAAATCCCTGTTGAAGCATTTTACCCTTGTTTTTTCGGGTAAAATCAACCTTGAGGAATGCCCCGTCCAGGACCGGTTCCACGAAAAATGTTGCTTCATCGTCCCCCGCTTTTCCCGACCAGGAACCCTTCAACCAATCGAGGTCTGCCAGTTGGCTTCCGGTTTGAATGGTTTCCATCGACTCTGAAATCCGCCATGCTCCCCCCTCTTTGATGCGCAAAGTCCGAAAGCGGGACCGGGAGGAAGTACCATCTGCCCTTTCCAAATGAATGGTCCCTTCCACCCAGGCAGCCTCTTTGGAAAGGAGCCTGATGCGATCTACCCCCACCTTGATGGTGGCTTTGGGGTTTTCCGCCAGCCATTTTTTGTAGGTTTCTTGTAAGGCAGCCCTACCCTCAAGGGTTACCCCCAGGTTATTTCGGTATTCCCCGTGGGATGCCCATTGTTCCAGGATCGCCTTGAGGTCTCCCTTGTTTACGGCCTCAGCATAGGCAATCGCTTCCTGCCGAAGGGCCTTTTCATCGTCCCCGGTATCCACCTGAGGCAAGGGGTGGGGCAGGGTGGTTCGTTGGATTCTGGGTTTTTGGGCAACGGTTGTGCCTGGTACGGAAACGGTGGCCACCAAGGCCAGAAGGATACATGGTTTTCGCCAGGTCATGGTCGAAATCTCCCTAGTTGTGAACTTTTAAGATTTTAACAAACCGGGCCACAATGCGTTAGGGGAAAATCACAAAACCCCAATTCCGTGGAGCAAGGAATGTTCCTGCGCAAAGGGGAGAAAAGCTTTCTGAAACGGCCTTGCCCTAAAAAATCGGCAAAGCCTTGGGTCAAGAGTATCCTTCAACCCATTTGGGTACCGGGAGTTGCCAGTTTACCCTATCGCTTGGGAAATGGCGGAAGGGCAGGAATTGTTTTTTCCTTTGTTTTTAATTCCAGAAGGATGTGAGCGATCGCCCGTTCCAACTGTTGATCCGTTCCCCCGAATTCGGTGGCGGGATCATTGTCCACAACAATATCCGGCTCCACCCCTACTCCTTCCATGATCCATTCCTTGCCGTCGATGTCATAGCGGCTGAATTCCGGTTTGTTGAGCGTTCCGCCATCCAGCAAGGGGAGTGTCCCTCGTATGCCCACCACGCCGCCCCAACTTCGTTTGCCGATCAGTTTGCCGAGTTTGTATTGGCGGAAACGATAGGGAAAAATGTCGCCGTCCGAAGCGGAAAACTCATTCAGAAGGCAGGTCATTGGCCCCCAAATCATCGCTTGGGGATCGGTGTGGGGTGCTCCCCCACGGGCAACCCCGATCATGGCCACCTCACGACGCAACCTTTCAATGAGCATGGGCGAAACATTGCCGCCCCCGTTGCCCCGCATGTCGATGATCAGAGCCTTTTTATCCACCTGGGGATAAAACTGGCGGACAAATTCGTTGAGCCCGGGAACCTGCATATCGGGAACATGAATGTAGGCGACCTTGCCTGCCGTGGCCAAATCCACCTGCTTGCGATTCTTTTCGATCCAATCACGATAAAGAAGATCCGATTCCGAGGCAATGGGCACCACCACCACCTCCCTGCTATTGGCCAATTCGGGCTTGGCACCAATACGCAATACGACCGGTTTGCCCACCTTGTTCACCAGCCCCTGATAGGGGCTTTTGAGTTCATTAACCGGTTTGCCATCAATGGCCAGCAGATATTCCCCCACCGCGACCTGGATTCCGGGAGCCGCCAGGGGAGAGGCTAACTTGGGGTCCCAACTGGAACCCGCATGGATCCTGGTGATGCGGGCGTAGCCAGAGGGATCCCGTTCCAGCGATGCTCCCAGGAGTCCCAGATTGACCCGGGGGGCCTTTTGCATTTCCCCACCGCCGACATAAGCGTGGCCTGCGTTCAGCTCACCGATCAATTCCCCGATAATGTAGCTTAGATCCGCACGGTGGCGCACATGGGGCAGGAGCACTTCATAGCGCCTTTTAAGGGCAACCCAATCGTTTCCGTGCATGTTGGGATCGTAAAAAAAGTCGCGCATTTGCCGCCACGATTCGTGATAGATCTGCTTCCACTCGGCGGCGTGGTCGAGTTCGAATTCAACCCCGGTCATGTCGATGGCAGGTTGGGGCCAGGGAGAAATCGGCCCCCGGGGTAAACCAACCATGGAAAGCCGTTTGTTGGGCCCAAGGATCAACGCCTTTTTGCCATCTGCGCTGATTTCAAGGCTGCCTATGGGCCCAATGACCGATTCCTGCCTCGAGGCCAAATCAAATACCGCCCAAGTCGGGGGTTCCTTGCTGGTGGACCTTTGATACCAAACGGCTTGGCCCACCGATTGGAGGCCACCATAATTGCCGGCAGCCACAGGGAGTTGAAAAGTGCGTAGTGGCAATCCTTCGGCATCGATTTTCAAACCTGCATCCTTGACTGGTTCCTGGGGTGCCTTTGCCGGTTCCACCTCATCGGTTTTTGGTGCAAAGGGAGAAGGGGTATTCCTGGCAAGGGCTACCGCGTACACCCGGCCCATATCCCGATAGGCATGATTCCATTCGGTGGAGGAGTAAATCGGGTTCAAATCGCGGTGGGATACAAAAAAGAGAAACTTGCCGTCTCCGCTGAACACCGGATTTGCCGAGGAATGCCAGGCATCGGTCACATCAATCACCTGGCTGGTCTCAACCTGTTTGAGGCGAACTTTGCGCATATCGTTTTGAGTCTGTTCGGACCAGGTGACCCATTTGCTATCAGGGGACCAAGCGGCATCGCGTACCTCCCATTTGGCATTGCTCACAACTTCGGTAATTTTTTTGGAGCCAAGGTCTATCACCCGAACCCGGAATTTCCGATCGGTCCACAAAAGTTTTTTGGAATCAGGCGACCAAACAAGATCGTAGAGATAAACGCCCCCTCCAGTCGTCAGCTGCACAGGGGCCGATTTGCCATCAGGGGCCACCAAATGAATCTCATCCTCCCCGGAAGCATCGGAGAAGAAGGCTATTTGCTTGCCATCAGGTGACCAGGTGACATTGCGGTCGTGGGCGCCGGGAGAATGAGTCAGTCGACGGGTGATCCCAAGCCCGGTGGCGATGCTGAAAACCTCACCCCGGGCAGCAACGACAACCCGGTTTCCATCTGGCGAGGGGGCCCCGGAACCAAGGTTGGCGGAAACATTGGTCAATGCCGTTCTTGCGGCACTAAAGTCTTCGGAGATTTCAACCGGAATTTTGTCCAGTTTGGCGGTGGCAAGGTCCCATTTCCACAGCCACCCTCCCTGTTCAAACACGATTCCCGTGTCACCCATCGAAGGGAACTTGACATCGAAATCCTGAAAGTCTGTCAGTTTTTTGGTCTCTTTGGTTACAAAATCCATCCCATACAGGTTCATCCGTTTGCTTGATTCCCGATCGGACAGGAAATAGATTTTGCCGCCGTGCCACATCGGCTCGATTTCCTGGTCGGGGGTGGTGCAAAGCGACTCGGTTTTTTTGGTGGCAAAGTCATAGGTCCAAAGATCATCACACATCCCCCCGCGGTAACGCTTCCAAGTGCGAAATTCGCGGAAAATTCGATTGTAAACGAGTTTTTTGCCATCCGGAGAATAGCTTGCAAAGCCACCCCGGGGAAGGGGTAGGGCCTTGGGTAATCCACCCTCAGCGTCTACCGTGTAGAGCTGCCCGATAAAATCATTGAAGGTATGCATTCGGGAACGAAAAAGGATTTCTTTGCCGTCTGGGGTCCACCCAAGGGTGATATTGTTTGGCCCCATCCGGTCCGAGACATCATCCCGTTCCAGGGTAGGAGTCCAGGTGAGCCGACGGGGTTCGCCTCCCTGGCGATTCATGCGAAAGATTTCGGTGTTGCCATCGTATTGGGCTGTAAAAGCAATGGTTTTGCCATCCGGGGAGAATTTGGGAAACATCTCAAACCCGGGACTGCTTGTGAGCCTTCGGGCTGTACCCCCTTTTGCCGAAACCGTGTAAAGGTCCCCAGCGTAGGTAAACACAATCTGATCCCCGTTCAGGGTGGGAAACCGAAGGAGCCTGGCTTCCTCGGCCACAATGAAAGAAGACCCGAAACCTGCAAGGGTGAAAAGGGCAATCGCCACATGATGTGATAGAGGCATGGTGGATTTCCTGTTTTATGCAAAACTCCCAAGTTATCTTGGCAAAAGAATGGACGATTGTAAAGGAGAGATTGGCGAAGGCGCCTTGTACTCCCTGAAAGGATTTCCTTTCGACCGTCAAAGTGTCATGCCTTACTGGCCAAGGGAAAGGCAAATCAGACAATAACAGCAATTCCCACCCAATTGGAGCCGCAAGATGACACGCGAAGAAATGATGCAAAAAGTCCTGGATTGTGGCATTGTTGCCGTGGTTCGGGCCAAGGATGGCAGTCAGCTGGTGGAAGTTTGCCGGGCCTTGGCAGACGGGGGCATCAGCGTGGCGGAGATTACCTTCACCGTTCCCGATGCCCTCGGGGTTTTAAAGGCCGTGAAAAACGAACTGGGCCATCGGATACTTCTTGGAGCAGGTACCGTGCTTGATTCCGAAACAGCCCGGGCAGCGATATTGGCAGGGGCCGAATATCTCGTTTCCCCGACCCTTAACCTCGAGGTCATTGCCCTTGCCCGCCGCTATGGCAAATTGTCCATGCCGGGCGCCTTTTCCCCCACGGAAATCCTGACCGCTTATGAAGCCGGAGCGGATATTGTGAAAATCTTCCCCGCCGAGGTGGTGGGCCCGGCTTACTTCAAGGCGATTCGCGGTCCCCTTCCCCAGATTCGCATGATGCCAACCGGCGGGGTAGACCTTGTGACCGCTGCCGCCTTTCTGGATGCTGGCGCTTGTTGCCTTGGAATGGGTAGTCAGCTCATTGACCCAAAGGCTTTGGCAGCCGGTGACATGAACAGGATTCGTGAAACCGCCGCCAAATACCGGGCCGTGGTGGATGCCTGGCGCGCCAGGAACAAATAATCCAGGCATCCAACTCTTCAACCGAATTTTTTAAGGGGATAAGAAAATGGCTTATGACTTGATTGGTTTTGGCGAATCCATGATCCGGCTTGCACCACCCGCTTTTCACCGCCTCGAACAGGCCAGAAGCCTCGACCTCAAAATCGGTGGGGCAGAACTCAACACCGCCGTGGGAATTGCTCGCCTTGGCCGAAAATCAACCTGGATATCCAGGCTAACCGACAATTCTTTGGGTCGCCTCGTCACCAACCACGCCCGGGAGGCGGGGGTCGACACCAGCCATGTTCTCTTTACACCCGAGGATCGGGTCGGCCTCTATTTCCTTGAGTTTGGCGCCGCTCCGAGGGCCTCAGGTGTCCTTTATGACCGCAAAAACTCCGCTATAGCCGCCATTAAGCCAGGCATGGTTCCATGGGATTCGGTAATGCCTGGTTCCAGGTGGTTTCATGTGACGGGCATCACCCCGGCCCTTTCGGCTACCGCAGCCGAGGCCACTCATGAAGCCTGTGCTGCTGCCAAGCGTCATGGCCTGACGGTCAGCTATGACCTCAATTATCGCGCCAAGCTCTGGACCGGAGCCGAGGCGGGAAAGTGCATGTCAGAACTGATGCGGTTTTGCGATGTCCTGATTACCACTGAGGAAGACATCGAAAAAGTCTTTGGCATCAAAGGAAATAGTTACGAAGAAGCCGCCGCCAAGGTAAATGAAAGATTTGGAACAAAAAAGATCGCCATTACCCTTCGCGAAAACCCACTCGTCTGGAAAAATACCTGGACGGCCATCCTCTGGACCTCAACCAAGGTTCTTCGGACAAGGTCATTTGAGGTTGAAATCGTGGATCGACTCGGGGCGGGCGACTCTTTTGCCGCCGGTCTCATCCACGGAATGCTCGATAGCGACGACCAGAAAGGCCTCGACTGGGGAATTGCCATGAGCGCCATCAAGCATTCGATTCCAGGTGACTTTGCCTGGGTCACCGCTGCCGAGGTGGAGGCCACCGTCCAAGGCGGCGGCCTGCGGATCACCCGCTAAGGCCTGTTTCTTCCCGCCTGACCTTTGGGAATCAGGGTTTTCACCCTTTATTCCCGCCACAGCCAGATCAACGACTCCGGCAGGATGGCTCCGCCATGCTTGCCGCTGTGCGGGCCATCCCCCTCCACATAACGGGAATCATATTTCCTGAATCGTAGCGCCGCATCCATCGACCGGTTGGCCAAAGGCCAGTTGCCATGTTCATTATCAAGATCATTGGATCCTTCTTGCAAAAAGATCCGAATTGGTTTTTTGGGGGCCTTCCTGAGGATACCCGGATAGGCGTCCCCCCCGCGAATGTTGGTGAAGCTGCCAATGTGGCTTAACACTTTGGAGAACATGTCAGGCCGTTCCCAAGCTGCGGTAAAGGCACATATTCCACCACTTGAGATGCCACAAATGCCCCGGCTGGCGGCGTCGTTTTTCAAACTCACCCGTTTTTGAACTTCGGGAAAAATCTCCTTTTCCAAAAAAGTAACATACTGGGCCGACCGGCTGTCATACTCAAAGCTCCGGTTGGACCGGTCCTTTTCCCCTGCTTTTTGCGCCTTCACCGATCCGGGATTGATGAAAATGCCGGCCATGACGGGAATCTTCTTTTCGTGGATCAGATTGTCAAATACAATCGTCGTGCGAAATGGGCCTTTTTCCCCGGCATAGGAAGACCCATCCTGGAAAACCATGCTGGCAATGGGGTTGGTCCCGTCGTATTGGGCAGGAATATAGACCAGCACTTCGCGTTCGGTTCCTGGGAAAACCTCACTTTTGTGGGTGAATTTTTCGACTTTCCCTTTGGGAACGCCTTCTTTCCTTTGGGAATCCGGGCCAAGGACATAGTCGTCGATCGCCATGGCCGATCCGCAAAAACCCAATGCCGCCAACATGAACCATCGATAAACCTTTGTTGTCATTGCCAACTCCCTTTTGGACCTAATCCTAATCCACTTCCAAAATGACTGCTTGAAGCTTTCCCATCACCCGAAGAACCGGCAATAACGGTGCCAGGGTTTGGGTGTTTTTCCAGGAATGATCGCAAATTTTGATGTGGCCAGGGGTCAGGCCCTTGAGTCCAAAAATCGGATCGAGCCCACGCCATTTTCCGTCGATCAAAACCTCAAGCCACATGTGAAATCCCAGTATCGCATTGGCCGACTGATCGACATAGACAAGCCCAAGGGCCGTCCGGCTGGGAATTTCCACGGCCCGGCACATCGCCGCCGCAAGCATGGCATGTTGGCGGCAATCCCCTGTGAGAGTCTTGGCAACCTGCGAGGCGGTGGCGAAACCGACCTCACTTGAGACCTTCATTTTTTTGTTGACAAATTGCTCGATTCTTACTGCTTTTTGCCACGGATCCGTTTCACGCCCCACCGCCAAAATGGCCAAACCGCGGACCGTCGCATCGTCGCTGTCCAGATAATAGCAGGCATCCTTGAACTCGCCTGCCTCTTTTTCAGGCTTGGTATCACGGGCATCTTCGCGGCCCGATTTCACGGTTAACACAAAAGTTCCCCGATCCGCCTGACCGGCCGATTGACGGTCGTCCTGACTGAAAGCTGCGGCAGGGTTATCCTCATCGGCAATGGTCATTTTCCATTGAATCCGGTTTGCCGTGGTAATGTCCGGAATCCTTTTGGCCAATACGATGGTCGAACCTGTTCCCAAATCCGGAAGCAATTCCGGGGTCAAACCGGGTTTGGTCGAAGCCTCTTTGGTGGCCCGAAAAAGGTGAAGTGCTCCCATTCCGGGCATTTCGGTTTTAGACCGGAGTGTTTCATAATTTTCATCCATCCAAATCGCCTGGGAGGGAAGTTTGAGCGGTTGGCCCAGTATTTTGATTGGTTCGGGGATCACATCCACCCGCAATAATTTCCGGTTCTTTCGTTCCACTTTGGAAGGGTCGGCCTTGTCCGCAACAAAGACATCAATTTCCTCCATTTGGCCTACCTTTGCCTCGATGACCGTCGTCATGAGAAGGCTTGCCTCGAACGCTTTGTACTTGATGGAATCCCCAGGTTTGGCCTTTTTCTCTCTCAAAAGGGCCTCTTGTTTCCGGGGGCCGAGTGCCTCAGTGTCGAAGGGAATTTCCCGTTCCTTTTGGGTACCAGGCGCTTTCACAAACATTTTGTTCCCTTCCACCCGGGCGGTGGTTAGGGCTTCTCCCATGTCCAAATGTTGGGTCAAAGTCAGGGCAAGGATCTTCCCTTGGGCATCCTCGGTAGTGGTCGTGTCCATCCGGGTGGTTACCACGCTGCCATACCGCTTGATTTGGAGGTTCATATTAAGGGTGGTGATGTAGGCATCGTCGTTCTGTTTGGCGAGCCTGGTTTTGAACCAACCCGAATGGGCCCCGGAAAGATACGCAGCATCATAGTATTCGGAAATTTTCTTGGACTTTAGGGCATCCTGGCCATGGGTAAACCTTTGGGGGCCAAAAGAACCAAACAAAAAAAGGCCCATTATCCCAACGATAACAAGGGGTTGCCTTTGCGGAATACCACTCCATGGGTTGGTTTTCCTTTGGCAGGTTTTGTTTGGCATTTCCAGGTCCCATCCGTTCAATAATGTGGTTTCAATCAGTCTATGGTCCATAATTGGACCGATAATGCCCAGCCTACAAATGCTTCAATACGATTCCCGTTCCGGTCTAGGCAAGTGGCAGCATGGAATCCGATTGGCAAAGTTTGTCATGGAGAAAACGGACCTGCTCCGCTTCAGGGCTTACGGTGGAACTTCCTATCGCCTCGGTAAAGCGACAGGAGGCAAATTGGGGGGCAAGCAGGTCATATTGTTCAACCCACCGGGCTCTTTCGGGAAGCCTGTTTTCCGCAATTGGCCACACCCCCGGACGGGGCCGGATGTGTTGGCTGATTCCAATGCGCCACGGTTTGGGGCTAACCCGGGCCCGAAAGCAGTTTTGATTCTTGCACATGCGGACATAAACCGGATCGGCACCCACTTCCTGAAAAAATGCAAACACCTCCGCATAGTTGGGGTTGAATGTTTTATGCATGGCAAGGATGCGCCAACCCGCGGGGGTTTCATAAATCCGCAAGTTCCAGGCCGGATGTTCAGCGGAAAAATGTCGAATCCTATCCAAACCAGCCTCTCTGGGATCGGGCCGATTGCCTTTATGCATTTTGTAAATGGGTTTGGTTACCATTGGGCCTACCACCGCCAACAGAAAACCGATGGCCCACAATTTGGGTAATAGGATGGAACAAAGGACAACCCCAAATACGACAAGGATGGCATCCACCCCAATGTAAAATGCCAGCGACGGGCCCGCCCCGCCCTCAATATCGACATCGACATCGGCAAAGAGTACATTAGGAGTATTAAGACAGACGGCTCCATAAAGATTGCGAGTGAGAACCGCATCTTCCAGCCGACCAAGGATTTCCTCGCGAATGGGGACACCATCCGCCCCATTGTAGGCTTTTTTCGGTTCGCGAAGTGCCGTTTTCGACCCTAGTGCCCTGCCACTCAAAGGGATTAGGATAGTATTCAGCTGCAAGGCACATAGTATAAGTACCAACCAAGGAGGGTTGGTACCATGCGGAAAATTTACATAGTCCGGTTGAGTGGTGAGGAGCGGGGGTTGCTTGA
>SXGR01036189.1_pt1 | contig 13167 bp, 8 predicted proteins | sample 3174711 | NCBI WGS metagenome assembly SXGR01 (sample SAMN11356860, study PRJNA531348) | freshwater metagenome | isolation source: freshwater sample F1-60 | place: China: Fuxian Lake, Yuxi | collected 2017-12-25
ACCATTCTGTCTGAAGGAGTGACGTCATGGCGAAGGTGCTCGAAGGTCCTGGGATGGGGCTGATGAAAAAGTGGGGTATCACGGTCCCTAACTATGTCGTCGTCACCTCGGTTGACGAACTGGCGAAACTCGGCCAAGCCAATGAATGGCTCAAGAAATCCAAGCTGGTCGTGAAGGCGCATGAAGCGCTCGGCTCCCGGTTCAAGCTCGGCCTGGTCAAGGTCGATCTGGATTTCAAGGGGGCGGAATCGGCGGCCAAGGAGATGCTGGGTCGCCAGGTTGGCAGCATCACCGTCACGCAAGTGATCGTGTCGGAAATGATTCCGCACACGGGAGAATATTATTGCGCCGTGAAGTCTACCCGTGAAGGGACGGACATTCTGGTCGCTAATTGCGGCGGCATCGAAGTCGAATCGAATTGGGAGCGGGTGAAGCGTCTGGCCCTGGAGATCGGGCAGCAGCCTTCGGCCGATGCGCTTGAGAAAGTGGCCAAGGAGGCAGGCTTTACTGGCCCATTGGTCAAGAAGATGGCCGACTTTGCCGGCAAGATGTTTATCTGCTTCGACAGTGAAGATGCGCAGTATCTGGAAGTGAATCCTGTCGTCCTGCGCGAGCAGGATGGTGAGTTGATCGCCTTAGATGCGGTGACATTGCTGGATGGCGATGCTAAGTTTCGCCATCCCGATTGGAACTTCGCCTTTGCCGCAGAATTCGGCCGCGCCTATTCCAAACATGAGATAGAAGTCATGGCGGTCGATTCCAAAATCAAGGGCTCGGTCAAGTTTATCGAGATCCCTGGCGGAGACACGGCCATGCTCCCAGCCGGCGGCGGTGCCAGCGTGTATTATTCTGATGCAGTCGTCGCCCGCGGCGGCAAGCTCGCGAACTATGCCGAGTATTCCGGTGATCCGCCGGACTGGGCGGTCGAAGTCCTGACCGACAAGGTCTGCTCGTTGCCCGGGATCAAGAACATCATCGTCGGCGGGGCGATTGCCAACTTTACCGACGTGAAAAAGACGTTCGGTGGCATCATTAATGGATTCCGCAAGGCGAAGTCCGAGGGGAAACTCAAGGGCGTCAAGATCTGGGTGCGTCGCGGTGGCCCACGTGAGAAGGAAGGGCTCGATGCGATGCGCGCGCTCAAGGACGAAGGATTCGACATCAACGTCTTCGATCGCAACACGCCGCTGACCGATATCGTCGACAAGGCACTTCAAAACAAGTGATCAGTGATACATGATCGGGAAACACAATTTCCCATCACGGATCACTCGTCACCCATCACAGCTTTCGAAAAGGGGATATCCCGATGAGCATCCTGGCGAATAAAGATACCTATGTGGTCATTCAGGGCGGCGTCGCCGGCGTCAACGCTGCGCACCGGATGGCCGAGTTTTGCTACCTGATCAAACGCTCGCTGAACGTGTTGGCCTTCGTCTATCCGCCTGACGCAGGCAAGAGCCATGAGATCCCCTATGGCAGCGGCTTAGTGGCCGTTCCCATTTATAAGACTGTGGCGGAAGCCACCAAGAACCAGCCCCAGATCAATACCAGTCTCGTCTATATCGGCGCGGACCGGGCCATGAAGGGCGGGATGGAAGCTTTAGACGATACGCATATTAAGGTGGTCTCGATGATCACCGAAGGTGTGCCGGAGAAGGACGCTAAGATCCTGGGCCGCCATGCGAGCAAGCTCGGGAAGGTCTTCAACGGCCCTTCGTCGATCGGGATCGTATCGGCCGGCTCCTGTCGGTTGGGTGTCATCGGTGGCGCCTTTGATAATCTGGTGCTCTCGAAGCTCTATCGCGAAGGGTCGTTCGGGGTCATCACCAAGTCCGGCGGCCTTTCCAATGAAATCATCTGGATCTGCTCGCAGTTTGCCGACGGCATCACCACAGCCATCGGGATCGGCGGCGACGCCTATCCGGGCACCGACTATGTCAGCTACCTCGAAATGTTCGAAAACGATCCGCAGACGAAAGCGGTTGTCATCGTCGGTGAAATGGGTGGCGATCTCGAAGAGCGGGCAGCCGAGTGGTACGGAGCCAAGAAGCGGCGGGTGAAGTTGATGGCCGTCGTCTCCGGTTTCTGCCAGGAAAGTTTGCCGAAGGGTATGAAGTTTGGCCACGCAGGCGCGAAGGAAGGGCTGAAGGGCGAAGGATCGGCCCGTGCCAAGTCCGATGCGCTCAAGAATGCCGGGGCGATTGTGCCGGCGACGTTCGGTGCTTTGGGGCCTGCGATTAAAGAAGCCTATCAGGAGATGTTGAAGTCCGGTTTGGTCAAGGAGCCGGTTGAGCCGGCCTCATTGCCGAAGTTACCGAAGACGGTCGAAGAGGCGATGAAGGCAGACGAGGTCATGGTCGCGCCGCTGATCCGCACGACCATCAGCGACGATCGGGGCGACGAACCCTGCTACGACGGATACCCCGCTTCCGAGCTCATCAATAAGGGCTACGAGATCCCCCACATCGTGGGGCTCTTGTGGGACAAGCGACTCATTTCCAAGCAGGAAGCGGAAATCATCAAGCGAATCATGATGCTCTCAGCCGACCATGGCCCCTGCGTCAGCGGCGCCTTGGGGACGATCATCGCGGCCTGCGCCGGGATCGGGATGTCCCAGTCGGTAGCGGCAGGTTTGATCATGATCGGTCCCCGCTTCGGCGGCGCCGTGACCGATGCGGGCCGCTACTTCAAGTATGCCGTCGACAATAAGATGACGGTGGATGAATTCCTGGTGTACATGAAGAAGAACCATGGCCCTGTGCCTGGGATCGGCCATCGCGTCAAGAGTTTGCGTAATCCGGACAAGCGGGTGAAGGAGCTGGTCGGGTACGTTAAGAGTTTGAATATGAAGACCCCCTGCCTGGACTTTGCGCTCGAAGTGGAAAAGGTTACCTCGGTAAAGAAGGACAACTTGATTCTGAACGTGGATGGCACGATGGCGGCGGTGCTTGTCGATATAGGATTCCCGGTCGACAGCTTGAATGGTTTCTTCATCCTCTCACGCACGATCGGGTTGATCGGGCATTGGGTGGATCAGAAGCGTCAAGCCAGCCGTTTGATCCGGCTGTTCGATTATCTCGTCAACTATGCGGCGCCCAAACGGCGTGAAGTGCCGCCGCTCAAGTAGCGACTGTTTTTCATTTTAAATTGTCAATTTTAAACTGAGGTTACTATGTCGATGGATCTAGCGAAAAACTTGTATGCCAAGATGCCGGCGGCGCTTGCCAAGGCTAGAAAGCAATTCGGTCGTGGGCTGACGTTGGCAGAGAAGGTGCTCGTTTCGCACGCCGACAGTTTCGACACCCAGACCTGGGAGCGCGGCAAGGCGATGTTGTCCCTGCGTCCCGATCGTGTGGCGATGCAGGATGCGACAGCCCAGATGGCCATTTTGCAGTTCATGCAGGCCAATAAGAAGCAGGCCGCCGTGCCGAGCACGATCCATTGCGACCACTTGATTCGCGCAGAAATGGGTTCTGAAAAGGATCTGCTTCGTGCGATGGACGAGAACAAGGAAGTCTATAACTTTTTGGCTTCTGCTGCGAAGAAGTACGGCATCGGCTTCTGGAAGCCTGGCGCCGGCATCATTCACCAAGTGGTGCTGGAGAACTATGCGTTCCCTGGCTGCTTGATCATCGGCACCGACTCGCACACGCCGAACGGTGGCGGGTTGGGTGGCTTGGCCATCGGTGTCGGCGGCGCCGATGCCGGTGAAGTCATGGCGGGCCTGCCCTGGGAAGTGCTCCACCCGAAACTGATCGGCATTCGCTTGACCGGCAAGTTGAGCGGCTGGGCTTCGCCCAAGGACGTCATTCTCCATCTCTGCGGTCTGCTCACGACCAAAGGCGGAACGAATAAGATCGTCGAATATTTTGGCTCCGGCGCCGAAACCATCAGCGCAACCGGGAAGGGCACCATTTGCAACATGGGCGCGGAGCTGGGCGCCACGACCTCGGTGTTCCCCTTCGATCAGAAGATGGTCGCCTACTTGAACATCATGGATCGTGCGGACCTGGCCAATCTGGCCATCTCCCATAAAGAGTTGCTCGTGGCGGATTCGGAAGTCCATCAATCGCCGGAGAAGTATTACGATGAGATCGTCGAAGTGGATCTTTCCAAACTCGAGCCCCATGTGGTCGGACCCCATACGCCAGATCTTGCGCGCCCCATTTCCAAGATGGCAGCTGAGGCGAAGGAAAAGGGTTATCCCCTCGAGGTAAAAGCGGCCCTCATCGGCAGCTGCACCAACTCCTCCTATGAAGACATCAGTCGGTCGGCTCACATCGCCCAGCAGGGGTTGAAAGCAGGCCTCAAGGCGAAGGCCTCCTTCCTGATCTCCCCAGGCTCCGAGCGCATCTATCATACGATGAAGCGCGACGGGTTCCTGGACATATTTGAGAAATTTGGGGGTACGGTCTTGTCGAATTCTTGCGGCCCCTGTATCGGTCAGTGGAAGCGTGCTGACGGAGTGAAAGGGAAGGCGGATTCCATCGTCAGTTCGTTCAACCGGAACTTCCCCGGCCGCAACGATGGCATCAATGAAACCCTGTCGTTCCTTGCCAGTCCGGAAGCGGTCACGGCCTATGCGCTCTCCGGCGATTTGGGATTCGATCCAGTCAATGGCACCCTCAAGGGCGCAGATGGAAAAGAATTCAAGCTGCAGCCCCCGCAGGGTGAAGAGCTCCCGGTAAAGGGGTTTGCCAAGGGCGATGAAGGGTTTGTGGCGCCGGCAGAGAACGGTGATGGACTCACGGTCGATATTCCTCCGACCAGCGAGCGGTTGCAGCTATTGCAGCCCTTCCCCCGTTGGGACGGTAAGGATTTCGAAAAAATGCCGCTCTTGCTCAAGACCAAGGGCAAGACCACAACGGACCATATTTCTCCAGCAGGACCCTGGCTGAAGTTCCGCGGTCATCTCGATAAGATCAGCGACAATATGTTCCTGGGGGCCAATAATGCGTTTTCATCTGAGCCGGGCAAGGGGACAAATGTTCTCACTGGTGAGTCGAATCTGACCATCGCGCAGATCGCCCGGGCATACAAGGCTAAAGGGATCGGCTCGGTCGTCGTTGGCGACGAGAACTACGGCGAAGGCAGCAGTCGCGAACATGCCGCCATGTCGCCTCGGTTCCTGAACGTGAAAGTGGTGCTGGTCAAGGGCTTCGCCCGCATCCATGAGACCAATTTAAAGAAACAGGGGATCTTGGCGTTGACCTTCGCTGACTCGAAGGATTACGAGAAGATTGAGCAACAAGACCGCATCAGTGTGGCGGGGCTCAGCAGTTTGGCCCCCGGCAAGCTGGTGCAGGTGACGGTCTATAAGACGGATGGCACTTCGCTTACCATCCAGGCGAACCACAGCATCACCGACCAACAGATTGCGTGGTTCAAGGCGGGTTCAGCATTAAATGCACTCAACTGACAACGAGCTAGAAAAGGAAAAATATGACGACCAAAGCTTCCAGAATCATCTATACGAAAACCGATGAAGCGCCGATGTTGGCGACTTATTCGTTCTTGCCGATCGTCAACGCCTTCAGCCAAGCGGCCGGCGTGTCGGTTGAGTTGCGGGATATTTCATTGGCTGGACGTATCATCGCCTTGTTCCCCGATTACTTGATCCCCGCGCAGCAGCAGGCGGACGATCTGGCAGAGCTGGGCGCGCTGGCCAAGCAGCCGGAAGCCAATATCATCAAGCTGCCGAACATCAGCGCATCGCTGCCCCAGTTGCAAGAGGTCATCAAGGAGCTGCAGCGCCAGGACTATAAGCTTCCGGATTATCCGGAAAATCCGAAAGACGATAAAGAGAAGGACGTCAAGGCCCGCTACGACAAAGTCAAAGGAAGTGCCGTTAATCCGGTACTGCGCGAAGGGAACTCCGACCGCCGCGCGCCGCTGTCCGTCAAGGCTCACACCAGAAAGCATCCGCATAAGATGGGCGCTTGGAGCTCGGATTCCAAGACCCATGTGTCCCATATGAAGGGCGGAGATTTTTTCTCCAACGAAAAGTCACTGACGACGACGGCGGCGATTGATGCGAAGATCGAGTTCGCCGGCCAGGACGGCACGACCACGGTGCTCAAGCCGAAAGTGGCGCTGCAGGCAGGGGAAGTCATCGATGCGACGTTCATGAGCAAGAACGCCTTACACCGATTCATTGAAGAGCAGATCGAAGATGCCAAGAAGCAGGGGGTCCTCTTTTCGATCCACCTCAAGGCCACCATGATGAAGGTCTCGGATCCCAAGATCTTCGGTCATGCCGTGACCGTATTCTATAAAGATGTATTCGAGAAGCATGGCGAGACGCTCAAGAAGCTGGGTGTGGATCCGGACAACGGTCTCGGCGACCTCTATGCCAAGATGAAGACCCTGCCGGAGGATCAGCGCAAGGCGATCGAAGCCGATATTCAAGCGGTCTACCAGACGCGGCCTCCTATGGCGATGGTGAATTCCGATAAGGGCATCACCAACCTCCATGTCCCCAGCGACATCATTATCGATGCCTCCATGCCCCCGGTCATTCGCGACAGCGGCAAAATGTGGGGGCCTGACGGCAAGGCGGCGGACGCCAAGTGTGTGATCCCCGATGCCAGTTATGCCACGGTCTATCAGGAGGTTATCGATTTTTGTAAGAAGCATGGCGCACTCGATCCGAAGACGATGGGCAGCGTACCCAATGTCGGGCTGATGGCGCAGGCAGCGGAAGAGTATGGCTCGCATGACAAGACCTTCAAGGCCCCCGGCAATGGGACGATCCGCGTGGTGGATGCGGCGGGCAAGACCTTGCTCGAACATAAAGTAGAAGAGGGCGATATTTGGCGCATGTGCCAGGTCAAGGATGCCCCGATTCGCGATTGGGTCAAGCTGGCGGTCACGCGCGCGCAGGCGACCGGCGCTCCGGCGATTTTCTGGCTGAACAAGACGCGCGCGCACGATGCGCAATTGATCGCGAAGGTAAACCAGTATTTGAAAGATCACGATACGACGGGCCTCGACATCCGGATCATGAATCCGGCCGATGCTACGCGGTTGTCGTTGGAGCGGATCAAGGCAGGCAAAGACACAATTTCCGTCACGGGGAATGTGCTGCGCGATTATTTGACGGACCTTTTCCCGATTCTCGAAATCGGGACCAGCGCCAAGATGTTGTCGATTGTCCCCCTGCTGAACGGCGGCGGGCTTTTCGAAACCGGCGCCGGAGGGTCCGCGCCGAAGCATGTGCAGCAGTTCCAGGAAGAGGGCTATCTGCGGTGGGATTCGCTGGGTGAATTCCTCGCGCTGGCCGCGTCGCTGGAGCATTTGGCCAAAGTGGCCAACAATCCTGCCGCCAAGATGCTGGCAGATACGCTGGATCAGGCCAATGCGAAGTTCCTGGAGAGCAACAAGTCTCCTGCTCGCAAGGTAGGCGAGATCGACAACCGCGGCAGCCATTTCTATCTTGCGTTGTACTGGGCCCAGGCCTTGGCGCAACAGACGCAAGACAAGGATCTGCAAGCGCGGTTTGTGAAAATCGCCAAGGAGATGGTGGACAACGAGGCCAAGATCAATGGTGAGTTGCTCGCGGCGCAAGGGAAGCCGGTCGATGTCGGCGGGTACTATCATCCCAATGACGCGAAGGCCGCAAAAGCGATGCGCCCCAGCGCGACGCTGAATGCCATTGTGGACGCGATTGCATAGAAAAGCTGTTAGTGGTTAGCTGTCAGCGATCAGCCAACGGAAAATCCGAAGGCTCAACGCTAATAGCAGATTTTGGAGAGCATGGCACAGGAAGACAAAGAGAACATTATCGATCAGCCGGAAGTCCTCCGGCACAAGATGGTCACGGTCGAGATCGCCGGCAAGAAGTACGAAGTGCCGGAGGGAATCACGATCATCAAGGCTCTCTGGTATTCTGGTCAGGAAGTCGTCCGTGGGGCCGGCTGCCTTGGCGGGTTCTGTGGCGCCTGCGCGGCCTACTATCGGACCAAGGACGATCCGAAAGTACGAACCTGTCTGGCCTGCCAAATGGCGGTGCAAGACGGCATGTCGATCACGATGATGCCTCCGTTTCCGGCCCGGAAGGCGACCTACGATATTCGGACGCTCAAAGACCCCAAGCAAGACCTCTTCAATCTCTATCCCGAAGCGCCGCTCTGTAGAAATTGCAACGCCTGCACCGAAGCCTGCCCGCAGAAGATCGATGTGCGTGAGGGAGTCTGGAAGGCTGTCTTCGGAGATTTCAAGAGCGTCTCCGAGATGTTCATGGATTGCGTGATGTGCGGGTTGTGCACGCCGGTCTGTATCGCGGACATCGCTCCTAACCTCGTGGCTCTCTATGTGAGCCGGGCGCAGGGAGCCCATTTTACCGAGAAGCCGGTGGGGCTGGATATCCGCATCAACGAAATCCAGGACGGACGCTTCAACGACGAATGGACCAAGCTCCTCAAGATGAACGAGAAAGAACTGACTGATCACTGCGCGACGGTCAAGTAGCACAATGAGCCGTCAGCGGTCAGCTCTCAGCTTCTAAGATTGAGGCAGAAGCTGATTGCCGAAAGCTAGCAAAATTATGGATATTCACGCCCTTCAACAGATTGTGCACCAGACGCGGGATGCTCGACGCAAGCAGACCTTTTCCAAGCTGTCTCCGGCTGATCGCGACCAGCTGATCCATAAATATCACCCCGATTTTCGGGAGAGCGCTTTTCGTCCGCTTCGGTTCGGTCCCAATGTCGGGGACAAGACGGCGATCGAGCTGGCGACCCTGCTGGAGGGAGACAGTTCGGTTACAGACGGATTCGATCTGACACCGGACTACACGATCGATGTGCTGGTCGTGGGCGGCGGCGGAGCCGGCTGCGCTGCGGCCCTCCATGCCCATACGGCAGGCGCCAAGGTCATGCTGGCGACCAAGCTTCGCCTCGGCGACTCCAACAGCGTGATGGCCCAGGGCGGCATGCAGATTTCTGTGGCGCCGGAGGACTCACCCGTCACCCACTTCGTGGACACGCTGAAGGGCGGCCACATGCAGAACGACCACCAGCTGCTCAAGGTGATGGTGGAGGAAGGCCCTTCGATTGCGAAATGGCTCTTGAGCCTGGGCGTCCTGTTCGATCGTGACGGAGACGGCAACCTTCATGTGAAGAAAGGCGGCGGCAGCTCGAAATCGCGTCTTCTAACCTGCTCGGACTACACCGGCCTCGAAATCATGCGGGTGCTCAAGGACGAGGTGCTGAATCAGGATATTCAGTTGCTCGAGTTCTGCGCCGCGGTCGAGTTGACGAGCGACGAAAATGGAAACTGCACCGGCGCAATCTTCAAAGATCTCGACAATCACCGCAACGTCGTGGTGGCGGCCAAGTCCGTTATCCTGGCGACCGGTGGCATCGGCCGACTCCACATCCAGGGATTCCCCACCAGCAATCACTATGGCGCGACAGGGGACGGTCTCTGTTTATCCTATCGGCTGGGCGCAAAGCTGGTGCATATCGATACGTTCCAGTATCACCCTTCCGGCGCTGTCTATCCCGAACAGCTTATCGGAGCTTTGGTCACAGAGGGAATTCGCTCAGAAGGCGGCCATCTGGTCAATGCCAAGGGGGAACGATTCGTCGACGAACTGGATACCCGCGATGTCGTGTCCGCGTCGATTATTCGGGAATGTGAAGAGGGCCGCGGTATCCGCACTATGTCCGGGCGCGTCGGTGTCTGGCTTGATACCCCGTTGCTCGATGTGGCGCAGGGCCCCGGGACGATGAAGAAACATTTCCCGGCGATGATGTTGCAGTTCGAGCGGTTCAATATCGACATTAGTAAGGATCCTGTGCTGATTTTCCCGACGCTGCATTATCAGAACGGCGGAGTGAAGATCGACACGAATTCTGAGACCAACGTGAAGAATCTGTTCGTAGCGGGAGAAGCGTCCGGCGGATTGCACGGACGCAACCGGTTGATGGGGAACTCGCTGCTCGACTTGATGGTATTTGGAAAGCGGTCTGGGCTGGCAGCTGCGGCTCGCGCCGCATCCATGCTACAAGGAACGTTGACGGTCGGGCATCTGAAGGGGTTCCGCGCCGAAGCCAAGAAGCATGGCTGCGTAAGCGGAGTCGCATCCCCTATGATCCTGCCCCCGTACACGCGTAAAGAATAACGAGCCTACGGCCTATAGCTGATGGTGTATGGCAAGAAGCCCCAACGCTGTCAGTCTGAGCCACACGCTATTAGCCATCAGCTATCAGTTCTTGTGAGGGTGACATGAACGTTCATGAGTTTCAGGCGAAGCAGTTGTTCGGGCAGTTCGGGATTCCGGTGCCGCGCGGGAAAGAGATTCTTTCTCCTGATGCCGGTTCGGCCTGGGCGGCGGAACTCAATACGCCGGTTTTTGTCGTTAAGGCGCAGATCCATGCGGGTGGCCGCGGCAAGGCTGGCGGCGTCAAGATCACGAAGGATAAGGCGGCTGTCCCAGGCCTGATCAAGGAACTCATCGGCAAGACGCTGGTCACGCATCAGACCGGTCCAAAAGGGCGGAAAGTGCGGCGGTTGCTGATCGAAGAAGGCGCAGCGATCGCCAAGGAATTGTATGTGAGCATTGTCGTCGATCGGGACAGTGGCTGGCCTGTGTTTATCGCGAGCACGGAAGGCGGGATGGAGATCGAAGAAGTCGCAGCCCATACGCCGGAGAAGATCATCCGCGAAGCGATTGACCCGGCCGTCGGATTCCAGGGCTACAATGGACGGAATATTGCCTTTGCGCTCGGGCTTCCTGCCATGGAGCCGGCTGTCGTAAATTCCTTCATCCAGATGATGGGGAACCTCTACCGCATGTTCATGGACAAGAATGCGGCTATGGTGGAGATCAATCCGCTGGTCATCACTAGCGATAAGAAACTCATCGCGCTGGACGGCAAAGTCGCCTTTGACGATAGTGCTCTGTTCCGTCATGTCGATGTGCAGCAGATGCGCGATCTCCATGAGGAAGAGCCGTTGGAAATTGAAGCGGGCGAAAATAATTTGAACTACGTGAAGCTGGACGGCAACATCGGCTGCATGGTAAATGGCGCGGGGCTGGCCATGGCGACGATGGACGTGATCAAGCTGGCTGGCAGCGAGCCTGCCAACTTTCTGGACGTCGGCGGTGGCGCCACGAAAGAGACCGTGGCTGCGGGGTTCCGGATCCTCCTCAAGGACCCGAACGTCAAGGGCATCTTCATCAACATCTTTGGTGGGATCGTTCGCTGCGAGCGGATTGCCCATGGTGTGATCGAAGCGGCCAAGGAAGTGAAGATCAATGTACCGTTGGTGGTCCGGTTGCAGGGCACGAATGCAGAAGAAGGCCGCAAGCTGCTGGCCGAGTCCGGCCTCACGCTGGAAGTGGCGGATGACTTGTGGGAAGCGGCGCAAAAAATTGTGAAGCTGACGGGGAAAGCGGCCTGAGGAATCGGGAGCGACAGGGCTGAGCTTTTTTCCTCTCGGAGCGCGCACGATCCGAATATGCTCGCTTGACGCCCGCATTCAGGGCCTCAGCTCTGCCGCTCCCGAAAAGTGCTTTCCGGTCTAGGTGAAAGTGGAAAAGAAAGAAAAGAGGATACGGTGAGCATTCTCGTCAATAAGCATACGCGGGTGGTGGTGCAGGGGATTACGGGCAAGGAAGGCTCGTTCCATGCAACGCAGTGCAAGGCCTATGGGACGCAGATGGTCGCGGGCGTGACGCCGGGTAAGGCAGGTCAGGAGGTCGAGGGGATTCCGGTCTTCAACACGGTGCGCGATGCCGTAAAGAAAGCCCAGTGCGATACCTCGCTGATTTTCGTGCCCCCGCCATTTTGCGCCGATGCGATCCTGGAGGCGGCCGAGGCTGGTGTCAAGTTGATCATCTGCATTACCGAAGGCAGCCCGGTGAACGATATGGTCAAGGTCAAGCGCGCACTCTATGGCCGCGATGTCCGTTTGATCGGACCGAACTGCCCCGGTGTGATCACCGTCGATGAAGCGAAGATCGGCATCATGCCAGGCTTCATCCACAAGAAGGGAGTCGTGGGAGTCGTGTCGCGCAGCGGAACCCTTACCTACGAAGCGGTGCATCAGCTCTCGACGTTGGGTCTTGGAGAAACGACCTGCGTTGGCATTGGCGGCGATCCGGTCAATGGAACGGCTTTCGTCGATGTGCTGGGCCTGTTCGAGAAGGATCCAGAAACTCAGGCAATCGTGATGATCGGCGAGATCGGCGGCGATGCAGAAGAGAAAGCCGCTGAATTCATTAAGAAGCATGTGAAGAAGCCGGTTGTGAGTTTTATCGCCGGAATCACGGCTCCTCCTGGGCGTCGCATGGGCCATGCCGGCGCGATCGTGTCAGGTGGCAAGGGCACGGCGGCTGAGAAGATGAAAATTCTTGAAGCTGCCGGCGTACGGGTGGTGAAAAATCCGGCTGAGATCGGCAATGCGGTGAAGCTGGCGCTCGGGCGGTAGGGCAGGGCTTCGGTTTTTACGTAGGGCGGGTTCAAGTTCTAAGTGCAACGGGTGAATGAATGGGGCTGTGTGGGTGACCATGCAGCCCCATTTGTCGTTTAAGAATCAGTCCGCTTGGTCTCTTTTCTTGCTCGCCAAGTAATTCCCCCTTTCCTCAAGATATTCGTGTTAAACTAGCACCATGCGTGTATTTTTGATCCACGTTCGCGATCCCCAATTTTACGCCCTCCCAGCTAAGACTCGCGCAAAGAATGGCCGCATCAGGGTCATGGGTTTTCCGCCCATCGGCATCATGTCCCTCTCGTCGGTGCTCAAACAGGCTGGCCACGAATGCGTGATGTTCGATCAGGCGAACCCGGACACGCCGAACGACGTGATCCTCGAAGAGATTGCGCGGCAACAGCCTGACTTAGTCGGCCTCAGTTTCCTCAGCACCACCAGCTATCCCTACGCGAAGATCTTGGTCCGTCAGATTCGGGCCGCCAATTCAAAAGTCAAATTGGCGTTCGGCGGCGTCTTTGCGAGTTTGAATGCGGCGCTCGTGAAACTGCAATGTCCTGAAGTGGATTTCGTCTGCCGTGGCGATGGTGAGCAGCTGTTGCTGGATCTCCTCGCCCAGCTTGATAATCCTGTGGCTGTGGCTGGCTTGACCTGGGCCAAGGATGGTCAGGTGATCCAGAACCCGGGACGCCCGATGGAGCGCCATCTCGATCAATGGCCCTTTCC
>SXGR01391078.1_pt1 | contig 13162 bp, 7 predicted proteins | sample 3174711 | NCBI WGS metagenome assembly SXGR01 (sample SAMN11356860, study PRJNA531348) | freshwater metagenome | isolation source: freshwater sample F1-60 | place: China: Fuxian Lake, Yuxi | collected 2017-12-25
ATCGTATTCGAAAGCGATGCGGGTACCTCTGCTTCCGACGTGATTCAGCTTCGACAGACGATCGACGGCATCCAAGTTTCCGGCGAAGGTATGTCATCGTTGGTGCTGGATTCCGAACGCGGCTTTTTGTATGTGACGTCGAAACTCTCCAATACGGTCGTAGTGCTCGACATTCGAAATGACACCGAACCTGGCTTCGTCGACCGCAACTACCTTGAGGTGGAAGCGCTCATTGTGGTGAGCGGCGTCGTCGGCCCGAGGGGGTTCCGAGATGCACAGCAGATTCCCGGCACAAACCTGCTGTATTTGACGTCGTGGGATCCGGACGCCCTGGTGGTGGTGGACTTGAGCGAGCTCGTCGATGACGACGAAAAGCAGGGATATCTGCTACATACCCAGGCCATCCTTCCGCTGGCGTACGGCACGGAGGACGAGGGCGCCGAATCGTACTCTGGCCTCGGCGGGGTCGACCAAATCAGCGGCGGCGATATGGCTCTTTCATCGGACAATCGCATGTTGTTTGTCCCCCACTACCAAGACAACAGTCTTTCGGTCTTCGACCTTTCACTGGATGATTACGGCCGAGAAGTGCGTCGAATCACCGATATTGGCGAACATCCTCACCTCGTTCGACTGTCCCCCGATGGACGTTATGCGGTCGTCGCCAACTATACGGGGCAAGTGACCGACAATTTCGCAGAGTCGAACTTGGCGATTGTCGATGCGGATCCGAATAGCCCCGCGTGGATGCAGGTGTTGACCTGGCTGGAGAACCGGTGACCCCTCGTTTTTCATGGGCAGTGGTGTTGTTGGCGGGCTGCGGCATTGATCGCGTCTACTCGGGAAACCTGGAAAAACCCGTCGCGGCCGCGGTGGTTCAGCCGGAAGTGGGCGGGCCGTTCAAGGAGCCGATCGGATACGTCGCGTCAGGTTATGGCGGAAAAATCTGGCCTATCGCGCTTAAACGCGGCCAGTTCCTGACCGACGATGGAGAGGCCAGCTTCCTCCGAAGTACGCCGCTCGCTACGGGCGCCGGACGCCTGTTGACCAGCGTCGCCACCTGGGCGCCGGACGCCGAGACGATCACCGTGTTCGCAGGAGATACCGCTTTTGAGCGCCTCCTTCGCGTTCCGCATGTGATTGGCGTCGAGGACGGCGAGCCGGTGGAGCCCGAGCCTGAGGTGGTCAGCACCACGTTTGTGGATGCGGACTCCAGTGGCGACGAAGCCTCGTTTCGGCAGATCGTCCTGCAGTCGGGGGATGCCACCACCGAGCTGTGGACGTTGACGTCCGACGGCGAAGTCTGGTGGGTCGAAGGCAGTCGAACCGGTCGATTGAATGACCCCCTTCGCGGCGGTCATTGGGCGCCACTCAGCGATGTAGGCATGGTGTGGATCGACGGTGCGACCAGCTCCGGCGATCAGCTGTTCCTGGAAATAGACAACCAAGTTGACGAAATCGACGTCGGCGGCACCCCCGTAGAACTCGCTATGGCCCCGGATCAATCGCTGCTGGCGATGATCGTCGAGCAGCGCGATTCGGGGTCCACGCAGCTCTCCTGGTTCGACCCGCTCACCAATGCGCTCGCCGCCGCACCCACGCTTGACCTCTCTGCGGCGCCAGCAAAGTTGGCGTTCTCCCCCGAGGGGATTCTGTTTGTCGCGGACCGAGAGCTCGCAGTGGTCTGGGAGATCGATCAGCAAGGAGATGCGGCGATCGCCCATGATCTTCCGTGGCCGGTCGTCGATGTGGCGCCGTTGTCTACCGAAAATGGCCGTTGGGTCTATGTGGTTCCCGAGGGTACCCACGAAGTGTGGGTGTACGACCTGGACGCGGAAGCCCTGGTCGACGTCAACGTTTCCGCTCCTGGCCTCCAGGGAATGGACGTTCGCGGGCCAATCTCCGGGATCGAAGCGATTCCAATGAAGTACCGTTGGCCGGAAACCGACGAATTAGGCGCTCACAAATGGGGGGCATCGGTCGCGATCAGCCTCGCCAATGGTCGGGTCCTGTTTGCCGAAGAGGGCACCGGCTGCCTGGTCAGGGACGGCCTCGGGCCGATTCCCCGCGTTGAAAAGCGGAATACGGCCTACGACTACACGACCAACTATGACCTGGAAGAGTACGGTCCGCGACTTCTGGGCAATGGCTTTGGCGACTACCACGTTCAAATCAACCCTTGCGCGGGTATCGCTCAGCCGGAGACCTGGACGGTCCGTTACAACCGCAACCTGTCGGGTTGGGAGGTAGAGGGCTCTCTTTCCGGTGTTCAGACGACGCTCGCACGCGAAGATGTCCGCTACATGTCCGACGAAGGCGCGGTCAGCTTCGTGATCGCCTCCGGAAGCGCGCCAAGCGAAGACGGCTCCATCATTTCGTTCGGGGTTTCCGAGGGCGTTTTGACCGCGGATGGCGACAACGACAACGACGGCAAGCCCGACGTCAACTTCGATACCCCCAACGATCCTGTCTTTTTCTCGTATCGGGTCGGTCCCACCGACGGCGGTTGGGATCCGGTCGATGAGCGGCCCTTCGTTCTGATCACCGGGCAGAGCTCCGATCTGATCGGAAGAGTAGAGCCACAAACTGGCGAAATCGAGATCGCCCTGCGGTAGAAATCGTCAAGCGGTTGACGAGTTCGACCGTCTCAGTCCGAGGGGTCCGTCGGCTGGAGGATCTCCTCCAACTGCCAGAGCCCCGGCACCACGGCGTCGTCCCAGCGCGCTTTGGCACACGAGAGCAACGCGGTATGCGCCGTTCCTAACACCACAAATTCGCGCGTGAGCAGGCCTACCAACCGCTCCCATTCGGGGTTGTGACCCAAAGTGAGCAGGGTCGTCACCGACGGCGGAAGGCTCTGTGCGGCCTCCAATGCCGCCACTGCGCCAGACTCATAAAAAGCGCTGAGATAACTCGCTTCCGCCGGCGGTCCCGCGGGTGCCGCCGCCGCCCAGGTCTCTCGGGTGCGGACCGCATCGCTCGACAACACCCGATCCGGCCACCAACCTCGAGAAGCCAGCATGGCGCCGATCACCGCCGCCTCCCGTTGTCCACGCTGGTCCAGGGGTCGCTCGTGGTCCCGCCGCGAATCCATCGCTTGCGGCGCTCGCGCGTGCCGCATCACCACCCACCGCAACATTTGGCCTCCGGCTGCATCCTACCTCACCCGGATCGCTCCACAGCTGGATAAACACAGAGATCATGAGCACCCGCCGCGACCGCGCCCTTTACGTCATTCTGTTCATCGCCCTGATCGCCATTTTCTTGGTGCGGGCTTGGCCAACGCTGCCATCGGTGGTGGACGATGCCTGGATATCCGCACGTTACGCCCGAAATCTCGCATTGGGTAACGGACCTGTGTACAACGCCGGCGAGCCCCCGGTGGAAGGGTACACCAATCTGTCGTTTGTGGTGCTTCTCGCGATCGCTTACAAACTTGGGATCCACCTGCATTCCGCGATGGTTGGCCTCGGACTGTTGTTTGGCGCCTGTGCTGTCGTCGGCATGCAGCCCCTCACCGAGGGCCTGATCGGCAAAAAGAGCTGGTGGACCTTTGTTCCTGCGGCATGGCTGGCATTTGACCCTCATTTGGCTGTGGTCAGCACCAACGGCATCGAGTCTTCGATGTTCTTGGCGGCGGTGATCTGGGGCTGCGCGCTCGCTCTGCGAACGGGAAGCCGCATCGGACCCGCCATCCTGGTCGCCGTATTGATCACCACCCGACCGGAGGGGATCGCGGTCGCAGCGACGATCACCGTCTATGAAGCCGTGTTTTACCGCTCGAAAGCTTGGCCGGTCGTGGTGTCAACAACGGCCACGGCCATCGGCGTTTGGGTCGGGCGGTTCTTGTATTTCGGGCACTGGGTGCCCAATACCTTTGCCGCCAAGGACAGCCGCGACCTGATGGCGCAAATCCAATTCAATCTCAAATACCTGTCCCCCGACGCCCTGTTTTGGGCGGTGGTCGCCCTGATTTTGCTAGTGGGGCTCGGGCTCAAGAAAGAGCGTGCTTTGGTCGCCGCGATCGCACTCGGTTTGACCGCCGTCGCCTTTAAGGTGGACATGTGGATGCCGGGCGGACGCCTACTGTTGCCCGCTGCCTCCCTCGCCTTGGCGCTCGGCGGTTCCCGACTTGATGAGCTCTTCGAAGCGTCGCGTTCCAAGCTTGCATCCGCGGCATGGGCTCCGTCAGCGGTCGCATCGGCTTTGTTCCTGGGCATTCTCGTCGCCGGCCCCGTCCCCAAGCATGTGTTCAAATACGACGGAAAACATACGGCCCTACCTGGCAATGGCGCACAGCTGGCCATGGAACATCTGGCCCCCTACCTTCCCAAGGGATCGGTGCTCGCCACGCGAGATGCGGGCGTTCTTGCCTACTTTATCGGTCCCGACGTCAAGGTGGCGGAGTTGCACCAACGGGCTTTGACCCAACCCCACCCGGAGAGCAAAGACGCCGATATCTCCGCTTTCACTCCTCAAAATCCCGAGGTCTTCATCTCTACCCTGCGGGAACCCAAGCAGGCGAAGATGGAGTATCCCAACGATCGCAAAGTGTGGAAGGGGCTTACCGCGGAGTACGTCTATCTCGGCCGGGTGAACCAACATTACCGACGGTACTACGATGTGTACGTGCGCGCCGATCTGAAGGTTCCTCCGCTGCCGAAAGAACTGGTCGTGAGTTTCGCCGGGCCAAAACCCAAAGACAAATAGTAAACTACCTTACTATTGACACGCCGGATTGAACGACTTCCGCTGGATTTCGCGGATCCCATCCCCATCGAGATCCTCCCCCGCGTCCTGAAACGAACAGTCCAAATACGAGAGTCGGCCACCGGTCAGCCAATCCATCCAACCGGCCCCGGCGCCCTGCCCACCGGGATCGTGATCGACTGTCACGTCCACACCGGCTTGAATCGGCCCTCGGCGGGCTCCAAAACCAACGTTGGTTTCCGGGAATGCGTCACCGTCATTCTTCACTCCGACATCGACCCCCTCAAACGCCGCATTCGCCTCCGACCACTCAAATCCTTCTTCGCCCCAAACCCCCGACAAGACCGGAGTATTGATATTCCACGCGCCGTCTTGACGGGTCTGTACCCCGTACCCGCCCAAAGTGTAGTCATGGGTGAGCTCGTTGCCTTGTGCGTCCCAGCCCACCGCTTCTTGGTAGGCGCCAACACCGCCTTCGAGTCGCCCCGCCCCGTCGGAGGAATAGGACCCGCCGCCGGACAGGCCGCCCCTTTGGGCCGATCCATCCACCCGCCAACCCTCCGAATCCACCGTTCCCCCGATACTACCGTGCTGTCCGGACACGGAACCGGAGACGGAGGTAGATTGACCATCCGTCGTTCCCTCTAATGTAACGCCGGGAACCGGGCTCACACCCACCCCTACCTGAGGATGAACGCCGACGCTCCATCCGCCGGGCGCGGTACCATAGCAAGAGCGCTCGGAACACGGCGGCACATTGCTGCCGTTGGCCGCCCATGCTTCGCTGGGGCTCGGCTTGCGGTATTCCTGTCCCATCGTTCACCTCACCCTCACAGCCTAGACGGCGAACGGGCGGGGTGTGGTTACAGCCGCGTTTCAGACGGCCTCGAACACCGCCGCCGCTCCCATTCCACCGCCGATACACATAGAAACCACGCCATACCGCGCTTTGCGACGGCGCAGTTCGTGCAAGAGCGTAGCCGTCAACCGAGCACCGGTGCAACCCAACGGATGGCCAAGCGCGATGGCGCCGCCATTTGGATTGACTTTAGCCGGATCGAGGCCGAGTTCGCGCACGCAGTAAAGCGCTTGCGAGGCAAACGCCTCGTTGATCTCAAACACATCGATGTCGCTGGCCTTGAGGCCCGCCACTTCCAGCGCCTTCGGAATCGCATACCGAGGACCAACCCCCATGATCTCGGGATCGGTGCCCACCACCTGGTAGCTGCGCAGGATGCCGAGCACGGGAAGATTGTGCTTGGTGGCGTATTCGCGGGACGCAACGATGGTCGCGGCAGCGCCGTCCGACACCTGCGAGCTGTTGCCGGCGGTCACCGAGCCGCCCATTTTGAACACCGGTGCCAACTTCGCCAACGCCTCATAGGTCGTCTCTTTTCGTGGGCCCTCGTCGGTGTCGATGGTCACCGAATTCCAGCTCGAACCGTTGTACACCCGTGTTGGTATACCAACAATTTCGTCGACAAAGCGACCAGCCGCGATCGCCGCCAACGCCCGAGCGTGGCTTTCCAAAGCGAATTGATCTTGATCCTGCCGACTGACCCCAAACCGACTGGCGACATTTTCGGCGGTGATCCCCATCGGGGTGTAGGCGCCTGGGCGAGACTCCATCAACGCTGGATTTGGAGCGGGCTTTTCGCCACCCATAGGAATCATGGACATCGATTCCACGCCGCCGGCGAGGACCACATCCTGCCAACCGGCGTGAATGGTCGCTGCACCCTGCGCGATCGCTTCCAAGCCGGAGCTGCAGAAGCGGTTGATGGTGAGCGCTGGAACAGAATCGGGAAGTCCTGCCAGGATCCCCGCGATCCGGGCGACGTTCATCCCTTGCTCCGCTTCCGGCATCGCCGTACCGACGATCAAATCGCCGATCGCGGCCGAATCCAACGGGCCCGCCCGACGGACCGCCTCTCGGATCGCTGCCGCCAGCAGATCGTCCGGACGGGTATCCTTGAATCCTCCACGTTTGCCCTTGGCAATCGCAGTGCGCACCGCAGAAACAACGACGACTTCTCGCATGGACTTTCCGGGATCGGGGTCTTTGGAATACGAAGAAACGAACGAAAACTAGTTACGGAGGGGCTTTCCGGTGGTAAGCATGTGCTGGATGCGCTCCAGCGTCTTCGGCTCACCGCACAACGAAAGGAACGCTTCGCGCTCGAGATCCAGCAACTGCTGCTCCGTCACCACTGTCCCCGCGGGGATATCGCCACCCGTGAGTACATACGCCAGCTTTTTGCCGACGGTGACATCATGAGCGCTGACGTAGCCGCCCTGCTGCATTTGGTACAAGTACAACTCGATCGCGGCGCGCGCCTGCGAACCGGGGAGCTTGACCGTGCGCTTGCGAGGCGCCTTATAGCCGCTTCGCGCCAGACCCAACGCTTTCTTTTTGGCGTCGCCGATCAGCCGATCGGGATCCAGCGTGATGCCGTCGGTCGGGCGGAGGTAGCCCCAGGTGCGGGCTTCTTCGGCGGAAGTCGCGACCTTTGCGGTACCGATCCGCTCAAACGCCTTCTGAACGAAGGGATTCGGGTCGTAGTCGACGTCCTGTGGGAAGTCGCCGAGGTAGCGCACCACCAGCTCTTTGCAGCCGCCACCGCCCGGAATCAGGCCGACGCCGACTTCGACCAAGCCCATGTACAGCTCGCCGGCCGCTTGGGTGGCAGCGGAATGGAAGGTGACTTCCGCGCCACCGCCGAGGGTGAGACCAAACGGAGCCGTAACTACCGGTTTGTCGCTGTATTTGGCGCGCATGAGCAGGTTCTGCAGCTGCACGATCGACGCATCGATCCCCGCCCACTCCTTCTGCATCGCGCCCATCGCGATCATGAACAGGTTGGCACCGGCGCAGAACGCGGACGTCGCTTGGTTTCCGACGACCAACGCTTCGAATTCCCCTGCATCGAGCTTGTCGAGCGCTTGGGAATACAGCGTAAAAATGTCGGTATCGAGCGCATTCATCTTGCTGTGGAACTCGAGTCCCAATGCTCCGTCGCCCAAATCATAGAGCGAAGCGCTGGAATTCCGAGCGATCTCTTTGTTTTTCGCTTTGAGATCGAGCAGCAGAATCTGCCCTTCCGAACGGGAAACGGGGGCCGCGCCACCCTGTTGTTGCCAATACCCGAGGGTACCGGAGGCATCGCGTTCGTAGAAACTCTTGCGTCCGGACGCCAACATCTGCTTGACCCAAGCAGGAACCGTGCGGCCTTCGGCCTCCATGCGGGCGACGGACTCGGCGACGCCGATCGCATCCCAGGTCTTGAACGGCCCTAAGTCCCAACCAAAGCCCCATTCCATCGCGCGATCGATGTTGACCACGTCGTCGGCGATCTCGGGGATCCGATTGGCGGAATAAATCAGCACGTCGGCGGTTGCAGCCCAAGCGACCTTGGAAGCGGGATCATCGGTCGACAGCATCGCTTTGATCGAGTCGCCGGTGGATTCCGTCTTCTTGGCCTTGCCAATGCAGTCGAAACGGACTTTTTCCTGAGTCCGGTATTCGCTGGTGTTGAGGTCAAGGGCGAGGATTTCCGACTTTCCATCGGCGCCCTTCGCTTTTTTGTAGAAGCCTGCACCCGTCTTTTCGCCAGTGCGACCCGTATCGATCAGCTTCTGCAAGAAGGCAGGAACCGCAAAGGCTTCGCGCTGTTCGTCTTCTGGGGCGTTGTTGTAGGTGTTTCCGAACACGTGAACAAGGGTGTCCAAACCGACCAAATCCGCGGTGCGGAACACGGCGCTGCCGGGGCGCCCCATGGGCTTGCCGAAGATCGCGTCGACCTGCTCCACCGTCAAATTGTGGGCGACCATGTGCTTGAACACGCTGGCGATGCCGAAGGTGCCGATCCGGTTGCCGACAAAATTGGGGGTATCCTTTCCGTAGACGATCCCCTTGCCGAGCACCCTTCCGCCAAAATCCGCGAGCGCCTCGGTCACGGCGGGAAGCGTCTTTGGACCAGTGACCAGCTCCAACAGGCGCATGTACCGCACCGGATTGAAGAAGTGGGTCACCAAAAAGTGCTGCTGCATTTCTTCGGGCATGCCCTCCGCCATCGCGGCCAGCGAAATCCCCGAAGTATTGGAAGAAACGATGCTTCCTGGGCGGCGATGCTTCGCCACCATCTCGAACACCTTCTTCTTGATGTCGATGCGCTCGGTGACGACTTCCACAATCCAGTCGCATTCGGCCAAACGCGCCGCATCGTCGTCGAAATTGCAGGGCGTGATCAACGCCGCATCATCGTTGCGGAAGAAGGCAGCAGGCTTGGACTTCACGGCGGTTTGAATGCCCGTTTTAGCCAGGGCATTCCGATCTTTGACCGCCGGGTCCCGCGGAACGATATCAAACAAAAGGCTGGAAATGCCCGCATTCGCGAGGTGTGCCGCGATGCCCGAGCCCATGACGCCGGCGCCAAGCACCGCTACGCGCGAAATCCGATAGCCCATGAACGCCCTCCCAGGGGTGGTGTTTTCCTGTAGCACGGCGGCACAGGCCGGCCAGGGGAAACTGAATGGGTATTCAGTCTGGCCGACAACACCATGGGAGTTAAGCCGTTCGGATGCCGTACACACTCCCGTTGCTCTGGATTTTGTCTGCGTCGCCTGCGCCGGCGGCCCCCCCAAAAAATGCACCCGCCGCCACCTGGGAAACCACCCTCGATCGGGTCATTCCGTCGGTCGTGGCCATTCGCGTCACCGGCACCCGGGAATTCGATACCGAAAATGCCGGCACCGGCGTCGGTACCGGTTTTATCATCGACGCGGAAAATGGTTTGATCCTCACCAATCGACACATGGTACATGCGGGCCCGGTGATCGCGGAAGCCGTGTTTCAGGATCACGAAGAGATCCCACTCGAACCGATCTACCGCGACCCGGTCCACGATTTCGGGGTGTACCGCTTCGATCCAAAGCTTGTGAAACATATGGATGTGGTTGCACTTTCGCTAGATCCCGCCGCCGCTCGCGTCGGCTTAGACATTCGGGTGATCGGCAACGACGCCGGCGAAAAGATCTCGATTCTCGACGGCACGCTCGCGCGATTGGACCGGGCGGCCCCGGTCTATGGCGACAACACCTACAACGATTTCAACACCTTCTACCTGCAGGCCGCCTCAAATACCTCAGGAGGTTCCTCCGGATCTCCAGTGGTCAATCTGGATGGGCGGGTGGTCGCCCTCAATGCGGGCGGAAGTACCAAAGCCGCCTCCAGCTTCTACCTTCCCTTGGATCGGGTGGTCGCGGCGTTGGATCACATTCGGCGAGAAGAGCCGGTTCCTCGAGGCACATTGCAGGCCGTCTTTGAGTACAAGCCGTACGACGAGCTTCGCCGGCTCGGCCTGTCGGCCACCGAAGAAACCGCGCTTCGCAACCAGTTTCCCGAGGCCACAGGCGCCCTTGTGGTAGCGGAAACCTTGCCGGAGGGGCCCGCATCCGGTGTGCTCCTTCCCGGGGACATTCTGCTCGCCGCCGACGGGGAGCCGTTGGCGAGCTTTGTGCCGCTCGAAGCGCGCCTTGATGCGCGGGTGGGCAGCAGCGTTACCCTCAAGATCGAGCGCGGCGGCACGCCGCTTTCCGTGGATGTCGGCGTGCAGGACCTGCACCGGATCTCGCCCGCTTCCTACCTGGAAGTGAGCCGCTCCATCCTACACGATCTCTCCTTCCAGCAGGCGCGCAACCACGGCATCCCCGTCCGCGGCGTGTTCGTCGCCTCCCCCGGGTATTGGCTTTCCGACGCTGGAATTCCCGACGATGCGGTGATCACCGCTGTCAACGGTACGATCGTGGACGATTTGACTGCCTTCCAAGCCGAGATCGAGAAGCATCCCGACGGAACGCGGGTCCCAGTTCGGTGGTTTGCCGTGGCCGAACCCCGCCAATCCCAATTGACGGTTGCGCGCATCGATCGCCGCTGGTTTGCCATGAAGCGTTGCAGCCGCGACGATCGCCAGGGCCTCTGGCCGTGCGTCGATAGTCCCCCTCCTCCGCCCGTTGTACCACCGCCTGTCGAGAGCGCCCCCCTTCCCGCAGCGCCCACCAAAATGGCGAAAAAACTGGCCGCCAGCTTCGTGCGCGTCGATTTCGATATCCCTCACATGACTGCGGGGATCAAGGACACCCGTTTCTCCGGTACAGGATTGATCGTCAACGTGGAGAAGGGGTTGATCCTCGTCGATCGCGATACCGTTCCCGTCGGACTGGGCGACATCACCCTCACGTTCGGCGGCGTACTGCGCATCCCAGGGCGATTGGTGTATCTACACCCAACGCATAACTTCGCCATCCTCGCCTACGATCCGAAGCAGATCGGATCTACTCCGGTGCAAGCTATTGTTTGGTCCTCCCGGCCGGCCAAGGTCGGCGATCCGGTCTGGCAGGTGGGTTTGGACCGAGAAAATGAAGTGGTGTCTGCGGCGACTAAAGTAAAGCAGATTGACGAATTGGGACTCCCGATCCCACCGACCCCCCGGTTTCGAGATTCCAATGTCGAAGTGTTCACCATCGAGGATTCCCGCCCCTCTCTCGGAGGGGTGGTGGTGAACAAACAGGGTGAAGCGGTGGCCAGCTGGGCCTCGTTCCGCGACCCAAAATCCGGCAATGCGGCGCTGTATGGCCTTCCTGCACGGTACATCGAACCCAGTGTGGAGGCGTTGGTCGCTGGCGAGGCTCCAGTTTACTACGGTTTGGGCGCCGAGTTTGGACGGATCACGTTGGCGGACGCGCGCGATCGCGGGTTGCCCGCCGAAGAAATTCAAGCGCTGCTCTCTCTGGATCCCGACGCCCGCACGGCGTTGGTCGTTAGCCGGCTTTGGGGCGGTTCCCCGGCTTCGCGCGTGCTCAAAACCGGAGACTTGGTCCTGGCCATTCAAGGAAAGCCGGTATCCAAAATCGGCGAACTCGAGTCGTTCTCGGCGCTTCCCCAAATCAGCTTCCGCCTCGCTCGCGAGGGCGCCGTCCAAAAGGTCACCTTCGACACGGTGCCGCTCGATGGCAATGGTACCGATCGAATTGTGGTTTGGGCCGGCGCCATCCTGCACGAGGCGCACCCCGAAGTTGCGATGCAGCAGGGGTTGAATCCCGGTGGCGTGTATGTGGCCTTCCAGTGGTATGGCGGACCGGCCCAAAAGTACCGACTTAGGCCTTCCCTGCGCATTGTCGAAGTCGACGGCACCGCCGTCGCCAACCTCGACCAACTCGTGACCCAAGTCTCCGGAAAAAAGCACGGAGAAGCTGTACGAATTCGCGCGCTTGGTTTGGATGGTAAACCCGAGGTGCTGACCCTCAAGCTCGACCTCATGTATTGGCCGACCACCATCGTTGAGCGGAAAAATGGTGAATGGGAACGCCGCGAATTGCCTCGCGTCGATGAAATTCTCCCCTGACTGTGGAGCCCCCGTGCACGAACGCCTGTTTGATCACCTGTTCGACGATTCGCACCGCCTGTTTCGCGAGAATGCACGCCGGTTTGCGCGGGAGCGAATCGCACCTCACGCCCTCGAATGGGAGGAGGCGTGCGAATTCCCTCGCGACCTCTACGCGGCGGCGGCCGAAGCCGGCGTTCTTAGCCCCACCTTTCCCGAAGCCTACGGCGGCGGAGGCGGCGACATTCTGCACGGGGTGATCGCCGGCGAAGAGCTGGTTCGCGGCGGAAGCACGGGCACTGCGGTCGGGCTCGGAAGCTTGGCGATAGCACTTCCACCGATCTTGGCGCTCGGGACGGAAGAGCAGAAACAGCGCTTTGTGACCCCGGTATTGCAAGGGAAGCGGATATCGGCCTTGGCGATCACCGAACCCGGCACCGGCAGCGATGTCGCCGGCGTTCAGACCAAAGCGGTTCGAGATGGTCAAGGATACTTATTATCTGGCGCCAAGACCTACATCACTTCGGGCGTTCGCGGCGATCAAATTACGGTGCTCGCTCGGACCGGTCCCGATCCCCACCAAGGGCTGACGTTTTTTGTGGTCGAAAAAGGCATGCCCGGTTTTTCGGTGTCTCGCGCGCTCAAAAAGACCGGCTGGTGGGCCTCGGACACAGCGGAATTGGCGTTTGACCAAGTGCATGTCCCGATGGAAAACCGAATCGGCGATGAAGGATCGGGGTTTTATGCGTTGATGCGCAATTTTGAGAGCGAACGTCTGATGTTGGCGGTGCAGGGCCACGCCCTCGCCGAACTCGCCTGGGAGGAGGCGGCAAAGTACGCATCCCAGCGTGCTGCGTTCGGGCGAACCATCGGGAAATTCCAGGTCATCCGCCACAAGTTGGCGGAAATGGCCACCAAGGTGGCCACCGCCAAATCGCTCACCTATGCGGTCGCCACCCGAATGAACGCGGGCGAACCCGTCATGGCGGAGGTGGCCATGGCCAAAAACCACGCCGGAACCGTCGCCAACGAGGTCTGTTACGATGCGGTACAAATCTTCGGTGGACTCG
>SXGR01119076.1_pt1 | contig 13161 bp, 9 predicted proteins | sample 3174711 | NCBI WGS metagenome assembly SXGR01 (sample SAMN11356860, study PRJNA531348) | freshwater metagenome | isolation source: freshwater sample F1-60 | place: China: Fuxian Lake, Yuxi | collected 2017-12-25
ACGGGCGGCGGCCTTTTCGGTCGATGGGCTGTGGAGCACGAGGCCGATCGAATATCCCGTTCGCGCGCCCAAGGATGCCGATGCGATGTTCGATGTGCTGACATACGAAAAGGGCGCGTCCGTTCTGCGCATGCTGGAACAGCATATTGGGCCAACTGCGTTTCGGGACGGGGTGCGGGAGTATCTCCGCGCCCATGCCTACGGGAACGCCGATACGAAGGATCTCTGGCTGTCACTCGGGAAGGCCGCCAAACAGCCGGTGCCTGAGCTCATGGATGGGTGGATCTTCCAGCCCGGCTACCCGCTTGTAAGTGCCCAATTGGATGGAGCCTCAGATCTGCTTCTGAGTCAGCAGCGATTCGCCTACCTCCCAACGAGCGGGTCTCCCACACAGGACTGGCACATTCCCGTTCAGATTCGCATTGAGACGAAGGACAAGGCCGAGCATCGCAGGGTGCTTCTCACAGAACGCACGACACGTATTCCTCTTCCCTCAGATGTCCGGCAGGTACTCATCAACGAGGGGGGACAGGGGTTCTACCGGGTACAGTACGACGCGCCGTTGCTCCAACGATTGCTGGAGACAGGGCTGGATCGTCTCGCGCCGACTGAACGGTTCAATCTCGTGAGCGACGCCTGGGCGACGACTCTTTCCGGCGCGATGCCGCTTCCGGACTATCTGCGTCTCACTCGACATTTCACGCAGGAACGAGACAAGAATGTCTGGGCCGTGCTGCTCGATTCCCTGTCCTTCTTAAATCGGATCATCGCGGCTGCTGAGCGGCCGTCGCTTGAAGCCTTCGTCAGGACCCTTGTGACTCCGGCTGTCCGGGAATTGGGATGGGAGCCGCGATCGGGAGAGAATGTTCTGCTCAGTCAATTGCGGGGAGAACTGCTCGGAGCGCTGGGTAAATTGGGCGGCGATCCAGAGATTCAAGAACAAGCCCTGGTTCGTTATCGGCAATATCGAACAGACCCGGCCGCCGTTGATCCCAACATCGTGCCGGCGCTTGTCGCCGTCCTAGCCCATACTGGCGACGAGGCGCGCTACGACGAATTCTCCGAACGCTATAAAAAATCGGCGACTCCGCAAGAGGAGCGGCGCTATCTCTTTTCCCTCGCCGCCTTTCGGTCCCCCGCATTGCTGATGCGCACATTGGCCCGCACGATTGACGGAGCGATCCGCACACAGGATGCCCCCTTCATCGTCGGTGCCTGCTTGGGAAATGTGTATGGCCGCGAGTTGGCATGGAATTTTGTGAAGACGAATTGGGAGAAGATGGATCAGTTGTTCCCAAAACAAGGCGTGCGCCGTATGTGCGGCGGTATCGTCAGCCTCGCGACTCCGGAGCTTGAACGGGACGTTCGGGAGTTTTTTGCTTCCCGCAATGTCGATTTAGGTGGGAAGACACTGGAACAGTATCTGGAACAATTGCGCGTCGCCGTCTCATTCCGTGAACGGGAAGGGCGCGGGATACAAGCTGTGCTGGTCACTGCGAAAAAGGCCTGAAACGCAGGGAATCTACAAAAGATGGCTGAACCGGCAAGTACGGTGGCGCACAGACTCCGGGAGTCTTTTCAAGACGGTTCGGACTTAACAGTCGAGGGATAGCTACTCATGCCGCAGCACCGAGAGTGGTGGCTGGCCCAGAATACGATAGGTGCTGAGAAAGCCTACCAGCAGGGTGAGTATGATCGTGGCGGCGACGCCCGTGGCGAGCACGGCTGGTTGAAGGCTCCAGGCCAGGTCGAACAGGGTTGAAAGCACTGCCCAGGACAAGGCGCTCGCCAGAACGCTTCCGAGCAGCCCGCCTAAGGCACCCAGCAATGCGTATTCCATGGCGAACGTTTGCGCGATCACTCCGCGTGTGGCTCCCAGGGCTTTGAGAATCACCGATTCGTACAGGCGGCGGTAACGGGTCGCGGCCAGCGCCGCCGCCATAACGAGACCGCCGGACAGCACACAGAAAAGCGCCACCGTACGGATGGCTAGGGACAGTCGATCAAGCACTCGCGCAAAACTGTCGAGGACGTCGCCGATATTGATGGCCGTGACATTCGGAAATGAGGTCACGACGGCCTGTTGGAGCGCAACTTCCTCGGGCGGCGTCACACGAACGGTCGCGACATAGGTCTGTGGGGCTCCGTCTAGGGCACCGGGCGAAAAGATCATGTAGAAGTTGGTCGAGAAGCTCCCCCACTCCACCTGTCGAATACTGCTGATTTCTCCCGTGATGGGGGCGCCTTGAATATCCAATTCAACGGTATCTCCGACCGTGAGGCCGAGTTGCTTGGCGGCATCTTCCTCGATCGAGATCAGCGGTTTGGGAAAGACCTGCCCTGGTTTCCACCAAGCCCCCTGAACGATTTTGTTGTCTTTGGGAAGGTCTTGAAGAAACGTCAAGACGTACTCGCGGGTCAGGTACCATTTCTTCCGCCGTTCTTCTTTCTCCGCGGTCTTCTCCCTCTGCTCTTCCTCCTCGGACAGCGGTTCCATTTTGATGGCATGGCCCTTGAGAGCGGAGAGACGAGAGCGAATCAATGGGGTCAACTTGGGGGTTGGATCGTTCGATCGCCGGCGGAGGAGCGCGACAAATTCTTCGGACTGATCGGGCTGGATATCGATGAAGAAAAAACTCGGGGCGTCGGTCGGCCGGTTCTCGCCGACCTGCGCGAGTAATGACCGTTCAACGAGTGAGACCGTAGTCACGACCATGACTCCGATTCCGATGGCGATCGTGATGCCCACGACTTGACTTCCCGGCCGCACGACGTTCCCTAACGCTTGGCGAAATACGAGATGCTCCGGGCGCGGCCATTTTTTGAGGGCTGAGAGTGCCGCACGGGCCGAGAGGCCCAACAGTAACACGGCAGCTGCAAATGAAAGGATGAAGAGCGCTCCGACTTTCCAGGATCCCGCTTGCCACATAGAGAGGAGGGTCAATCCCAGGCCGATGCCGATTGACGTGAGGACTTTGACTCGATCCATTCCTTGCCACAACCTCCACCAGCGAGTTCGCGCAGGATCGGCGGAGACAGTCAGTGGAGCGACATCACGGCGAAAAATCCGGGCCGGTTTGACTTCGCGGATCGTCAGCAACGGCCACAGTGTAAAGAGCAGCGTGGACAACAGGCCCAATGCCAATCCCTTTGCCAGGGGAGCGAAGGACACCTCCATCCCGCCCTTCGCAAATCCCAATTGATCCAGCAGATCCGATGCCATCAGCACCGCGATCATCCACGGCAACCCCTGGTGGAGGAGCACACCGATGATCAGCCCGGCGAGGCTTCCCACCAGTCCGAGGATCATCGCCTGTAGTACATAGGTCCACATGATCGTCGGGGAATCAGCCCCGACTGTCTTCAGAATCGCGATGGTATTCAGCTTTTCCCGGATAAAGGCATGAACCGAGGTGGCGACTCCCAGCCCTCCCACAAATAGCGCCGTCAATCCGATCAGACCCAAATAACGGGTCAGTTGTTCCAACGACTGTTTCAGTTGCGGTTGGGCGTCACGGTATCCCGACAGGCGGGCTGACTCAGAGGCCAGTCGCCCTCTCAATTCAAATAGCAGCGGTTCCGGGGCCATGGCGCTCGGGATTTTCAGCAGATATCGCTCACGAACCCGGCTGCCCAATTTGATCAGGTCAGCCGCGCGAAGCCCTTCTTGTGACATGAAGACCCGAGGGCCAAGGCTAAAAGCATTGGCCATGCGATCCGGCTCTGTCCTGACGACGCCGGTAATGACGAACTGTTCTTGACCGATCTTGAGTCGATCTCCGACAGAGAGTCCCATTCTGATCAACAGAGACTCCTGGACGACCACACCAAAACACAGATGTGCAAGGCAATTGCTGGTCTGCCGGCCAAGGAGTTCTGCTAAGTCGCTGTTGGGTTCCAGTCGAAGTGAACCATACAACGGGTACTGTGGCTCGACGGCTTTGAGCTCAATGATTTGCGTCTGTTGCCCGGTCGTGGATACGTCAGCCTTCGCCGCCATGGCGACCAGCTCACTGATATGGGTCAGCGCCACGTCGCGATCTCTTAGTGAGTCCAAGACGGCTTGACCGGTGGGACTTACCTGCCAAGACAAGCGGATTTCGAGATCACCGCCCAGGAGGCTCCGCGCTTCTTTGGTGACCGCCTGCTCAACCTGTGTTCCGAAGAGCGAGACGCCCGTTAAGGCCCCGACGCCGATGGCAATGCAGATCAAGAAATAGAGAAAGTGCCGCCATGCCGCGCGTGTTTCTCGCCACGCCATATGGAGCGTAAAGGAAGTCATGAGCGGGATTCTGGGATGGCATCTGAAGAGGCCCGATCGGGGGAGAAGACCTGGTCCAGGGGCGTCGCAGCAATCGGACTCTCATCGATCACAATGGAATAGGAGGGCAGGGTATCGGACTCCAGACATCCGTCGCGCATAGATACCACTCGCTGCATCAACGCCGCCAGAGTTGGATCATGCGTGACAAGGACCAGGGTCGTCCCGTAGTCGCGATGCAGCGAGAGCAAGAGGTCGATCACGGAGGCGCCGGTCGTGCTGTCGAGATTACCTGTGGGCTCATCGGCTAACAGGATCGGCGGGCGGCAAGCAAAGGCGCGCGCGACCGCGACGCGTTGCTGCTCTCCTCCGGACAACTGCACCGGATAATGTCCCATACGATCGGACAATCCGACTGCCGTCAGTAACTCAGCGGCACGCATGCCGGCCTGGCGCTCTCCGCTCAACTCCAACGGAACTGCGACGTTTTCAATCGCCGTGAGGGTAGGAATGAGGTGAAACGATTGAAAGATATAGCCGATTTTCTCTCGACGCACGTGGGCCATCCTGCTTTCGGACAGAGTCGTAATATCCTGTCCGTCCAGCTCGATCGATCCGGTCGTCGGACGATCGAGGCCCGCCATCAGTCCGAGCAACGTGGATTTCCCGCTCCCTGACGGTCCCACGATGGCCACCATCTGTTTGGCGGGAATGACCAGAGAAATCCCCTCAAGGATTCTCACCGAACGGCCTGCCGCCGTGAGCACCATCGACACGTTTTTCAGTGAAATCATAACCGGGGCGATCCTATTGGAGATGATGGTTTGTCGATTGTATTATACTGGACAAAAGAAAGGACCAAGCGAATTTGCACCGCCCCATGTCTCGACGTCAACGCGCGCTTCATTTTTTTCTGCCGGTTCTTCCGGTCTTTCTTGTCTGTTTCAATCAGACAGCTGTGGAGGCTGGTTCTTCTGAAGCGGGAGATACCAGGCCGAGGATCGTCGCATTCGGCGACAGCCTCACCGCCGGATTCGGGGTCAGCGGAGATGATGCCTACCCTGCCCAACTGCAGCGGCGGTTGGACGAGTTGGACCATCGTTATTGGGTCATCAATGCCGGTGTGAGCGGCGATACGACCGCCGGTGGTCTTCGTCGCGTCACCTGGGTGCTTGCCGGCAAGCCCGACATCGTGATTCTTGAGTTGGGCGCCAATGACGGACTCAGGGGGCTCAGTCTGGAACAAACAAGAAGCAACCTCGATTCGATCATTCAGCAGCTGCAGCAAGCCGGCGTCACCGTGATCTTGGCCGGAATGAAGCTGCCTCCGAACTATGGGCAAGACTACAGGAATGGTTTCGAGGCTATCTATCCGGTTCTTGCCAAGCAATACCGCTTGCTCCTCATCCCGTTCTTTCTTGAGGGTGTCGCGGCCTCGTCGGTGTTGAATCAGGCCGACGGTATTCACCCGACAAAGGCAGGGTATAGGATTATCGTCGAGCAGGTGCTCAAAACTCTTAGTCCGGTGATCCGTGCCCGAGCGAAAAAATCATAAATGCTCAAGAGCATAGAATAAGACACAGCATCGCACGGCAAAACGCGCGCTGCAGAGGGGAGTTTTACGATAGATTGCGGGGCGCTGTTCGTTAGGACTTCTTGAAGAAGGTGTCGTAGACGCCGTAGGCGAGGATTCCCCCGATCAGCACATAGTACAGGCCGGTGATCCCGCTGTAATCAGGAGGCCCGCCCCCCTCCGGGGCATTTGCCAACACCGGGAGTGCTTCGACCAACAATGCTGTTGCTGCCAGCAAGCTTGTTCGTACACAGAGCTTTTTCATCGCACATCCTCCTCAGAACCGTACCGATTCAATAAAACGAGGGCGTATTGTACAGAAATTTGTGGGGATGGCGCAAGAGGGGGGCTGCAGCCTGTTAAGCCGCATTATTCGTGAGGGTTCGTTACTTGGCAGGATTCTTTGAGACGGCTGACTTGAGCGATTCGGCCAGGTCTTTGAATGATCCGGTGAGTGCGTTGAGCTGGGTGCTCTTGCTCAGGAGTTCGTTTGCGGCTGACCGAACCTGCCCGTCTTGTCGAACGACTTCACCAGCCAGTTCGGCGGCGTGGGCCAGGATTTCTTTATACTCGTCAACCTCGCGCTGGGTCTGTTGCAACGTCTCTTGGGTTGTCTTTGCCTCAGCGATGGAGACCTGGAGTTGTTGGGTCAAACGTCCGATATATGCCTCATGGTCTCTCATTTTTGATTCAAAGCGCATCAGGGCGGCTTCGCTCTCGCGGCGCCGATGTTCCTGATTCTTGATGCCCTGAATCCATGTCGAGAGATCTCCGGGGCCCAATTGCGGAGGCTCGGGAATCACAGCGCCTGTTTCGAGGGCGTCTGATCCGATTTAGCGGCACCGGCTTTTTGCGGCTGCCGAGGCTGGACCCATCGATGGTACTCTAACAGGACGGCGATGCAGTGGCGGCACATCGGTTCTTCGGGAAGCGCGCACGAACATTTGGAAAGGAGGTGGCCGTCCTTCAGTCTGATGGTTTGTTCGTAGAGGCCGGAGTTGCCGATCACCGCCGATGAAACTTGCGAGTCGTCCGCCTCAACGATACGGACACGGTCCTCCGTTGCATACTGACGGCCGATGTGGAACGCATTGGCGTCGGCGACAGATTGAATCATCTGCGGGTCCAACAAGCCCAGCCGTTCGGCGCTGCAGGGTATCTTGTTTCGCATTTTCAACGACCGAAGTCTCCGCTGTTCGGCGAGTAGGTGTAACAGTAGTGTGCCTAACTAGTTCAGGACTGTCAAGAATTGACGATTTCGCCCATGCGGAATGTCAGGGATGGTGAAACGGGCTGTGCGCTGCGGAAGGCCCCTATCGACAGCGTTGGGGCGGGCCCTTCGCACTCATCGGGGTCAACCAGATATAGTCGGCAATCTTCTCACGCGCAAGCTCCCTGATATCTTCAATCCGGCTCGGATCGAACGGCATCATATAGATCGTTGTCTGCTTCACCTGGCCTGCAAACCGTCGGGCGACCCGCATCGGGACCGGGAGTGCGTATTGAATATGGCCCCCTCCCGTATAACTCACAATGATCCCGCGCGCGCCACTGTTGTTCCGGCGCAGCGCCTCAAGACCGGCGGCCAAGGTTTTTGCCATGCCTTCATCGCGGACCATCGACGCCTCGTACATCGGTTGCATATGCGCGTCGGCTCCGCTTCCGTGACAGCGCTCTAGTTGATCGACAATACGCGCGCGATAGGAAGGATCGTCGACGATCTCTTCGTGGTGCATTCCCCATTGCGTCCATTCCGGCTCTTGCCGGACCTGCGCCAGGCCGAATTTGACGACGCGCCGGATCAACGGTTTCGGCGGGTTCATGGCGCGGAGCGACAAGTGCCGGTCGCGCGCAAATGTGACCAGCGGTTCATAGGCTGCAAATTCATGCCCCCAGTTTTGCGCCCACCGGACCTGCTCAAGAAATTCGCTTCGACCGAACCGGTCATTCGACAGATACTCGTCCAAGGCGGGCTGGCCATCCCATCCGAACATCTCCATGCCGATGGTAGGCCGGATACCGTCGGAGACCAACTGATCAAGAATTCGAAGGGCCGCCTCGATATGGTACTTGTTGAAATGTTCTTCGCCCAGATAAAGGATCTCGTACTGCTCCAAATCCTTGAGCCATGCAGGAGTAGCGACGACGCGGCCGGTCTGTGTCTCGATGACCTGCCATGGTTGCCACTCCCCCTCGTGACCGGAGCTAAGAGCCGCCTGATGTCCAGAGGTACAGCTTGCCAGGGCGACAAGGGCGCATAGGACAACCCCCAGCCGACAGATCAACCGATTCCACCGAACATTCATGCTGAAGAAGGAGCCGATGAACATGATCAACTCCTATCATACTGTTTGGAGGCAGACAAGTTGTACGGCTTGACGGTGGAGTTTACAGGCCACTATTCTTCGGGAATTGTATTCCCCTGTTCCTCCATCAAACGGACATAGGTTTCTCATGAGTCCTGAGCCCCATCAGCTCGACGAGTTCCGCCGGCTCGTCAGCCTGCGTGCGAGGCAGTCTTCCAGTCAGTGGGAAGCTTCCAAGCGATTGATCGAACGACAAAAGCTCTCAGAGACGATGAGTCGGCTTCTTCAACAGGTCAGAGGAAAAAGCCTGCCGCCTGCGATTAAAGAACCATTGCTGTGTGTTCTACAACCGCAACAAGCCACCAGAGTTCAAGACCTCGATGGCGAATGGCTCAAGACGCTCACCGGGTTCCCGCCCGCCAAGGCGATACGGGCCCTCTGCATTTTCTTTGAACTTATCGCCCTACCAGGCTCGCAGTGGCCCGTTCTGACGATGTCGAGCGAGGCAATCGAAGACTACGTCCAGCGTTCCACTAATCCCTTCGACCTCTTGCGCGACGCCGATGTCGCGTCGGTCTTGGATCTCGGCGCCGGCGACCTGTCATTCGCCGACGAATTGGCGGAGCGATATGTGCCCGAACTCCAACAGCGGCATCGCAGCCTGATCCTCCATTGCCTGGACCGGCTCGATCCCCGCTCGCAACTGGGCGGTCCCCTGCATCCTCATCAGGACCGGTTGCGGGCATTGAGAGACAAGGTGGGGCCCACATTTTCATTTTTCGGGGATCAGGACATGTTTGCCCTGGAGAAACTGGACGATGCAGGCAAACTGGCCCCACGATACACGATCGTCACCTGTTGGGCGCCGGCCACGCCCACGTTCGCCTATGAGCCATCAAGGCTGTCTCATTCCATCATGACCGAGGATCTCTCCCAGACAAAGGGGTCCTCCCGGTCCAGTCGATTCCGGGGCGAGCCGGCGCTGGAGGTTCGGCACGGCGAACGGCTGTTGCTGTTTCCTCCCTGGAAGTTTGAAATTATCGGCCCCCTCGCCCTCCTCAATCTGATGGCGAATCGCGGCGCGCTCTGTGTTCTGGGCGCGGTCGATAACCAAGTGTTTTGGGAACTGCTGGCGCAATTGCTTGATGACTCTCGCTATCGGCCTCAAGACCAGTTGTTCACCACCGCCAATCTTCCGGAGATCTTCGGCGAGGTGTATCAAGCGTTGAATCGCCTGTCGATCGGTGACTCAGTGGATCTGGCCGATCTGGGTCCTCTTCCGCGCGCCTATCTGTCTCCAGAGTCCACCGATTCCCGACATGATGCAGCTCCCGTATTTCGATCTGTTCGCATCAGGCGAGGGGCGACCTTTCCCGGGATTCCAGCCGGCAGCACCGCGAGAAAATTCTCTGGGATGGTAGAAGAAGTGCCGCCGTGGTTTCTCACCCTCGTTTCCTCGTAGAGTCTCGACTGTCTTGTGCGACAGACATTCGTGCCAGGCCTTGAGCATCAAGGGGGCATGGGTATGGCCGGAGCACGAAAGAGACGAAAAATTGACCACCCTCCGACCCTTTGTTAGACTTCGGCGGTACCAGATCACGTCCGTTTCCACCACCAGACAGGCACTGACTCCATGATGAATTCCGCGCCGCTCTGAAGGTCTGCCCCTGATCATTGACAGTCGGTGGCGGCACTATTACGCTCGCATCGCATGATGCAGATTACGATGTAGAAGGAGGGGGTATGAAAGCGGTCACGTTGCGGAATCTTCCGGCGTCACTATCTAGAGTCTTTTCTTGAGCGTCACGTAATGAAGATCAAGGCCTGGTCAGTACCAGACCACATCCGAAGAGAAAGACTGGTGAGGGTTCGCGTCTAACCGGCTGAAAAATTGGAGCGGGAAAAGGGATTTGAACCCTCGACCCTCGCCTTGGCAAGGCGATGCTCTACCACTGAGCTATTCCCGCTCACTGAAATGAATGCGACGGGGAGAAAAGGCACGGAATTCTACTGACCCTTAACCCCTCTGTCAAGTCATCATGATCGGAGTCACCATGAGCAGCAGGGGTAACAAATATAAATGTGCTACGTTTTGGTAGCGCGGTGGAATTGTCGGATGCTTACGAATTAAGTTGTTGAATAATTGTGATCGCAGAGCTATATTGCCCACGCTCTGTAAATGATATCGATACGAAAAGTACACATGAGACAAAACCGGCATTTAGAAAAGCATTCATTTAAATTGTGCTTTTAACTGTAAATATCGAGACATTTCAACTATTTCGTCAACTTTTCTGACCCAATTCACATTTGTGCCAATAGTGGCTTGACAATTGCTCTACGAAGTTGCGGGTTTGTGTGTGGAGCTCTAAAAAACGGGATTGATGTTTGAGATTTGAAGTAGTGACGTCCTCAACTTGTAGGAGGTAAGCACAATGTTTTTGTCACGCAGGCAGTTTTTGAAAGTCTCCGCGGGAACGGTTGCCGCAGTGGCGGTAGCTGATAAGGTCCTGGCGTTGACCGCTCTGCAGCCGGTCATTGAAGTCGGGAACCCGTTGGGTGAGTATCCGGATCGGTCATGGGAGCGGGTGTATCACGACCAGTACCGGTATGATTCATCCTTTACCTGGGTCTGCTCTCCGAACGACACCCACGCATGCCGCGTGCGCGCGTTTGTTCGCAACGGCGTTGTGATGCGTGTTGAGCAGAACTATGACCACCAAACGTATGAAGATCTCTACGGTAACCGCGGCACGTTTGCGCACAATCCTCGCATGTGCTTGAAGGGTTTCACCTTCCATCGCCGCGTCTATGGCCCCTATCGGTTGAAGGGTCCGTTGATGCGGAAAGGGTGGAAGCAGTGGATGGATGACGGTTCACCGGAGCTGACGCCGGAGACCAAGCGGAAATATAAGTTTGACAGCCGGTTCCTGGACGACATGCTGCGTGTGTCCTGGGACACCGCCTTCACCTATGCGGCGAAGGCCATGATCATCATCGGGACCCGGTACAGCGGCGAGGCCGGTGCGCGGCGCCTCCGTGAGCAGGGTTATGCGCCTGAGATGATCGAGATGATGAAGGGTGCCGGTACCAGATGTTTCAAGCATCGCTCCGGCATGCCGGTGCTTGGCATCATCGGTAAGATGGGCAACACCCGCATGAACGGCGGTATCAATGCCCTCCTGGACACCTGGATCCGCAAGGTGAGCCCAGATCAAGCGCAGGGCGGCCGGTATTGGTCGAACTATACGTGGCATGGAGACCAGAACCCGGCCCATCCGTTCTGGTCCGGTGTGCAGGGATCCGACATCGACTTGTCCGACATGCGGTTCTCTAAGCTGAATACCAGCTGGGGCAAGAACTTTGTCGAAAACAAGATGCCGGAAGCCCACTGGAAGTTGGAGTGTATCGAACGCGGCGCCCGTGTGGTCGTCATCACACCCGAATACAATCCGACGGCCTATCGTGCCGACTATTGGATGCCATTGCGTCCGGAGTCAGACGGCTCGCTCTTCCTCGGGGCGATGAAAATCATTGTCGACGAAAACATGCACGATGCGGATTTCATGAAGCAATTTACCGATGCGCCCATCCTGGTCCGCACGGATACGTTGCAGTATCTTGATCCGCGCGATGTCATCGCCGACTATAAGTTTCCGGACTTCTCAAAGAGCTATTCTGGGCGCATTCAAACGTTGAAGCCTGAGCAGATCGAGCGGCTCGGCGGCATGATGGTCTGGGATCTCAATAAGAAGCAGGCGGTGCCTCTGCACCGTGAACAGGTGGGATGGCACTATACGAACAGCGGTATCGATGCGGCGCTCAACGGCAGCTATCGGGTGAAGCTGCTCAACGGCCGTGAAATCGATGCGATGCCGATCTGGCAGATGTATATGGTGCATTTCCAGGACTACGATTTGGATACGGTGCACCAGATCTGCCGCACACCTAAGGATCTCATCGTGCGATGGGCGCGTGATTCAGGCACCATCAAGCCGGCCGCGATCCACAACGGAGAAGGCACCTGCCATTATTTCCATCAGACCATCAACGCCCGAGGCGCTGCCATGGTCCTGATCATCACCGGTAACGTCGGGAAGTTCGGTACCGGTCAGCATACCTGGGCTGGTAACTATAAAGCCGGTACGTGGACGGCAACGCCCTGGTCGGGCGCCGGTCTGTCGGTGCATACGGGTGAAGATCCGTTCAATATCACCCTGGACCCGAATGCGCATGGGAAGGAAATCAAGACCAAGCAGTACTACTATGGAGAAGAAGTCGGATATTGGAACCACGGTGATACGGCCTTGATCGTCAATACCCCCAAGTATGGACGAAAGGTGTTCACCGGCAAGACCCATATGCCGACGCCCAGCAAATTCCGCTGGGTGGTCAATGTGAACGTCCTCAATAACGCCAAGCACCATTACGACATGGTGCGGAACGTGGATCCGAACATCGAATGTCTCATCACGCAGGACATCGAGATGACCTCGGACGTGAACCATAACGATATCGCGTTTGCCTGTAACTCATGGATGGAGTTCACCTATCCGGAAATGACCGTGACGGTGTCCAATCCGTGGGTTCAGATTTGGAAGGGCGGTATTCGTCCGCTGTACGACACGCGAAACGATCTCGACACATTCGCAGGCGTCGCGGCGAAATTGTCGGACATGACGGGCGACAAGCGCATGAAGGATTACTTCGCGATGGTCTATGCCAACCGCGTAGACGTCTATGCGCAGCGTATGCTCGATGCATCCAGCACCTTCTACGGCTATTCAGCCGACGTGATGCTGAAGTCAGAAAAGGGCTGGATGGTCATGGTTCGGACCTATCCGCGGCATCCATTCTGGGAAGAGACCAACGAATCCAAGCCCATGTGGACGCGCAGCGGCCGGTATGAGAATTATCGTATCGAGCCCGAAGCGATCGAGTACGGTGAAAACTTCATCTCGCACCGTGAGGGACCGGAGGCGACTCCGTACCTCCCGAATGCCATCTTCACGACGAACCCC
>SXGR01054828.1_pt1 | contig 13157 bp, 6 predicted proteins | sample 3174711 | NCBI WGS metagenome assembly SXGR01 (sample SAMN11356860, study PRJNA531348) | freshwater metagenome | isolation source: freshwater sample F1-60 | place: China: Fuxian Lake, Yuxi | collected 2017-12-25
CTCCAGTTGTGCAGCTACCTCAGGGTCGAGGTCCATAGGGATGATGGCTTTTGCGATGGCTTGTTGATGGGGAAATTCTGATGTTTCTGACGACGCGCGTCGTCCAGTAGGTTTATTATCCTGTGCCGTTCGTTCTTTGCGATATACCTCCAGCGTATGCTGACTCATTGTCATGGCTTTCTCTGCCCAGAAGGCTTGGTTGTCTACAGTAAGTGCGGTGAGAATAGGTTTTATAATATTTACTCCTCTCTGCTCGATCACATTCCGGATTTCTGTCATGCCCTCCGTCGCACGCAGCACGCGCAAGGCATCGTTCACGCTCTCGCGACTCATGCCGGCTAACTTAGCGGCGTAGACGTAGATGGACTCGAAACCTTTCTTTTCCCAGACTCGTTCACGTTCGATGTCGGGAAGTAACATGGCACATTTTCTCATCCACTCACGGGCATTGCGACCATAGGCCTGGAACCGGTGGTGGAGATTGTTGATAGATGTTTGCATAGAATTTCTTGAAGAAGTATGAAAGAATCCTACACCAAAAAACCTTATAAAACTATATCAGTGAGCCATTTTCCAGTGACAACCACTAGCAATTGTGATATGGTGAGTATTTGCTCACCTAGAACCCACCTCGCGCTCGAACAAAGTTTTTAAACCCCTAACTAAATTACCTTGCAACCTCTCTCTGACTGATATTCACCAGATCCTGCAGCACCGGTGGGGTGTTGAAGAAGATACGTTCGTCGTAGCGGACCGTGAAGGCGCTCTGATCCTTTCCAAGAGAGAGGATCTTTCCAAGCGGCTGTCGTGCCTTGACGATATCCTCGATATCTCCGTAGACCGATCCGATAATCGTGAGAATGTTATGTGAAGTTCCGCCGCCGCCCGTGATTCGTCCCTTGCTTGTGCCTGTATCATTCTGGGCGAAGAGGATCGCAGAAACCGTATCTACATGGTTTTGAATGATAATGTTTCCGTTCAGGGCGATGAGGGCGATCGTACCTTGCTTTGAGGTGAAAACGTTGCTCTTCTGATTTTGGGTGGTGTCGATATTTCCGGTGATGAAAATGTCACCATCTTCAGCAATGAATGTTACCGGCCGGATTTTATCCGGCGTGCCAAATGAGGCATTTGTAATGTTTCCGATTGAGAGATTTCCTTTGACGCGGAAGACGCTCTGTCCCTGTGGAATCGAGCCGTTGTAGGTTTTTTGTGTCGTGGCGCTCCATCGTGCAACACGAAGTCGGCTTTCCTTGATCGAGGTTTCGATACTCTCTTGCTGGAGTTTTTCTTCGAGTTCAACCTGGAACTCACAGAGAAGGCTGGAGATGTTCTCAAGAGGATTTTGATAGTCGATTGGTTGATCTTTGATGTTCTGTCCCGAGATGTTACTTCGTTCACAAATTTTGTGGGTTGCATCGAAGCCTGTGGTGCCAGCACCGGTTTTATTGAGTTCAGGCTTCTTCTTTTTCGGCTTGATAACCACATCATCCGTCGTCTTCACATTTGAACACTGGCTGATATCAATAAGTTTTGTGTCGAGCGGAGAGTGGAAGAGAACGTCACCGCCAGCACGTGCGAGAATGTATGGACAGACGACGATTACTTTTGCGAGGCTCTGGCCTGTGACGAACGGAGCGAGTTTTGCTGGATTCTGCCAGGCGGTGTATCGTGCCACGTTGATGAACTCCTCGCCACAGCCGTTTGCTGCTGGAAGCGTCTTGCATGAGTTCGGAGTAACTTTTGAGTCGAGTTCACCGAAGTAGGTGAAGAGAATTTTGTCCTGTGCGCCGTAGACGATTACGCCACCATCGGTGTTGATCTTATCAACGTAACAAGGTGCGATTGGTGTCTTGCCGACACATTTCTTGAGCGCTGCGACTTCTGGTGCACCTGGTTTTTCAATCAGACGTACCGCAATAAGTGGCTTACTGGTCACGAGTTTCACCTTGCCACCGAGCGAACCTTTGATCTCTTTTTTCTGCCAGAGATCGTCAGTAATTTCTGTGTAGCTCACACTCGTTTTATGAACTGGTGTGTAGAGAACCTGGTATTTGATCTCTTTTTTCTGGCCTGGCTTGTTGGCTGAAATGTTAAGAAGCTTTTCGCCCTCGACACGTTTCTCGATGTTGAGATCGGAGATTTGATTCTTGATACAGTCAGGATGATTTGGTGTTTTGGTACAGTCAGTTGGTGGAACACCTGGCTGCTTGAACTCGATTTTTGCCTTACAGCTTGTGACATTAGTGTTGAGCGCTTCAATCAAGAGGGTTGTGCCATCGACAGCACCTTCGTAGGAAACTTGCTTGTTTTTGGTGATGAGCTTGAAAGCAGACTTCACATTTGTCGCGAGATCGGTGAATGTTCCCTTGCTTGAGACGTCGGTATAGCTGAAGCTTCCAACAAAGTCTCCGTCTTTTGCGTTCTTGGCTGCGATCACGTTGATCGTGACATTTTTTTGATTATTAATGTCAAGAACTCCTTAAGGTGTCACGGTGATATACCCACATATATCATCTTCTGGTGGAGGTACATCTTTTGTTTTGAGGGTGGTCTCCCAGACACAACCTGGATAGATATTTCCGAAGACGTCCGTGGTGCTGACTTTAATTTTTGTATCTGCAGGCCCACCTGAGTAGACTGCTGTTTTTTTCTCCGTATTGTACGGGTTGAGTCCACCGTCGAAACTTCCAACGAGTGCTGATCCGAGGGTTGCGGTCCATGAGAATCGCAAGTCTGCGACCTGGCCTTGACCTTGGGTAACTGGCGTTACGGTGAAACTGATCGGTTTATTGACCTCAGCAGCGGTTGCGGTTACGTTGAGCTGCTTACAGAAATTGGCTACTGGCAAGTCGGTTCGTTCCCATACGGTAACGTCTGTTCCTATATCTCTCCATTTCCACTTGGTTTCTCCGGCTGCTTTTTGGCCGGTATATTTCTGTGCTTCCTCTTCGATTGGAAGGACGAATTTCCATGGCTGGACGTCTGGAGCTACGACGTCTGGTCCGAATTTTAGACCTGCGGTCGGCTTCTTTGGGTAGACGGCATAGGCGATTTCTATTTGTGAGTGAGTCGTGGCTGTCCATGGAGTAATCTGTTTGAGATCCTTTGAGAACATCTGGAGTAGATTCGTGGACTTGAGAATATCCGCTTCAAACGTACTGAATCCACGGTTCATGATTTTGGTTGATTCATTGGCGCCACCTGGACACCAGTCTTTCTTTCCCTGATTGCAGAGATAGGTGTCGAGCGTTGGGTTGGCTCCCTGGAGTTGTGGTAGTTTCATCCATTTGTCAGCACCCTCTGGATTTGCAGCTCCAAATTCCCAGGTAATCATTTTTGGATATGCTGGATTGTTACTCACCTCTTTTTTTACCCGCACACCTCCGAAATTTACCTCAGTGTTACTGAGGTCTTCGCCCGTACATTCTGTAGATTTTTCTGGGGGCTTGGCGCAGACGATTTTTGACTCCTCGGTGTTTTTCAAGACATCTTCCTGGAGGTAGATGCGGAATCGTCGGATAAAGAGTTTTTTGTAGAAATTTTCGTCCTCAACGCTATTATTGAAGAATGCATGCTCATGTACGGTCCATGGTTCATGGGCTTCTCCTTTTGCTTTTGGACTCTTTGGATCGAAGAGTGGTTTTCCAGGGTTGTAGGTTTGAATTGATTTTGCAAAGGTAACTGTACATGCGATTTGTACGGTTTTTCCGGCAACTACTTTTTCAACAAATGATTTTCCCTCACATGCTTTACTCTCCGCAATAATGTCGGCTTCTGTTTTTGCCATGACTGAGCTCTGGCTGATGAGCATGGCCAGGGCAACGAGTGTCGATATGAGGTTGATTTTTGTTTTCATAGTTATTCAGTAATCGTTCCGAGATACACCGAGTTGGTTTGAATGTTTCCTTCGTAAGGTGCTTTTTCGCTGGCATTTTGCAAGATGAGGTATATGGCAGAGATCAGGGCGGTGATGACGATGATGGTGATAATGATTTTGTTCATAATGAGTGATATTATTTTTCGAGCTGTTTTCGAGTTATTCTTCGATGCCACCGCCGGTCTTAGGTGGTGCTTTTATTTCTCCCTGTTTCCCGAAGTTTGGTCTGGCTGCAACCTGTCCAGTTGATTCCTGTCCAGTCGACTGATTTCCTCCTCCGCCATCGCCTCCTTCAATGGTCTTCTCGTTGATGCCAGTAGGGAAGAAACCGAAGGCGAGGCCAACTTCTTTGTATCTCGTTTGGAGACGACTACTGACTTTGATATGCGTTTCAGCCCCAGCACCTCCGAATACTGGACGAATACGAGGGACGCTAAACTTGAGTTCTTCTTTGCCCATGACGGTGAAGTTCTGACACTTCTCGAACAGTCCCACGGTAGAGGTGATGTCGAGTTCGATGCCGACGCTGTTGTATTCCTCGCCAAGCGTGAAGCGTCGTTCGCCGGTATTTTCTATTTCACGAACCTTCATGACCATTTTTGAAAACTTATCATAGAATGCTTTATGTTTTTCGTCACAATTTGGATTCATATTTTTTTCGACGAGGTCGAGATAGAGGTCGACGTCTTCCGGTGAGAAGGCGAATGGAATCAGCGGAGCGAGTTTTCGTGAGAGCGGAGAACGCAGGAGTGTTTCTGGTGAAGAGGTGTCGAGTGGACTGATAATCTCGAGAAGCGCTTCTGCTACCATATGCTCTCCCTGATTGATCGCACGAATTCGATATTCTTGAGGATTGATCATCTTGAAGCGTTTTCTATCGTAGTCATGACTTCGGCGTGCGCCAACGATTTTTTCCGTACCGACCATGGAGATGAACTGGTCTCCAATTTTCGCAGGATCAATTTCCTTAAACTCACTTTCGTTGAATGTGGAGCTCATGATTCGATCCATTACAATATCTGCAATTTGTTCTTTTCGGTCTGCCTGCGGTGTCTTTTCGAGGTATCTCATGAATGTCTCTCGGATCCATTTTGCCTCACGATTCAGAGTCTCTCTCCGTTCTTTTGGTGTTCTTTTGGTAATATCACGGAAGGTGAGTTCGATGAGAATGTTTCGGAAGAAGCTTCGTTCGAGTTGGGTAAGTGGTTTCTTTTCGCCATTTTTCTGAATGAATGCCTCGAAGTCAGCGAGAATTTTTTTGTAATCAGTTTCGAGTGATGGGTTGTACTCCGTGGTAAGTTTCTTGAGAAATGTCTGATATTTCTTATCTTTTCCGTAGAAATCTTTTGTGAGCTGCTCGAGGTTATCGCGAATTGGCTCTTCTTTCTTTTCCATGAACTCACGGGTGGCTGGACTTTCGATAATTTTTTTGAGCGCGTCTTCAAATTCTTTTTCATTTGGAATATCGAATTTTTCGATTTTGCCTTCTTTCTGCATTTTCAAGAATGTCTGATAGTCGAGCAGGTTTCCTTTTTCCCGATCGGATACCGTGCTTCGCAGACCGGTTTCCAGAATTGCTTTTCCGACATTGCGTTCGAGGAAGTCGTGCTTGGTTCCTTCCAGGGTACTTTCTCCAACAGCATCTTTTTTGATGTAAATATGAATTTCACGGTAGGCTCCCTCTTTTTTATATGGGTACCGATACTCCTTTCTTGTAATAAGCAGATTTTTGCTCAGATCAGTATTGAGAAAGAAATTTTTGGCATCGTAAACTAGATGAGTATTTTTAAGTTCCGGATCGAGATGAATATTAATGTTGGCATTGCGTGAGTTCTGGATATTCATCTTGAGGAGACCATCGGATGCTTCTTCGAAGCGAACTTTTGCCCGTGTGATTGACTTGTTGAGCATCTCGAGATTATTTCCTTCTTCTGCCTTGTATTGTACCGTCTTGTCGAAGAGAACATCGGTTCTTCCTTCTTTATCCATGACTACACGGCCGCTCGTTCCAAGGTCGATGAATTTGGTTCCGCCTGCTTCTGCAATATCTTTGTCGAGTTGTTTTTTGAGTTCGGCATCACTGATTTCTGCGGTCGTTGCGTCAACAAGGCGCAGAACTCGAGTCTTCTTCCCGTAACCGATCGTGATGTATGGCATGATAGGAAGAATGGATGCGCTCACCATGACACCACCACCATTAATTCCCGTTGGGTCAATTTCTGCAATTGCGGTAGCGTCCATATCGTCTTTCATCGATTCGTAAATTTCCAAAGCGATGGTTCGCTTATACTCATCTGAAAGAGGTTCTTCGCCCTTCGTTTTTCTATCCGCATCAACGGCTTCAAGAGCAGCGCCAATTTCCTTTCCAAGTTTTGGATGCTCCATAATTGCCTTGTATCGGTTCTTCGATGTTTCAATATCCCAGATGCCAAATTTCTTATATTTTTCTTCAGTTTCGTTTTTTAGGCTGCGTTCCGGATTCCATTTTAGGCCAATCAAACCTCCGGCTCCTGCCTGAAGCTTGAGAAGATCAACGCCTACACCTCCGCCGAACACTACATCCGTTGTCTCGCCGATAGGTGTTTCAATTACTGCACTTGCGCCTACTCCAACACCTGGAACTCCTGATACGCCGAGTCCGAGGATGAGCTTGGTATCTTTGGTAAGTTTGATTTTTTTACCGACGTCAAGATGGAAGATGTTGGCGACTGGGTTTCCTGTTTCTGCATCGATGATTCCCGTGAGACCTACCGTCATACAATAATCATCCACGAGCGGAATGGCTATACCGCCTCCAATAGCTGGCCCATACTTTCCATTGTTTTCCGTCACGCCCAGCATGATGCCTGCTGTCAATTTTCCATCAATGCTCCTGCCAAGATGGCGGAGTTCAGCGTCGGTTAGATTTGGTTTTTTGAGTTTAAACTCTTTGAGAAGCTTTACGACTTCTGGATTTTTTGAATATGTTTCCATGAGTTCAATCCGTCGTGCTTTTTCGATGGCGTATTTGGTTTGTAGATTTATGATGTAGCCGATTCGAATGAGTGACTTGAAATTTTCAGGAATGCTTCCTGACTTAAGCATTTCCGGGGTTACTTTATACCCTGGAATTTCTGATGATTTTCCTGTCCGCGTTAGTGCAGTTTCTATATACTGGTTTAGGAGTTTTACGGTATTTGCATGAGTTTTATCACTACTGGTGATATCGAGAACCTGACTTTCTACATCATCATAGGCAGCTCCAAATGAGCTGTGTCGTTCGAAGTAGCCTGTATCTTTCGTGAAGGTGCCTCGGCTCAGATTGAGCATGGTAATTACTCGATCAGAGTCTTCGATGGCTGGTCCTGCTCCTTCCCGTTTGAAAACTTCACTGATACCATCCAGTGTTTTTTGCGTGGCTTCGTCTAGCTTTTCTTCGCTTTCTATGGCGGTTTGTTTATTATGAAAGAAGAGCTCTTTATTATCAAGAACTTCAAGCAGTTTCTTTCCGTGGATAATAGCGTTCGATACTTTTTCCATCATTGGTCTTACTTTTTCGAATGCTGGACGATCCCTTTCGATTCCCTTTTTTGCTTCTTCCAATGCTATTTCGATTTTTTCGATGGTCTTTTCGTCTGCTTTTTCTTTCTTTGCCTTTTTTAAATTTTCAGCTGCTTCTGCATATTTTCCTATATGAAATTTGTATCCACTTCCTTCAAAATTTGCGTCGATGAGGCTGTCGACCATTTTGTCTGAATTTTTATATCCGAGTTTTCTGTAAAGATCCTGTCGGGATACTGTGCCCTTTTTTATGACTTCTTTCAGGTCGTCGATTCCGAGGTTCATTGCTGAGAGGTGAGTGTAGGCTGCGTCCCGTCCTGCTGCGTTGATATCGATCCATCCCGAGTTATTTTTTTCATTTACCCAGTGTTCGATAACTTGTGGATCAAGTGTTGCCTTGTGATTTTGTATCTCTGCTTTTAATCCATCTGGACTTTTGAAAGTATTAAAAACGTCTAGATCTTTTTTTATCTTGGTAAGATAGGCATTGTCTCGTTCTTCGCCAGCTTCCTGCATTTTTTCCCATTCGGCTTTTTCTGGTTTTCCTTTTTTTACTTCCGTCTTTTCTTTTTCATCTTCTGCTTGTTCTTTTTTTTCCCTTTCGGCGATTCGCTTGGCTTCTTCTTTCGCTTCCTGCACCTCCTCTGCACGTCCCTTAGCATCGCTTATTGGAGCTGTTGGTGGTGTTTCAGTAGTTACTGTCGGCTGGAGGATTCCATGTACTCGTCGAGCTTCGTCGACTTCACTACGAAGTGTACTTCGTGCTCCCGTGAGCGATGTGAACTCGTAGGTGTTCGCATTAAAAAGCTCCTTATTATTTCGGATGCGATTCTTAATGTAGTTGAGCATAGCGGTGTTCTGCTCGGCGCTACCAGTATATTTGGAATCTATACCTGTACCTTTTCGAATATCTTTCTCGTATTTTTTCCAGATATCTTTTCGGGATTCGTAGCTCGCTTTTTCCCGGCTTCCGCCTAGGTGAACCAGCAAGCTTATAATGCTGTACTTGGTTTTTTCGACGGCCTCTAAGGCCTTGTTATATTGTTCATTAGGTTTTTCTGCGCTCATGGCTTTGGTTTTGATTTTTTATCTTCTCATCATTATATCATTTTTACCTGTTTTTTGCAAGTATATGGAGCAGACGTCGAAGATATTGCCGGTCTCATGGAAAACGAGTAAAGTGTGGGCGTGAATTTCCCAGTCATTATTGTCAATTTCAAGGCCTATGAATCAGCTTTGGGAGAGGGGGCAGCTCTTCTTGCAAGGCTTCATGATCAGGTGGCCAAAGAGACCGGTGCCTCTCTCGGCATCGCGGTTTCTTCGCTCGATCTCGGAAATCTAGCTTCAAAAGTATCGATTCCGGTGTTTACCCAGCACGTTGATCCGGTTGAGTATGGAGCCCGGACAGGTCAGATGCCTCCCGTGGCGGTCAAGCAGTTTGGTGCTTTTGGTACACTCTTGAATCATGCTGAGCGCCGACTTCCTCTCGAAATCCTTCAAAAAACTATCGAAACTTGTCGCAGTGCCGGTCTTTTTACGCTCGTTTGCGCAGAGAGTCCCGAGAAAGTTCAGGAGATTCTGGCCTTCAAGCCCGATGCCATTGCCTACGAGCCACCTGAGCTTATTGGTGGAAATGTTTCGGTTTCCCAGGCGCAGCCTGAGGTCATCGCTCGTGTCGTGGCGATTGCGGGAGCCACTCCGCTCTTCGTGGGCGCTGGCGTGAAGACCGAACAAGATGTGCGTGTATCATTGCAGTTAGGCGCTCGAGGAGTTCTTCTTGCCTCCGGCGTGACCCTTGCTCCAAATCCTGAAGACGTTCTCCGTCAGCTCGTGAAAGGTACTATTTCTTAAATTTCCCCGTGTATGCAGTTCCAACTTTTTTCTGAAGGCATTGAACTTACCGAAGAGCAGCAAGAATATGTACGAAAAAAAATGATGCATCTGGAAAAGTTTGCGGGCGAGATGGCTGATGAGTCATCACTGCTTCGTGTGGATATCCGACGAAATAAGGTGAAGCATTCCGATCGTCATGTTTCTTTTCAGGTCACGCTTTTTGTTCACCCCGTGGTTATTCGTGCGGAGGACCTGGGGCTTACCGTCGAAGAGGCGGTTGATATTGCTGAGGAGAAGTTACGAAAGCAAATTGAGCGATATAAAACAAAACAGCATCGACGAGCTCAGGGTGGTGAGTGGATTCCTGAGTCGACCCTTGAGCAACTTTCCAACGCGCAAAATGATTTGGTTCATACGAAGCCATCTATTGGTAAGCGCAAGAAATTTTCTGATATCCAGTCGATTCATGAGGATGAGGCGATTGAGCAACTTGAGCTTCTGGATCACGATTTCTATGTGTTCCAAAACAAAGACAGCGGAGTGCCTTCTGTGGCATACAAGCGTGACGATGGAACATATGGTGTGATCGAACTTGATGCTTGGAATATGTCTCAATAGTATTATGCCCTTTCTTCCTCCATTTCTTGATCAGCTCACTCTGCCGCTTCTGGTAGGTTTCGTCTGGTGTGTGGCAATGTGGGGCTGGCCAGTTGCGACGATTATTGTGATGCCGCTTTTTTTTCCGCTGTATCTGGTGAAGTTTACTATCTACGGTGTTCCTTTCTCGCTCGTTGAGTGGTTTATCTACATGGCGTTTTTTACGCATCTTCTGAAGACGTACGTTCAGTGGCGCCGGCATGATGAGTTTTTTTTCTCGAAGGCGTGGGCGTTTCTTCGGCAACGTTTTGGAAAAGGGGAGGCGACGACGCATGAGGTTCGTGCATCGACGACCCTGTGGATTCCCGTGATCCTCATGATTCTTTCGGTGTTGATTTCACTCTTTATTGTTCCTGGAGAGATGGATCGGCGTGAGGTCTTCGGTATTTTCAAGAGCTGGTTCATTACTCCGGTGTTGTATTTTTATTTGATTATTCATGTCCTGCCAGGTTTGCGGAGCATTCGTCGCTGCCTGGAGTGGTATACGATTTCTGCCGTCCTTCTGAGCTTCTGGGGGATTGTGCAGTTTGTACTTGGGGCTACTATAACTCCTGATGGTCGTGTCTCTGGGCCGTTTATGTCGGCGAACTATCTCGCGTTATATGTGATGCCTGCGGTGGTGTTTGTGGTGTTGCGTTTGTGGCATTTGTTTTTTGTTCCAAAGGATTACAAAGGTGTGATTGGTATGTTCATGAAGATGTTTCATGGGCAGGAGCGGGTCTCGACGATCGCGGTGATTCGGTATGCGCTTGCTGCCGCTATTATTTTGTGCGCGCTGTATCTGACACGCTCGTTCGGGGCTTTCCTTGGCTTGTCGGTGGCTGTTATGGTCTATGCGATGTACCACTGGTTTTTCTCACCGTGGAGGTTGCGCGGGCGACGGGCTTTTGTGAAATTTGGCGTATTCTTTGTAAGCATTGTCACATTGACGACGATGTTTTTTGTCACGGGTGATACGGAAAAATTCAAACAGATGTTTAACATCAAGAGTCAGTCTTCCTCGTCCGTCCGTCTCGAGGTCTGGAAAGTTTCCAGTGAGTTTATTGGTGAAGATCCGATATTTGGCATTGGTCCTGGCCGCTTCGAAGACGAATATCGTCGACGTGCTCCGGAAATTCTTCAGAAGGAGCCGTATGAAAAAGAGATGCTCCACCCGCATAATATTTTCTTGATGTTCTGGTTGTCGGCTGGTCTGCTCGGACTGATATCGTTTTTGTGGCTCATTAGTATGCTTTTTTATACTATCGCCAAAATTGATAAGGAAGATGGTCGCAAACGTCTCGGTGTGATTTGCGGAACGATGCTTCTCGCGATTCTCGTTCACGGTCTCGTCGATACCCCCATCTGGAAAAATGATCTCGCGCTTCAGTTCTGGATGATCGCCGGCATTATTGCGCGATTGCGATATACGGCGTAATTTGTGTGCATGTTACACGGAGGCATTTTTTTTCACGGGAGAGTGGTACAGGGAATGGGGCTGGGTCGTGAACTCGGTTTCCCGACCTTTAATCTTGAGGTTCTCGAGGATCCACCTCTCGAGTACGGTGTCTATGCGGTTCGAGCTATCGGGCATCCCGCCCTTATGCACTACGGCTCAAAACCCACCGTCGGCCGCGAAGACATTTTTTGCGAGGTTTATTTTTTGAAGCTTCCCGAGGGATTAGATGTTGAAGAGTTGGAGGTAGAGGTTTTAGGAAAAATTCGAGACGTCATGAAATTTGATGGACTTGAGGTCCTCGTTGAGCAGATGAAAAAGGATGAGGCGGTGGCGAAGGAGAAGTTTTTTAAGGAGTAGTTTTGGGTTTGTACTGATGGGGTTTGACTCGTTGAAAAATATTGCAAAATTAAAATCTTCTCCCGGACTTACTCTGTCCCCGGAGGGGGAAAATTGGAGCTTCAAAAATGGTACTTTTTGGCATGAAGTACGATTTCACCATATTTTTTCTCAGACGTAGGGGGTTATGATTCCTTCACGTTCTGTATTTTTATTCTGGAATTACTACATTGTCGATGCCACGCCATCGGCACTATGAACGTCGCGAACTGGCAGTGTGAATAATTCCTGCTATAATGCCTCCGCATACGTATCGCACCCACTATACATCCATGCTTATTAAAGATCTTCTTCGGCCGCTCTTCTCGACCACCAGCCCATTCCTCCTCTTTTATCATAAGGTGATGGCGGTCATCGCTGCCGTATACTATGGCTTTCCTTCACGGAAACTCAAAGTTATTGGTGTGACGGGAACCAATGGGAAGACGACGGTTGTGAATCTCATTGCCAAAATTCTCACGGAGAATGGCTCTAAAGTCGGCATGGCCTCGACGGTGAACTTCCAGCTCGGAAGCAGGACGTGGATGAACACGACGAAGATGTCGACGCAGAGTTCATTTTTTATTCAGAAATTTCTTAAACAGATGGTGGATGTCGGCTGTGATTATGCGGTGATGGAGGTGACTTCGCATGCGCTGACACAGTCTCGAATCTGGGGAGTTGACTTTGATGTCGCTCTGGTGACTAATGTGACGGGGGACCATATCGAGTACCATGGCGGATTTGAAAATTACCTCCATGCGAAGGGGCTCCTTTTCCAGAATCTTATTACGTCTCGACGAAAGGTGAATGTTCCGAAGGTAGCCGTTCTTAATAAAAATGACGCAAACTTTGATTTTTTTGATCAGTTCCAGGCAGACGCGAAACTTACCTACGGACTTACCAAAGGAACCTGCTACGCCAGTGATATCACCATGGAGCCCTCAAAAACGAAGTTCAAGCTTCATGTTCCAAATGACTCGATCGATGTCGCCGTCAACCTTCCTGGACTTCCGAATGTCTATAATGTTCTTGCGGCGGCATGCGTCGCCCTCAATGAACGCGTTCCTCTCAAGGTGCTCGAGCGGGTTCTCCAGAAGGTCGAGCCGGTTGCTGGTCGCTATGAGCTCATTGATGAGGGGCAGCCGTTTCATGTGGTCGTGGATTATGCGCATAATATCGATGCAATTGAGAATATCGTGAAGATGTATAAGGATATTGTTTCGGGAAAAGGGAAGTTGATTACGGTATTTGGGGCGACGGGTGGGGGACGCGACAAGGCGAAGCGTCCGATCATGGGAAAAATTCTTGATGAGCATGTTGATTATCTGATTGTGACCGACGACGATCCGTATGATGAAGATGAGTGGGGGATTATCTCGATGGTGAGTAGCGGGATATCTCGCGCCGAGGGACAGAAGTTCTGGAAAATTC
>SXGR01385087.1_pt1 | contig 13152 bp, 6 predicted proteins | sample 3174711 | NCBI WGS metagenome assembly SXGR01 (sample SAMN11356860, study PRJNA531348) | freshwater metagenome | isolation source: freshwater sample F1-60 | place: China: Fuxian Lake, Yuxi | collected 2017-12-25
ATGGAAGACTTTTAAATCACTGAATACCCTAATTTTTTATGCTATTGTTTCTTAAACTGTTGCTTTGTAATATTCAAATACAAATCGCCATAGGAAACTGAAGACTCCAATTGCATATCCTCATCCCATTTATTCCAAGAATCTATTAGTATCAAACGCGTTTTTTGGCTGGCATTCATTTTAGCTACATTACATAATTTTTTATACATAGCGGCTGTATCTGTTCTTGGAAAATTAGGAGTAATTGCAGATGGTTGTAAAATTTTCCAGTCATATGCAGGTGTGATGTTTGGCACATAATCAATACCCCCCATATTTGCAGAAAAATATTCTTTGGAATACTTCCAATTTTGATCCATTGTTTGAGGGAGTAACCACCATCTGTCCCAATCTGTCAATTGTGAACTATAACTCTGATGATATATCGCATCAACACAACCTTGAAATCTGAAAGGGTATCGAGCTGGGGGAGACCATCTTTCTTGCATTCCGACAATATACAATTCTATACCCAATGCGCTTAACCTACTTCTTAAAGCAGTATAAATGTTTATATTATTATTTGAAAAAAGCAAATGAGCATTCATTAAATACAAAAGTGTTTTCCCGTTTACTTTTATATAATTAGTATTATTCATTTGCGGCACCATTTTAATGATGTCTTGAAAAAATTGTTGCAATTTTACTGCGTCATTTTCAAGAGGAGCAGTGGTTGAAATTGCAAAGGTAGTATTTGAAAAATTATATGCTAAAGCAAATTTTAAATTATCTGTATTTACATCTAAAAAAGATTTAACGGTAGATGAATCAGCTCTAAAATTTATTAAGTCCCTGCTTACTGACCTGAAAGGAAAAAGAAAATAATCAATTCCGCCTTTTTTAGCTTGTTGAATATGACTAGTCATGATATTAGGTAACACAACACCATTTATCATAGAATACTTTCCTACAGAGGGAACCTGAGAAATAGATGTGTTAAAAGTTGTGAAATTATAATAAAATGCACCTACAGTATAATCTGTGGTAACAGGTATTTCTTTAATAGTATAGTTTAATATGTTGTCTGCTACAGAAGGCGCATCAACTTTTTTTGTACATGCAGAAAAAATAACAAAACAAGTAATTATAAATATTGAAAATTGTAATTTTTTCATGATTATGGTTTATAAGTTTTAGTAACGATAACAGAAAATCCTGAAGCTAATCCTGCAGCTCGAACGGATTGTATAGTAGTTCCATACCATTTATTCATACCAGATAGATCATAATAAACGCGCTTAGCATTAAAATCAGGCACTTTGTAAGGCACAGCAAACTTTAGATCATTATAAGGGTTAGTCGTTTCTTCAGTATAGTTTGGAATACCTAAGTGTTTTAGCGCACCATCATATCCAACTGGGTTTAGCGTACTAACCGATGAAGGATAAACTCCACGACCTGGAATATCTTGAAATAGTAATGAAGCATAACTAGGATTAGTATGGGGTGATAAATTTAGTACCCTAGTTTGTCGTTGTAAGCACCAGCCATCAAAAGGCTGATCGGGAAAATAATTCAACCATAACTGATGATATATTTTATTGATATCTCCAGCAGGAATATCAGCATTTACCAAATGAAGATAATTCCACAAACCAGTACCTGTAGTGCCAAATTTTACTCCATTTCCCGCTTTGTATTTATCCCTTAATGTAGCAGGAATTCCCCAAAAAGCAAAATTAGCATCAATACCAGAGTTATAATAATTTTCTGCTGTTTGATTACCACCAAGATTCTGGATTCTTGCTTGTGCCTTTAAAAACTGTGCTTCGGCAAAGCTTAGTACAATAAGTGGTCTTGTAGGATTGTTTAGGATATTTAATGAAAACATTGAATATGCACTTACTCCGTTTATCCCCCCATTATTTGCTGAAGCCAATTGTGGATCTACTCCACCTGTCAGCTGAGGCGTCCATCCTGGTAAAAGCACTTTCGATTTTGCGATTCCGTAGTGTGGCATTGGATAAGTTACTATATACAAAGAATCATTAATGGTGCTTGAAACTGTATCTGTAATCCTATACCTATTTGCAAGCTTTACAGAATCAAAATAATAATCAATTCTAGGATCCTTATAAGACCTTAAATACATAAACATCATATCCGACATCCTTGGAAAAAAGCTAGTAAAATTCGATCTAATATAAGTTTTGTAATAGGGGTTTTCATTACCTATTACATTTTCATAAGCCACTTTTGCGGTTTCATTTTCCGATACAATTAAAGCAGCTTCATTGCTCATTATATCTCTGATTTCTGCATCAGCCAAGGCACCGAGATTTCTTCTACATCTTAATGCAATTTTTAATCGAAGTGTATTTGCAAATTTTACCCAATTTTGTAATTGTGTGCCTGAATTTCCATATACAACATCATAGGCCAACTTATCTTTTGTGTTATTTACATTAATTGTTGTACTGGCTGTTTTTAATATCCCCAATATTTTAATGTAAGCCGAATCTTCTGACTCAAACTTTATTTCAGTGAGATAATTAGTGTTATTTGCTTCCGTAAGGGGGATTGATCCAAAATATCCCGTTAAGATTGAATATACATAAGCTTTCCAAATTCTTGCAATTTGAACCCTGTTTTTATAAAGCGTATCTTTGCCAAATTGCGTTTCAATTTGATTTATATTTTGTAAAATATTTACATAAAAGTTTTGCCAAACTCCTTGATCACCGTTCGCATATCTGCCCACAGCTGATCCAAAATTGGCAATTTCCCACATATTTACATTAATACCATTATTAAGTCCAGTTGCTCCAACCCAATCTCCAGTTCTTTTAACAGATACAGCAAGTAAAGCCTCTGGAGTAGCATTGATAAATTGTGTGGGGTCTGTATTTAATTCTTCGAATTTTTTTGTACAAGATGACAAGTTGATTGTAACAAGTAGCACAAAAATTAAATATATTACCTTATTCATCTTTTTTGTTTTAATAATTAATTAGAAACTTAATTTAATAGAAGCGCCAAATGTTGCATATGGAAAGGATCCACCGGATTCAACCCCCATAGTTGCATTTCCTGCACCTGTGACTGATTCAGGGTCAATGCCAAATGGAGTTTTTTGGTAAATTTGCCAAATATTTCTGCCTGTGAACGCCACATAAGCACCTTTGACAAAACTCTTTTTACCAAAAACGTTTTTATTGAAGGTATACCCCAAAATTATTTCACTAATTCTAATAGAAGTAGCATCAAAAGTATTTCCGGGCACATTACTTATAACGTTGTCACTGGCATATGTAGTTGGATTCATCCAGCCCAAAAATTTATCGCCAACTATTGGATTTCCCTTGGCATCAGTTAACAAAACACCGCCTGGCCCTGTTCGAGGTATATATGCATTTGGATACACTGCTCCTTTAACACGGTTTGAATCTAAATAACGAGTCACATTAGAACCAATAGTCTGACCTATATTTCTTCTTTCATTATCATTTTCTCCTAAAATAAAATTGCTTAAGAAAAAGGCATCTCTTCCCACAAGAGAAGTTAATGTGTTTCCTTGAAATACTGCTCTCCCATATGACTCAGAAAATATTACACCACCCATTTTAACCGTAGCTGTAACCTGAAGATTGAAACCCTTATATGAAATTGCGTTTGATATTCCCCCAATCCAATCAGGACGTGGACTACCCGTTATTTGATTTGGATTAACGATATCTCTACCGCTTGCAGCAGCAACAAGCGTAGTATCCCCAATCATATACGGTACACTTCCAAGATGAATACCGAAAGGTTGACCTACCATTGCATTAACCGAAAATGTTGTTAACCTGCTTCCCAATATAATTCTACTTACATTCGGTAATATTGAAACTACTTCATTTACGTTTTTAGAAAAATTCAATGCCGATTTCCAAGTAAAATTTTTATTTTTTATAATTGTAGCATTTGCTGTTAGCTCAAATCCTTTATTTTGAATTTCTCCTGCATTAACTATTCTGTTATTATAACCGGTTTCCGAAGGTGTTTGTATATTAACAATTTGATTGATAGTGCTATTGTTATAATAAGTTGCACTAAAGTCAATTGTATTTTTAAATAGCGATAGTTCTAAACCAATTTCTTTTGAAATTTGTTGCTCAGGTTTTAAATCAGGATTTTTTAATTGATTGGTGTAGGATAATAATGGACTTCCTAAAAACAAGCCTAATGTATTATAAGTATTAATTAATTGGTACGGACTTGTACTGTTACCAACTCTTGCATAGTTAACCCTTAACTTACCTGATGATATAATATTTTTATTGTTTATAAACTGCGAAAAGTTTACGTTGGCACCGACTCCCGGGTAAAAGAAAGTATTGTTACTCAAAGGCAAGGTAGATGACCATTCTTGTCTTCCAGAAACATCTAAATATAAAAACTCTTTATATCCGATGGTTGCTTTTGCATATGCAGACTGTTGCCTTGATCTTGTCAATGATTCTGATGCATTAGGCACTGAATTAGCATTACCAATACTCGGCATATTCTGAACTAGTAAAGCACTTATTGATGCAGCCCTAGCTAATATATTTACATCATTTATACTAAATCCTGCCAAAGTTTCTACATTAAAGTCGTTGCCTAATTTTTTTGTATATAATGCTAATAACTCATAAAACATATTGTTTTGTCGAGACAATAAATTAGAGTAGCTACCCAATGGAACCAATCTTCCTCCAAGCTCTTTATGTACATAATTATCTACTGTTGCCATGTCCGCCACTACCTGGCCTCTCAATTTTAAACCTTTTGTAATATTTGCAGTAGTTACAATTGCACCATTAATTGCGCTACGGGTATCTTCATTTGAATTAGCATAAATAGACCAATATGGGTTTTCCGTATTATTTACTTGATTAGTAATAGGAGAATTACCAAATTCGTCTCTAAATGGAAGAAATGCATCTAATCTGGTACTTCGTGCCATATATACATAAGCAGCTAATGGGTTTCCTGGATCTAAATTTTTAATCATTCTGTTTTTTGTGTTCCAATTGGTATAATTAACCCTTGCTTCCACCTTAAAAATATTACCTAGATTTCTTGTAGCTGAAATAGAAAGGTTGTGTTTCTTAATAAGGTTAACATTTGGAACAACATCATTTCCATTTGTATGCCCATAGGACAACCTAAATGCGGAGTTAGCATCTGACTTACTAATGGATAAATTAGATGAAGTTGTGATACCCGTTTGATATAGATCACTCACATTATTAGTTTGTGGAACATATCCCTCTGGTATCGGTACGCCACTGAAAGAATTATATGGCTGACCCAACATAGGTGCACCCCAGCTTTGGTTGAAACTACCCATGTTAACACCACCGTTATTCCTATTGATGGTATTACCATTGTTCTGGGCCAATCGTGAGCCAGATCCTTCTCCATACACATTTTGGTAAGCCGGAAAAGCAGTAACCTTATACGCTTGGACACTTTGATTAAAATCAATACCCAGGGTTCCGTCTCCACCAGTTTTGCCTTTTTTTAAGGTTATCAAAATAGCTCCATTTGCTGCTTTGGCACCATATAGTGCAGCACCATTAGGACCTTTCAACACTGTGATGGATTCTATATCGTCTGGATTGATATTAGAAATTGGGTTACCATAATCAAGATTGCCACTTGTTCCAATCGGATTCTCAACAGGTACTCCATCAATAACCATTAACGGCTGATTATTGCCTGAAAAGGAATTATCGCCACGTAGAGTAATCCTGACGCTAGACCCAGGTTGTCCTGTACCTGTCACTTGCAATCCAGCTACTTTACCAGTTAATCCATTTAAAAAATTCAAATCCCTTGCTTCTGTTAGTGTTGTAGGATCTACTGTTTGTGATGCATAAGTTATAGATTTTTGTTTTCGAGTAATACCTAATGCAGCTACAACAACTACCTCATCTAATTGCGTTGGATTATTTTTAAGCACTATGTTAATTTCTGAACGACTTTTTACTATAACTTCTTGGTTTTCATATCCTACAAAAGTAAAAACAAGGACTCCCTTTTCAACATCCAATACGTTAATCTGATACACGCCGTTTGCTTTTGATACAACCTTATTGCCGGGATTAGACTTTACAGAAATGACAACCCCTGCCATTGGAATTCCTTGTGCATCAGTTATTGTTCCTTTTATTGGTTTGGATTGTGCATAGGTAAGTGCAGATGTGCCCAATATTAGGAGAACAAAGAATAATTTTTTCATACAGCAATCAGTTTTATCAATACGATACGAAATTAGAGGTGGCGACTTAATAAATGAGTTAATAAACTTATTAATATCTAAATTAATGGTAAATTTTTAAGTAAAAAGGTGAAATTAGCATCATATAATTAACAGAATCCTTTTAAAAGTCTTAATTAAGAAAGTCATTTTTTGGTTTTTAGGTATTCTTTACTATTCATTAAGTATGGTTTTTACTGAGTCTTCTTGAACACCCCATTTCTTGTTGGGGATCGGTCCCATTTCTAATTCAAGATGACCTCCGGACATTAATTGCTCATGTGTAAACCAAGTGCTTTTTAATACCACTCCGTTCAATTTTGAACTCTGTATATATTTATTTACAACTGAGCAATTATTAGCTGTTAGTTTAAATTGTTTTTTGTTGGGTAAGCTTATAGTTATTTTACTAAACAATGGGCTACCTATGGTATAAACTGGGAAACCTGGCGTTACAGGATAAAAACCCAAAGAAGAAAAAACTACAAAAGCCGACATCCCACCTCCATCTTCATCACCTGGTATTCCGTATATATTATCTTTAAACCAAGCATCTAAAAGAAACCTGATTCGTTTTTGTGTTTTCCAGGGAGATTTTGTGAAATTATACAGATATGGAATATGAAAACTTGGTTCATTGCCCATTGAATACTGACCTACTAATCCAGTAGCATCAGGAAATTTACTCCAAAATTCATATTTTGAACGGCCAAGCCCTTCACGAAATAAGTGATCAAGTTTTTCTTCAAAAGAATCGTTGCCGCCCATTAATTTTATCAAACCAGGAATATCTTGTTGTACCTGCCACAAAAAAGTATATGCATTATTTTCGTCATAGTATTCCCGACCACCCATTCCTCCATCAAATTTTGGGTCGATATTGACCCATTTACCTTTATCATCTTTTGGAAGAAAAAATTGCTTTTCACTATTCCATAAATTTTTATAATTATATCCTCTTGATTGAAAAATGCCTGCATCATTTTTATTTAAATCTTTACCTAATTGCCCCACCGCCCAATCATCGTAACTATTTCCTAGCGTAACTGCCACGGCTTGTCTTTTCTCGAAGATGTGTACTTCAGGTACTGTTTCTTTTTCATCCTTTGCTAATGCAGGGAAATAACCTTTTTGATAATAAAAATCATCGAGTACTGTTTTTTCGCCATTTCGCCATGGTAGCATAGTAGCTTCCATTGCATTTTTCCGCATACCTTGATATGCTTTTTCAATATCAAAATTTTTCAATCCCTTTCTATAAGCATCTAAAAAAATAATGGATGAATGAAACCCATTCATGCAAGCATGATCGCCATATAACAATGGAAACGTTGGCATCCAGCCACTTTGCTCATACATGCGTACATAAGAGTGCAACATATCTTCTTCCATCGAAGGATTTAAAATGGTACGCAAAGGGTGATGTGTAAGGTAAGTGTCCCAAGCCCAATCGTCTACATAAAAGGGGCGAGTATCTTTATGAATTTTTTTATCAAACCCACTATAATAAGATGCATCTTCTGTAATATCTACCATACGCTCATAACTTCGGTATAAAGCCGTATAAAAAGATCGTTTCTGCGCTTCTGTGCCACCCTCCACTTGTATTTGCGACATTACAGAACTCCAAGCCATTTTACCTGCATCCATTACAGACTGAAAACTACTTTTACTAATTTCCTTTTCGTAATTTCTTTTTGCTTGATCTACACTTATATAACTAATTGCATATTTAAATGCTACTTCTCTGGTTGATTCCGGGAAACTGATATAAGCTTTTGCACTTTCCCCTTCAACGATTCTTTCTTGCAACAGCTTGTTATTTATAAGAACCCCAGGAGTTCCTGCAACACTAAAAACTCCATACATAAATACTTTAATGTCTGTATGGTATGTCTCCATTCCTGAAACTTCAGTGGCCGACATAAAATTAAATGATGATTTGCCGCCATTATATACTCCCAATAGTATTGCCTTGCTTTTTACATTAGGAAATGAAAATCGATAAAATCCCGTTTTTTTACCTGCTGTAAACTCTACTTTAACCTCATCATCCACTAAATAGGTGGAATAATACCATGGCCTATTAATTTCAAGATCATGGTCATAAGTCATTTTAGCTGCCCAGCTCTTATCTGATAATACTCCAATTGAAGGCTTTAAAGAAAAAACCTGACCCTGCCGATGAGAAACAATTGTAAATGGGAAAGTAGAAATCTGGTCTTCTAAAAAATCTTTTCTTTGTGGTGTAAACCTAATTAGTTGATTGGGTAGTTGTACAGTTGGTCTGGTTGGTTCCAATAATTGACCTACATTTCCGATGGTAGGATCTATATAGTCTATGCCTGAAACTGACAGTTTAGTATTTTGTGCAATACAGATATTGCTCAAACAAATAAGCAACAATACGTTGCGAATACTATTTACGATTTTCGTGTGTGTGTGATAAGAAAAGGACTTTCTAATTAAAATAGTAGCGGGTAAATATTTCATATGGACAAGCATTAGTTAGAGATTATACTCTAAGTAACGTTTGCAACATTAATAGCAGAACTAATTAATCAACTAATGAACAAATTAATGCTACTTTTTTTAGGACTTTCTGTGAAAATTGTAAAATAGGATTCAGATTATTACCCGATTATTTCCGCATAGGTTCTTACATAATCCTGTCCGTAATTCTTGATATATTCCTTAGTGAAATTTAAATAGGTCTCTTTACCCAAACCATGTCTTCCAAGTATAATCAGGGAACGGCATTTTAGCTCCAGTGCTTCTTCATTCATTTGATCAAATTGAAAAATACAATTGGATAATTTTAGTATAAAATCCGGTTCTAATTGCAAACTGGCTTTTGATGTATAGGAAAGGATGGTATTAATAACAAAGTCACTCACTGTCGCCTTACTATCATCCAACCAGGTATATTGCGCCTCTCTTAAAAAAGCACCTTTATTGATTATGGCCAGCAATCCGCTCATATAATTTTTATCTATAAAAGTTGGTTTTTCATTGGCCAGCTTAAAAAATTGCTGGTAGTCCAGTTTAATAGAGTTGTTTAAGATTTCAAATCTCCATTTCCCTGTTTCTTTGGAAATACTAGTGGAACCTGCCTTTTCGAGGATTGATTTCAGTTTTACAATATTCACTGAAAAATTGTTCCTGGCATCTTTTATTGGTTTATCAGCCCATATTGTTTCATATAGTTTATCCGAAGAAACGCCTTTGCCATCTTTAAAAGTGTATATGAGTATCATTAGAAATATCTCCTTAAGAAGCGGGGTAAACTGCCGGGTGATATCGTTGCCTTCCTTATCAATCACTTCAAAATGACCAAAAAGAAAAATAGCAGATGATGTCCTTACATTTTCGTACAAACCATGACTTGATAAGGTGTCTTCAACCGCCAATGATTGAAAAGCTGGTTTGGGTTGTATAATAGGAATTGTTTTATCAATAACAGGTGTTTGATTTTGTTTTCGCCTTTTTTGAAGAAGAAAAATAATTATTATCAATAAGGCTGACGTAAACAGGGATGCAAAGAACCAATACATCGATTTGTTACTGGCATTAACTGGTTGAGTTACAATTAGCCTATTGGGTGGAAAGTCAATCGTAAATATATTTATGCTAGTTGATTTATTCGCAGCGCTTACTAAAGTTACTCCAACTAATTTTTTACTTGAGGGGCAATAAAATAAATCAGCAAAAGATTCGATATCATGGAAAGAATATGGAATACTGTCGCCCAAAAACTCATACTCAGGTGAACTCAGGGAACCACGTATCAACTGCAGATGGGAATTAAATCTGTCAATAGGAAATATTAACCCATAAAATTGATTGGCTTTACCTTCAACAATTAGGCTATTGGCAAAACAAAATTCTTTTTCGGGCTGTTTGAAATTATAAATGTGATTGAACGTACGGCTACGAACACTATAAGTCATTAATTCAAAATTATATTTAGAAGCTACCCTCTGATCTCCCGTTTTACTTCCATAGCCTCCAATTATATAAGCAGTATCGTTGGTAGCATTAGTCCCCAGAGCCGAAAGATAACGGGGCATGAAAAAAGCACCTTTGGTTGGTAGAACTTCCCATGTACGATCCCGAAAACTATATCGTTGAACAAGATTTTTGTAATGAAGCATACCATACCCACCAATAATATAAAGAGCGCTGTCAACATCTGAAATAAACTTATTAGCATGCCAAAACTCTGTAAGCTTGGGTTTTGCGGAGAAATTTAGTTTCCAGGAATTTTCTACGGCATCATAGGCTGATACGGTTTTTTCGTCTATAAATAAATTATACAAGGTATTAGATCTGTCATCAAAAATTGATTGATTACCTGCAGGTAAAACCTGCCGACTTTTTGAAAGTTTAGCGCCTGATAGTTGATTTGTTTTAAAAGAAAATTGGTACAATGTATCAACTGAAATAATATATAATATTTCATTTTTTTTATCAAACGCAACGCTAGGGGTAGCTGTGGTTTCAAATGTTTGAACCTGTTTCCAATGAAGATGTTTGGGCGCAATCCAAACGGGATTTTTTATTTCTGCAACCTTTTTTTCAACTATATCCAATGCCTTGTTACCAGTAGTCTCTGACAAAGGAAAAAAGTATTTTCTTTTTTTGTTTTGTGAAATAGCAATGTCCTTAAGATACATGGGAGGAACATCAATTGTTTTATATAGTGGCAGGTTGCTAGTTCCAAAAAAAACTTTACAAAAGGTTGCATTGGTAAAGTTTAGTTTGCTTTTGGTTACTAAACGATTATCCAGGAAAAAACTTACTTCCTTCAGGATTTTATCAAACCGAATTTCACAATGATTCCATTTGCCATAAAGACTAGAAGAATCAATCTTAAAAGCATAAGAAAAAGATTCTCCGATAACAAAATTAAAATTTCCAAATTTATCGACAGATACAATATCTATGTTCTGGTTATCGGTAGTTATTAACCTTAATACATATCCAAAATAGGCATTAAGGCCAGGTACAAATTTAAGATCAAAAGATATTTCAGTGTCCTCGTTTAAACATAGAGATTCTTCAGGAATTAAATTGAGCGAAGTGCGTTTTTCAGGTATTGCTTCATGACTGGAAAATTGCAATCCATAAGACTGGCTGTATAATTCACCAGAAAACAAAAGCAAACCTGTCATTAAATAAATAAATTTCTTCATAGACAACCTACTTAGCAATTATTTTATGCCTTACAAGAAAAGGGTCATCGGTTTGAAATCGTGTTTCCCAAATAATAAAAGAAATAGTTTCAAGCAATTTAAGCACTTTTAAATATTAGCCATACACGCACAATTTACAACAATCAGTATACTATATTAGCATTTCCCTTATCAAAATCATACAGATATAAGGTTTAGTGGACAAAACACACATATTGACCACCCTATAGCGTTGCAAACCGATTACCCTAAGTTGTTTTATCCAAAACAATTCATCAAAACCTCACGCAAAACCTCACGCAAACCTCACGCAAAAACAACAAAGGACCCACGATTTAACGTAAGTCCTTGATTTTCATGTAGCGAGAACGAGATTTGAACTCGTGACCTCAGGGTTATGAAGACAAAGAATATATCACATCAGTTTAATTTTCAATTAGTTAGAAATGCTGTTGCTCCCGTTATGTGTCTCTTTCTAAGGGAAAAGAGGCGCAAAAAGGGAGCGCACACTTTACATTGAATATGTTGGAACTTCCTGACAATTGGAAGGAAGTTAAAAGAATTAAAATTGTAAATTATGCTAATCCTTTAGTAATTCATACCCTTTTTAGTCCACTTTATGCTGAGGTTAGACAAAAATTAACATAATTCTATAAACTCTTTGTAATGTTCGTTGTTATTAAGTAAATTTTAGTCATGAAAAAAATAATTTTGTTTTGTATTCCCTTTTTGTTTGCGCAGTGCGCAGTCATCAAACCGGGTGAAGTTGGTATTCAACAACGCCTTGGTAAACTAAAAGGCGACCCTTTAACCTCAGGTTTAATTTTCTACAACCCTCTTATTTCACGTGTCGTGAGTAGCTCTACTCAAACGAACAATCTATTACTTTCATTAAACCTGCCAAGCAAGGAAGGTTTGAGTGTACAAGCAGACATTAGTATTTTATACCATATTGATAATACTAAGTTCAAGCAGTTACTTACCCAATACGGTAAAGATTACGAACCAATTATCACGGCTATTTTTAGATCTGCGTCCTCTGATATATGTGCTCAATATTTTGCAAAAGACATGCATTCAGGCAAACGATCTGATATAGAAAATGCAATTTATAAGAAAATGCAGGAGAATCTCCTAGGCAGTGGGATGGTGATAGAAAATGTTTTAATGAAAAGTATTTCCCTCCCGGCAGGATTGGCTTCCTCTATCGAGCAAAAGCTAAGAGCAGAGCAAGATGCCATGAGAATGGAATTTGTACTACAGCAGGAAAAGCTTGAGGCGACAAGAAAGATTATTGAAGCAACAGGAGCAAGAGATGCACAGTTGATTCAAGCACAAGGCTTGACAGCAGAAATCTTAAAAATGAGAAGTATTGATGCTTTTGATCGATTAAGTAAATCTCCAAATGCTAAAATTATTATCACGGATGGTAAGATTCCATTTTTGGTTAAAGAATAGACTGATTTAAATAATCCAAATAGTTTTTGTTCTATAAAATTCATCTATGTCAAGTGAATGAATTTTTTTGTCTTTATTTTAGAAAAGCTAAAACCTTTCTTAATAATTAAAAAAGTTATTCAAACTTATTACGATTAATTTTAAGGATATGCATATTGTCTAACGTCAGCATCAAAGGTTCGTGTATTCGGTAAGAAATGACAAAAACCTCACGCAAAACTCACGCAGAAA
>SXGR01586140.1_pt1 | contig 13137 bp, 10 predicted proteins | sample 3174711 | NCBI WGS metagenome assembly SXGR01 (sample SAMN11356860, study PRJNA531348) | freshwater metagenome | isolation source: freshwater sample F1-60 | place: China: Fuxian Lake, Yuxi | collected 2017-12-25
GAGCACAGCCGGGCCTTCACGGTCGTTGCCGATGGCCAGCGCCTTGGCCCAGAGCTTTTGCTCGACGCCAATGTGGGCGGATTTCCGCGCAGCGTAGCCGGTCAGGCGGATCGGCTCCGTCGGTGTAATGTCGCGCCGGGCGACCCCGACCTGAGTGGCAGCGGCGGCTCCAGCAATACCCAGCAGCAGCACGAGAGCAGCGGCGACGGCGGGCAAACCGCAGAGCTGGCGGCAAACAGAAAAGTTCGAGTGCATGGCTTGAAGGAGAGAGGAATCGCCCCGAGCTTTTGGCAGCCAGCGAGTGTGTGTCAAGGACGCCGCTGGCCGGCAGCAATGTACAAAAAAGAGACCGGGCTTTCGCCCGGTCTCTGTGAGAGCTAACTCTTCAGGAGCCGATTACGGCTGCGGAATGAGGTTCAGACGATAGAACTGGTTCGTCGAGGCCGGAGTAAGCGGAGCCGTGAAGCGACGGAACGGATTGCCCGCCACCGGAGCATACGCGCCACCGACGTTACCAGCCGCCTGCAACTGCCAGGAGGCATCACCGTTCCACGTCACGACGGCGTTGGTGCCGACATGATTGATGGAGAGGGCCGGAGAGGCCGTCGGAACGACGACGATCTGGGCGCCGAACAGGATGTCGGAGCTCGTGGTCGCGCCGCCCTGATGGACTTCAACAGCGAGGACGTGGCTGCCAGCCGAACCCGAGAAGGGCAGGCTCAGGAGCTGCGCTTCACCAGTAGTGGTGGCCTTCGTCGCATACGTCGCGGCACCGGCAGCCATGTTCAGGCGGCCGATTTCCGCGCCGTCGAGATAGAAGATCGCGCCATCGTCGATGAGGTGCTGGATGGCGAGGGACTGACCGGCGGTGAGCGCGGGCAGAGTCACCGTCTTGCGGAAGTAAGCCGTGACGAAGTCAGCGGGCGTGTTGGTGTTCGGCGGGATGACCGTGGCGATCGGCGTCGGGAAGATCGCGACGACACCAGCGGAGGTTTCCGTGCCGAAGAGCGCGTTGCCGGATTCCCAGCCAGCGCCACCAGTGGTGGTCCAGTCGGCCGAACCATCCAAGTTGTTCGTATTGAACGACAAAGTGGAGTTCCACGCGTCCACCACCGAGACGGTGGTGATGTTGACCGTGGTGGGGTTCGGATCGATGACGTTCGCGCTGGCGCGGTTGTCGGTCACGCCCGTGATGGTGAGCGTGCTGGTGCCGACGGGGCGAGCGGACGTGGTGAGGGTCACCACGTTGTTCGTAACGTTGGCTGCGGAGACCGTGATTCCACCCGAGAACGTATAGCGGGCCGTCTGGCTCGCGTTCGCGCCAAGGGTCTTGCTGAAGGTGAGCACGACCCTGGTGTTGTTCGGACCAACGGCGCGGGTGAGGACAGGGCGGGTGAGGTCAGCACCCACAGAAACAGTCACCGTGGAACTATTGACCGAGCCGTTCGGGTTCGTGACCTGAAGGCGATAGACACCCGCGTCCGACGGAAGAGCTCCGACGAGCGAGAGCGTGTCCGACGTCTGGCCAGCAACCGGGTTCACGCCTTTGAACCATTGGTAGGTCACCGTCGGGCAAGTGTCGCCGACGTTCACACCGACAGCGATGGAGAGGTTGCCGCCTTCGTTGACGGAAGCCGTCGCCGGAGGCTGGCTGACGATGGACGGCGGGTTGACGCAAGGAATGATGTCATACTCGACGAGGAGGGCCGGAGGATTGGCGCTCTCGGAGGTGTTCCAGCGCCAGCCGTCATTGCCGTTCGGGATGAAGGCCCAGCCGTTGTTGGCCTGGCCGTTTGCCCACGCCTGAACGCTGGCCGTCACATCAATGTTGATGTTGATGTTGTTGCCGTTGAAGCCGGGGCCGCTCGCATCGAAAGCCGCCACTGCGTCCACGTCGTTAGCCACCACACCGTCAACGAGAACATTCCACGTCGCGGAGTTCTGATCCCAGCCCGTGAGCATGCGGTGGAGGCGATGCAAGTCGCCGTTGTCCGTCTGGAACAGGCGGAGCGTCGCGCCGCGGATGCTGGCACCGGAGGGAATCTGGCCGGGGTTGGAACCGAAGATGTCGTCGAAGCGGAGGAGGGCCTGACGAACACCGCCGCCATCCGCGCCGTCAACGTTGATCACGGTGTTGGCACCGTCCGGGCCATCGGCCGTGGCCGAGTGGATGCCGGCGTCCTGCGTGCCAGCGTAGCCGTTCACGCCTTGCTGGAAGGTGGCCGTGGGGAAGGTGGTCACTTCCGTGCCACCAGGAATCAAGTTGCCGTAGAGGTCGCCGACGCCGCTCTGGCCGCCGCCGATGTCCACAACGCGGACGGTGTAGCGGCTGCCAGGAGTCGTGGGAGTGCTCAAGTTGAACTGGATGTTCGTGCCGTTCTGCACGACGATGGTATCAACCCCGATGGTGTCCAACGGATTGTCGGGGTTGACGATCTCCCAGTTGAAGGAGAACTGCGCATCGGAACCGCAAGCGCCGCTGTCGATGCAAAGCGCTTCGTCCGAAACAGCGATGATCTCGAGAGCGGTGGCACCCAGGCGTGCGGCGAGGAGCACGGGCGGAGTGCCATCCGCGCGGATGTCCACCTTCACAACAACGCTGCTCACGTTACCTTGAGGATTGCTGATGCTGACGGAGTAATCACCAGAATCGAGCTCCGCGGCGTTCGTGATGACGAGGCTGGCGGTTGCCGCAGTGGGGTTGGCCCCAGCATCAACCGGGTTGCCGTCCTTGATCCACGTATAGATCAGACCGCTGCCAGAGGCGACCACCGTGAGGGTGACCGTGCGACCGACGAGGTTCGTCACGCCCACAGGCTGGGTGACGATGACCGGCGGCGGCGGGAGGGTGCCAATGATGAAGTTGTCGATGCTGTAGGAACCGTCGGTGCCAGGAGCGCCGTTGTCGTCCACCCAGAGAAGATAGAGCGTCGCGCCGGAGTTCCAAGTACCAAGATTCAGGCTGGCAGAGATGCCGCCGGCCACCGGGGCGACCTGGGTCAGTTCCGGAACGGGAGCCCAATCACCGACACCGGTGAAGCTGTAGTAAGCGTGGTGACCACCGATGTCCGGGTCTTCATTTGCGAACGCGCTCGGGAAGCCGAGGTCGTAGGAAACCGGGAAAGCACCGCTGATGGTCGCGCCCGTGTTCTGGATGCGCGCGAGCAGGATCGTGTAGGAGTTGCCCGTGGGGCGGGTGACGAGATACTGGCCCGCTTGGCTCCATTGAGCATTGGCGTTACCGCCAGGAGCAGCACCGGTCGCGAGGACGAGGCGGTTGGTGATGATCGCAACGTCGTTGGTGAGCACCGCAGCGTCCAGCGCAACCGTGGTGGTAATAGCGCCGGCGCCGCCGGGGACGCTGAGGCTGGACCAATCCACAGCCAAGGGCTGGGTCGGGAACGATTGCAGAACGCCGGTGGGTACGGCGGCCTGCGTGGTGAGAGCGGCAGCGCAGAGTGCGCCGACCGCCAGGGATGTCAGGGTTTTTTTCATGTTTGATTGTTGAGGGGAACGGATCACCGACGGCACCTCCGTGGTGCGCCAGGAAGCAGCTCCTGAGTTAGTTAGTGCACGCATAACGCTTCAGTCATTTCCCGGCAGGACAACCACAACTGGACGCCGCACCCGCAACGTCAAGGTCGCCCTGTCGATACGTATTCCTGAGAGTGAGTCTAGGTAATCACAGCACCGGTGTCATTGCAACCTTCATTTCTGGTGAAGCGGTTGTCGCGTTTTGTCCCCAGCCGCCGGGACCGTAATTCATCGTTGCCTCGTACCAGGGCGACTCCTAGAGTCGCGCCGCGATGAAACATCAACTCGACTTCGAGAAACCCATTACCGAGTTGCAGCGCAAGCTGGAAGAGTTGACCAAGCACCGTGACACCCACTCCCTAGGGGTCGATTTCGACGAGGAAATCGCCCGCATGGAGACCAAAATCGCCGAGACCCGCCGGCAAATCTTCTCCAATCTCACGGCCTGGCAGCGCGTCCAGCTCGCACGTCATCCCAAGCGGCCTTTCACGCTGGATTACCTGTCGCGGACGTTTACGGAGTTTCAAGAACTGCATGGCGACCGGCTTTACGCCGAAGATCGCGCCGTGGTCGGCGGCTTTGCCCGCCTGGGGGAGCACAAGGTCGTCGTTATCGGCACCCAGAAGGGGCGTGATACCAAGGAAAACATCCGGCGCAACTTCGGCTCGGCGCATCCCGAAGGATACCGCAAGGCCCTCCGGCTGATGAAGATGGCGGACAAGTTCGGCCTGCCAATCGTCACGCTCATCGACACGGCCGGAGCGTATCCGGGCATCGGCGCAGAGGAACGCCACATCGCCGAGGCGATCGCGGTGAACCTGCGCGAGATGATGCTTTTGGAAGTTCCGATTCTCGCGGTGGTGATCGGCGAAGGCGGCTCCGGTGGCGCGCTGGGCATCGGTGTGGCGGATCGCGTGTTGATCCTCGAAAACGCCTACTACTCCGTCATCAGCCCCGAAGGTTGCGCAGCCATCCTCTGGAAAGATCGCGCAGCGGCCCCGAAGGCAGCCGAAGCCCTCAAGATCACCGCCAAGGACTTGATCGAGCTCTCCCTGGCTGACGAGATTGTCCCCGAACCGCTGGGCGGCGCGCACAACGACGTTGAAGCCACGGCGAAAAACCTCCGCGAACATCTGACCGCCAACCTCGAAGCGCTCAAAGGCGTGTCCACCACCGACCGGCTGAAAGCGCGTTACGCGAAGTTCCGTGCACACGGCCACTTCGTCGAGAAGCAGCCGACGGCGGCCTGAGCCAACAACTGTTTTCGTCCCCGGCCCGACCGTGCTTTATCCCCTGCTGTTCCAGCCCATCTTCAAGGAACGTGTCTGGGGCGGGCGCAACCTCGAACGCCTCTACCAAAAGCCTCTCCCGCCCGACAAGCCCATCGGCGAATCCTGGGAAATCACCGACCGCCCCGAAGGCATCAGCGTCATCGCCAACGGCCCGCTCGCGGGACGCAGCCTTCGCTGGCTCATGGAGGAACACCGGCAAGCCGTGCTGGGCAAGGACGCTGCGCCCACAGGCCCGTTCCCGGTGCTGGTGAAAATTCTCGACGCCCGCGAAACCCTGTCCGTCCAAGTCCATCCGTCGGCCCCCGCTTCCGCGAGTCTTGGAGGAGAGCCGAAAACGGAGATGTGGTTCATCACCGACGCCGCGCCTGAGGCGGAGTTGTTCGCCGGGCTCAAGGCCGGAGTGACGCGCGAAGATTTCGAGAAACGGATCGAGGCCGGAACCGTCGCCGAGGCGTTGCACCGCATTCCCGTCAAGGCCGGCGACACGATGTTCCTTCCCAGCGGCAGGCTGCACGCCATCGGCGCGGGCAATGTGCTGTTCGAGATTCAGCAGAACTCCGACACCACCTACCGCGTGTTCGACTGGAACCGCGCCGGGCTCGACGGCAAGCCGCGCGAACTTCACATCCCGCAATCCCTCGCGAGCATCGACTTCGCTGACTTCGAGCCAGGGCTCATCGAGAGCAAATTCAGCCGCAACGAAGTCTTCGCCGTGCGCTACATGGTGGATCATCCTTTGTTCCGCGTGGACGCCTGCCGGGTGAAGCGCGGCAAACGATTCTACCTCGCCAGCGATTCGATGCAGATCCTCGGCGTCGTCAGCGGGCGGATAGAAGTCTCCTTCGAAGGCCAGTCACTCGCGCTCAAGCCCGGGGATTTCTGTCTGCTCCCTGCGTGCCTCGGCCGCTGTGCGCTCACGGCGGAGAAGGCAACGGAATTCCTCCACGTCCAGCCGAGCGCAGCCTGACGCGTCCATAGGCACATTCCAACAGGAAGACCCAGGAGCAATCCCGGCAGTAGCAGAGCTGCCACCAAGCAGCGGTTAGAACACGGGGCGCTTGGGTGACGGGTGGTTGGCGGCAGGCCTCCTGTTGCACACGCACAGAACAACAGAGCAGCACCCGCCTTCATCGGCCAACTAAACGCGAAAACCTGAATTGAGCTCGCGCAAAGATGCCAAGGCGCAAAGCCGGAACAAGAAGCGTACGAGCGGTTGGGGACACTACGTTTCGGCCCTCATGTTCTTGAACCCTTTGCACCTTCGCGCCTTTGCGTGAGGACTTCCGGATCAACTCCGTCGTCCGAGCTAACGACTCTTCCGCAACGTCGTCCCGCCCAGCCAGTCGAGGTAGCGCTTGGAACCCGCCTCAATGCCGAGCGTCACAAGTGCGGGAGTGTCATACGGGTGACTCCCGAGCACCAGCTTCTCCAGCGCGCCCACGGAACTCCGCCGCGTCTTGAAAAGAACCAGCACTTCGGCCGCCGACTCCACCCTGCCCTGCCACCAGTAATGAGACTCGATTCCTGGAATCAAATTGGCGCACGCCACAAGCTGCGCGTTCAAGGCAGCCTCCGCGATGGCACGGGCGGATTTTTTGTCCGGGGCGGTCATCAAAACCACGACGAATTGGCGCGCTTGTTTCATGACAGGCAGGGTCCGCCCATGAGGCGAGAGTTGCAACGAGCTTCACCGCTGGAGCAGTCCGGCGAAAGCGCGGCGCTCGGTCCAGAGCAGGAACAACGCGAGCGTCGTGATGGTGATGAGGGCGGGGTCGATCAACATCGCGCCTTTCAGCAGAAAGATGTGGAAGCAAAGGATGTTCACAATAATCGGGCCGAGGACGAGCAGGCCGAGGTTGCGCATCCGGGGCACGGCGACGAGCACGCCGCCGAGGATCTCCAGCACTTTCACAAAGGCGAGGTAGCCGGTGGGAAACAGCGCGCCCATGAAGAGCTTGTGCGGCGCGTCGGCGGGCGCCGGGTCGTTGGGCATCGGGATGAAGTTAAGGAAGAAGTTCGCGCCGAAGACCACGAAGGCGAGTCCGAGCAGGGCACCGGCAATGGTGGGGAGATGTTTCATGAATGGTTTGATGTTGGTGAGTGGAGTCGAGGCTCGCGGTCAGTTCAACTCAAAGACGAGCACTTGCGACGACTGGCTGGCGCGGAGCTCAAAGCCCGGTTCGTCGGAAAGCGCGGCGGCGTCTCCCGCTTTCAGGGGCTGCCCGTCGAGCGTCACTTCGCCCTCGGCCACTTGAACCCAGGCGTGCCGGGCAGACGCAAGGCTGTGCCGGACCAAGTCGCCTGCGTTCAGCTTCGCCAGATACATGTCCGCGTCCTGGTTGATGCCGATGGAGCCCTCGCGGCCCGTCTTCGATGCGACCAGGTGCAGTTGCCCCGTCGGCGCCTGGGCGAACGAACGCTCGGCGTAGGCCGGCTTTGCGCCCTTGTGGTCGGGCACGATCCAGATTTGCAGCAGATGCGCCGGCTCGGTCTCGGAGTGGTTGAACTCGCTGTGTTGGACGCCCGTTCCGGCCGCCATGTATTGCACTTCGCCCGCGCGGATGACGCGGCCGTTGCCCATCGAGTCCTTGTGTTCGAGCGCGCCGCTGAGGATGTAGGTGATAATCTCCATGTCACGATGCGGATGCGTTCCGAAGCCACCACCGCCCGCGATGGTGTCGTCGTTCAACACGCGCAGTGTGCGGAAGCCCATCCAGCGCGGATCGTAGTAGTCGGCGAAGGAGAAACTGTGACGCGCGTCGAGCCAGCCGTGATCGGCGTGACCGCGGTCTTCGGATTTGCGAATCGTTTTCATGCACTGTTGATACGCCGTGCCTCACATGCAGTCCAATCACCCCTTCCGCACCGGAGGCGTCACATCGAACACCGCAAGGCAGACCTGCGCGCGAACTGGTTCCGTGAGGCAAACCGCGCCGTCGCAAATTCGCGCCCTCGGCTCACCCTGCAATCGCACCGGGCGTTCACGCCCCAGATGCTCCGCGTACGCGACAAAGGAATCGAAGCCCATGGCCGCAAGCTGCGCGTGATTGATTAGGCGGAACGTCCCGTGACAGCCTGGCGCAACGTGTTTCATGAGTTCCAGCGTGAGGCGGCCCATCGTATAACGCGGGTTGATCTCCACCACCGGCTTGAGCAGCGCCTGCCCGGCCCCATCGCGATACGCAAAGGCATCAACCCCCAGCGGCCCGCGAAAACCAGCGGCGTGAAGTTCCGGCTCCAGCTCTTCTCGCAGTCCGTCGTACAGCAGCTCGAATGATTTCGGAAATACCTTCGGCAGCGCGGCAAACACGGCGACCGGCAACCGCCGCGTGTAACGGGACTCGGCGTAGTTCGCCTGGAACTGTCCCCTCGCGTCATTGATCAAGCCGGTGTAGCCGACCAGCGAAAGGCCTTCTGACTTCATCTCGAACTGGATCGAAAAGTCACACACGCGCTCCAGCCACGGCTCGATGACCAGCTTGTGGCCGCGCTCCAACACGCCCGCCATCCAACGGCGTTGCGCGTCGAGAATGTCCGGCTCCCACAGCCGGATCGCGTTGCTGCCTGCGAGCCCGAGCGACTCCTTCACCACCACCCGATGATGTCCGCGGCTGCGGATCGCCGCGATGACCGCCAGCGCCTCGTCGAGCGAGTTCACCGACACGCCGATGTCTTCCAACGAGCACAGAAACTCGGAGTCTCCCAACTCAACCGCTTCCATGAACCGCCGGAGAAAGGCCGCGCTCCACGCCTTGGAGTACAGCGCGGCGAACGCGGCGCTGAAATGCGGCATCGCAGCCTCCGACTCACCACCAGCCACTCGCGCGCGCAGCGGCTCAAGCCGTTCGAGACTGTCCGGGCTCCACGCCCACGGGTGCAGTCCGCCCAGTTTGCGCTCCGCGAGTTGCTCCAGCCCGGCGTCGTCTGCGCCCAACTCCAGGAACTCCGGCAGCGGCAGTCCCGCCTGCTTCAGTCCGCTGAGAAACCCGACGGACGGCCGTTGTTCCACCAGCACCACGTCGTCCGGCCGGCAGAGAAATTGCGGAAGCGTTTCGAGATCGCGCGCGAGCTGGCGCTGGTGTTTCGCCGGATTGAACGCGCGGCCCTGCGCGAGGTGGCCTTCGGCGAACGGATTGAAAAGATACACGCCCGGCGTCCGGCCTTTCGATTGCGTGAAGACATCCAGCTCCGCGATGAACTGCGCGTCCAGTCCGGCGGCACGACGGCTAGCTACATTCAAGGCCCCGCCCTTCGCACGCTGCGGCGAGAGCGGAAACTTCAACTGCCGACAAAAGGCGTCCCAGTCGCTCTCGGTCGGATTCTTCCAACGCCGGAACCATTTCAGCCCGTAGGCAACGTGCGCGATCTCGTCTCGGTGAATCTGCTCCAGCAGCCCCGCGCTCGCCGCGTCGCCAACCTCGGCGAACGTCCTGGCGAAGTGTTGCGCGAAATCGAGATTCGCCTGCTCGAACGTCAGGCTCAGGCCCGCCACGTAATCCATCGGGCATTCCATTCCGGAGATCGCGCGCCAGAAGTAGCCGCTGACCGGCAGGTCGCCAAACTCGACGCCGCACACCCGCATGCGCTCCAGATAAAGCCGCGTGTGTTCCTGCTCGTCGCGCAATGTCTGCAGCACGCCGCGCCGAAACGCCGGTGGCGCATCGGGAAACCGCAGGAGCACCAGCGCCATCAACTCCGTGGCGAGCAACTCGTGGTTGGCAAAAAAATGGAGCAGCCGCCCGCGTTCGGATTCCTTCTCCAGCGCGCGAGTGCCGGGGAACTCGTTCTGCGAACCGCCCTGTTGCTTGAAGGTCAACCCCACCGGCCGGCCCGGCACGGCTGGCACCACGATGGCGGCACCGGGGGATTCATCGGTGATGTTGTCCGGCGCGCAGAGCTTCTCCTCCAGGCTGCTGGCAAACAATACCTGCTCGGCGAAGGCGCGGAGTTCCATCGCAGCGGTTACTTCGACACCGGAGCCGGCAACGGCGCGCGAAAGTCGATGTGGTTCGGCAAGCCGCCCAGCTCGAAATAGCGATGCTCGATGCGATCCTCGCGGACGATCGCCAGGCGCAGCCCTGACTGGTCGCGCCCGAGTGGTTTGCCGACGGGGCCGGTCGTGACGATCTCCAGCTTCCCGTCGCGCGCAAAGGCGTTGCGATGATAGTGGCCGCAGAACGTATAGCGCACGCCGTACTTCTGAAACAACGCGAGGTAACGGGCGCGACGTTCGATCGGGATATTGAAGTATTGGTTCGTCTCCGTCGCCGAGGAGACGCACCACGGGTGATGCTGGAAGACGACGACGTGCCGCGCCTTCGACTCGCGGGCCTTTTCGAGCTCGGCGATCATCCAGCGCTCCTGCGCTTCGAGATGTTCGCCGGATTTCTGCGGCGAATGGATCACGGAAGAATTGAGTACGATGCCCACGAAATCGCCGCGACGGAACGAGTAGTAGTCCGGTCCGAAGAGATTCGTGTAGGCCGCGATGCTCTGCGGGGTCGGCACGTTCTCGACATCGTGATTGCCCGCGACATCGTAAACGGGGATGGACGGATCGATCTTGGAATTGATGCGCCGGTATTCAGCAATCTGCGCCGCGTCGCCGGGCTTGTTCACCAGATCGCCAGTGACCACCACGAATGCGGGCTTGAGCCGGTTGATCGTCGCCACGGCGAACTCGTGGTTCGCCGTCTCCTGGATGAAATTCGTGTCGCCGGTGAACATGCCGAACTGCGTGTCGCTGAGTTGAACAAACAGAAACGGTTCTGCGGCGCGAGCGGAGAGGGCACACGCCGCGCACGCGATCCAGACTGCCAGACAGGAAAGGCTTTGTCGCAACATCGGGCGGATTCGATTCATAGTGTGACTTGGAATTCCGGCGCTAGTTGAGCCGAGCGCAGCCCGGAGTCAACCCGCCACTTTGTATCGAACGCGATCGGAACTGGTCGGGGTGGGCAGCCAGCGGCGCGGGGTCGTCACATCAATCACGAGTGCGCCCGCGCGCTACTTCGCGTTCACCACGTTCTGCGGCCGGCCGGCGAGGAACGCGCGCACGTTCTCGACCGTCGTCTTCATCAGGCGCGCCCGTGCCGCACGCATCGCCCACGCGTTGTGCGGCGTGATGAGGCAGTTCTTCGCCGAGAGCAGCGGGTTCTCCGACAGCGGCGGTTCGGCGGAGAGAACATCCAGCGCCGCCGCCGCGATGCGCCCGGAGTTCAAGGCAGCCGCCAGTGCTGCCTCGTCAATGAGCGGGCCGCGGCTGGTATTGAGCAGGAACGCCGTCGGCTTCATCCGTGCGAGGCGCTCGGCGTTTACAAGGTGCTTCGTCTCCGGCGTGAGCGGACAATGCAGGCTCACCACATCGCTCTCACTGAAGAGCTGTTCCATGCTGACGACCGTCACGCCGGGATCACGCGGCTTCCCGGAACTCGAAGCCGTGGTGATGACGCGCATGCCGAACGCTTCCGCCAACCGCGCCGTCGCCTGTCCGATGCGTCCGTAGCCCACGATGCCCATCGTAAGCCCGTCGAGTTCGACCAGCGGCCCGTCCCAGTAACACCAGTCCGGCGAACGCACCCAACGCCCTTCGCGCACGGTCTGTGCGTGATGCCCGACGTGTTGTGTGAGCTCCAGAAGCAGCGCGAAGGTGTGTTGCGCCACCGACCGCGTGCCGTAGGTCGGCACGTTGCAGACCACGATGCCGCGTTCCTTCGCCGCCTCCGTGTCCACGACGTTGTAGCCCGTGGCGGTGACCGCGATGCACTTCAACTTCGGCATCGCCTCGATCTGCGCGCGGTGCAGAATCGCCTTGTTGGTCACCGCAATTTCCGCGTCCGCCGCGCGCGCGGCGACTTCGGCCGGCGGTGTGCGGTCAAAGATTTGGCACGGGCCGAGCGCCTTTAATTCGTCCCAGCCCAGGTCGCCGGGGTTCAAGGTGTGGCCGTCGAGGACAACGATGTTCATGGTCAATACTTCACCGCCGCCTGGCCACCGCCAAGCCCGAGTGTCTTCACCACTTCCGCCGCCTTGCCGAGCATCAGGCCCGCCTCGCTGCTGATCGCGATGAACTGCCAGCCCTCGGCGATGCGCCGCTGTGCCTGGGCGGCATCCGCCACGTGAATGCCCGCCGCGATGCCGCGCGCTTTGGCGTGGGCAAGAACCTTCTTCAACGCCTCGTTGAACTGCGGCGCGGCGCTCTCGAACGCCGGCGCAAGGCCCATCGAAGCATGAAGATCGTTCGGCCCGACGAACACGGCGTCGATGCCTTCCACACTGAGAATCTGTTCGAGATTCGCGATGGCATCCACGTGCTCGGCCATGACGACCACGAGAATCTGTTCGTTGGCCTTCGCGTAATACGTTGCGGAGTCCGTCGCGAAATTCGCCGAGTGCAACTGCCCGCCGATACTGCGTTCGCCCACCGGCCGGTAGCGCGCGGCCTTCACGACCAATTCGGCCTCCGCGCGGCTGTTGACCATCGGAACGACCACGCCCCACGCGCCACAGTCGAGCACGCGCTTGATGTTCTCCACGCTGCCGACCGGCACGCGCACGAGCGGCACACAACCGGTCGCGGCGATGATGGCGAACATCTGCGAGGCGGTTTCAAGGCTCGTGGGCGCGTGTTCCAACTCGACGTTCAGCCAGTCGAAGCCCGTACGGGCCATCAACTGCGCGCTCATCGGGCACGGGAAGTTCAGCCACGTGCCTACACTGGGTTCACCACGTTGGAGCTTGGAGCGGACAGGATTTGTTTTCATGAGATAAACTCGGGTTCAGGTGAGTTTCACGCGCAGGTTCGGCGAATCAAACACTTCGGGATTCACGATCCACCGCGGCTTTCGACCCGCCTGCATCTCGACAATCGCCCGGGCGGCAGCTTCGCTCACACGCGCGCCGGTGTCTGTGCCGAAGGACGCCTGATGCGGCGTGAGCAACAGGTTCGGCGCGGAACGCAGCGGATGATCGGCGGGCAGCGGTTCGACCACGAACGCGTCGATGGCCGCACCGGCGATCCACTTCTCGTTGAGCCCGCGCACCAGCGCGGCCTCGTCCACCACCGGCCCGCGCGCAGTGTTGATGAGGTATGCCGTCGGTTTCATCGCGCGCAAGCGTACCTCGCTGATCAGCCCGCGCGTCTCCGGCGTCAGCGCGCAGTGCAGCGACACGTAGTCCGATTCCGCGAGCAACTGATCGAGCGGCACGAACTCGATGCCGAGCTTCCTGGCGTCGTCGTTCGGCTGCGTGTCCGCGCCGAGCAACCGCATGTTGAAGCCGCTCGCGCGCTTCGCCACCGCCTGGCCGATGC
>SXGR01321624.1_pt1 | contig 13131 bp, 9 predicted proteins | sample 3174711 | NCBI WGS metagenome assembly SXGR01 (sample SAMN11356860, study PRJNA531348) | freshwater metagenome | isolation source: freshwater sample F1-60 | place: China: Fuxian Lake, Yuxi | collected 2017-12-25
CACGCGCTGCTGCTGACCACCCGAGAGCTGGCTGGGACGATGGCCGAGCCGATCACCGAGCCCCACGCGCTGCAGGCTCTCGATCGCGCGCGCGCGACGCTCAGGCGCGGGAAGCCGCTGGTAGAAGAGCGGCACCTCGACGTTCTCCACGACCGTGAGCTCGCTGATCAGGTTGAACGCCTGAAAGACGAAACCGATCCGGCGGCCCCGCACCGCGCTGAGTTCGTCATCGGGCAGCGTCGCCACATCGATGCCATCGAGGTAGTAGGCGCCCGACGTTGGTCGATCGAGGCAGCCGAGCAGGTTCATGAGCGTGCTCTTGCCCGAACCGCTGAAGCCCATGATCGCCACGTACTGGCCGTAGGGAATGTCCAGGTCGACACCCTGGAGCGCCTCCACGAGCACCGAACCATCAGGCCGGAAGTAGGTCTTGGTCAGGCCGCGCAACGAGGCGGCATGATTGGGCGCTTGGTCCATGCGTCGATCGTACGCAGGCATACCTCAAGGCGCGCGCGGCGTGGAGCGACGGATCACCACGGTCACCGGCGTGCCCTCAGGTGGCATGCGCTCGGTCCACGCCTTCAACGAGGGCTCGGCGACGTCGGCTCGATCGGGAACGACTGCAACGCTTGCAATCAGTTCGTCGCCGAAGGTGACGAGGCCGACCACACTTCCGGACTGATCGGCGACATATGGAGCCACGGCGCGGTTGCGCATCACACTGCCCGCGAACACGAACGAACCCGGCGCAGCGGCACCCTCGGTCCTGATCCACGCACTGAGCGGACCGCACTGCGTGATGCCTGCGACATCGACCCACTCGACCTCGATGAGCACCGCTTCGCCGGTCGGGGGCACGAGCTCCAGTGAACCATCATCACGCACACGCCAATGACCGGGGCGACCGGGCTCGAGTCCCGCGAGCAAGAGTGCAGCGTGGATCGAACTTGGAGGCATCGACACGGTGATGAGCGCTTCATGGTCGCGCGTGCCCTGCTGGCAAACCGCCTGCTCAAGCCAGCCCTCGCGAAGAGCGACGACGCCCGGCACGCGAATCAGTCCCCGAGCACGATCGACGGTCACCGCCCCGAGCTGGACCATGGCTGGCGCGGCGGCAACCTGAGGTTCCGCCGCGACGACGGTCGGAGGTCCCGCCTCTGCCGAAGACTCCACGCTCGGCGTCGAGCGCCCTGGGGCAGAGCATGCGCTGGTCGCGAGCAGCAGAAAAACCGCCAGCGTTCTGACTCGCTTCAAGTGCGCGATTCCTTTGTTACGGTTTCGGTCGTGCAGGGCACGACGCCGGGCCCTGGCTTTGGTGCTGGAACGATGCTCGACGGAAGCATGTCACGTGGGATAGGCCTTCAAGGGAACGAGCCAGATCGGGCAATAACTTCATTCAACGCGCACGAAACCCCCTAAAAAAAGGCCCGGCGGAGCAAAGCTCACGCCGAGCCCTTCCGGGGGACCGTGATAGCGACGATAGACTCGTCCAGTCAACGAGTCAAACGTGGCGCCACGGATCGGACAAACTCCTGCATGACAAACATCAGTTCCGAGCGATTCACTGCAGTTCTCGCCCGTACGGTGCGTTTGTCGTGGCCAGCCACCACGGTGGAAGGAAGCAATGGATTTGGCTCTGTACCAACGCTTGCTGCCGGATCGCGCTACATCGAATGGACCGTTCAGTGTCGTGGGCAGCCCGACCATACGGGCTATCTCGTGAGCATCACGCCGATCGACGCCGCGGTGCGAGCATGGGCAACGGGCTGGCGTGAAGCGATCGAATCGCTCGACTGCATGCGCTCGTTGGCGGCTTCATGCGCCAAGGCCTCACTTCCGCCACTCGCCGGACTGTGCCTCCGAGTCAGCCCCCAACACGCCTACCACTGGAACCCCGACATGCCCGAGCGCCTTCAGCTTCAGGTGTCCTTCGAGTTCTCCGCGTCCCACCGCCTGGCCCTGCCGGGATGCAGCGACGCCGAGAACCATGCGCTCTTCGGCAAGTGCAGCAACGCCAACGGTCACGGACACAACTACCGGCTCGATGTCACCGTGGCCACCAACCCCTCGGTGCCCAACACCGTCGCGACGCTCGAGGCCGTGGTGGATCGCGAGGTCATGAAGCGCCTCGACCACAAGCACCTGAACTTGGACTGCCCCGAGTTCGCCGACCTCAATCCGAGCGTCGAGCACATTGCGCTCGTCTGCAGGAACCTTCTGCAGTCGCCCCTACGCACCGAACGACTCGATTTGATCTGCGTCACAGTCTGGGAAACGGCCAAGACGTGCGCGACCGTGCAGGCCGCAGGGTGATCGTCAGCCGAGGTCTTCCTCGCCCAGCAGCGTGAAGCGCTTGCGCAGCAGGATCTGGCCGGCAAGCGTGTTGTCGTCGACGGCCAACGCCACCGCCGGCGCGCCATCGCGCTGGGTCAGCAGCGGGTAGGAGAAGCGGATGTTCAGTTCGGCCGCCAAGAGGTGCAGGCAGACGGTGGCCACGGTCTGGCCCTGCAGCATCTCGACGACCAAGAGATCGCTCTCGCTGAAGGTGTATTGCTGCTTTCGCAGGGTGTGGCGCGCGGCATCGGCGTTCGTGAAGATCATGCGCACCACCGCATAGTCGCTCGAATCAAGCACGCTGAAGGCTGCGATCTGGAGCCCATGGTGCTCGCACATCTGCAGCAGTTCGAGGAGCTTGCCGACCTTGTTGTCCAGAAACACGCTGAACTGGCGCACAGTTGGGGGCGAGTACCCCTGCTCGGTCTGTGGGCTCAACTGGGCCATGCGGCGCGAAGTGTAGCGAAACGACACAGGGCGCCCGTCGAGGCGCCCCGTGCGTGGTCGATCGTGATCCCCGCGCAAGCGCGAGGAGCACGCCGAGCGAGTCGAGCGGAAGGCTCAGCCGGTCCAGGCGCTGAGCACCAGACCAAGATCTGCGCCGTCGGTCGTGCCGTCGCCGTTGATGTCGCCCTGCGGCGAGCCCCAGCCTGAGAGCAGCACGCCAAGGTCCAGTCCATTCACGAGGCCGTCACCGTTGAAGTCCGGGCTCGGCACCACCGACCAAGGACCCGTGAACGTGACCTGCGAGAGGTTGGGCGTGATGGTCAGGCGGATCGCCGTGACGTTGGCAGGCAGGCTCGCCGCCGGAACATCAAAGATCAGCGAACCGAGACTGAACTGATCGATCTTGGCCACGCCGGAGTTCTGGGTGAGACGGCCCGTGATGTTGACCACGGCCGGCTGATCGAGGACGTACGTCCCGGTGTCGATGCCGGTGGTCGAGTACTCGGCGTGAAGGTTCACCGGCACATTGCCCATGGTGTAGTTGCCGGTGCCGGCCAGGGGGCTCGCGGCCGGGGCGGTCATCGAGATCACGACCGACGACAGGTTCACGTTCAGGTTCTGGCATCCGATGAAGGGGAAGCAGAAGAATGCGAAGTTGTAGTTGGCCGAGCCGAGTGTCAGGCTCATCGAGTCCTGCCCGATGTTCGCCCATGGCGGATTGTTCGGGCTCATCGTGATGTGCATGGGCCCCTGCAGCGAGTGCGTGTTCTGCTCGGTGTCGTTGCTCGAGCCGAAGGTGCTGTGCGTGATGTCAATGCGAACGGTCGCCGGAATGGTGGTGTTCGGGGCGATCGTGACGGTGGCTTCGCTGGTGGCATGGGCCGCGGCGGTCGCGACAAGGGCCACGAGGGCAGTCTTCTTCAAGTGCATCCTGAATCTCCTTGGGTTATCAGAGTAGTCCAAATCCAGGGTGAGTCAAAGGCGAGCTCGGCCGAAACTCAGCCGTATCGTGCCTCCATGCCTAGCCGATCCCTGCTGTCGCTCGTGGTCATCGTGTCCTCCCTTGGTGCCGCGCCGCCCCTGACCGCCGCGGTGCACATCGCGCCATCGCGGCCCGCCTCCAGCAGCGCACCCGATGCGCAGGGTGCGACCGACCAGCAGTCCCCTGACGATGCCGCCAAGCAAGCCCTGGATGCCCTGATCGCGGAGTATGAGCGTTGGGTCGATATCCAGTATCCAGAGCAGGCGATCACGCGCCGTCGCCCGACGGCAGCGGACCGCATCACCGACGCCAGCATCCGCGGCTACGGCATGCGTGCGGAGCACCTCAAGGTCGTTCGCGAGGAACTGCTGGCCATCGATGTTGCACGGCTGGGCACGGCCGACCGGCTCGACCGGGACCTGCTGCTGCGCGAACTCGAGCTCGGGATCCGGTCGTTCGACTTCGCACGTTGGCTGGCACCGGTCGACGCTCGCAACGGCCCCCAAGTTGACGTGCCGCAGTTCGCCGATCACGTGGCGTTCGAACGACCGCAGGACTACGTGAACTACGCCAAGCGCTTCAGCGCGGTGCCGCAGTCGATCAGTGACGTGGAAGTTCGGCTGCGCGAAGGCCGTGTCCGCGGCATCATGCCGCCGATGGCGTGCATGGAGGGTGTGCTGCAGCAGTTCGATGCCGTGCTGGCCACCAAGCTCCAGTCGACCGGTGCGCCGCTGCGCGAAGCCGCCGTGCGCTATGGGGATCTCTTCGCCCAGCCGCTCCTGGCCGATTGGGAGCGCGACCGCAACCGAGCGCTCGATGCCATGGCCACGCTGCGCACCTACTTGGAGCAGGACTACCTGAAGGCCTGCCGTGTCACGGTCGGCTGCTGGGATGCACCCGATGGCGCCGACTACTACGCGTTCGAGCTCTCGCGGTTCACGACCACCGATCTCACACCGGCCCAGGTGCACTCGCTTGGCCTGTCCGAAGTCGCGCGAATCCGCGCGGAGATGCTCGAGGTCATCGCGCGTACCGACTGGTCCGCAGCGGATCCAGCCCGAGCAGCGCTCCAACCCGATGCCCGCTTCGCAGCCTTCATCGCGTACTTGCGCAGCGATCCCCGCTTCTACCACACGAGTACCGAGGCTTTGCTGGCCGGCTATCGCGACATCTGCAAGCAGGTGGATGCCGAGCTGCCGAGGTACTTCAAGGTCCTGCCGCGCTGCCCGTACGGCGTGCGCGAGATCCCGCGGTTCATGGCACCGCAGCAGACGACCGCGTACTACATGCCGGGCTCGATCGATGGCGGACTGCCGGGGTGGTTCTACGCCAACACCTATGCGCTCGACCAGCGACCGACCTATGAGATGATTCCGCTCGCGCTACACGAGGCGGTGCCCGGGCACCATCTGCAGATCATGCTTGCCGAAGAGATGACCGGCACGCGGCATTTCCGCAAGGGCATTGATTCGACCGCGTTCGTCGAAGGCTGGGCGCTCTACAGCGAGCGCATCGGGATCGACATGGGCTTCTTTCGCGACGATCCGTACGCCGACTTCGGGCGGCTGCTGTACGAGATGTGGCGCGCCACCCGACTGGTTGTCGATACGGGCCTGCACCATTTGCGCTGGGAGCGTCAGCAGGCGATCGATTTCATGAAGGCGAACACCGCACTCAGCGAACTCAACATTGCCCGCGAGGTGGACCGCTACATCGCGTGGCCGGGTCAGGCGTGCGCCTACAAGATCGGCGAACTCTGCATCCGCGGACTCAGGCAGGATGCCGAGGCAACGCTCAAGGATCGGTTCGACGTGCGCGGATTCCATGACGCCGTGCTCGGTGCCGGCCCGCTGCCGCTGCCGCTGCTCGACGTGCGCGTGCGCGCGTGGGTGGCGGCGGAAGCCGCGGCTGCGCCCGCGCCCTGAGCGGCGCTCCGGACGCGCAGCGAAGGACCGCTCGGTCGCTCCGGACGAGCGCGTGGTATTGCCCCGCGCGGTCAGGCCATGATGCCGGTATGCACGTTCCCCTTCACGTCGGTGAGGCGGAAGTCACGGCCGGCGTGGTTGTAGGTCAGGCGCTCGTGGTCGAAGCCCATGAGCCAGAGGATCGTGGCGTGCCAGTCGTGGATATCCATGGGGTTCTCGACAGCCTCGGCACCCGTGGGATCGGTCGAGCCGTAGGAGAATCCACCCTTGACCCCGCCGCCGGCCATCCACATCGTGAAGCCCTTGTTGTTGTGGTCACGGCCGTCATCACCCTGCGCATACGGCGTGCGGCCGAATTCGCCGCCCCAGATCACGAGCGTGTCCTTCAGCATGCCGCGGCGCTTGAGGTCCGACAGCAGGCCGGCGATCGGGCGATCGATCTCGCCGCACTTCTTCTCGAGGTCGGCCTTCATGTTGCGGTGGGTATCCCAGCCGCCGGCGGTGACCTCCACGAACCGGACACCGGCCTCGGAAAGCCGGCGCGCCATCAGGCACTGCTTGCCGAACCCATCGGTGGCTTGGTCGCCGATCCCGTAGAGCGCAAGGGTCTTGGGATCCTCATCGGAGACATCGAGCACGTCAGGCACTTCCATTTGCATGCGGAAGGCCAGCTCATAGCTCTCGATCACGCCCTCGATCTGATCGCTGCGCGGATCGCGCTTGAGGCGCTCCTTGTTGAGCTTCTGGACAAGATCGAGCTGCTCGCGCTGGGCCTCGCGCGTGAGCAGCGGGTTGCTGATGTTCGGCAGCGCCCCTGGGCCTGCACCGGCGCCCGACATCATCGCGCGACCGCCGCCCTGCATGCGGAGGGGCGTGCCCTGCGTGGGTGCAGGCAGGAATCCGCAGCCGTAGGTCTGTGCGCCGCCCTGAGGATTGATCGTGATGAAGCCCGGCAGGTTGTCGTTGCCGCTGCCGAGGCCGTAGAGCAGCCACGATCCCATGCTTGGACGCACGAACTGGAACGAGCCTGTGTGCATCTTGAGCTGGGCCTGCGGGTGCGCAGGCACATCGGTCTTCATGCTGCGCAGCAGGCATAGTTCATCGGCGTGCTGGGCCACCGCGGGGAAGAGCGACGACACATAGAGCCCACTCTTGCCATGCGCCTTGAACTCCCATGGGCTCTTGAGGAGCTTGGCGCCGCGGCGGATCCCCTCGCCGAGGCTCGTGCCATCGGCAGCGGAGAGCTCGGGCTTGTAATCGAAGGTGTCGACGTGGCTCGGACCGCCGGCCATCGACAGGAAGATGACGCGCTTGGCCCGTGGTGTGTGATGGGTGCCAGCCGCGATGCGCCGCGCTGCATCCTCATCATCAAGCCGCAGTGCACTCGCACCGGCCAGACCGGCGAACGCCATGAGCCCGAAGCCGCAGGACAGCGTGCCGAGCATGTTGCGGCGGCTGAAGCCGAGGCTCGTGGGCGGGATCCAGTCGCTTGGGTGGTTGCAGTCCATCGGAACTCCTTGGGTCATTGGGGTCGTCGGCTGTCGGTCGCTGGCATCGCGGGGTGCCGTCTGGATCGAATCGAGCGCTGGTGACGGTGACGCGTTCCGTTCAATCGAGGTAGCGGAACTCGGCGGTCTGGAAGAGCGCCTGGCAGAACGCGGTCCATGCGCGCTCCTCTGCCGATGCATCGAGCATGTCAGGTGGAAAGCCGGTGCCAGTCTGCGGCTGCACCCGCCGGCGGATGCGGTCGCGAACGCCTGTAGCACCACCGGGGGCACCCGGGTCGCCGGCATGGAAGTCGCGGAGGAAGGCGATCACGGCACGCTCCTCGGCAGCCGAGGGTTCGCGACCGAAGGCGAGCTGGAACGCGAACGTGATCCGCTGCTTGTCGGTGGCATCCATCTGCATGAGCCGACGCGCCATGCGCATGGCGAGTTCGATCACGCGCTCGTCGTTCATCAGGTAGAGCGCCTGGGTGGCAACGGTCGTCTCGTCGCGATCGCCGGTCACGAACGATGGATCCGCGAAGTCGAATGCATCGAGCGCCTCGTTCTGGAAGTCGCGCACGACCGGCAGATAGACGCTGCGGGCGTCGATGTCGCGCAGCAAGACCTGCGCCAACTGCTCGCCACGTTGCCCGAAGCCGCCTTCGAAGCTGCCGACCGAGCTGCCCACCGGCGGCTCGCCGATCGGACCCGCACACGCCAGCATGGCATCGCGGATCGACTCTGCGGGCAGGCGCCGATCGCGCGCGCGCCAGAGCCAGGTCACATCGGGGTCAAGGTCCGCATTCGCACGGTCCCTCACGCTGGCCAAGCGGTACGTGCGCGTGAGCACCAAGCGACGGACGAGCGCCTTGACATCCCACCCGCTGGCCATGAAGTCGCTCGCCAGGCGATCGAGCCGTTCCGGGTGCGTGGGGGCCACGCCGCTGGTACCGAAGTTGTCGGGCGTGGGCACGATGCCGACGCCGAAGATCCATGACCAGGCACGGTTCACGAACACGCGCGCCGTGAGCGGATTCGACGTGCCCGCGACCCAGGTCGCCAGCTGCAGCCGGCCGCTGCCGAGCCCGATCGGCGCCATACCGCCGGCCGTCAGCACCTCGGGGAATCCGCGTGGCACGCTTGGGCCGGCCTTGTCGAGTTCGCCACGCGCGAGGATCCGGGCATCGACATCCTCGACGCGCTCGCGGACCCCCATGGCCAGGCGGTTCGCGGCCGTGGCACGGCCCTCTTCATCGAAGCGCGCGCGCATCTCCGCCAGACCCTTGGCTGCCGCCCGGGCGAGCGCCTTCTGGGCACCTTGCTGACGCTCGGACGCCTGCTCGAGCCCCACCTCGATCCGGTCGTAGGCCGCTCGCTGCAAGGCCGTGACCGTGGGTCCGTTGGGGACCTTGGCATCGGACGGAAGCTCGATCAGCATCGAAGTCTGCTGGTTCCCCTGGCTGCGCGACGTGCCGAAGTAGGTCTCGGTGCTCAGGAAGATCCCAGCCAGCGCGTAGTAGTCGCGCTGCGTGATCGGGTCGAACTTGTGATCGTGGCATCGTGCGCACGCGATCGTGGTCCCGAGCATGGCCTGGCTGAAGGCATCGATCTGCTCATCCGCCAGGTCCATCGCGAACTGCTCCTTGCTCCGAGTGCGCTGGGCCTTGCTGCCCACCGCAAGGAACCCCGTGGCGATCGTCTTGGCCGCGTGATCATCGGCCCCCGCCACCGGCAGCAGGTCGCCCGCGAGCTGCTGGCGCAGGAACTCGTCGTATGGCAGATTGCGCTCGAATGAGTCGATGACCCAGTCCCGGTAGCGCCAGGCGTAGGGATAGACCGAGTTGCCCTCGCGCCCGCTGCTTTCGGCGTAGCGAGCGACATCGAGCCAATGGCGCCCCCAATGTTCGGCGAAGGCGCGTGTCCCGAGCAGGCGATCGACCAAGCGCTCGTACGCACCCGGCTGCTTGTCGCGCAGGAACAAGGCGACCTCGTTCGGCGTCGGCGGCAGGCCGGTCAGGTCGAAGGTCACGCGCCGGACCAGATCGATCGCGGCAGCATCCTTCACCGGCGCCAGTCCCTTGGCTTCCATGCTGGCCAGGACGAAGCGATCGACATCGTCGCTGGGCCATGCTGCATCCTTGACGGCCGGTGCCTGCTGCGGCTTCGGTGCGACGAAGGCCCACCATGAACGCCCCTTCTCGATGTCTCGCTTGCTGAGTTCGCCCTCGGGCACATCGACCGCGGCGCCGTCAGCGCCACCAGAGGCCGGCTTCGCGGTAGCCGACTCGCGCGGATCCGGGGCGCCCATCGCGACCCAGCGTTCGAGCGCCTTGATCTGGTCGTCGCTCAGCTTGCCCTTGGGCGGCATCTGCAGATCCTCATCGTGGTACCGGATGGCCTCGATGAGAAGGCTCTCCTCAGGCTTGCCGGGCACGATGCCCGGACCCGAGCCACCGCCCTTGCGCGCGGCTTCGCGCGTATCGATCAGGTAGCCGCCGCGCGAGCGCCCGGACTGCGCGCTGTGGCAGCCGTAGCACTGGTCGACCAAGATCGGGCGAATGGTGCTTTCGAAGAACTTGAGCTGCTCCGACGTGATCGCCTGCGGCTTGGAAGCCTGCGCGAAGAGCGAGGCGGCGATGGCGAAGGGAAGCATCATGCCTGCATGATTGTCGGCTGTCGATCGCGGCGGACAAGACCGATGGACGGGAATCTGCAAGGAATCGGCGACGAGGATCGATCGCCCGCTTGCGCGCCACCTTCCTCGATGGAATACTTCCCTGTCACACGGCCAAGGGGGCCGTGGCTCCGTTGGACCTCGTGAAAGGACATGACCATGGCTGAAGCGAAGAAGCCCAAGAAACTGTCGGCCGACGACATGAAGAAGGTCGCCGGTGGTGCCAAGAGCCGCTCGACGAGCACCAGCTCAGTCGGCCGGACCGGGCCGCGCAAGTCGACCCGCGGTCGCTGAGACCCTGGATCGCCCGTCTCACCCCGTCGGCTTGGGCCCAATCGGCCTTGCCGACAGACGGGAGACGGCGTTCAAGGATCGATCGTCTCGTCGCGGCGCATGTCCCCACGGATGTGCGCCGCGTGGCGTTGTGGAGGCCTTGAGCGGTACGAACTCGCGGGGGCACTGGACACTCCGCGGCGACTGTGGCACCGGAGGGCCCGTCGTGGTCGTTCGGCATGCAGCACTGCTCGTGGCCACGCGGCCTCAGCGGGCGCTGTCGGGCTCGGCGTCATCGTCGCGATGCGATTCCCCTGCCGAGTCACCCTCGCCAACTGGTTCAAGGTCGGCCAGCTGCCGCTCGACCAAGCGGCGGAAGGTGCCGGGCCGCGCGATCAACTCATCGAACGTGCCTTGCTGCGCCACGAGCCCTCGCTCGATCACATAGATCCGGTCGCACGTGCGGATGGTGCTCACGCGGTGTGCCACGGCGATGCGCGTGACGTCGAGCCGCTCCATGCTCTCGACGACCGTGGCCTGCGACTGCTCATCGAGGGCGCTCGTGGCTTCGTCGAGCACCACCACGCGCGGCTGGCCAAGGAGCGCGCGTGCCAAGAGCACCTTCTGCTGCTGGCCGCCCGAGAGCGTGGAAGGATTGACGTAGGTGTGCATGCCCATCGGCATGGCCTCGATGTCCTCGGCGAGCCCGGCCTGCTCAGCGGCGTTCCACGCGTCATCAAGGGTGAGCACCGTGGAGCCGAGGATGTTCTCCGCCACGGTGCCCGGGATGATCTGCCCCTTCTGCATGACGACACCCATCTGGCGACGCACCGCCACCGGATCGAGCCGGGCCAAGTCCTGTCCATCCACGAGCACACGGCCCGAACTCGGTCGCTCCAGCCCCAGCAGCAGGCGGATGATCGTGCTCTTTCCGCTGCCCGATGCCCCCACGATGGCGACCGATGCTCCCGCCGGAATCTCGATCGAGACGCCCTTGAGCACCTCGTCAGCCGAGCCCGAATAGCCGAAGCGGACGTTCGAGAGCGCCAGGTTCCCGCGCAGCTGCCCCGGCTGCAGCGCCGATTCGAGGCGCTCGGGCTCCTCCTGCAGGATCGGTTCAAGGCGTTGCAGGTGCGGCAGCACCGTCGCCACGTCGCCGAGCGACTCGCCGAGCTGGATCACACCGAAGATCGCCGCGACGAAGGCAGCGTTGAAGGCCATGTACTCGCCGAGCGACGAACCGCTGGCAGCGAAGATCGGCCAGAGCAGCGCGATCGCACCCAGCGGCACGCAGGTGGCCACGACGCGCAGCGCGGCAACGCGCTTGCTCGCATCGAGTTCGGTGCGCTGCTGGCGACGGAAGCGCTGCAGCCACTGCATGAGCGCCGCCTCCTCGCCGCCGGCCGTACGCAGCGTGTCGATGCCGCCGAAGAGCTGCAGCGCGAAACCAGACAGCTTGCCGGACCGTTCTGCGCTGTCGGCACTCAGTCGCGCCTGCGAGCGGACGACGAGCACCGTGAAGAGCAGCATGGCAAGCATGACCATGGCGGCGACGAGCGCCGCTGATGGCTCCATGAGCAGCATGAGCCCGAGGTAACCGACCGCGAAGGTTCCACCGATCACGCCACCGATCGCCGCCTGCGTCAGCGCCGACTGCAGCTCATCGAGGCAGCCGAGGCGATCGGCAAGATCCCCCGCATTGAAGCGCTTGAAGAACGGTGCCGGCAGCGCGAGCAGGCGATGCACCACGGCGCCGATCGCCCGCTGGCCCGCACGCCCCTCGGTGCGCAGCAGGTAGAGGCGGCTTACGTACTGCGCCACGGCCGAGGCAGAGAGTGCAGCGACGAGCATCGCCGCCACGAACAGGAGCCCGCGGAAGTCATCGCTCGGAATCGTGTGCTCGACGAGCAGCCCTGTGGCATAGGGCACGATGAGGCCGATCAGGCTGGCGAGCCCCGCGGCCCCCGCAGCCCACATCAGGTCGGGCACGCTGCCGGCGAGCATGAAGCGCACGAGACCGCGTACATCACGGACCTCGTCAGGCAGTGCAGGAAGGAAGACCGAGGCAATCGGCCGGATCGTGCGCGCGGCAGCCTCGTCGACCACCGAAGCCGGCATGCCGCGGCCCTTGACGTAACGCTGTGCCATCGTTCCACCCGCTGCCGGGTAGAGCGCCATGGGATCGCCCTCGGTCGAGAAGGCGAGGATCGGCCCATGATCAAGCTCCCACCAGCGTCCCTCGAGGACCACATCACGGACCCCGCAGCCTGCGAGCATGGCGAAGACTTGATGCGGTGGTCGATCGGTCGAGTCCGGCAGGCGACGCGGGATGCGCTCAACGGGAACGCCGGCCAGGATCGCCACGTGGCGGCAGGCACGCAGCTCAGCCGGCGAGTTGGGATCGACCGCCAGAATCTCGTTGGGCGCGGCGAAGAGCGACCCGAGCATCCCCCGGAAGCGACCGCCGACCTGCTTCGTGCGCTCAACCCGTGTGCCGCGGAGCGAGTCGAGCCGCTTGGTGTCACGCTCGATGCGGCTGGCAGCGTGCTCGGCCAATGCCGAGGGAAGATCCGTCGACTCGGGCTCACCGACGATGAGCGCCAGAGTGTTGTCCCAGGTGTGGATCGCCAACCTGAGTTCCCGATCCTTTGCGGACTGGGCCATCAGTCGAGGGCTCATGCGCGCCATGGCTCCGTCGCCGCTGGGCACGGCGATCATGCGAGCGCCGCGGCACTCCGGCACGGCTTGAAGGAGCGCGCCCGAGGGCACGACACCCAGCGGGTGCCGCCTGCCGCCGCTGGCGTGCACCGCAAAGAGGTCGCATTCGACCTCCACGACCAGGCCGCCCTCGAGCGAGGCAAGATCGATCGGCTCGCGGCGATCAGCCCGTTCTGCGGCCGCACCGAGCGAGATGGCATGCTCGACGAGGTGGATCACAGGCTGCCTCCCTCGATCAGCGCTGCGTAAGCGCCGCCTGCATCCATGAGTTCCTGGTGCGTGCCGCGCTCG
>SXGR01303281.1_pt1 | contig 13130 bp, 12 predicted proteins | sample 3174711 | NCBI WGS metagenome assembly SXGR01 (sample SAMN11356860, study PRJNA531348) | freshwater metagenome | isolation source: freshwater sample F1-60 | place: China: Fuxian Lake, Yuxi | collected 2017-12-25
CCGGGTCCGACGGCGCTGGGCCCGCGGACCGCGGTGCTGGGACGCCCGGCCGCGGCGACCATGGTGCTGGGACGCCCGGCCGCGGCGTCCGCGGTGCTGGGACGCCCGGCCGCGGCGACCATGGTGCCGGGGATCCCGGTGCCGTCCCGACCCACGGGGTCGGTCCCCACCCCCGCCCGTGGCCCGACGATCCCCGATTGGACCCCGACCTGCTCGCCGACGGTGACCGCCGCAACGTCGTGGGCCGCTACCGCTACTGGACCGGCGAGGCGATCGTCGCCGACCTCGACACCCGGCGGTTCGACTTCCACGTGGCGATCGAGAACCTGCGCCACGACATGAACATCGGGACGGTCGTCAGGAACGCCAATGCGTTCGGCGCCGCTGGGGTGCACATCGTCGGCCGTCGGCAGTGGAACCGGCGGGGTGCCATGGTCACCGACCGCTACGTGCACGTGCACCATCACCCCGATGTGGCGGCGTTCCGCTCGGCCGCCGTCGAACTGGGCCTGGCGCTCGTCGGGGTCGACGTGGTCGACGGGTCGGAGCCGCTCGACGGCCGGCCGCTCCCCCGGAGCTGCGTGCTGGTGTTCGGTCAGGAGGGGAGCGGACTGTCGGCCGATGCGCTGGCGGCCTGCGACGAGGTCCGGGACATCCCCATGTTCGGTTCGACCCGCTCGGTCAACGTGGGGGTGGCCTCGGGCATCGCCATGACGACCTGGTTGCGCCAGCACGGCCCAGGGTCGGGGTGAGGTGCCTGCAACTGCGGCCCGGAGGACCGGGGCGCGGTTGTGGTGGGTACCCCCTGGGGGTATAGTTCCACCATGCACGGCTACACCGACGACAAGCAGGCGTACCTGGTCCGACTCCGCCGGATCGAGGGTCAGGTGCGTGGGATCCAGCGGATGGTCGACGAGGACACCTACTGCATCGACATCCTCACCCAGGTCGCTGCGGTCACCCGGGCCCTGCAGGGCGTGGCCCTCGGACTGCTCGACGACCACCTGCACCACTGCGTGGCCGATGCCGCCGCGGATCAGACGGCATTGGACGAGAAACTGGCCGAGGCGTCGGCGGCGGTCGCCCGGCTGGTGAAGTCGTGAGTGCCACCGAGCAGCAGGTCCGACCCGGCCCGGACCTGCTGGACCTGAACGTGACCGGCATGACCTGCGCCTCGTGCGCCAACCGGGTCGAGGGTCGGCTCAACGACCTGGACGGCGTCGACGCGACGGTGAACTTCGCACTCGGCTCGGCCCGGGTCCGCTACGACGCCACCGACGTCGATGTGGACACCATCGTCGGGGCCGTCGAGTCGCTCGGCTACGGCGCCACCCCGGTGGTCGACCCCCGCCGCCGGTCGGCCACGGCCGACCACGACCACGGCGAGCACCACGACCACGACGAGCCCGACGGTGACCACGGCGGCCATCACGAGCCCGCCGGTGACCACGGCGGCCATGTGCACGGCGCACCGGCGGGACTCACCCGCCGGCTGGTCGTCAGCCTGGCCCTGGGGCTGCCCGTCGCCGCGATCTCGATGATCCCGGCCCTGCAGTTCACGGGCTGGCAGTGGCTCGCGCTCGGGCTCACCACGCCGGTGGCGCTCTGGTGCGCCTGGCCGTTCCACTCGGCCGCCTGGCGCAACGCCCGTCACGGCGTGGCGACCATGGACACCCTGGTGTCGGTCGGCGTCCTGGCCGCCTACGGCTCATCGCTGGTCGACCTCGCCGCCGGCGGCGACCACACCTACCTGGAGGTGGCCGCCGTCGTCCCGGCGTTCATCCTGCTGGGTCGCTGGCTCGAGGAGCGGGCCAAGCGGCGCGCCGGTGCGGCGGTCGAGGCGTTGCTCTCGCTCGGGGTCGACACCGCCAGCCTGATCGACGCCGATGGCACCGAGCGGGCCGTCCCGGTCGACCGGCTCGTGGTCGGCGACCGGTTCGTCGTCCGCCCGGGCGAGCGGATCGCCACCGACGGGCAGGTCGTCGAGGGTGCCTCGGCGGTCGACGCCAGCATGCTCACGGGCGAGAGCGTCCCGGTCGACGTGAGTCCCGGCGACGTGGTGGTGGGCGCAACGGTGAACACCTCGGGCCGGCTCGTCGTCCGGGCGACGCGGGTCGGGGCCGACACGCAGCTCGCCCACATGGCCCGACTCGTCGCCGATGCCCAGACGGGCAAGGCGCAGATCCAACGGCTCGCGGACCGGGTGTCGGGCGTGTTCGTCCCGGTCGTCATGGTGCTCGCCGCGCTCACCTTCCTGGTGTGGGCGGTGCTCGGCGATCCGGCGGGCGGGTTCACCGCTGCGGTCGCCGTCCTGATCATCGCCTGCCCGTGCGCCCTCGGTCGGGCCACCCCCGTGGCCCTGCTCGTCGGCACCGGACGCGGCGCGCAGCTGGGGATCCTGATCAAGGGCCCCGAGGTGCTCGAGTCCACCCGTCGCGTCGACACGGTCGTGCTCGACAAGACCGGCACGGTCACGACCGGCGAGATGGCCGTGGTCGCGGTGGTCGCGGCGCCCACGGCGGACGAGGACGCCGCCCTGGCGGTGCTCGCCTCGCTGGAGTCGGGTTCGGAGCACCCGATCGCGCGGGCGATCGTGGCGCACGCCCGCTCCATCGGGGCCGACGTCGTCGCTCCCTCGGACTTCGAGAATGCCGCCGGGCTGGGCGTCGCCGGGGTCGTCGAGCTGCCGGGGTCCGAGGCCCTTCGGGTCGTCGTCGGGCGGCCGTCCTTCGTGGCCCAGGCGGGCCTGCTGGCGCCCCGGGCGCTGCGCGGCGCGATCGAGGAGCAGGAGTCGCTCGGCCGCACGGTGGTGGCCGGCGGATGGGACGGCTCGGTCCAGGTCGTGGTGGCGGTGGCGGATCGCCCCAAGGACACGGCCGCGGCGGCGATCGACGAGCTGCGCGAGCTGGGGTTGACCCCGGTGCTGTTGACCGGCGACGCCGAGGCCCCGGCAAGGTCGGTCGCGGCCGAGGTCGGCATCGACCAGGTCGTGGCCGGGGTGCTGCCCCAGGGCAAGGTCGACGAGGTCCGTCGGTTGCAGGCCGACGGCCGCGTCGTCGCCATGGTCGGCGACGGGGTCAACGACGCCGCGGCGCTCGCCACCGCCGACCTGGGCATCGCGGTCGGAACGGGCACCGACGCCGCCATCGAGGCCTCGGACCTGACGCTGGTGGGCGCCGACCTGCGGGGCGCCGCCGACGCCATCCGGCTCTCGCGCCGGACCTTGGCGACCATCAAGGGGAACCTGTTCTGGGCGTTCGCCTACAACGTGGCCGCCATCCCCGTTGCGGCGCTCGGCCTGCTCAACCCCATGCTGGCCGCAGCCGCCATGGCGGCCTCCAGCATCTTCGTGGTCACGAACTCGCTGCGTCTCCGCCGGTTTCGTCGGCATCGCTGACGGTGAAGGCCACCTCCTGGCCGAAGGCCAGCTCGAGCTGGTGGCCGTCGGGGTCGACGACGATCCCGTAGTAACCGGTCGGGGGACCGGCGTCGACGGGGCCGAAGGTCACCAGCCCCTCGGCGGCCGCAATCGCCAGCCGATCGTCGACCACGGAGCGGCTGTCGACACCCACGCCCAGGTGGGCCCAGCCGCCCAGCGGGTGGGACACCTCGTGCTCGAGGAGCACGACCACGAACGGTCGGGTGTGGTCGGTGATCCAGGCGACCCGGACGCCGTCGGAGCCGGTGCGCCGGTGGACCGGCGTCAGCTCGGCGTACCGCTCGTAGAAGCGGAGGCTGGCATCGAGGTCCGACACCTGGAGCGCCACGTGGGTGAAGCCGTGGTCGACCCGACCGGTCGGCCCGCCCGTTCGTTCCTGCGGCTGGTCCACACCAGCACGCTACGTTGCCCGGCGTGGACCTCTTCGGACTCGACGGCAGGACGGCGCTGGTGACGGGAGCATCGTCGGGGCTCGGCGACCGCTTCGCCCGGGCGCTGCACGGTGCGGGGGCGACGGTCGTCGTGACGGCCCGTCGGGCTGACCGGTTGGAGGCCCTGGCCGCCGATCTGGGCGACCGCGTCGTCGTCCTCCCCGCCGACCTGGCCGATGCTGGCGCACGTGAGGCACTCGTGCGTGACGCGATCCGTGCGACCGGATCGCTGCACGTGCTCGTCAACAACGCCGGGTACGGCGTGCCGGTGCCGGCGGTGGACGAATCCATCGACCAGCTCGAGCTGACGATGGCCGTCAACGTCACCGCACCGTTCCACCTGTGCCAGCTCGCCGGCCGCCACATGCTCGAGCGGGGGAGCGGCAGCATCATCAACATCGCGTCGATCTTCGGGATGGTCGGCTCGGCCCCGCTCCGCGAGGTGGCGTACTGCGTGTCCAAGGGTGCGATCGTCAACATGACCCGCCAGCTCGGTTGCGAGTGGAGCCGCGGTGGCGTCCGGGTCAACGCCATCGCCCCCGGGTGGTTCCCGACCGAGATGACCCAGGAGTCGATGTTCGACCAGGAGTCGGGTCGTAGCTACATCGAGCGGAACACGCCCATCGGCCGCGCCGGCGAGCTCCACGAGCTCGACGGCCCGCTGCTGTTCCTGGCGAGTGACGCCTCGACCTACGTCACGGGTGAGGTGCTCGCCGTCGACGGCGGCTGGCTCGCCCGGTGAGTGTGCCCGCGGCGACGCTCAGGCGTCGACGGGCACGCCGGCGAACGGCACCGGGTCTCCCGGGCGGGGCAACGGCACCTTGTTCCACGCCATGACGTCGGCGAGGTTGTCGGTGACGGCCTTCCACTCGGCCGGATCCCAGCCGTCGGCCCGACCGACGACGCTCAGGTCGGTGCCCACGTGCACCAGCGCCGGGATCTCGGTGATGCCCAGCGCCGTGATCGCCGTGCCGTCCGGGTCGGCGAAGGTCAGGACCCGCTCGGCCCACGGGCCGAGGAACGCCACGGCATCCTGGGCCGGCGCCCGGACCAGCCAGGCCACCCGGCAGTCGGCCCCGTGGAAGGCCGTGAGGATCCGACCGGCCGTCTCGAGGAGCCAGGCGCTCTCGTGGGTGTACGGGTCGATCGCCACCACCACCAGGTGGAACATGGCGGTCTGGTCGCCCACGGTGAGGGACTCGCCCTCGATCGGGTGGAGCTCGACGTCTGCGGCAACGGTGCTCATCGGGCAGAGAACGTAGCGCGGCGTACACTCCGGCCGTGCACCCGATCGAGCGGCTCCGCTACGTGGCCCGCTCCCGGGGGGCTCCGGCGGAGGTGTTGGTGGCCGAGTCGGCGGCGGCGCTGGTGGCCTTCCGGGGTGATCCGGCCGGCATGGTCGCCGCCTGTCGTCGCATCGTCGACCGCCAACTGGAGTGCGGCCCGCTCTGGTGGCTCTGCTCCCGGATCCTGTGCGGGTTCGACGTGTTGGACGAGGCCCGCTCGGCGGTCGAGGAGTTCGAGGCCGACCCGACGGCCGTGCGGCTCGCCCGGGCGATCGAGGGCCTGGGCCCCGATGCGCCCGTCCCGTACCTGGTTCCGGTCCTGGCCGCCGGCGGTGGCCGGGCGCTGGTCGAGGCCGAGGATGCGACGGCCGTCCCCGAGGCGATCCGCCGGGGCGAGACCGTCTGGTTGGTGGCCGGCGTCGGGCGGGTCCTGCCGGCCGACACCTTCGCTGCGCTCGAACGTCGCCGCGCCGATCGGGACGACCCGTTCGACGAACGGACCGCGGTGATCGACGTGGCGCCGGCTCACTCGGTCGTCCGCCCGAGCGGTCTCGTGGCGACGGACCGGCTCGACCGCCGTCCGGACTGTCCCGTGGCCGCCGAGCTCTTCCGCCTGGCGGGCTGAGCCGGGCCGATCGGTCAGTCGAAGGTGGACGGCAGGTCGTCGGGCGTGGCCCGGGTGTGCACCTCCCAGCGGTGTCCCCAGTCGTCCGAGGCGCTGGGGGCCGGGAACCCGAGGTCCCTCCGGGCCCCGACCGCCGAGCGGATCGCCGACTTGACCGCTCCGAGCTCCCTCAGGTCCGACCGGTCGCGCGCATCCAGCAGACGGTTCTCGAGCGACCAGGCGCGCTGGCGGAGCCCGATGATGGTGTCGGACACGGTGGTGAGGATCGGTCGTATCCCGTCGTCCAGATCTGCGACCGCCTCCTGGGCGCGCAGCCATCCGTAGTCGATGTCGATCCGCATCCGGCCCGGGTGCACCTCGAACGTGCCGACCACCAGCATCGTCGGTTGGATCACGGTGTTGACCGTTCCCTCGGGCAGGGGGGTCGCGAGGTTCTCGACCTGGGTCGCCAGGTAGCCCAGTCGCTCGGCGACCTGGACCGCGGCCCGGTGGTCCGGCTCACGCACGGGTGAGGCCACCAGCGTGAAGATCCGCTCGGGTTCCAACGCCACGGCGGCGGCCAGCGGGATGTTGGCGAGCACACCGCCGTCGACGTACTCCTCTCCGCCGAGCAGGCGTGGCGGAAACACGCCGGGAACGCTGGCCGATGCGATCAACCCGTCGATCAGGTCGAACGCTCCCGGGTCGCCGATCGGTGTGCGGGCGTCCGGGCCGATCAGCCCGGCGTCCTCGGTCACGTAGTGGGTCACCCGATCCCGCACGTGCGTCGTGGCCAGGCGGAGGTCCAGCCCGTCCCGGGCGACCAGGTCCGGGTCGATCGACGTCACGCCGGTCCCGGTGTCGGTGTCGGTTCCGGTTCCGGTTCCGGTCCCGGTCCCGGTCCCGGTGGCGCCCCGCAGTGCGGCCTCGAAGGGGTCGAGGTTCAGGATCCCCCGTGCGGTGTGGTCGGTGCTCACCCGATGCGCTGCGGGGAGCCGGTGCACCACCTCGAGCACCCCGGCGAAGGGGTGCGCGTCCTGGCCCCCGGTGTCGGTGCCGGCGTTCCGCCGGTGGTGGTCCCGGTGGCGCCGCCCGCGTCGGGACCGGGAGTCGACGGCGGCCGGGTCGTCGAACGACGTGGGACCACTCTCGACCAGCAGCTGTCGGATCCGGTCGGCGGCCACGGTCCCGTCCAGTTCCTGCAACCAGGGCTGCTCGGCGAACACCACATCGATCCGGGTCATCGACATGAGGTCGGCGTCGGCCTCGTCGAGGCGCTGGAGCAGGTCCTGGTGCGTCCGTGCCTGCGCGACGACCGTACCCAGGATCGCCCCGGCGGAGGTGGCGGTGACGATGTCGGGGATCACCTGGTGCCGTTCGACCAGATGGCGCAGGGCCCCGAGTTCGAAGGCCCCCTTGAATCCGCCGCCCGCCAGCACCACGGCCGTGCGAGGTCGGCCGGTGCCCCCGGTCGTCTGGGCTCCCCGGCGCTCCACGACCACAGTGTGGCCGCTGGCCATCGGGTCCCCGGCCACTCCGATCCCGGGTCCGCTACGTTGATCCCCTCGGCGCCCGCCGATCAGCGGACGGGCCGCAGGCAGGGAGGCATCTGGTGGGTGAGATGGTCCGGTTCCCGGTGAACGGCCGCGAGGGCTCCGGGTACCTGTCGGTGCCGGAGTCGGGGTCGGGTCCCGGCGTGCTGGTGATCCAGGAGTGGTGGGGACTGGTGTCCCACATCCGTGACGTGTGCGACCGGTTCGCCGAGGAGGGCTTCACCGCCCTGGCCCCCGATCTCTTCGACGGGACCACGACCACCGAGCCCGACGAGGCCGGCAAGCTGATGATGGCCCTCAACGTCGCCGAGGCGTCGAAGGACCTGCGCGGTGGCATCGGCTACCTGGTGGGGAGCGACGCGGTGACCTCCTCGGGTGTCGGGGTCGTCGGGTTCTGCATGGGCGGCGGGCTGGCGTTGGTGGTCGCCTGCGACGAACCCGACTCGGTCGTGGCGTGCGCGCCGTTCTACGGCGTGATCCCCTGGGAGCACTCGGCTCCGGACTACAGCCGGCTGCGGGCGCCCGTCCGGGGCCACTACGCGTCCGAGGACGGCTTCTTCCCACCGGCCATGGTGCGCGCCCTCGAGCAGGAGCTGGTCGAGGAGCACGGCGCCGATGTGCAGCTCCAGGTGCACGAGGGTGTCGACCATGCGTTCTTCAACGACGCCCGGCCCGAGGTCTACGACCCGGTGACCGCGGCGGTGGCGTGGCGCGAGACGATCGCCTTCCTGCGGGACGCCGTCCACTGAGCCCCGAGCCGCCGGCACCGTCCGGGTCGGTTCGTGGCGGTCCGCTGCGCGTCCTGGTCGTCACCAACGACCTGCCCCCACGGGTCGGCGGGATCCAGTACTACGTCGACCAGCTCGCCCGGGGCCTCGTCGGCGCGGGCCACGAGGTCACCTTCCTCGGGTCCCGGTCCGAGGGCTGGGAGGAGTTCGACGCGGCGGCGCCGTACCGGGTGGTGCGGCGGGACACCTCGACCCTGCTCCCGACACCGGGGGTCCGCCGGCAGGTCGTCGAACTGGTCGACTCCACCTCGGCCGACGTGGTCGTGTTCGGTGCGGCCTTCCCGCTGGGCCTGCTCGGCCCGGGCGTCCGGCGGCGTACCGGGGTGCCCTGCGTCGGGTTCACCCACGGGCTCGAGGTCACGGCGGCACGGACCTGGTTGGGCCGTCGGCTGCTCCGACGGGTCGGCTCGGGTGCCGCTGCGCTCACCTTCGTGTCGCAGTGGTGCGACGACGAGCTCCGGGGCGCGTTCGGTCCGGGTCCCCGCTACGAGCGGCTGTCACCGGCGGTGGATCCGGCGGCGTTCCACCCCGGCGTGTCGGGGCGGGCGGTCCGTGACCGATACGCACTGGGCGACCGGCCGGTCGTCGTCACGGTCTCCCGACTCGTCGAGCGGAAGGGGCAGGACACGCTCGTCCGGGTGCTGCCCGAACTCCGTCGCCGCTGCGGTGACGTGGCGCTGCTCGTGGTGGGGGACGGCCCGCACCGGGGTGCGCTCGAGGACGAGGCCCGGCGAGGGGGCGTGGCCGAGCACGTGGTGTTCACCGGTCAGGTGGCCGACGCCGACCTGCCGGCTCACTACGCCGCCGGCGACGTGTTCGCGTTCCCGACCCGGGAGCGGCGTCGGGGGTTGGAGGTCGAGGCGTTCGGGATCGTGGTGATCCAGGCGGCGGCCGTGGGCGTGCCGGTCGTGGCGGGCCGGACGGGCGGCGTGCCGGACGCCGTCGGTGGCCCGGACTCCGGGGTCCTCGTCGACCCCCACGACGACGCGGCGGTGGTTGACGCGTTGGCCGGACTCCTGACGGACCCGGTCCGCCGGGTGTCGATGGGCCGGACGGCGGCGGACCGCATCGCGGCCGGGTTCACCTGGTCCTCCCGGACCGAGGAGCTCATCGCCCTGCTGCGCGACGTTCGGGACGTCGCCGGTCTCAGCCGAAGCGCCGGAGGAGCCAGTCGACCAGCAGCCGGTTGACGGTGGCCGGGTCCTCCTGTTGGACCCAGTGCCCGGCCCGCTCGATCACGTGCATCTCCAGGTCGGCGCAGAGGCCCGGCATGCCGGCGGCCAGTTCGGGTCGGAGCGCCGGGTCCCACTCGGCGCTCAGCATCAGCGCCGGCAGGTCCAGGGGCGCCGTGCCCAGTTCCGGGAACGCAGCGGCGTTGGCGTCGATGTTGCGGTACCAGTTGATCCCGCCCCCGAAGCCGGTGCGCTCGAACACCTCGACGTAGTGGTCGAGCTCCTCGTCGTCCACGATCCGGTCGCCGACCGGGACGAGGTCGTCGAGGTGGAGGAACGGGTTGGCGTCGATCGGCGAGTCGGCCTGCTCGCGAGCCCGCTCGAGCTCCTCCGGGCCGACCCCGCCTCGCAGCAGCTTGGTGAACAGGGTCCGCGCTCGGGGGTCCAGGACGGCCTCGGCCACACCGGGTTCCTGGAACCACAGCATGTACATCCGTTCGTCGGTGCCGAAGAGGGCCCGGAGCAGCTCCGTGGTGGGGAACGGCAGGTACGGGGTGCAGACCCCGACGACACCGGCGCACCGGTCGGGGTGCAGGACCGGCATGGCCCAGGCCACGAACCCGCCCCAGTCGTGGCCGACGAACACGGCCCGCTCGGCACCGAGGTGGTCGAGGACCCCGACCAGATCGCCGCAGAGTCGGTCCATGCGGTACGCGTCGATCCCGTCGGGCGCATCCGACCCCCCGTACCCGCGCATGTCGGGGGCGGCGGCGGTGAAGCCGGCGCCGGCGACCACCGGGAGCTGGTGTCGCCACGACCAGGCGAGCTCGGGGAACCCGTGACAGAACACGACGGGCGGCCGCTCCCGCCCGGGGTCGCCGTCGAGCACGTGGAGCGACAGCGTGAGCTGGTCATCGCCGCTGCCGACCCGGAGGGCGCGGGGGTCCGGGAACGGGGGCGTCGTCACGACCAGATCGCCGACCAGGTGTCGGAGAGCCAGCGTCCGATGACGTCACCGAGCAGGATCGAGGCGGCCACGAACGTCGCCGTGAGCAGCCCCATGATCACCCAGGTCCGGGGAGGGATGCGGCCCTCGTCGGGGATGCCCGGCACCTTCTGGCGGATCAACAGGATGGTGCGCTCCGCCCAGGCGAAGGGCAGGAGGCTGAGCCCGATCACGATCGTCAACCAACCGGGCCCGGGCAGCGGCAGCAAGGCGATCCCGATCCCGATCAGCAGGAACCCGCCGACCATGCGGGCGATGCGGATGGCGACCCCGCGTCGCAGCTCCTCCTCGGTCTCCTCCGCCCGGCCGGTGCGCCGCTCGGCCTCGAAGGCGGCGGCGACGACCCGGTCCCTGGTCGGGTGCTCACTCGGCGTCGCAGCGGTGGCTGCGTCGGTCTCCGGGAGGGTGTCGCCCTGTTGTCCGTTCGCTCGGCCCGGGGTCTCGTCGTCCACGGGGAGATCGTACGCAGTCCGGTCGTCGTCGGGACCTCAGGCGAGCGCGGCGTCGAGGTCGTCGGCCACCCGCTCGACGACGGCGGCGAGCTCGGGGCCCAGCCCGTCGAGGGCGCCCTCCGGGATGTCGTCACGGAACCGGAGGCGTTCGGCGTCGACCGGCGTGTCGTCGTCGCGCATCCAGGCCGAGTGCAGGAGCACCGGGACGCACTCCCGGTTCGGGGACGCCAGCACGGCGACCGGCCCACGGCCCACGTCGGCGGCGTCGAACAGCTCGACCCGGAACCCGTCGTCGGACAGCACCGGCAGGACCACCCATCCGTGGTGGCCGCCCCGGGTGTCGTCGAGCCGCGGCGCAAAGGCTGGCGAGGTGATGTGGTCGCCGAGGTCCCCGTACTCCCACCGGGCGTGGACGTCGAGTGATCCCCGCTGGAACGACACGAGGGCCCCGGGCGTGTCGTCGCCCGGGAGCGGCCCGAGTCGGTCGCCGTAGAGCTCGACCGCCCGGCGGCTGACCGCACCGGGCCGGTAGCCCTGGTAGGCGACGTGGTGCAGGACCGGGTTGGTGAGCGCCTCGACGCTCCAGTCCATGGCCGAGAGCTCCAGGTTCCAGGTCCACTCGTCGCGGAACGCGGCCTCCTGCTTGCTCACGCCGGTCGCCGGGTCGAACAGCACCTCGGAGATGGTGCTCGGTGCCATGGCGGTGTTGTAGAAGCCGACCAGGCCCGGGTCGATCGGACGTCCGAGCGCATCCAGGTCGTCGTCACGGAGGCGCTGCCCCAGGTCCATGCGGTCCATGTGCTCGAAGATGACCCGCACGCCGTCGGCGTCGTCCCACCGCCCGTAGAAGTGCCCGGTGGTCGGTGCGATCCGGAAGGGCTGCCCCTCGTGCGGCGTCCCGGTGGGCGACTCGAGCAGCTGGTCCTTGCGCACCAGGTAGACGGCGGCGTCGTCGTCGACCGTCGCCGTCCGGGGGCCCCCTGCCATCTCGCCCGGGTCGGCCTTGAAGTTGCCGGAGTCGGCGAGCACCAGGAAGTCGCGGGTCTGGCTCACGGTGTGCGAGGAGCCGTAGACGATCCCGTTGGTGATCGGCCACACCCGGACCTCGGTGCCGATGCCGTCCCAGTACACGACGTGCAGTTGGGTGCCGCCGTCCATGGTGAACGACTGCTTGACCGTCCAGAGGCACTGGCGCTCCGGGTCGACGACCGGATGGGCGGTCGAGAAGTAGAACGGCAGCACGCTGGCGCCCGGCAGGGTGGCTGCGCCCCACGAGGACTGCGATCCGACGTCGCCCCGGAACGTCAGGTCGACCGGGTCGATCTCGACGGGTCGCCCGACGTCCCAGGTGGCGAAGAGTCGACCGTCCCAGGGCAGCGGCGCGGTGTTGGCGCAGTTCGGGAACCCGAACGGCGACAGGTAGCCGGTGGGTCCGGCGGTGAAGGCCTCGGGGGCGGCGGCATGGAGTCGCTGCGACGGGGTGTCCAGCACGTTGTGACGCCAGGCGAAGCGATCCTCGGCCGACCCGTGACGGCCGGGCTGCAGGGAGAGGCGGCACACGACGCCGAAGCCGAAGAGCGCGAACGGGAGGTCCCGGGCGACCTGCGGGGCGCTGAACACCACGTCACCGCGGATGTCGGCGGGCCACTCGCCGCTGACGAGTCGGAGGTCGAGGTCTCGGTGCTCGGCCGAGATGGCGCTGGTGGGGACCGGCATGGCTGACTCCGTTCGCTGGCCCGCGGGGCGGTCGGACCCGCACGGGGCCGAGCGTCGGAGCGGGTGTCTTTACAGTGTTCACCAGCTTGACACCGTTCACCTCGGACGTCAACGGGCAGGCGGGGAATCGGACCACGGCCAACGGCGACAGGGGCCACACCGGGCCCGGGAATGAGCCGCCGTTCAGGGTGTTGACCATGGCGTGACCGACATGGCGACCCGCAAGCGCTCCTCCCACGACCCCGTGGGCCTGTACCTCGAGGAGATCGGGCGGCATGCGTTGCTGACGCCCGAGGGTGAGCGGGATCTCGCCCGGACCATCGCCGCCGGTCAACGGGCCGAGGCCGAGCTCGCCGACGAGCAGGCCCCTCCCTCGCCCGCCCGGCGTCGGGTGCTGCGCCGGGAGATGCTCGAGGGCCGTCGCGCCGCGGAGACCTTCGTCAACGCGAACCTCCGGCTCGTCGTGTCGGTGGCCAAGCGCTACCAGTCGTCCGGGGTCCCGCTGCTGGACCTGATCCAGGAGGGCAACCTGGGCCTCGAGCACGCCGTCGACAAGTTCGACTGGCGCAAGGGCTTCAAGTTCTCGACCTACGCGACGTTCTGGATCCGCCAGTCCATCGGCCGGGCGCTCGACCAGAAGGCGACCCTGATCCGGCTCCCCGGTGACCGGTCCGCCCAGCTGC
>SXGR01202351.1_pt1 | contig 13128 bp, 12 predicted proteins | sample 3174711 | NCBI WGS metagenome assembly SXGR01 (sample SAMN11356860, study PRJNA531348) | freshwater metagenome | isolation source: freshwater sample F1-60 | place: China: Fuxian Lake, Yuxi | collected 2017-12-25
ACCGCCGATGTAATACAGACACAGCTGCGACACACCCGCATAATCCTTCCCGGCGAACAAGGGCTTCCCGTCTTTCCAGATACTCTGATGCGTGTGCATGCCGGAACCGGCGTCGCCGAACAGCGGCTTTGGCATGAACGTCGCGGTTTTGCCATGACGGCGGGCCACGTTCTTGACGATGTACTTGTACATCATCATTTTGTCCGCCGTTTTCACCAGCGAATCGAACCGAATATCGATCTCCGCCTGGCCGGCCGACGCCGTTTCGTGATGATGTTTTTCGACGACAATCCCGACCTTTTCCATCTCGATGACCATTTCGCTACGGATATCCTGCTGCGTGTCTGCGGGAGCCACAGGGAAATAGCCTTGCTTATGGCGGAGCTTGCCGCCCAAATTAAATCCCTCCTGCCCCATGTTCCAAGCGCCTTCTTCGGAATCCAGAAAGTAGTACCCGCTGTTGCTGGTTTGATCGTAGCGGGCATGGTCGAAGATGAAGAATTCGGCTTCAGGCCCCCAAAATGATGCATCGCCGATCTTGGTGCTTTGAAGATACTTTTCCGCCTTCTGGGCAATAAACCTCGGGTCACGCTCATAATTCTCGCGGGAGATGGGGTCCACCACATTGCCGGTGAGGCTGAGCGTCGGCACCGCCGTGAAGGGATCCAGACAGGCCGTCGCGGGATCTGGAACCACCAGCAAATCACTGTTGTTGATCGCCTTCCAGCCACGAATGGATGACCCGTCGAGACCGGAACCGTCCTTGAACAGATCTTCTGTCAGTTCGCTCACAGGGATGGTCATGTGCTGCCACACTCCCGGCAGGTCCACGAACTTCAGGTCCACCATCTGGACCCTGTGCTTCTTGGCAAACTCCAACACCTCTCGCACGTTCATCCCCTCCTCCTTTCAGATCTCATTCGCAATGACCAGCCTACCTTTCGGCTCATACTGCCTTTTACTAAAACCTGTTCCGCCCGCTATCCGATCCGGCGCCCATCCCAATTCCCAATCCACGCGATACCCTATTATGGGCGTTTCGTTCTCGATTCCAACACGTCAGGATACTGTTGGACTCCCAGTCCTCGTCACAATGCCGTTTCCCCAGTTTCTCCTGTTCGGATTCGCACCACCGCGCTCAGGTCTCGCACAAAAATCTTCCCGTCGCCGATGCTGCCGGTTTTGGCCGCCCGGGTGATCGCCTCAATCACCTTCGGTACCTGCGCATCCGTCACAGCGACCTCAATTTTGACTTTCGGCACAAACTCAATCATGTATTCCTGTCCACGATACGTTTCCTTATGGCCCTTCTGACGACCGAAGCCTTTGACTTCAGAGACGGTCATGCCCAGCACTCCTATTTCCAGCAGCGCATCCTTCACTTCATCCAGCTTGAAGGGCTTGATGACGGCTTCCACCAGTTTCATCTCTCTGCCTCCTTGCCTAGAAGTCTGCACAGTGCGTCAGCATAACCTATTGCTCTGCCTGGAAAAATAACGCGAGACCGCTGCGCTTGCAGGCACTATCGCAGACAGCCCTTCTGAACGAAAAACGGGTGCCGCCGCAAAGATGCCGACCTCCTGTTCCTGGCATCGAAGGGATTATCATAGCCCAATCCTCTCATTCGGCACAACGCTGAAAAGCGTAAACCTCCTGCAATTTCGCCAAGAACGATTACGAGAACTGATCCGGGCGGGCGAGAGAGCCGCCGAATCCGGCAAGCGATTGTCCCGATCAGCTACGAATTGCGATAACCGTTGGTGATCGGCATTCGACGATCCTTGCCGAATGCCCGATGCGTGACTTTGATACCGATAGGCGCTTGGCGGCGTTTGAACTCACTGCCATCCACCATGGCCACCACTCGCGCCACCGTGGCACGGTCGAATCCCGCGTCAACAATTTCCTCGATCGAACGGTTTTCTTCCACGTAGGCTTGAAGAATCGGGTCGAGCAGGACATAGGCCGGCAAAGAATCTTCATCCTTTTGATTGGGCCTCAGCTCCGCGCTCGGCGGCCGCTCTAGAATCCGTTTGGGAATGACCTGAGCGGCGCCTCGGAGGTTCCGGAGACGAGATAGCTCATACACCATAGTTTTCGGCACATCTTTGATCACCGCAAAACCGCCAGCCATATCGCCATATAGCGTGGCATAACCGACACTCATTTCGCTCTTATTGCCGGTCGTCAGCACAAGATGGCCGAACTTGTTCGAATAGGCCATCAACATGTTCCCGCGAATGCGGGCCTGCAGATTTTCCTCCGCCGTATCAACCGCCTTCTCATGAAATGTCGAGGCAAGAGCCGCCCGGTAGGATTCAAACGTCGGTGTAATCGGGATAGTCCGATACTCGATGCCAACTCGATGGCTAAGCTCCTCCACATCCTCCGCGCTCTCAACCGACGTATACGGCGAGGGCATGAATATCCCCAACACATTATCAGGACCCAGCGCATCAACGGCAACGACTGCTGCCAGCGCACTGTCGATTCCTCCGCTCAGTCCGATGGCAACCTTTCGAAATCCGTTCTTTCGCACATAATCCTGCACACCCAGCACCAGTGCGCGATAGACGGCATCGGAATCCCCAAGCAGCGCCTCCAGAGGCGGCACCGTGCGCGAGCGCTTCGCCGAACGCGCGGGAGATTTGATCGTCACTCGCTCGACGGCAGCTGCCATGGCAGCCGTAAATCGTTTGCTCCGCCCATGCGCCATCCGAGCTCGCGCAACGGCATCCACGGTAAGGTCTGCGAGAATCAAATCCTCTGCAAATTCCTTCCCCCGAGTGATCACCTCGCCTGCGTGGTCTACGATCATGCTGTTACCGTCAAAGACCAATTCATCCTGTCCCCCCACCATGTTGGTGTATGTCAGGATGACTCCGTTTTCCCGAGCCCTGGTTGCCAGCATCTGTTCGCGCGTGCGGCTCTTCCCGATATGGAACGGCGACGCATTGATATTCACGATCACTTCCGCCCCCGCCGCAGCCTGCATGGAAGTGGGCCCATCCGGCGACCAGATGTCTTCGCAAATGCTGACGGCAACGGCCACACCACGTAGCGTCATCAGCACCATGTGGCGGCCAGGATGGAAATACCGGCTTTCGTCGAAGACGCCGTAGTTCGGCAGGACCCATTTGTTGTATCGGGCGATTACCCGCCGGCCCGCGACGACCGCCGCCGTATTAAATAATTCATGCCCGCCTACAGTAGGACAGGCTGCCTGTGACTTCCCTCCGTCTGCGCTGCTTTGGCCGACATACCCAATTACGGCCACAAGCCCCGTACATTCTTTTGCAATCTCGTCGAGCGCCCGCCGGTTGTCCGACACAAACCGCGGTTTCAAAAGCAAATCTTCAGGAGGATAGCCGGTCACTGTCAATTCCGGAAACACCACCAGATCGGCGCCGGCCTTCCGCGCTTCTTTGATCCACGCTTTGACAAGCCGCATATTGCCGGAGATATCACCGACCGTCAGATCAATCTGTGCCATGGCAATCCGAAGTCTACGCATCAGATAGACCTACCGTCTCTGTTGGACCGTCTTCTTGCGGGAGAGGCTCTTACCAGAAGTGGACTTAGGCAGCGTTTGATGCCATTGCCAAAAAGCCGGTTCATCGATCGGCATCATCCGAACATGTCCGATCCGTTCCGGCCACACACCGACGACTTGTCCTTCGGACACTTTCTTGTCATGCAGCATCGCCTTCCAGATTTTGGCCGCTGCCCACTGCGGCATGCGATCGGGGAGGCCGGCGGCCTGGACAATGGCTTGAATGCTTTGAACGACACTGCGATCACAGACCCCCAGAAAACACGCAACGTCAGCCTCCTGAACCAACCCAATCCCGACCGCCTCACCATGAATGAGCGATTCGTATCGACCCAGCGTCTCAAGCGCATGCCCGATCGTATGGCCATAGTTGAGGATGCGCCGCCGGTCAGACTCCCGCTCGTCCGCCGTGACCACGTGAGCCTTGACTTCGCAAGACCGCTTCACTACGGCTGTAACAATGTCTGGTTTTCGCTTCAGCAAGCCGGGCATCTCCCGCTGAAGATACGAAAAAAACCCCTCATCGGCGATAACGCCATACTTGATGACCTCCGCCAGCCCGGCAACCCACTCGCGCATCGGTAACGTCCAAAGCGTCAACGGATCAATCCATACTTCCTTGGGTTGATAGAACGCTCCAATCAGATTTTTACCCAGCCGATGATCGACTCCCGTCTTTCCCCCGACGCTCGAATCGGACTGGGCAATGAGGGTGGTGGGAATCTGAATAAATGGGATACCGCGCTGATAGATCGCCGCCGCAAATCCTGCTATATCGCCGACCACACCTCCGCCCAGCGCAAAGAGAAACGACGACCGCTCGAACCGATGGCGCGCCATCACATCAAGAAGGTGCGTGATCGTATCCAGTTTCTTCGATCGTTCACCGGAAGGCAGCACAATAGGAACCGCGTCGACGCCGAACTTCTTCAGCTGACGCAGCACCCCGCTCAGGTAGTAGCGGGCTACATGACGATCCGTCACCACGCCGACTTTCCCTTTCACCGCCAGTTCGCTCAGCCTCCCTTCAAGCCGATTCAAAAGACCGGCTTGAATCAGAATCTTGTAGCTCCGCTCACCAAGCGAGACCGATACAGTCGAGGACAATGTCATAGCCGATTCCTACACCTGGCATTCATTGGATCGTCATGGCACATCACATGTTCTTCGGAAACAAGGAGGCCAATACGCGGAGAGATCGTAGCACAGCTCGTCGTTAAACTAAAAGGATTACGCTGCCTTCAGAAAAGGAGCGGGAAGAGTACTTGGAACTGAGATGAATCGACCGGTGGAGCTATTCTACACATGCCAAGAGCGGCGCCTTCAGCACAAAACAAACGTGCGTGGTGAGGCTGATTCAGCATCGCCACACACGTTCTCTTACTTCAGAACATCTGACTGGAAACTGTTACGGGCTATGTCTTCACAATGCTCGGCGTCAAGAAAATGAGCAGCTCTTGTTTGGAGACCGACTCGGACTTGTTCTTGAACAACCAGCCCAGGACCGGGATGCGGGACATATACGGCACTCCCTGGACGTTGTTATTCTGCGTGTCGACAAACACCCCGCCGATCACCATCGTCTCTCCATCTCGAACAAGCACTTGGGTGTTCGCCTCGCGTCGATCAATGCTCGGGCCGGCCGGATTGCTACGGGCGCCCACGGCATTCCGAGTTGCCCGCACCTTCAGCAAAATCATCTTGGCGTCCTCCTTCGGATCGCGCGATGTGATTTGGGGTGTCACGTTCAGTTCCAAATTGGCATCCACAAACGTTGTCTGTGTTCCCTGTAACGAAGTGGTTTGAAATGGGATCGATTCGCCCTGAGAGATCTTCGCTTCGCGCTTATCCAGCGTCATGATCTTCGGGGCGGCAATCACTTTCGTCAGACCCAACAATTCTCCGGCAGACAACCGCATATCCAAAGCAAAACCTCCACCAAACTTTCCAAACGTCCAGCCGATGCCAGGCACAGCAGGCAACCCGCCTACTTGAGCCGGAAAATTCACCAGGAAGCTTCTGGATATCGTATTGTTCCCCGTGCCAGCAACTTCGCCGAACGGGCCATTAAGGCCGCCGATGGCGTTGAACGTCGAAGGCGTTCTGTTCGCAGCCTGGAAGCCCCACTGAATTCCCAATCCTCTGGCATAGACGGTATCCGCCTGAACAATGCGCGCTTCAATCTGGACTTGCGGCACTTCCAAATCGAGTCCGTCGACCAGTTGCCTCATGATTGCCAGCTTGCTCTCCGTTTCCCTCACAATCAGCGCGTTGCTTCCCGCGTTAAACTGCATCACGCCGCGTGGGCTCAAATATTGGCGTAACGACGTCATGAGCTCTTGGGCTTGGATATTCTTGATGTAAAAGACACGGTCGACTAATTCCTCGGCCTTGACTTTGGCATCTTTCGCTCTTGCTTCTTCATCCTGTTGCTTGGAAAGATTTGACAGCGTGTCCACCCAGACAATCGATCCCTGACGAATCATGCCGAGCCCATTCATCTTCAAGAGCATGTCCAAGGCCTGATCCCATGGCACGTTCATAAGCTTCATGGTGACCTTGGATTTGACACCCTCGCCAACGACGATATTGAAACCACTGACGTCGGCAATCAGTCGTAAAATATTCGTGATGTCTGCTTGCTGAAAGTCGAGTGAGATGCGTCGCCCAACAAACCGAGTCTGCCCCGCGACAACGTCATCCGATCAGCTATCCTTTTGATCTGGAGCACTTTCCGCTGCCATTTGTACCGGCTGAACCTTAAAAGGAGACTGTGCGGGACCGATGATTCGGGCAATCTTCTTCACAAGCCGAGGCCCCGAGTCAAACAGCACCTTGCGCTCCTGAAGTGCCGGACGCGAGACCTCGATGGGATTGATCGGCTGCGACACCTCACTGGGAGACCTGTGCGACTGTTTCGGACTGAGTACAACGAGAACTTTATTGCCCTTTGTTTCGACAGAAAAAGCGGGCTGCTCAAGTAGGTCAAATACGAACCGAACCTTATTGGCGTGATGCCCTATCCTGATTGCCTTGAGCAACTGGTGCTGCCCCTGCACGGACGACTGCCGGAACGCGGAGGACACAGCCGGCATATCAATGACTAACCGAGACTCATCTAGCAACTTCGCATCGGGAAAGAATGTGCCGTCACCGACGATCGCCACCGTGACCCGATCTCCTTCCGGATGTACCTCGATGTTGGTCACTGATTGAGCTGGCAGCGCGACGATATCCTTCTCGACTTCCGCAAAGCCGCTCTTGCTAGATTCACCGACTTCATCATTAAGCGGAATCATCCCGGCATGCGCTCCCAAAGCAATGAGCGATACCCCCACGGCTCCGATGAACCGCCTTGCCGTCATCAAACCACACCCGCTAGATAATAATGGTCTCATTCTGAGCCTTCTTTCGGATGGAGGAGCTTGACATACTCACGCTCCTGCTTCTTGCCATACACATCGGTGAATCGCTCTTGTACAATGATGCCCCGCTCAGTAATTGCGCTGACAGCTCCGTTGTTCTGCCCGACTCTTGTCCCCCGCTTGATTGTGTACCCATGCCCTTCAGGCGTCTGAACCATGGCCGTATACCCATAGGCTCCCCACACAATGGCGATCAAATTCAGCTCCGTTAATGTCACACGTTGGAGCGGAGGAAGATTCGCATCAACTTTACCCAGTTGGAGATCCTGTATGACTGGGGCGAATGGGTCTCGACGCCCGGATGGATCATAACCGGATCCAACCGCACCGTCGGGAAACGACGCCTGGGGCGGTGCCTGCGCTAACTCTCCAGATGGTAGCAGATCAGCAGCTGAAATAGACGCCTTCGGAACGTCCGGAATGGATGACATCTTGATGGAATCCTGCCTCATCCGACTTATCTGAGCAACAAGGGGATCGGCTTGAGCAACAACGTTGTGCAGGCAAACAACCGCAACGAGGCCAAAGAAAGCCGCCGTACTTCCAGCGACCGCATACCGATGCCCACCCGACCTCTTATTTTTCAGACTATCCATGTGCCCTGCGAATCTCCCTCATTTTCCAGCTGGAACTGGCTGAGCCGGCTGTAACGGCTTGGCTCCTGCAACTGGTGCTGCATCAGCGGATTTTTCGTGTGGCGCAGCATACGCGACTAAGTCAAACGTTGTTTGCGACACAATCCGCCCTTGATCAACCTTCGGCGATCCCATTTTCAGCCCGGACACAGTAATGATTCTTGGAAGCCTGTTAATGCGGCCGAAAAATAGTGCGGCCGTGTGATAGACCACGGACACCTCGACATTCACAGGCATTTTCACAAAGAGCTTCGACGCATCCTCAGCTGGGGCTCCCGGCTTCCACAATCTGAAATCGAGCCCCAAGCGGACACCAAGATCAGACACTTGCTTGAGCAGCATAATGGCTTCTTCCTCCGGAGGGAGGCGCTCCTTCTTCTTTGCCAACTCAATTTCAAGCTGCTTACTCGCAGCAATGATCTCGTCCAGATGTTTGACCTTGATGCTGAGCGTTTGAACCTCGCTCTCCAACCTGCTGTTTTCAGCCTCTAAGACCGCAATCTCCGCTGCTTTGGGTTCAGCAATGTAAAAATAAAACGCGGCAACGAGGCCGCCGACAAGCAGAAACAGGAGCGCCGCCTTCTGCGGGGCGGGAACATTGCGTAGCGAGTCCAGCTTGACCGATGGCAGCTCCATATTCATCCCTTCAAGCGAAACGTCAATCGAAACTGGTATACATTGATCTTGTTCTCAACCGTCGCCTTGCTTTCCTGAAGATTGATGCCGGCAAAGTAGTCTGTCCGCCGAAGATTATTCGCGAATTCCACGACATCATCATTCGTGAGCGCTTTCCCTTCTAATTCAACCGTATCGGATAACACACCTAACTTCGTCAACCAGATCTTCAGAGGCTCGATACTCTGGCTTACATAATCAAGCACTTTCACCGGCCCCATTCTCGACTGCTCAAGCTGGTCGATGATTCGTTTTTTATCCTCTAACAGTTTCTTCTTTTGCTCAAAGTCTTGAACTTTCTTCACCTGCTCTTTTAATTGCGCGACCTGACTTTCCTTGTCCCGTTTCTCTTCCTGCCGCATCTCAATTTCACTATCAAGCATGGCGGCATACCACCAGCATCCGGTCACAATAATCAAAATCACCCCCACGCCGAGCAGTGCTTGTGCGCGGACGTCATACTGAGGTTTTGCTTTTCTTGCTTTTGCCCCCGAGGCAAGCAGATTAATGCGGGTCATCGGTCCCCCACCACCCTCAGCGCCAACCCGACGCCGACTGCCGCCGATGGCGCCAGATCGGCCAACAGGTCTGGGTCCATGTCGCTTCCGGTCACATCGATTTCGCTGAATGGGTCGGCCAGCTCTACAGGGACTTGCATCCGATCACCGAGCTGCTGGATCAATCCTTTGGCTTGCGCGACACCACCACACACGAGCACTCGATCCAACTCAGCATTTGCAGCGGACGTTTTAAAGTAATCTACCGTTCTGGCGATCTCAGAAGCGACCTCTCCATTCATGCTGTTCATGACATTGCTCAGCGCCCTCTCGCCAGAGTCTCCCCCCTGCTTCACTTTCTTGCTTTCTTCAGCCTCTTCATAGGACATACCCATCGCGCGTTGAATGGCCTCAGTGAACCGATTGCCGCCCAATGGAATATCCCGCGTGAACAGAGAAGCGCCACCGCGGATAATATTCACATTCATCACACTCGCCCCGATATTGACCAACGCCGTCGTCTCATCCTGCGCCATCGGATAATTGATGGCGTGCATATTCTCGATCGCAAAGGCATCCACATCCATGATCATCGGCGTAAGGCCGGCTCCCTTAACAAGCTCGGTCAATTCATTGATCTTATCTTTCTTGACGGCAACGAGAATGACCGCCATATCTGTCTGTTTGTCCCCTGACAGATCAGCTGGCAACACATGAAATCGATATTCACTTCATTGATATCGAACGGGATATACTGTTCTGCAGCCGACTTGACCTGCCCTTCCAACTCTTCATCCGGCATCGTGGGCAAACTGATCTTCTTCACGATAACGGCGTGTCCGGAAATTGAGACTGCCACCTGCTTGTTCTTCACGCCGGTTTCATCGAATAACTCTCGAATGGCAGAAACCACACGACTTTCGTCCATTACCGTCCCATCGACAATCACCTCCGCCTCAAGAGGCTTCACGCCGAGCTTCTGAAGAATGTACCGCCCCTTGCTTTCCTTCAGTTGAACAAGCTTGATCGCGCTGGATCCGATATCGAGACCCACCAGCTGCTTGCGCGGCGTCAGGAGTGAGATCAGATCGGTCTCGAATACGTTTTTAAATGAGCGCAGCATATGTATTTCATGTCACTCTACACGACAACCTTTCGTGCGCGAATCATTTTCTCGATTCCGTCCATGTTCTTTTTGTAGAACCTTCCGTTTCTCCGATCGCGAGAAAGCCGGCGGCCACAAGTCGCCTGTGAAACCTCGAATATGCCGCATCGCTGGCATGCCTTGAACCCCGCATGATCAGAAGAGAGTATTCATTTCTTCACGTCGATGGCTTACCTTAAAAAATAGTTTTGCATGCTCACATGGGCAAATATAGTCACTATGTTCTAGCTGTCAAGAACTGGGCAGAATGACGCAACGGCGCGTCGATAAAACCGAGCGGGCGTGGTTCTCTTTGCAAAACCTATGATTTGTGAATATCGCGATGCTTCAGCGCCACGTCGTAGCCTATGGCAGAAAGGCCTTCTTGCAGGCGCCCGGCTACTGCGACAGATCGATGCCGACCGCCGGTACACCCGATTGCGATCGTCAGATAGCTGCGTGGCTCGCGCTCGAACAGCGGAATGAGAAATTGGAGCAGTCCTTCGAGCCGCTCGATCAACGCGACGGCATCGGAGTTCGACAAGACGAACGCGCGGACTCTTGGGTCGTCTCCGGGAAACGGCTTCAGATCAGGAACGAAATAGGGATTCTTGAGGAATCGCACATCGAACAACAAATCAATGTCATAGGGAACTCCGAACTTATAACCGAAGGTGAGCAGCGAAATAGTCAGCTTTTTTTCGTTCGAGCCTTGCCGGAACTGCTTAGTGAGCAAGTCGCGGAGTTCATGGACCGTCAGATCCGACGTGTCGATGACACGGTCTGCATGCCGCCGGAGTTCCGCAAGCCGCTCCGCTTCGAACCGAACACCGTCCAACACAGGCAGATGAGGCAAGAGCGGATGCGGACGCCTCGACTCAGAAAAGCGCCGAACCAATACTTCCTCGCGCGATTCAAGAAACAGCAGCTGGACGGAATGACCGAGGCCCTTGACACGCTCAAGAATACCGACCAGGTCAGAAAAAAATACCCGCTCTCGAATATCGATGCCCAAAGCCACATTGGCGATCTCGCCTTTCTGCTGGTTGCAAAGATCGACAAACGTCGGCAGCAGGGCCGGTGGAAGATTGTCGATACAAAAATACCCCACATCCTCAAATACCTTGAGCGCGTGAGATTTACCGGACCCGGACAATCCACTGATAATGACTAAGCTGAGTCGTGCCATATCTTTCTCAGTCTACCGAGTCTCTAGAAGCACCCTCTATTATGGCATGACATTCCAACTCCCTTGCGGCATCTCCAATTTTGAAAACGCCTCCCGCAGTCGTGCTATAGCAACTCGGCATCAGCTCGCATCTGAGAATTTCTGGTTCCTCCAGGCGTATGGCTGGCCAGACGCCCCTTCCACTTCCTAAACTGTGCATCGACCCGATCCACCAGCGCGTCGATTGTCACATACCTCCTACTTGTCAGTGAATATGGCTCTTCACGCAGACTAGAAGAAACGTTTCCGCTGGCCGGCGGATGGGATATTATCCTCCGCCCGATATTTGGCGACCGTTCGTCTGGCAATCAGGACTTGTTGCGTGCGTAGGCGGGCGGCTATTTCTTCATCCTTCAACGGCCGCCTGGCATCTTCCGCCGCTACCATTTTCTTGATCATCTCCCTGACGGATACGGACGAATGCATATCCGACGGCTGGTCAGTCCGCTGTAGCCCGGCGTTGAAAAAGAACTTCAACTCCAGCATGCCCTGAGGACAATACATATACTTATTGGCTGTGACACGGCTGATGGTCGACTCGTGCATCCCGATGTCTTCGGCGACCTGTTTGAGCACGAGAGGTTTGAGGTGCGCGACACCGCGGTCAAAGAATTGCTCCTGAAACTTCACGATGCTCGATACGACCTTCACGATCGTCTTATTGCGTTGTTCGATGCTCCGAATAACCCACTGGGCCGCCCTCAACTTCTCGTCCATGTAGGCTTTCATTTCAGGAGCGCCGCCCTGGCTGGAAGCCATCAATTGTTTATAATACGGGCTAACCCTCATACGCGGGAGACCATCGTCGTTCAATAGCACGATCCACTCCCCTTCATCCTTGACGACAAACACGTCCGGAACGATGACATAGTTCTGTGTGTTGGTGAACGGCCGGCCCGGTTTGGGCTCGAGATTTTCAATAACCTTGGTGGCCTGAAATACTTCGTCAACCGTCACATCCAACGCCTTGGCAATTTTGGCATACTGCTTCTTTTCCAGATCCTTCAGATGATGAAGAATCACGCCCTCAACAATCGACCCTTTGAGAGCGCCTGGCCGCGCGCCCAACGAACCGATCGGATTGCGGCCTAAATGCCCGAGCTGCAGCAAGAGGCATTCGGACAAGTCTCTCGCGCCGACACCGGTCGGATCGAAGGTTTGGATGTCTCTGAGCGCAGACCCTGCCTCAGATTCCATGAAATCGGTTCCTGCGACAACCTCAGCCAACGTAATTCGGAGATATCCGTCATCATCAAGGTTCCCGATGATTAACCGGCCGAGCGCTTTCTCTCGGTCTGATAATCCGGACAATGACAACTGCCAGAGAAGATGCTCTTCGAGCGATGTCGCTTTGGCAACGGTCTGCTCATAGGATGGAAATTCATCCTGGGAGGAGGACGCACGCTCGGAATCGCCGATCCGACGGTCACTTCCAAAATACTCTTCCCACCCGGATGCGCTGAATTCTTCGGGCGAACCCCGATCCTCCGGCGTCCCTCCTTCTTCAGATGGCTCTTGACTGGATGCAGCGGGAGGCTCTTCCGATTTGCCTTCGGCGGTGGCAGGCTCTACATCCTCCACTTCTGCCTGGACTTCATCCAACAAGGGATTTTCCAAAAGATGCTGCGAGAGGCTCTGTTGAAGCTCTAAACGAGACAGCTGCAACAGCTTGATCGCCTGCTGCAATTGCGGCGTCATGATCAACTTTTGACTAAGCTTAAGATCCAGCCGCAGTTTCATACTCACCTATCCAGCTACAACTTGAACCGTTCCCCAAGGTAGACCGCTCGGGCAGTTTCACTCTTCACGATCGCTTGAGGAGGTCCTGATTCCAGGATCAACCCCTCATTGATAATATACGCTCGATCAACGATCGAAAGCGTCTCCTGCACATTATGATCGGTAATCAGAATGCCGATCCCTTTGTCCTTCAGTCGCGTGATGATCTGCTGAATATCCGCCACCGCAATG